>Ga0180430_10003797_pt1 | contig 12935 bp, 9 predicted proteins | sample SS_ome_9_FD_132999 | JGI IMG/M metagenome (GOLD analysis project Ga0180430, IMG submission 132999) | Hypersaline lake sediment archaeal communities from the Salton Sea, California, USA - SS_1_S_2 metaG | ecosystem: Environmental > Aquatic > Non-marine Saline and Alkaline > Hypersaline > Sediment... | reverse complement strand
GTTTGAGCAGAAACTGGCGACCGGGTTTTGCCGCAATCACATGATCAATGGTGAGGGAGGTCGCATCCCGGAGGAGAATCGCGTTGATTACGTGATGGATATGTCGGAAACGACAGCCACGCTCTGGTTGGGGCTGACCTTCAATTGCTGTCGCTGTCATGATCACAAATACGATCCGCTCTCGCGCAAGGACTACTATTCGCTGTTCGCTTTCTTCAATCAGACTCCCGTGAATGGGGGTGGTCGCAGTGCCCAGACGCCGCCGATCCTGCCTGCTCCAACGACACAGCAGCAGGACAGCCTCGATCAGTTCAAGGAGCAACTCGCTGAGATTGATCGAAAAGTTGCTGCACGCAAACAGGAGCTTGCATCATCCAATGACAACTGGGAACAGAAGAAGTTGGATGTGTTGCAGGCGGAAGCGTGGAGTCCGCTGACCATTCACTCTGCCCAAGCCGATCACCAAACATTGACTGTGCAAGACAGCGGGGCTGTGTTTGCGCACGGCGAGAATCCTGTCAACGACACGTACACGGTGACAGCCAACTCCGCATTGCCGAAAGTCACAGCGTTGCGTTTGGACGCTCTGCAACATTCATCGCATACCGAAGGCGGCTTGGCTCGATCAGATAGCGGCAACTTTGTGCTCACTGGAATCGAAGTTCGCCTGAAGACTGTTGATGAATCCCAACCGCTTGTGATCAAGTCCGCACAGGCTACCTACGAACAGGGATCGCTCAAGATCACGAATGCATTCGATGGAAATCCTCAGTCTGGTTGGGCGGTCTTAAAATCGAAACCTATCGACCGTTCTCACTCGGCATTCTTTGTGTTCGAGAAACCTGTTGAAGTACCGGAAGGCTCCGAGTTTGAAATTACGCTGCGGCACGATTCTGTTCATAAGCATCACAACATTGGGCTGTTTCAGTTATCTGTGACGAATCGAGCAGAACCGACTTTAGAAGAAACGCAGCACGCTTTGCTGGTCGCGTTGCAGACGCCAGCCGAAAAACGCACTGCTGAGCAAAAGAAGCTGTTGCTGACTGAGCGCTCGAAAGATGATCCTGAAATCAAGAAGCTGCAAGCTCAGAAAGAAAAAATTGCCAAGCAGCGAGAGAGCTTGAATGGGAAGGTGGCCAAGGTCATGGTGATGGAGGACATGGCAAATCCACGCGAGACCTTCATGCTAGAACGCGGTCTGTACAATAAACCGGGGGAGCAGGTTTCCGCTGCCGTTCCGGACAGTCTTCCGGAACTGGCCCCCGAAGTCCCAACCAATCGCTATGGATTGGCGCAGTGGCTGGTGTCTCGTGAGAATCCGTTGACGCCGCGCGTGACGGTGAATCGTTTCTGGCAGCAAGTGTTCGGGATCGGTTTAGTGAAAACGGCTGAGGACTTTGGGACGCAAGGCGAGATGCCAATTCACTTGGACTTGCTGAACTGGCTGGCTGCCGATTTCCGTGACAACGGTTGGAACGTCAAACGACTCATTAAACAGATGGTCATGAGCCATACATATCGTCAGTCCTCACGAGTGCAGGCCGAACTGCATGAACTTGATCCTGAGAATCGGCTACTGGCACGGGCTCCACGCTATCGACTGCCCTCCTGGATGATTCGAGATCAGGCGTTGGCAGCGAGTGGTTTGCTCACGAATACCGTTGGTGGACCATCTGTGAATACCTACCAACCAGCCGGGGTCTGGGAGGAAGCGACGTTCGGGAAGAAGAGTTACAAACAGGACCACGGTGAGGCGCTGTACCGACGCAGTTTGTACATCTTCTGGCGGCGTATCATTTCGCCAACGATGTTCTTCGACAACGCATCCAGGCAACAGTGCACGGTGAAAGTTTTCCGTACCAATACTCCCGTCCATGCACTGATTACATTCAATGACATTGCCTACGTCGAGGCAAGCCGGGCTCTGGCAGAACGTGCTCTGAAACGAGCGGGTTCTGATATCGAGCGTTTCGATTTTGTCTTCGAACGCGTGTTGGCCCGGCCAGCGACATCAGCAGAACGGGAAATCCTGATTGGCAGCCTCAATGAATCGCGTGAGCAGTTCCGTACGGAGCCTGCATCTGCCGTTGAACTGCTTTCTACGGGTGAGTCGCCACGCGATGAAAGCTTGCCAGAAATTGAGCATGCTGCTTGGACAACTCTTTGCCTGGCGATCCTCAATTTGGATGAGACGTTGACGAAAGAGTAATTCGGCAATCTGTTACGCAAAAACAGGAGTCACCTGCAGGGCGATCCAGGTTTGGATGGTCTCGCCAGGTTGAAGAACTTGTAGTCCTGTTTCCAGATCGCGCGATTGCAGGTTGATGGCGTTGGTCACGCAAGAATAGGGTTCCAGGCAAACCGTATCGCGATTAGGCGGTGTAAAGATCACGACGTCGCGAAAGACTTGGCCATCGCAGGCCTGTGATAATTGAATGCCAGCTTTCTCATCCATGATCGAACAGTGCAAAGTTTGGCCGTCTGACTCCCAGGCGGTGAAGACATCATCAAACTTTTCAGAGCCAAACCGGACCCCAGAACGTGGACCATCATATGGCACATCCACAATCTTGCCTGTGGGGATGCACTCGTCCATTTCCCATTTCTGTTCCACGGGCACTGTGAAGACACAGTCGGATGGCTGACTCTCGGCTGAAAAGGGCAGCTTGAAATAGGGATGCGTTCCCAACCCCCAAGGCAATTCGAGCTTATCAGGATTATGGATGCGGAACTGGGTTTCCAGTCGATTCTCGGTGACGCGATACCGGACCTGGATTTGAAAGTCAGCCGGCCAGCACTCTCTACGCACTGGATCATCGATCGACAATTGAAACTCGCCGATGAGGGTATCTTCGCTTTGCTCAATCACCCGCCATGGCCGGTCCAGACAGAACCCGTGCAATGTGTGCGGATGGTTTGGAGTCAGCGGGAGTTGATAGTCCTGCTCCGCCCAAGTGAAGTAGCCGTGCTCGATTCGATTGGGGAAGGGGAATAAGAGTGGAGTCCCAAAGCTGCTGGGACGCTGCGGTTCATCGAGTACCGTGGCTGGTGCATCGATGACATCGACCTGTTGACCCGCGATGCTGGCGCAGAATCGAAAACAATTGAAACCTAGCTCCGGGGCGATTTCGGCAAAGGCCCCGGATTGACTGTCTTCGATTCTGATGGATGTGGCCATGCGTTTACTTGATCATCACACCGTTAGGTCGACGCGCTTCACGATCATTTTCATTGGCGGGGGCTTTGTGATCGTTGATCAGCTTCCAACCGCTGAGATTAATACGGAATGGGCCTGAAACAAGTGGCCATTTCGTGAAATTCACGTCAGGTTCGTAGAACGTGTAGACCGTCTGCTTGCTTCCGGCTGGATCCCAAAGTTTGACTGCGGTTGGGAGATAGTTGCTGTTCAGCAGAATCTCTGCCCGTTGGAACTCACGACGTAGCGCTGGCACGAGTGGCGTAGCGACAATGTGGATTTGTCCGCTTTCAGGTTTGTGCATACCGCCGAGCGTCATCATGTACTTCTTTTTGACTTCATCTGCCTTCATGCCAAACAGGAATGGCAGAGGGCCATTGGTGATGTTTTGCCCCTGATAGGCGACTGGAATTTGAAAACGATCGTAAGTTTTCTCTTCGTGGTTGATGTCCAGGATTTCTTTGCCTGTGCAGAGCCACGTTTCGCCCTGATCCGATTGGACCTGGAAGAGTTTGTCTCCAATTTTGTGTTGAGGCGGATTCGGCAGTTCTTTGTCTGGGTAAAAATCCATCCGAGCTTTGTCTGGACTCTCGAACCAGTATTCGCCGTAGGCGCGTTTCTCGACCAGGAAAATGTGGTCGTAGACATAGCGACGATACTTGCCTTTCATCCGATCAATTCCGGATGTTTTCTGTTCCCAGGTTTGCAGAATCGCTTCCACCTGAGGTGAGATTTTCATCTCGACCCGCGGGCCACCCTGTGGCGCATTCTGTCCCTGGACAGCAGGAGGTACATTGGCCACGCGCGGAACGCCGCCCTGTTGAGCAGGTTGTTGGCCGAAGCTTATCGAGCACATCGCCAACAGACCCATGCAGAGTCCGATGGAATTGAGTGGTCGCATCATGGATCAGGATCCTTCCTGAGAAAAACGTCCTTGTCGAGAATCGGGAGTCTACACTCAGGCCGATTACGCTGAAAGACCGGATTTTGGAGCGGTCGCGGATTGCGTCGTCACATCCGGCAGGTTCAAGTCAAAAATCTGAAATTCTTGCAAACCCCGTCTTGCCCAATTTGACCATTTTCATGCCCGAACTACGTTTTCGCGGCGAGGCAGTCTTTCTGCCCTCACAAGTGGTCTATTCGTTAAAGGCAGTCAGATGGTCCAATCCGTTGGCCTCAACACGATTCATCCCATGGACACTTCGCGCATTCTGATGTCGCTGTTGTCCTTTGTGGAACAGGATGGTCCGAAAACTGAGTTGGATCATGTGATTCCGTTACATGTGCTGCGCACGCTGCTTTCGGCGTTGCACTTTCGGGATGTGAATACGCTCAAACACTCCCGGCGCGTCGCGTTGCTGGGAGTTGGGATGGCGAGTCGGCTGGGCTGGGAAGAAGAGGATCAGCGGGCCATTGAGATCGCTGCCCTGCTGCATGACATCGGCAAAATCGGCGTTCCCGATCATATTCTGCACAAGCCGGGCAAGCTAGCGTTAGATGAGACGGAATACATTGCAGTCTTCCATCGGGTCACCGTCGAACTGCTGCAAGCCTGTCATGCTCATCACGATGTGATTCAGATTATTGCGGAGTCACATGGAATCGCGCTTCACGAACAAACTGAGCCGACACAAGGGGCACGGATTCTGGCTGTTGCGGATGCATTCGATTCGTTGACCAACGATCAAACTTTCAGGAAGTCATTCAGCAAGGAAAAAGCCTTTAAGATGCTTGAAGGGCAGTCGGGTAAACAGTTTGACCGCAATGTTGTGGCTGCGCTGGGTCGATGGCTGGAGAGTGATGAGTCGCAAGTTCTAGCGGAAAATGAAGCTGCTGAGAAATCGATTCAGGCCAATGCACCAGTGGATGAAGAAACGCGAACGCATGCCTGGATCATCGCTCAATTGTTCAATTATCTGTATGTCCTGGAGAACCTGTACCAAGGCTTTTACGTCGTCAATGCGGAAAACAAAGTGGTGATCTGGAATAACGGGCTGGCCCGATTGACTGGACATCAGGCGAAAGATGTGATTGGCCGCAAGTGGAACCGAGCTTTGTTGAATGGAAAGACAAGTCGTCCGCAACTTGACCCGATGGACGAATGTCTGAGTGGAGGCTCACCGATCTGCCACCTGTTCTCGTACAACGATCCTGAAGAAGGACGTCGTGAGTTAGATGCGCAGTGCATTCCTATTAAGAACGAAGCAGGCATCGTTCACGGGGCTATGGAAGTTCTCTGCACAGCCAATGAGTCAAAACAACATCACGGACAGTTTCGCGAGCTCAAACAGGCAGCCACGCGCGATGCATTGACCGGTGTCTGCAATCGTGGCGAACTGGAAGCCAAGCTGGAAGCGGTATTTGAACAATGGCAGCAGGATCCAGCGAATCTTTTCAGTGTTGTCTTTTTCGATCTGGATCACTTCAAAGCCATCAACGACCGTCTGTCGCACGGTGTGGGTGATCGCGTCCTCATCGATGTCTCAAGAATGGTCGAAGATGAACTCTACTCTGGCGAAGTCATTGGTCGCTACGGGGGAGAAGAGTTTGTGGTTGTCTGTCCGGAGACTGACCTGGATGCAGCGATCGAACGGGCGGAACGGATTCGACGACTGATCATGAACGCCCGTGTGGCGGATCGAAATGACCTGCGGGTCACGGCTTCGTTTGGTGTGGCACAGGTCAGTGCAGGAGATGACTGCGCAAATCTTTTGAAACGCGCCGATCTGGCGCTGTACGATGCCAAACGAAGTGGCCGGAACCGTACCTGTCATCGTGTGCCGGAAGAGAAGTCCAACGCGGAAAAACGTACAGAGAAACTCGGCAAAGACTGGATTTACACAAACGAATTCGTGGTTTGTATCGCATCTGATCTGCTGCATTACAAACTCAACGGATTCTTCCACGATTGTGCTGCCAAGATCATCAAGATTCAGCCAGAGTTCATGGTGTACCAGTCCGGCTCCGGTGGCCTGTTTGGAGGCTGGGGAACAACTCAGGACCGGCAACCGGTTCGCATCTCGATCGAAGTGAAACCGATCCCAGGGGCTGTTTCTGTTAATCCGCAGATGTTGATCAAGACAGTGGCTGAACCTGTTGGCAAGCCCAAGCAACCCGAAGTTTTTCAGACGCGAGCCCACCGCGCGGTTGAAGAACTGCGATCCTACCTGATGGGGGGCTAGAGTCCGCTACGTCGTTGTGGAGCGTGTTCAACCACTCTTCTACATCCGTTCGCTGACTTGAATCCCCAATAGTTCCAAGCCCTGTTTGATCACTCGACCAGTGATCCAGACGAGTTTGAGGCGGCTGATCTTGGATTCTTCAGTCTCCGCTTTCAGCACGGGGCAGGCGTCGTAGAACTTGGTCAACAGTCCAGCCAATTCGTACAGGTATTGCGTCAGCAGGTTAGGGCGATATTCACCTTCCACTGCCAGCAGGGCTTCGTCGAATCGGCAAAGTTTGAGGGCCAGCGCACGTTCAGCTTCGTGCGCGAGTTCGATTGGCGTATCTGAAGCCAAGACAGACTCGGGATCGATTTCGCCCTTCCGAAAGATGCCGTGGATTCGGGCGTAGGCGTACTGCATGTAGGTGGCTGTGTCGCCGGTGGTGGCGAGCATTTTGTCCCAGTCAAAGACGTAGTCGCTCTCCCGGTTGTGATGCAGATCCGCGTACTTGATTCCGCCAATACCGACGATTTCCGCAGTGCGATCCCAGTCCTCTTCGGTACCATCAGGATTGTTCGCCTGGACGATTTCCTTCGCCCGTCGCACAGCCTCATCCAACAGGCTTTCCAAACCCACGGTGTCGCCAGATCGCGTCTTGTACGGTCGTTTGTCTTGTCCCATCACCGTGCCGAAGCTGACGTGCTGCAGCTCCAGATTTTCAAAGCCCCACATACGTGCGGTCTCAAAGAGCATCTGGAAGTGCTCTGACTGTCGGGCATCAACCACGTAGAGCATGGCGTCGGCCTGGAATTCATCGACGCGGTACTTGATCGTTGCCAGGTCCGTCGTGGCGTACGTGAAAGCCCCATCGGATTTCTGGACGATAAACGGAGCTGCGTTACCTTCCAGGAAGACGCACTTGGCCCCCTGACTCTCGCTGGCCATCTCCTTCTTTTCGAGATCCTCGACCACTTCCGCGAGGTACGGGTTGTAAAAGCTCTCGCCGAGGGTCATGTCGAATTGGATATCGAGTCGGTCGTAGACTCGTTGCAGAGCGTCGAGGCACTGGGGCAGAAACTGATCCCAGAGCTGTTTGTTCTCCGTGTCACCAGCATGAAGTTTGGCAGTCTCTTCCCGGGACAGGCGCACGATGTCTGGATGCTGTACCGCCAGTGACATCATCTCAGGATTGCTTTCGATGCCATTGATCTTCACAATCAATGAGGCGACTTGCCCGCGCAAAGCGTCGCGTTTGCCTCGCAGCTTTTTGATCGCTTTCTTCTGCTTCTTGTCGTCGGGGTCAGCTTCAGCCTCAGCCAATTCGAGTTCCGCCTGGAGGTTCGCGAGGCCCTGCTCTGCCTCGGGAAGTGCTTTCTTCGCTTCATGATAATCACACAGCTGGTTGACCAATCGGTAGAGTCGGGCCAGTTCGCCCACCGGATCGTTGGCGTAGGCGTCGTCATCCCGGAAATATTTGTAGCCGTAGATGATCATGCCGAACTGGGTGCCCCAGTCGCCGATGTGGTTGTCGCTCTGCACATTATGGCCCAGGAACTTCAGCGTCCGTTGCAGGGAATCGCCGATCACGCTGCTGCGGAGGTGCCCCACGTGCATCGGTTTAGCGACGTTGGGTGAGGAGAAGTCGAGAATGATATTCTTCGGGTTCGCGACAGGAGCCACGCCGAGGCGATCATCTGCCAACAAGCTATTTGTCTGCTGAGTCAGAACGTCATCTTTGAGGGCCAGGTTGATAAAGCCTGGGCCAGCGATTTCTGGCTGTGTGCAGAGATCGGTCACATCAAGGCGATCAATGATCTTCAGCGCCAGCTCGCGCGGATTGGTCCCGTGCTGTTTAGCCAGCGGCATCGCACAGTTGGCCTGGAAATCCCCGTGCCGCGCGTCCTGAGACGGCTTGACCATCTCCGCGAACGTCTGCGGAGTGTTAGTGAAATCGGACAGGGCGTGAGCAAATCGCTCGCGGAGTTCTTGAAGGATATTCATCGTGCTGTTTCAATCAGAATTCTTTTGATGCGAGCAGGTTAGCTGCCAGCGCGGTTGATGTCACGTAGTTGGGAAGACAGATGCTTTTGGTTCGCACAGGTTCACATGAACTTGATGTGGTGCGTGTTGCAGATGCGAACCCGCACGTGCTTATTCGCACACTTGGGCAAGCTTCTCGGAGTGATCGCATCAAAGCTGGTTTGATTGTGTGGGATGCAACGGGAATCACCACGTTGTTCCTGCACGGATTACGTGACGAAACGCTAGATTGACATTTCGTGCACATCGCCTGCAAACTGGTGCGCGAGTTGCGTTCCATCTTGAAAATTTGAGTGGAGTGCAAAGATGCCTGTATTAGAAATGAACTCGAAAGCGGATCCTGTGACTGACGGACCATCTGAAACTGTTTCTCAAGCGGATGAGCATAAATTCGCGCCGGCATCTGCGGCCAAACCTGCGAGTGTTACGGAGCAAAAAAAGAGTTCCTGGAGGCCATCCTGGACGATCATTAACTTCTGGCTGGATTTTGCCCTGGGGGTCAACTTTCTCTTGTTGATGTGGTTCTCTGCCATTCTGCAATTTGTCTTTCCGGCTGGGGCGAGTTCAGCTGGCTATACGCTATGGGGGGCAGATGCGGTCACATGGCAGAACTTCCAGTTCACAACATTGTGCGTGTTGACTGCGGGCGTGACGTTGCACGTCATGTTTCACTGGTCATGGATTCTGGGCGTGATCAATCGCCGGATTTTTGGTCGAGATATCATCAAGTCCGACGGGACCGATACACTACTCGGTGTGGGGTTAATCGCAGCAATCATCCATGTGTTGGCGATCGGGGTTCTCGTGGCCCGATACTGGATCGTTGGCCCGCAATGAGAACTCGCTTCAACGGAGTGAATTCAGGGGAATGATGGAGAGGTCGCAATCCTCTTTTCCAACGGAGTAAACAACATAGAGCTTGCCTTCGTGTTCGTATCCGTACGGGTAGGACCACTGCTTGCTCTTGGCAGCTCCTGGGAAACGAGGCGGTTCAGATTTGCCGTGGCGTATTCTCCACATGGATGACAAGGTTTTCTCTCCGGGCTGGCCGACTGAAACAACAAGCGTGTCGCGATTCTTGAAGTTCGAAACGAGATATAATTGCCCGGTGCTGAGTTTGCCCAGGTAGGCCTTGGCTCGTGGCATAGGGAAATTGCTCGGCCGCGCTTTCGACCAGGTGCGGCCGAAGTCATCGCTCGTCGAGACCCAGGCCACGCCGCCACCTCCGCGAATCACTGCTACGACCTGTTCTCCTAACGTTGTGACTGTGGTTTCGGCGAAGCTGGGTTGCAGCCGTCGGTTGTACGGAATCAACACGGAATCCCAGTTTGTCACATCATCGCCATGGCTGATCGCGACGACAGGCAGACCATCCTTGTCCTGTCCGCCAGTGATGAAGTTGCCGTTCGCCATCCGCACTGGTTCGTCATACGGCCAGCAGTTCTCCATCACGATTCCGCGCGACTCCCATTCATCCGTCTGCTCGTTGAGGACAAATGCCTCAGCACACAGACCGGGAAATCGTCGACCTGGAGTTCCTTCTCCGAAGCGGGCAGCGAAGGTCCAGAGTTGTCCCTGATGGTTCATGAGGACTCCGTGGCTGTGCCGCTGTAGTCCTTCGAAACCAGGAGCGATCATCTCGACGTCTGACCACGTTTTTCCGCCATCTTGAGAACGTCTTCCCTGCATGGTTTCGAATTGTTGATTTTCATTCTTGGGGCTGTTGGCCCAGTTCGCGAACAATGTTTCCTTGTGATGGATCAGCGCAGCCCCGTGCAGAAATTTGTAGTCGTGAGTGCGGGCATCGTGGAGAGTCTGATGTGTGATCCCAGTTGCAAAGGGGATTTCTTCAGGATTTTCTGGGATGGGGGCGCCACTCCACAGGGGGAAGTTTTGGAACTCGGGTGGCGTATGCACGACAGCGGAAGCGGCTGCGGATCGGTGTTGTTCGTAGAGAGCTGCGACTTCGCTTTCCGTCATTGTGCGATCGAATAGTCGGGCTTCGTCGAGCGCGCCGACGAAGTTTTGCCAGATTTTTCCATTGTCGTTGACTCCGCCAAAGGTCAACGGGGCCTTCGTGCTGGGGACTGGTTGGTCCAACTTAAGTATTCCGGCTGAATGACCGTTGACCCACAATCGCGCAGCCTCTTTCGTCATCGTGATGGCAATATGCTGCCACTTCCCGATCGTTGGGAGAACATCTGAGGCGAGCGTGCTCCAGCCAGCCTGTCTGACATACAACGTGTAGCGACCATCCTTGTCGACCATCACGCCCCACTCTCGTTCGTTTAACGAGTAGCGATTCTTCGCCACGATCATCTGCTGCCCCAGCTTTGCAGCATAAGGGTTCACCCAGATGGAGAGGGTCATTCCCTGCTCATCGTGGCTGAGGGAAGCAGATTCGTTGACCTGCAGAATCGCATCACCATCGAACACGACGGAACGTTGATGCACTCCTGGTGCGGTCGACACCCTGCCTCCCGTTATCGTCAGCTCGGGGTGTTCGGGCTCATCGAACGACCAGTACTGATCGCTGGCGAAAGCTGGCAATGAAAGACCCATGGCGAGAAATGCCAATGTGGGGAGTAAAGTTTTGGTCATGAGAGTAATCAGATTGCTGTTCTATTTTAAGCGATCTCGCGATCGCGTTGGGCAAGTTGGTGCTCACCGAGCTTGTTGGAGAGGTGAAGTCACGGATCGCGTTGTGAAAGGCGTTCGTCTTCTCGTTCAGGAAAGCACGTCAAGGCCGAGAGTTGCTTACAGTTCCTGTCACTCTACAGAGTCGCTTTGCGCGATTCCGAGTGCAATCAGTTTGTCGCGAAGTTTGTCCATGAAGGGAGTATCCCGATTTGTGTCAAACTCGGGGGCTGCTTTCCAGTCGTAGAACCAGACAGGTTTGAGTTTCAGGTCTTCCGGTTCGTCATCGAAGCGTGGGAAAACGTGCGCATGCAGGGCTGGCTCAACGTTGCCCAGAATCTCGTAGTTGATGCGAACCGCGTTCGTCAGTTCGAGGACTGCATCCCCAAGCAGAGTCATGTCTTCCAGGAAACAACTCCTGGCTTCCCCTGTGAGTTCATTCAAGTTTGCCACAACTGGATCGGGGAGCAACAACGAGTAGCCCGGAAGAAACTGAACATCTCCGAGAACCACCCAGCCAGAACGGACTTGGCACACAGCCTTGGGGTACTCGCCGTTTCGGCACTCGATGACTCGTTTGTGGATGAGTGTGGACACGTTGGCCTGGCTGTTGGTGGGTGGAAATCAGTGGTGCAACGGTATCAGGATTTCGGGCGGTCAACAATTGGCTGAAAGCGGGCACTGTGCACTCTTTGGTGCAGCGGCCTTAAGTTGATCCATCCGCTTTGACCGAAATTCTGGGGCTGGTCCTGACGTTCCCGAGGCGGTCCTTCGATTCGATCTCCAGAGTGTGAGTTCCAGGAGAAAGAAAGACATCGTGAAACTCGTACAGGCCAAAACTTCTGGCGGCTGTTTCCGAACCTGCGCCAATTGGTTCCTCGGTTGAGTTTGTCTTGGTTTCCCATACCTTGCCATCAATCTTCAGAGTCACCAAGAGCACGCCATTCAGGTCATCTGCTATGTGGCGATTGTCCTCAACCAGAAATCCTCCATCGGGGGCCATGCAATCGACGCCGATGTAAAGCGGGGTGTCGGCATCCACTGTGTCGCCATCGCGCACATTGATGAAACCTTGGTATTCAGGAATGATCCCAAGTTGTTTGTTGCCGTCAGCGTGTGCGAAGCTGTTGAGGGTGAATACCTCTTTGAATCTGACCACATCGCCTTTGCCGGTTTCGATCTCGATAAAATACTTGCGCTCTCCAGCGCCCTTAAAACGCCTGCCCTGATAGAAGTATCCCGTTTTCGGGTCGTCATCGTCCGACCATGGCTCATTTGGTTTCTTTGCGCCGATGCCGATCAGGCGTATGCGTTCGACGCCGTCTGGATGCCTGGCCTCAAACATCAACTCCCAGTTCTCAACGTCTGCAGAATGATACTTCGCTTCGGTCTTAACAGGGCGAACGATACGAATGAAAAAGTCCTCGACCTGCTCAGGCTGCGCTTGAGCCAGGGCTGGTATGAGAATCAGAAAAAGCACGGGGGCATCAATGTTCGTTCGCATAGAAGAGTCCGCAGTCTTGATTACATTACGAGACTAACCTAACGGCCCGTTGAATAATTCAATAGGCTATTTGATTCCATGGAGCGAACTTCTTCGTGTGGCTGCCCGTTCAAACGCGGAAGCGGTGCAGTCACCTGTGGTGCACCAAATTGATTTTTTAATACAGAGAGCAGTGAGGACACGGAGATGGCTCAGCGTTCTCCGTTTCTCAGTGTTTCAATTGCGAGTTGTCGGATTCTTGACGAGCAGTGAGAACATGAATGGAGGTCCATGAAAACATTCAACATGCTTGCCCTGCTGACGCGATGCAAGCATGGCACCAAACGCCGTTAACCGTACTTGAGTGTATGAAAGAGCTCTTGATGCGGATTGTGGTTACGGAGATTCTTGGATT
>Ga0180430_10003796_pt1 | contig 12937 bp, 17 predicted proteins | sample SS_ome_9_FD_132999 | JGI IMG/M metagenome (GOLD analysis project Ga0180430, IMG submission 132999) | Hypersaline lake sediment archaeal communities from the Salton Sea, California, USA - SS_1_S_2 metaG | ecosystem: Environmental > Aquatic > Non-marine Saline and Alkaline > Hypersaline >... | reverse complement strand
GCGACGGCGGCATCTCAGGCGATAACACAGTTCCGGGAGACCGGAGAGATAAACCTCACCCAACTCGACCAGCTTTTCGTGCAGCTCGCGGAGGATATGCAGGTCATGGACCCCATTCTCCAGCAGCTCTCCGACCTCATGGGGCAGCACACCGAAACGGTGGAGATGGCGAAGGAGGCCACCGAGGCCGAGACACGGGCTATAGAGGAGGCGGAGCAGCTTGTCTGGCGATACATAGACGGCCAGTGGCAGCTCATCGACGCCTCGGCAACAATGAGGGATGGATTCGATATGGCCTCTGACGCGGCGGGGCATTTCTCCGAGGCCGCGGCACAGGCGGCGGCGAATCTCCCTGGCACGGGAACGCACTCATTCACGGCCGCGCGCTACGAGCCGGGCAGTGCGGAGTACCGGGCTCAGCAGGAGGCGATGGAGAGGTGGTATGACTTTATCCGGACTGGAGTCAGTGTCGGGACGAACTTGCCGCAGCTCGGCGCCCAGCACGGCATGGACAGGTTCTTCAGTGGTCCCGAGACCGGATATACCGTGCCGGTGGAGATGCACGGCAGAGAGCGGATGACAATCACGCCAGAGGGCGGGAGTGTCGGCGGTGGAAAAATCGAGATTCACGTAGACGCCCGTGGCGCGATAGGCATATCCGAAGATCAGATGATGGAGGCGGCTGCGCGGAAGATAGGCCCGGCATGGGAACGCCTCAAGCGCAGAGGCCAGGGCGGGAGGGGAAACTAGATGTATATTCACCTCTTCTATGGCTCGACGAATGAGAAGGTTATCCCCGCTGGGACTGTCGCCGGAGAGACGACAATTCTATTAACGAACACCGGGGGCCTCGCGGAGGGGCAGGATCTGCTCTACTCGGAATCCGACTCGACCAAGATGCAGTACCTTGGGACGATTTCTTCTATCGTCGCCAATACCTCGGTCACATTCTCGAACGCCGTGCAGCAGTCGGTGGACCCGAACGGGCTGCTCTGGACACCGACATACTCCTTCGACTTCGGCCAGCCGCATATGTTCGATGAGCGGCCGGTTATAGAATCTCACGTGCAGGCGATCGAGGGCGCGGAATCCGGCTCGCCGTGGGTGACGGAGATGTCGGCCCCGCTATCTGAGGTTGAGAGGCACTTCCAGCGGCTGCCGGTCGCCAAGTTCAACTTGCTGGAGTCATTCGTCGAGGACCATGCCGACGGCGCCATGAACGAGGTCATCCTTGTGGACTATGACGCAGTGGCCTATCGAGGCCGGCTGATGAATACGCTCCCGGAGTGGATGAAAGTTTGGCATGAGAGCTACTCGGGGAGGCTGCTCCTGCGGGTGACGGGGTGAGCCGGTGAGAACCGTCGAAGCCCAGACACTTGCGCAGGCGAAAGCGCAATCCAACCGCCCGTGCCTACTGCTGGAGGTTGACTGGCTCGACCAGACGCGCTATTACGCAGGACGAGAGCGGATTGCGGGCGATCCAATACGCTATGACGGAAACGACTACGAACACCTCGTTGTAAGCTGGGGTACGCTCAGATGGGCGCTGAACGAGGAAGGCGGAGGAGGGGCAATCGACAGCGCGACGATATCCCTCTCTAACTCGCGGCAGTCCGGCAGCCGGGTGAGCGACCTGCATGAGTCTGATACCTCCGGCCCGGCAGAGGGGCGGGAGGTCAGGGAGTACCTGGCGTTCCTCAACAAGCAAGGCACGGTGATAGGCGAACCTCTACTTCTCTTCGCCGGCCACATCGCCCGCGTTGGTGAGTACGGGGCTATCAGCACGCTCTTCACCATTACCATTGACCCTATCGGCGCGAAGTACGACCGGGAGCTCAAGAGCGAGGTGTCGGCCTCCGCGTGGGCGGACGCGGACGTGGAGGCGATCGGCACAAAGATCGGGCTCCCCTTCGGCGACACTGGCGAATCAAAGGTACCGCTCGTGCGGGTGAACGGCACACCAGAGCAGCTCACGCTCACTAGCGCATCGATATCAGCCTCGAATGCCGAGACTGGCTACGAGGCGTCGAATGTCGTGGATGGGGACAACAACACCTATTGGCGCACACCGAAGTACTCCAGCACGTCATCTACGGAGGTAGGGCCGCTCTGGCTTCGCGTCCTGCTCGGCGAATCGCCTGACTATGAGTGGCACGAGGTACGGAAGATCCGCATACGAACCACCCCCTCTGATCACACCGCCGACACCGACGCGACGGGCGCGGCGGGAAGAGAGCTGGCGAGCCTCCTGCCGCCGAACTTCACTATCAAGATGGCACGTGGCGACTACTCGCAATCGGGATACTTCACGAAGACCGGCACGTGGTACGAGTGGACATTCCCCAAGGGCAACTTCACCAACTTCATCGAGTTCAATTTCGGAGAGGGCCCGCCCTACGCGATCATGGCCCTGGCGCACAAGGACTCCTCGAATGTCTGCGCGGGCATAGCGGAGGTCGAGGTTTACGCAGGGGAGGACGAGTACAAGTTCCTGGCCGCCAACAGAGAACTCGACAGTATATCCGGCGTGTGGGCCGCCGACAGGTATATCTCGAGCGAGCGGCGCATCTTCCATCGCATGGTTCCCCGCAACGACCCCGCCTGTTCGTGGGGAGAGAAGAAGCCGGAGTTCGCCATCTACTGGCCGGCCGTTGTCGGCTCGGGATATGAGCCGGAGAGGGCGCTGGACGGCTCGCCAGTGACGTGCTTCATGCCTCATCCGCAGAGTTCATCTGCCGCCCTTCAGTATCTACCACTTACGGTAGACCTCGGTAAACCGTCATGGGTTGACCGTATACACCTCCAGGCGTCAAAGGCTATGTATGATGGCCTCAGCGACACCAAGGCGTTCTTTCCGAAGGAGTACACTATACTAGCATCGAATGACGCTTCTTCATGGACAACTATCACGTCCGTGCAGGGGACTACGGAGATTGAGTCCCATGAGTGGGTAGAGTTCGATGTCGCGCCATCGCAGCAATACCGCTTCTGGCGATTCAGGTGTGACGAGGATGATTTCCCGGCGGGGAGAGCTGACTATTTGAAGATAGGATACGGCTGGGATTCCTACCCGACCATCGGAGAATACTACACCTACCGTATCGGCCAGTTCCGGCTCTCCAAACAGGCGTTCAAGGTCGGCGCCGAGACTGACGGCGACGGGAACACCTGCACGATGGTTGATTTCGGGCGCTACGACCCCGTGGCCATCGCTACCTCCGACGCCGAGCACGTATCTGAGGTAACCGAGAGGCTGCAACTCGGGCCATACTCGAAGGACGTATCCTCGAATAAACCGGAGTTCGAGGCCGACGACCAGAACACCGACGCCCTGGAGCCGTGGAATGGTGGGTGGATAGTTGACCATGACCTGAAGGACTCTATCTCGGCGGGGCCGGCCATCTCTGATAACTCATGGTCCACTGACTCAGGCTCTGATTATGGTCGCCAGCGCATAACCGACCTGACCGGCTACTCCGAGAACGACGAGTGGCACGTGGAGTATACGATGGACGCAGATTGCTGGTTTACCCGCGTGCTCATCCGCGACAGGGGCGGGGCCGGCTTCCCGAAGAGTGTAAAGTTCCAATATTATGACGGCTCATGGCACGATATCGGATACCGCTATGGAAGACCGCTAGAGGACGGGGGGAGCTGGGGCGGCGGGTTCCTCGAATTCATACTCAACGACACGGACGGAAGCTTCAAGAAGGGTACGAAGCTCGCCATCTACTTCAAGGGTCATCCCGGTGGCTCTGGCTCCGACTGTTACTCCGAGATAGGCGACATACGGCTCTGCGGCAAGCTGGAGACCAACACCTTCTCACCCGTCGAGGAGTGGGATGATGGACTTAACTATCCCGGTGACATAGACGGGACGAACGACTGGTACTCCGGCCTGCCGGTGAGCGGAAACGCCTCTGAGGGGGCGCTCATCACCCCCGGCTCGAAGGCCATCTTCCGCGCTGTAACACCCTCGCCTCTGTGGCCAAAGGGGGATATCACGCGCGTGGAGATAGGCGCGACCGTGCAGGTGCGGGTGCTCGATCCGACCGGATGGATGCTGCTACGGTGGTTCCACGGCCCCCGTCAGCAGGGGGCCGGCTGCGGGGCAGACTTCGATTCGGACCAGAACCTCTGGGGCTCGTGGATGGCAACGGCGTGGAAGACTATCGGGTACAAGGGTATCGCTGCCGGAGGTGATGACGGCTGGACGGAGGCTGAGGTAGCCGCCGCGTTCGACTGCACGCCAGACATCGCTGGCTATCTCAAGAATTGGAGCGCCCTGTGGAATCTAGGGGTTGAGCTGTTCTGGCCGATGGTGCTTGATGGGTCGAGCTATGACTTTGACGACGCCCTCGCTCGGCTGCTCGACGTGTGGGTGGAGGTAACGTACCGCGCTCCGGTCCCTGAGTATATGGAGAGCTCGACCTCGCACTCGATATCAGCCAGCGTTGATGGCGGCATAGAGGTCAGCGGAACCGCCATTGGCCATCCGGCGGACATCATCGAGGAGATACTCACCGGCTCGGCGCCCTTTAGCGGCGTACCCTCGGCGAATATCAACAGCTCGTCTTTCGCGACAACGAAGGCCAGACTGACGGCCCTCGGCGCTGACAAAGCGGCGGGGGACGCCGGGCGCGACGGCCTCACGGCATGGCAGACGGCCTGCCGTATCGCGCGGGAGTTCCACTGCCGCCTGACATGGGAGGCCGAGGAGGCGGTGCTTAATTTCGTGGAGTCCACGGCCCCCGCCAGCGAACTCAGCCTCACGCGCGATAACCTGCGCGTCGGCAGCCTCGGCTTCCAGCCGGGCGAGGTGGAGAACGTGGCGAACGATGTCACCTACCACTACCAGCGCGACTGGACGCTTGCATCCGGGCAGTCCGACAGCTACCAGAAGACGGACAGCAAGACAGATTCAGCCTCGATAACGAAATACGGCACTCGAACGAAGGACGTGTACTTCGATTGGGTGCAGGATGAGACGGTATTCGGCGCCCTGCGGGATCTCGACTTCGACGACTGGAAGGAGCAGCGCGATTACGTGCGGCTGACGGCCCTTTCAAGTTACGCCATCGAGGTGCAGCGTAGCGACGTGATTGACCTCACGACTATCGAGTGGGGTATGTCGGGCCAGAAGATAGAGGTGCTGGAGACGGCAATGACGTGGCCCTCCTCCCCGGAAGAGGTGCCTGCGATAACACTCTACGGGAGAAGGCGAGATTAAATTATGGAGAGCATGAATTATACGCAGATAGCGCTCGGGATATGGGCGGTGGCGATGACGGTTGTGAATATCATCTTCTACTCACTAATCCAGCCACTACAGAAAAAGGATGTAGAGCTAGAGCGGAGGTTGAACGACCTATCAAGTCTTGTAACGCGCGATGGAAATGACATCGAATGGCTGAAGAAGAACTATAATAACACCAAAGGCAGATAAACCGTTGGAAGCGATAGAAGAAAAAATTGAATATGAAGCGAGGATAGCGTGGGGTTGGGTATTTGCGCTTGTAGGCGTGGGTAGTCTTCTTCTTGCGCTATTACCGTGAGGCACGATGAATGATATCCCCGACTGGTACGCGCTTCGCGACCCAGCAGATTGGATTATCGTCATCCTGCTCGGGTTCATTCTATACTTCATCGCCACGAGACTGCGAAGATAACGGGAGAGAGCCATGAATAGGATAGTAGCACTATTGATACTGGTCATGCTCCTGAGCTGCGGAGCGGGATGCACCTTCATAAAGAATGTTACTCGCGAGTCAGACGTACACGGCCCGCTGTTCTCTATGGAGCAGACCGAGGACGGTCAGTGGTACGCGAAGCCTCCGGAGTATATCGAGCAGGAGGATGGTAGTCTCGTGCCGAAAAACGGATTATACCTCGGGAAGATGAGAACGGGCTTCTCTCAGCGGCTTGAAGTAGAGGAGATTCTCTACCATCCAGAGACGGGCGAGCCGCTGGTTCATATCAAGTATTCTTACGTCCACGATATCACGCAGATGATAGGCGGTATTGTTTCGGCGATATGGAACTTCGGGAAGGACTTTCTTAATAGCGCGGTGAGCAATAAGCCCGCCGGAACATAGGAGTGAGAGCCATGAGCAGTAAGATAAAAGCATACTTATTTCTTACACTCGCTGTAAGTTTTATACAAGTAATTGTATGCTGGAATACAACTTATTGTATGGGGAGGAAACAGAGCCTCCCGGAAGAAGCCGAGATCCCCGCGCCGCTTATGTGGGTAGTCCGCCAGACGCACGACGGCGACCAGAACGTCTACCTCTACAACGCCCCGCTCCCTGGAGACTGGACGTACTGGGACGCGAAGGCCAGGAACCCGTCACCACTCGGGCGCGATTTCTGGATGATACCACGGGGGAATGATGTCGTGGCGGTCGGCTCCTGCCCGTACCCAAGGGGGAATTATGCCCCCGGACCGGCACCGGAGCCGACCCCCACGCCACAGCTTCCAACCGTGGCCGTGACGGCATCTGAATCAGGGGAGCGGATACGCAACATGGCGGGGATGAACTGGCTGCACGACCCGGAGAAGGAGCTCTCCATCCCGAGCCTGCGGCTCTGGCTTCTCACTGGCTGGCTTCCTGGCAGCAGGGCGATATTCCCCGACCTTGAGGCCGACCCGGACGACCCCGCGAACTACGACTGGACCTCCGTGGATGAGAAACTTGACGCCTGTATCGAGCATGGCGCCGAGCCGTACCTCATGCTCTGCCTCTCCCCTGCCGAGGTCGCGAAGGTCACGAACGGGCAGCTCCCGGCGCAATACCTCGTCGATAGGCAGGAGACGATAGCCCGCTCTCTTGCCCGCATAGCCTATCACATACTCTCGGATGACCCTAAATGGCAGGGCCGCGGCATGAGCGGCCCCGCCGAAATATGGAACGAACCGATCGCCGCGACGTACTGGCCGAACACGACTGTCTGGTCCGAGCCGCTTGACAGCTGGAAATGTCTTACCGTTATAATAGAGAAGACATTCAACAACATCAAGGAACTCGTGCCGGCTGCAAAGGTCGGCGGGTGGGCCGGGTGCCCGTGGCCTAACTCGACGCAGGACAATATCATTCTGAATTTACTTGCCGCTCACGGAGTGGAACTCGACTTCTACTCATGGCACGATTACCGTATGCCTGAGAATATGTGGAGTCGGGGGGCATTGAGGGAGAATATCGAGGCGACAGCGCAGGCCCTTTCCGGCGCTGGAACTCCCGGGATTCCTCAGCATATCACCGAATGGAACGGCTTCTGCTGGTGTATCACGCCGGAGGGTGACTGCGACCCTGAGTGCAAGACGGGCTCTGAGGTCAACGACTGGTACCGCTCCGTCGAGGGTGCTGCTTTGACTGCCGTGAGGCTCATGCAGTACCACGACTTCCCGCAGGTCGAGTACGTCCACCGCTGGAACGGCGGGCCTCCGTATCTCTCGTCCGCCTCCGACCCATTCGGGCTCTGGGACCCCACCGGCTCATTCCGCTACCCGGCGTTCTACGCCGTGCGGATGTTCAGCCGCAAGCTAGCGGGGACGGGAAGGTTGCCGTTGGCGTGCGAGGAGCCGCTCGTGGCTATGGCTGGAATCGGCGATGACTCGCTGAACGTGCTCATCTCGAGCGGACCAGCCGGCCCGTTCCTCTATCGCCTGTTGGTATCGGATATCCCGTGGCCAGATTATATATACTGCCTGACGGCGATAACCGATAACGGGGGCGTAGGTGGTGTCGAGCCGGTACTATCCGGTACAGGTAATGGTGAGCTGTCGCTCATCGCGCCGGGACCCGGTCCGTTCGTTCACCTGCTGGAGATAAAAGGAGATTTGGAATGACAAGGATATTGGTAGCTGTGTTCTTACTAGCCATGGTTTCAGCAGGATGCGCAGGCTGGCTTGCGAAAGTCGATGCCCCGGAGGTGCCGCTCGCCGATTTTGATACAGCGATAGAAACAGAGCTTGAAGCAGACGCCGATGACGGCGGCCAGTCCGCCGTGCAGAGCGTGCAGTTCAACAGCGCAAACGTGGCGGTAGGGATAGCTCTGATTGTGATGTGCATCACTTCGTGCTTCGCGCTCGGGGCGATGGTGAGACTGGCCAAGGCATTCAGGTCGTGGATATGACATCTGGCTCTAACTCGATAGATGATATCGGCCCCACGAACGGGGTGGAAGATGAGCGATGGAATCGCAACCACGCGGGGATATTCAATTTCATCGCCGGCGTCATCGAAGGAAGGCTGAAAGAGCTCAGGAACGAGTACAACAAGGGGCACCGGAAGCTCGCCACCGACGCCCAGTTGCGGGTGCTGCGGATGATAGACGACCCCGAGATAATCCTGCCGAGCGTGCGAAGAAAATACGAGGAGGAGAGAAATGGAGTTGAGTAGCATGATGCTGTCAGTCATTAAGCGCGGAGTGATGAAAGCCCCACCGGTACCGGCCGGCGACCTTTCCAGAATAGGCTGCATATCGCTCATGCGCTATGTAGACCCGCCGTGGTGGGCCAAGCGCATCGAATGGTATCAGCGGCACCTGGCGCTCAAGTACGGCTTCGATGCTGAGGATTGCCGGTTCATACACGCCTTCATCCACGGCCCGGGAGAGAGCGGCGTGCACTCGATGTTCCCCTTCGCCCAGCGGCTCGATGTGCGCAAGTACACTGAGAACCCGAAGTGTGAGACAGTAACAATGCGGCGCAACCTCGACGACGTTGACCCGGATCTCGGCTTCGCCTCCCCGGAGGACTACGCATGGCGGTACTGGGCCGCGGCCCTATGGGCTACGCACTCGATGCAGAATAAGATATACGACCCGCTGCAGTATTTCGGGTTTATCTCACGGGTGTGGCTCGGAAAAGATTTCTACGCCCGCGCCCCGAAGTGGATGAAGAAATTGATGGATGCTATGCCGATATGCTCGCAACTGCCGGCCGATGCCGCGCGGATCGTAGGCGACAACGTCTTCCGCGTGCCGGACGAGCTCGGCAGCTTCCAGGAGCTCATGCCGGCGCATTGGCACCGGGCGCTCAGGAACGGGCGGTACATACGCTGCCCGTAACCATAACAAAAAAGGAGGCTCCATGAGCAGCCTTTCAATAGCGGTCGCCGATTTACATTGCGGCCATAAAGTCGGCCTCACACCGCCGGCCTGGTGGTCTAAGAAAGATACCGTCGGAGGCCAGATACAGCGTGAGACGTGGAAACATTACAATAAGCAGGTAAAGAGATTCCACAAGCCGAAGGTATTGATGGTTGGCGGTGACTGCATAGAGGGGAAGGGCGAGCGATCCGGGGGGACTGAGCTTATTACCTCTAATCGTGATATCCAGTGCGAGATGGCCTATGAAGCCCTGAAGATATGGGATGCTGAGTATATCGCGATGGTGGCCGGTACTCCCTACCACGTCGGTAAGCTGGAAGACTGGGAGAGGAGAATAGCCTACGATCTCGATGCTGAATTCAAGTCTCAGATGTTCGTACAGGTAGAAGATGTCATGTTTCACCTGCGTCACCATCTAGGTGGCTCGACCGTCCCCCACGGACGACACACAGCTATCGCACGGGAGCATTTATGGAATCAGATATGGGCCTCCGAGTACGAGGAATACCCTGAAGCTGACGTAATCCTTCGGGCGCATAATCACTACTATGGGGGAGCCTTCGGGGCTGACTGGCTCGGTATTAACCTCCCAGCCCTTACTGCCGCGGCGACGAAGTTCGGGGCAAAGCAGTGCTCCGGTACGGTGCATTTCGGAGTAACGCACTTCGAGATAAAGGGGAGCAAGATCATCAACTGGGACGCACACTTGCTCAAGATCAAGCACGCGAAACCCTACGTGATGGAGGTACCTGAATGAGCGCACAGGACTTTGCAATACCTGAGATCGAGGCCGATTTGTCCGAGTTCAGAAAGACCGCATGGACGCCAGAGATAGACGAGATACTGAGGAAATATTACTCCGAATATGCCGCGCAGAGAAAGGCGATCCGCCTCCTCAGTATCATCAATAAGAAGTACGATACAAAGTTCAGCCCTCGCAACTTTTACGCAAGAATCAGGCATCTTGAGCTATCGGGGCCTTCATAGAATGAGAATCGTCCGCTATACCGAAGCCCGCCGGCAGGAGTGGTTCGACATACTCAAGGAGGCCGACAGTTCATTCTACAACCCCGAGCGGGCCGAGCAGGAGACGTGGACCATCGACTCGCTCAAAAATGACCTCATCGGATACGACCACGAGGACATGCTCATCGCCGTGGCCGCTAGGAATAAGTACTCATCCCTCGGCTCACAGATTTACAAGTCATACGTGCGCCCGCCCTATCGCCGTAAGGGCATCGGGACGATGCTCACCGCCCTCTGCGAATCTGACATGAGAGGTGAGGGGGCGCGGTGGATATGGACCCAGGTGGACGCCTCGAACTTCGCCAACCTCAAGCTGAAGCTGCGGATGGGGTATCATGTCGTGAAGGTCGAGAGGATTGACTGCGGACATCAATGGGTACAGCTCTGTAAGGAATTATAGCGTCGTTCTGAGCAACTTCTCTATCTGCAATTCCACCTGCGGGAGAAGCTGGCCCATCCGCTCCTCGTAGACATCCATCGTCTTTTTCAGTTCAGCTTTGAGCCACAGCATCTCCGCCTGATAGTCTACACGAGCCCACGACTTCTTCCCAGCGAGCCTCGCCTGGCAGAGGTTCCACCAGTCCTCCCCGCGCTTCTCCCTGAAATACTGCCGGCAGCCGTTCAGGTCATCGTGTGCCGAGGCCTTCTCAGCAAAGGTCGAGTTCGAGTCGCCGAACTGGTGGACGGGGATCCCCTGCAGGCAGACGCCGCCGAGTGGGTCCCATCGCATAGCCAGGGCAGATTTCCCCTTACCGAAGAGGTGGTGGGAGTTAAGTACGTAGGGGCCTCCGATCTGCTTCCCGTGGTGGCCCGTCTTCTCGCAGCGAAAGTCCGCGTTGAGCTTGACTATCATCTTCCATAGCGCCATCAGCTTGCGGTCGTAGGCGCCGTCCGGGCCTTTGAGCTTCCGCGCCTTGCGCTTGAACCCAGTGCGCTTCATGGGTTTCCTCTGACGCAGAGGAGTTCTACTTCGGAGAGGTGTTTTTCGTTTCAATGCCGTTCCTTTCATCGAGTATCCCTTCAAGCTCCCGTATCCTTTTTACTGCCGGGCTGAAGTTGTCCCCGCAGTCGATGTTCTCGCAGACGTGGCAATTCTTAATCGAGAACTTCCGGCACTTCTCCGCCGGCGACAGGAGCATGGCTTCATTGAGTTGGCGCCGAAGGTCTGCGATATCATCCGCTATGGCGCCCTGTGCCACGAGGCGCCTGTACTGGCTCCTGTTACTGACTTTGATACCCGATAAATTCTCACAGTGTGAACAAAGTGATCCAAGCCCATCACCCGTTGTAAGTTCCCTCCCGCACTTCCAGCATTTCATCCAGCCCCCCTCTCTCCCCTGAGCGTCGCCTGTGTCCGGCCCCTGAACGGGTACAGCGGGCACATCGGATCTGTACAGTCGGCGGGGTTCTGTTCCCAGCCGAGGCACTCTGTGCAGAAGGTGTGCACGGCTTGCTTCCTGCCGTAGCGCAGCTCCTTCGATCGCCCGTCCTTCGTCCTCACCCTATTCGTCCTGAGCTGGCTTCCTCGCTTATTTCCCTTCTTCACCTATGGCTCCTCTCTGACCCCCTACCAGAGCGTTCTATCGATGCTGAAACGGCCCGAAACCCCGAATATGAACCGTAGTTCGTTTCGACCCCATTCGCCCGTGATTGCCCCCGAATCATGCTACTAGAGCCCTTTCCCGGAGCTTCCTGCGCCGGGTCGTAACCCCGGTCCCACCCCATACGTTATTCCCCACGCTCGGCATACGGCCCGGGCGTCGATATTAAATACCTCCCCGATGATCCAAAGTATCCGCCCATCCAGCAGACAGAAGTCATGAAGTGATTTGAGTAGTTTCAGTGCCAGATCCTCTTTCTGCTTCTTCCGGTATTTCCTCCCCTCTTCGATAGCTCTATCAATCATCTTTTTCGAGGTGGCAGGGCAACAAGGAAGGAAATCTCTAGCAAGAACAACCAAGGCATTACCATACTCTTTGATCTCTTCTAATTCCGCATCCCTACTCTCTAACTGTTCCCGTAGTTCAGATATCGCTACCTCTTGACACCTTCCCCATGACATCGCCTCTGTGACGTGACGCTGTCTCTTCTTTCGTTCTGCTTTGAGTTGGGTGCGGAGTTCATTAACCTTTCTGAAATACCCTCTCTCAGTATGTTCTAGTCTGCCTATTTCGGTGCGGAGATTGTCTTCGATGGATGGTGGTCCGGGATAACAAACATGACAAAGAACCTTATACATTGTTCCACATTTTCCACATTTAACCATTGTATCCTCCCCTCAGCCGACACGCCCGCATCTCACTCATGGTTCCTCTCTTTCAGCATAGCTTCTGCCATCATATATGCTGCTTTCGCTTCTCCACTAAATCCTCTTTCTTCAATAGCTTCATTTGATAAGGCTCCAACTAATGCCATCCCTGCAAACCAGTCACGGAGGCTCATGCCACCATAACTATATGTACGCCCAATATCACCATCCCCCTCACATTCACCATGCTCTCTATCAGTCTCTATTTCTGGAAACGCCGCACCCCCATCAAACTTCTTCTCACTCATCAGATTTCCTCCTTATTTTAATGTAATGCCTGTGGGGAATGTCATTATTCCCTGTCTCTTCCCACTCAATCCAATAGAACATCTGCTTCTCTGCATCCCAATAGACAGGCTTATCGTTTTTCATCTCTCCTCCTCTCCCACAACTCAGTCAGTGCTTTGTGGGCGTCTAGGTTGATGCGAACTTCATTTGTATGAGAGTCAGGTGTTACTTCATCATGTTGTATATCGCTCATTATCTTTC
>Ga0180430_10003794_pt1 | contig 12941 bp, 9 predicted proteins | sample SS_ome_9_FD_132999 | JGI IMG/M metagenome (GOLD analysis project Ga0180430, IMG submission 132999) | Hypersaline lake sediment archaeal communities from the Salton Sea, California, USA - SS_1_S_2 metaG | ecosystem: Environmental > Aquatic > Non-marine Saline and Alkaline > Hypersaline > Sediment... | reverse complement strand
CTAAAAATCTTTATTTTCACACCGTCACGGCTGTATTTATTTCTGCTGTCATCGTTACTTTTTCAGTCACAGGCTTAATTATTCACATTGAACCTTGGTATGATGCACGTTATATATTGACGATTGGTGGTATGATTTTGGGTAATACTATGAATGGCATTGCCTTAGCGTTAGAAAGATTATTTGATGATTTGAGAAAACGCCGTGCTGAAGTACAACAAATATTGGCTTTTGGTGGCACACCGTGGGAAGCGTCTTTAAGTAGTATTCGAACTGCGTTAAGTGCCAGTCTAATGCCAACCATTAATACCATGAGTGCCGTCGGTTTAGTATCTATTCCTGGTATGATGACAGGGCAATTATTAGCAGGTGCTGATCCCGTTGATGCGGCAAAATATCAAATCGTCGTTATGTTAATGATTTCAGCCGCCACCGCTATTGCAACCATGTTGGGCGTATATTTAATGTATAAACGGGCTTTCAATCAAGACTGGCAATTTACGCTTCAGCACTAATTTTACTTGTAATTATATTTACCTTGTTGCATTTATGCGCTAAAGTAATAATAAAAATCTTATTACAACTTGATTGGAAAAAATAAAAAATCTATGTCTCGTATAAATGATTGTTTCAAAAATTTAAAAACAGATAACCGTAAGGCTTTAATTCCTTTTATTACCGCAGGCGACCCAGATACAAATATGACTATATTATTAATGCAGTCATTAGTTGCAGCAGGTGCTGACATTATTGAATTGGGGATTCCTTTTTCTGATCCAATGGCAGATGGACCAGTAATTCAACGTGCCAGTGAACGGGCTTTAAAAAATGGGGTATCTTTAAAAGATGTCTTAACAATAGTCGCAGAATTTCGCCAGTTGAATAAAACCACGCCAATTGTGTTAATGGGCTATTTAAATCCAATAGAAGTCATGGGCTATAAAGAATTTGCCAAAGCTGCCAGTGAAGCAGGTGTCGATGGCGTATTAATTGTCGATTTACCACCTGAAGAATCGATAGATTTAGTTAAAGCATTGAAATCAAAAAAAATTGCGCCTATTTTTCTATTAGCACCCACAACCACACCTGAACGTATTGATACGATTGCACGCCATGCAGAAGGCTATTTATATTATGTATCAGTAAAAGGCATTACAGGTAGTAAAAATTTAGATGTTAAAGAAGTAGAAGAAAAGGTCGCTGAAATTCGCCATCATACTAAATTACCCGTTGGGGTTGGTTTTGGCATTAATTCGGCTGAAAGAGCAGCACAAGTTTCTGCAGTCAGTGATGCTGTGATTGTCGGTAGTGCGATTGTTAAACAAATAGAAGAAACACAAGATAAAGGTGAATTATTAGAAAATATCTCTCAATTTGTTTCTGACCTACGCAGTGCAATGGATGCTGTGGATTTAGGGACTTGGACAAAAGAAGACGTTGAGTTAAGTAGTTGGCGTAGTTAAATTGATAGTAGAGATGTAGCTATATAGAACCCGTTTGAAATCTTTAAAACAGTGCTTTATCAAGCTTCATTTGTCAGAATCAGAATTCACGGGATTTTAGGATTTTCAGAATTAAATCTTACTAATTTCAATATTTATCCATAAATATAAAGACTTGTACAATATCATTCTGTTAATTCTCAAATTCTGAGAATCCTGATTCAAACAAAGAGGCGTGACTAAAAATAGATGTCAAACGGTTCTATATGCTACGTCTCTACCAAATATTTATTGCAATTCATGCCTATTGAATCAATTAACAGAATGAGTTTTAGATTTAATTTGATGTTGTTGAATCTCGTAAATGCTTAAATTCACCTACCCATAACGCGGTTGCACCTGTTACAGCAACAGGAATAACAATAAAATTTAATGCAGGCACTAATGTTGTAATTAACGAAGCTGTACCAAATTGTAAAGACCGAAAACGTTTTTTGCCTAACAGTTTGCGTTGTGCTTTAGGTTTTAAACCGTGATTACCCATAGGATAATCTGCATATTGAACCACTAACATCCATGCCCAAAATATAAACCATAATATCGGTGATATAATATTGATAATAGGAATGAAAGATATAATAATGAGTAAAATAACCCATTGTAAATAATAGAGTATTTTTTGAATTTCAGTACCAATACTAATAAAAATGCCTTTAATCACACCCAATAAAGAAAAAGGTGTACTGGGTAATACTTCGCCTGTTAAATGTATTTCAACCGCTTCTGCTAATATACCATTGAATGGTGCGCTAATCCATGTTGCGACAATACTAAATGCTGAGAAGACGAAAACGGCTAAGGTTATTAAAAACAAAGGTAAAATTAACCATTCTATACTGCCTACAATTGGTGTGAGCCAATCCAACCAATCAGGTAATGTCAACCATGCTTTTAATCCTGCAATAATATTTTCATAACTTAACATGGCATAATAAATTAAACCGCTAAATAGTAGCGTATTAATTAATAAAGGAATAAAAACAAAATGCCGTATTCCTTTTTTGAAAATAAGTGAAAAGCCTAATAAAAAATAGTAAAATCCTGTGTGTGATGTCTTGTTCATAATCTTCTTTAATAATTGTTATTTACCATAAATTTGCGTAATGTTTTGCCGCTAATTCAATATCATCTTGCCCAAATAAACCATTGATCACAGCTAAACAATCTGCACCTGCGGTAATTAATGCTTGACCATTTTGTGGTGTAATACCACCAATGGCAACAATAGGACAATGTAATGATTTTTTAGCTGTTTGCAATAATGCACTATCTGCTTTAATAGCATTAGGTTTAGTTGAGGATGGAAAAAAACGCCCAAAAGCCACATAATCTACCCCATTTTTCACTGCTTGCACTGCATTATCAAGTTGATTATAACAGGAAATACCGATTATTTTATTTTGTCCTAATTGCTGTCTTGCTGTTATTAAAGTGGCATCGTCTTTGCCTAAATGCACCCCATCAGCGTCGATTTGTTGCGCTAACTCAACGTCATCATTGATAATAAAAATAACTTGATATTTTTGACAAAGCTGTTGTAATGCTTGAGCTTGTGCCAGACGTTTACTTTTATCCTGACTTTTATCACGATATTGTATAATGCGCGCACCACCAATAATGGCTTTTTCAACGTCATGAACAAAGGTTGCTGTATTCATTTGACTGTCTGTAATAGCATATAAACCTGAAAAGTGGGTTAATTTCATTGATTTTTCTGAGTACATAAATTGTGAGTTTTTAACTTTAAACTTTATATGATAGTAACCTACTATATAATATAAAAAATTGGAAAATAAAGTTGTTTTGTTTATCAAAGGGATAATGACATGCATCACCACTCACATGATCATCACGAACATGAAATAGACCAAAATCCAAATAGTGAACGTTATATTGCAACGCGTAATGTGACTTTAATCGGTGTGGTCAGTAATATTGTATTAACCATTTTGAAATTAGTTTTTGGTTGGATTGGACATTCACAGGCGTTAATTGCAGATGGGTTACATTCACTTTCAGATTTAATTAGTGATGCGGTTATTTTAGTTGCAGCAAAAATCAGTGATAAAAAAGCAGATAAAGATCATCCTTATGGACATGGACGCTTTGAAACAGTTGCAACAGTCATTGTTGGTACATTATTAATTTTAGTGGCGATTGGCATGTTAATGGATGCAGCATGGCGATTGTGGTTTACAGAACAATTATTACAACCTACGGGTATTACGTTAGCCATTGCTGTCATTTCTATTTTGGTTAAAGAAGCGACTTATCAATATACCATTTACGTTGCTGAAAAATACCGTTCCCAAATGTTACGCGCCAATGCATGGCATCATCGCACTGATGCAGTGTCTTCTGTGATTGTTTTTGTCGGTATTGTAGGGGCAATGGCAGGGTTTCCTTGGTTAGATGCAGTGGCTGCGATTGGGGTGAGTTTCATGATTATCCATATTGGTTGGCAATTATCATGGAGTGGTTTGCGTGAATTAGTGGATACTAGTTTAGATAGAAAAACAGTTTTAGAAATTGAAACCATTATTAAATCGGTTGAAGGTGTACGTGATATTCATTTTTTACGGACACGTCGCATGGGTGCAAATGTTTTAGTTGATGTACATCTTTTAGTCAGCCCTATGATTAGCGTATCTGAAGGACATCATATCGGTGAAATTGTCCAAAATCGCTTGATTGATGAAATGGAAGAAGTGGCTGATGTCGTGATTCATATCGACCCTGAAGATGATGAAAAAGTTGCGCCTAGTTTAACATTACCTTTAAGACGTGAAGTATTAACACGTTTACAAAGACACTGGCAACATTTAGATCAAGCTCATGCAATAGAAAATATTACCTTACATTATTACAATGGCAGAGTGTCTGCTGATATATATTTACCGTTAAGTTTAGTAGAAGATATTCAAACAGCGCAATTACTATCACAACAATTTATTGAAGCGGTAGATGTTGAACCCGATATTCATAATATTAGAGTGTATTATTACTAAGTTTTTCAATTTTTTTTCAATATTGATTGTCCACAGCAACTTTTGCTTATTTTCAAAAGTATTCACTTAGGTAGCGGTAGACATTTATGGCTAATATTGACTGTAGAATGTTTTAAACAAGATTAAGCCTATTGTGATTTTACTATGACATCTTTAACAAACACGTCAGCATCTGAAACAGAAAAACAAAAGCCAGATGCGCGTTACATTCCACTCAAATATTCACTGATGAGTGCTTTTTTGTTATTAATTATTCCCATATTAGTAGCAATGACCTTGTTTAACTATTTGACCTCTAAAGAGGATTTAGAAAAAGCCTATAAAATTTCACAACAACAAGCAGAAAATAATATCCTTAATTCCATTAAATTAGTCAACGGTGGACATAAAATACTCAATAAGTTTCTTGATGAAGAAATGAAAAAAGCTTTTAAAGTATTTATTACTGCTTATGAAACCGCTGATCATTCTCCTCAAAATATGAATTTATCCGCATTAAAAGAAAAATTAGGCGGCAAAATGGATTTATATATTATTAATAAAAATGGTTTAGTTGAATATTCCACTTATGAAAAAGATATTGGTTTAGATTTTAAAGAATGGGAAGATTTTCACAAATTCTTTCGTCACGCTTTAGAAGGTGAGCAATTTGTTAATGGTGGATTAGCAACAGAAGCACGAACAGGTATTTTACGTAAATATGGTTATATGCCCACGCCTGATCATAAATATTTATTGGAATTGGGATTAAAATCAGATGAGTTTGCAGAACTATTTGGTGAACTTGATTTATTAAATATTGTGCGTCGTTTAAAAGTGCTTAACCCTTCTTTAGATAAAGTCCGTATTTTTAGCCGTCATGGTCATTTACTAGGTAAACCCGATTATAAAGTCAGCAATGAAGTCGCTGCTACTATTCGCCAAGTTTATCACACTAAAAAGCCACAATATTTAGAAGATATTCCGCGCCAAAAATATATTCATTATCTTTTTCTCAATCTTAAAGAACAAGGAATTACATTAAGTCCTGATCCTAGCAAAGTCATTGAAGTCACTTATAATACTTATATGATTGATGAAGGATTGCAACGCATTGCCTTATTTCACATTGCATTAGGTGTCATTGTGATTATTTTAAGTGTGATTTTTACAGGTATGATTGCAGCACACATTACTCGCCCCATTAAACGCATGGTAGATAGTGTTGATATTATTGCACAAGGTAATTTATATCATCCCATTGAAGTTGAACCCAATAATGAACTGAAATCACTGAAACATAGTATTACAATCATGGTTGAAAATATATTGTCATATATGAATCAAGTACGGCAACAAAATGAGGAACTTAAAGAATTAGATAAACTTAAAGACGATTTTCTTTCCAATACTTCTCATGAATTACGTACCCCTATTAATGGCATTATTGGTATTGCAGATTCTATGATTGATGGGGCAGCAGGTAAATTGCCTAAAAAAGCCACTGAAAATTTATCCATGATTGTATTAAGTGGACGACGTTTATCTAATTTGGTCAATGATATTTTAGATTTTTCCAAATTAAAACATAAAAGCTTAGACTTACATATTCGTCCTATCGAAATTAAAGTATTAGTTGATATTATTATTACCCTCTCTAAACCCTTAATTGGTAAGAAAAATCTTCAATTAATTAATGCTATTCCCAGTGACATTACCGTCGCGGCTGATGAAAATCGAATACAACAAGTGTTACATAATTTAATTGGTAATGCGATTAAATTTTCTGAATCAGGTACGGTAGAAATCAGTTCTGCTATTTATGGCGAACATCTTATGATTGCGGTCACTGATCAAGGTATTGGTATTGATACTGAACATTTGAAGCGTGTTTTTAATCCTTTTGAACAAGCAGACAATTCAACGGCACGTTCTTATGGCGGTGCAGGTTTGGGCTTATCAATTACTAAACAATTGGTAGAATTACATGGTGGTGAAATTCGCATTCAATCTAGTAAAGGCAAAGGTACGCGAGTAAGTTTTACCTTGCCATTATCAAATATTATCAATAAAGAAAAAGTCACGCATGATGCAACAGAATTATTACATAATGTACGTAATTCTCAACCGATTGAATTAAGCGTTGAAGAAAAACAACAAGAAGCAGACATACCAGAGAAAAACTTATTGCAAATTGATAGACATCAAACAAAAATTGACACTGAACAGTTTTATGTTTTAACGGTAGATGATGATCCTATTAATTTACAAGTATTAGAAAATCATTTAAGTTTAGAAAATTATGCTATCGTCAAAGCCACGAATGGTGAAGAAGCACTTGATGCCATCGGTCGAGATATTCATTTTGCCATTGTTTTACTTGATATTATGATGCCTAAAATGTCAGGATTTGAAGTTTGTCGCATCATTCGAGAAACCCATCCTGCCAATCAATTACCTATTATTATGCTAACGGCTAAAAACCAAGTTGCTGATTTAGTTGAAGGTTTACAAGCAGGCGCGAATGATTATTTAACTAAACCTTTTTCTAAAGGTGAATTAATTACCCGTATTAAAACGCAAATTCATTTAGCACGTATTAATATTGCTTACAGTAATTTTGTGCCATTAGAATTTTTAAAACTATTGGAAAAAGAAAGTATTGTTGATGTGCGACTAGGTGATCATGTGCAAAAACGTATGACAGTATTGTTTGCAGATATTCGTTCTTTTACCACCTTATCAGAAAGTATGACCCCTAAAGAAAACTTTGAATTTATTAATACTTATTTAAAACGTGTCAGCCCAGTCATTCGTAAATATAATGGTTTTATTGATAAATATATTGGCGATGCTGTAATGGCATTATTTCCAAGCTGTGTTGATGATGCGCTACAAGCTTCCATTGAAATTCATCATCAACTTGCTTTACTAAATCAAGAAAGAGTGAAGCATTATTTACAACCTATTCAAGTTGGGATTGGATTACATGTTGGAAAATTAATGTTAGGGACAATTGGTGAAGAAAAACGAATGGAAGGAACAGTCATTTCTGATGCAGTAAATTTAGCGTCACGTTTAGAAGGACTGACAAAATTATATGGTGTCTCTATTTTAATCAGTGGTGAAATATTAAGCGAACTCAATGATCCCTCGTTACATTATTATCGCTTTTTGGGTAAAGTTCGTGTCAAAGGCAAACAAGAACCTGTGCATGTGTTTGAAATTATTGATGCTGAACCTGATAACATTAGAGAACAAAAAATCAAATTTGAATCGACATTTAGTCATGCTATTGATTTATATTACCAACAAAAATTTAAACAAGCCATTCGCCAATTCCAATATATTCTCTCTCAGTTTCCTCAAGATAAAGCCGCCAGTTTTTACTTAGAACGCTGTATGTTTTATATGCATGAAGGCACGCCTCAAAATTGGGAAGGCATTGAGTCATTGACAGAAAAATAATTTAAATACTTGTTTCTACATAGAAATGAGATGCTTCTTTTTGTTGTACCAAAATCATACCTAAAAATTTTCTAACATTCGTGGTAATGATATAATTTTCAAAGTATTTAAATTAATAATTAGAAAGGTTAGACAATGCGTACACAGCAAGGTTTTACATTATTAGAAATGCTCGTGGTATTAGTGATTATTGGATTATTGGCAGGATTAGTTGGGCCGCGTTTATTTTCTCAAGTTGATGCTGCTAAAATTGATACGGCAAATACGCAGATTAAAATGCTCAAAGGTTCGTTAGAAGTCATGCGTTTGGATATTGGTCGTTTTCCGACAACTGAAGAAGGGTTAAATTTATTACGTTCAGCACCCAGTGATGAGAATATTAAACCTTTTTGGAAAGGCCCTTATTTAGATGAAGTCGTGCCACTTGATCCTTGGAATCGTCCTTATCAATATGACAGCACGATAAAAAGTATTGATGAACAGCCTTTTGTATTATATTCATTTGGGGCTGATGGGCAATTGGGTGGCACGGAAAATAATGCTGATATTGGTTATTTGCCACCACAATAATGCTTTTCTTGGTAGAGACGTGGTTACTCTACGTCCCTACTTCATTAAAAAAAACTCTGTAGCATATAAGATGGAATGCACTAAATTTTATTAAATAATGATAACTACCTTTTTTCTGATAATAAGAATTGTTGACGTTGTTTGGCAGTGAAACGACGTGGTACAACTTCATTAGCATAATTAATTAACGCATGACTATCATTAATTTCAATTTTAGGCGGTTGAATATGCCAAATACGTGCAGTATTATCACTAGAAGTTGTGACTAAATAACGACTATCTTGACTGAAATCAGCATAAAATATTTCACCTTCATGACCACGTAATATTGCTATTAATTTCCCTGTTTTCACATGCCACAAACGCGCAGTTTTATCATCAGAAACAGTAATAATAAATTGCTCATCAGGACTAAATCTTGCCCGATAAACTTTGCTATCATGACCTTGCAAAGTTGTCAACAATTGTCCTGTTTTAGTATCCCACAATCGTGCTGTTTTATCCCAAGACGCTGTTAAAATCGTATTGCCACTTGGACTAAATTCAGCATGTGTCACAGATTTATTATGCCCTTTTAAAATAGTCAGTGTTTTTCCTGTTTCAATATCCCATATCCGCGCCGTTTTATCCCAAGATGCTGTTAATACATAACGCCCATCAGGACTAAATTGTGCCAACCATATTGCATACTCATGACCTTGTAACGTTGTCATTAATTGACCTGTTTTTACGTGCCAAATTTTAGCGGTATTATCCCAAGCACTGCTCACTAAATATTGTCCATCAGGACTGAACGCAACATGATTCACATGACCTGTATGTCCTTGTAAAACAAATAAATCTTCACCTGTTTTTACATTCCAAATACGCACAGTATTGTCTAAAGAAGCCGTTGCTGCAAATTCATTATTAGGACTGAATGCCGCATGTGTTACTTCATCAGTATGTCCTTGTAATATAATCTGATCACCTGCTTTAAGATGCCAAATACGTGCAGTTTTATCTTTAGAGGTCGTAATTAAACTTTGCCCATCAGGCGAAAAAATTAAATTTGTTAAAGCATTAGTATGACTATCTAATATTGTTAATAATTGTCCTGTATGTGCATCCCAAATTCGCGCTGTATTATCCCATGAAGCTGTTACTACATATTTACCACCTGGACTAAATATTGCCTTAATCACACTATTATCATGACCCAATAAAACCGTTTTTTCGCGCAATTGCATTAATGCTGTTTTTAAAGTTTCTTGCGTTTCTTTTACTAAAGGACGAGGTTCGTGATTATTAGGTAAAGCTTCCAATAATAATAAAACACCATTTGTAATATTACTTTGCTTAATCTCATTTTTTGCTAATGCTGTTAAAGCTAAAGATTCACGTTGCAATATTTCATCGGTATGCGCTTGAATGACTTGCGTATTATCACTATTAAAAAATTGAATGCCGAAAAAAAGACTAGTGACCAATAATAGGGGTAATAATAAGTAAGCTACCCATTTTATCTCAAAGGTTGATTTTTTTGGTGGATGTGTTGTAGTTAATGATTTTTTATGTAAAAGTGGATAAGTATAACGATGCGTGTAAAGATGTGAGGTTTCCCATAATTGAATGGCATCCCAATAATAATCAAAGCGTAAATGATGCGTAATAATCCAATTTTGTAAATCAATCCAATGTTGCACAATACTAACGTGCATTAATTTAATAAAACGATGACCTTCTTTATTATTTGATGTTTGGATAAAACCAATTTTTTCAAATTTTGCAATAATTTCATGAATATGCGACGTAAATTTATCTCCAGAAATTAAAGCATCAATATCAACCGTATGTAAAATATAACGTTGTTTATCATCTAATGTCACCAGTTGTAAAAATAAACGCCGTGCTGATTGTTGCTCCTGTTCAGATAAAGTAGTGTAAATGGATTGCGCATAATAAGTTAAAGCATGACTCACTCCACCAATATTACTTAATGTTGTTAATACATTTTTTCCTTGTTGATGTGCTTCCCACAAATGAAATAAGGTATATTGAAGCAAAGGTAAGGCATCGTCACATTGTTGCGCTTGTTCTAATAATAAATTGATACAAGTTTGAGGAAAAATCGTTTCATTTTCTGCAATAGGTTTATGAATAATATCTTGTAATGATTTTTTATTAATCATCGGCACAATGACAGCTTGTTCAGCAATACGTTGACTTAGCGTAACATGTTTTTCAGTTTCTGCTAAAAAGTCACTGCATAAATTAAAAATAACCAAAGCATAGGCATTTTCTTCAGAGGCAGCAATCAATAAATTATTAATAAAAGCTTGACGTGCCTGTTTATCTTGACATTGTGTGTAAATCTCTTCAAATTGGTCAATAAAAATTATTAAAGGTTCGCTATTATTTACTGTAGTTTTTTTGATAAAATCTAATAAAGCTGTTTTTTGAGTTAAACATTGACTGGCAAGATGTCGTGTTTCAACTTTATTATCTAATTGATTGAATATATTAGCTAAACTTTGTAACGGTTGACTTTGTGGGGTAAAACGAAGAATATGAAATTTTTCAATGTCTTGCCAAGGATTTTTTTGTAAATAAGGCAGTAAACCTGCTTGAATTAATGAAGATTTTCCAATACCTGCACTACCAATAATAGGTAAAACGCGGATGGTGTGATTTTTATACAGAACATACAGCTTTTTCGATAATTGTTGAATTAACGTATCACGTCCAAAAAAGTGTGCATGATCTGGTTCTTGAAAACTGGCTAAGCCAACGTAAGGATTACTAGACGATGGTGGATTGTCTGCCACTATTGTTTACCTTTTGCTTTCACTGCGAATGATTTGGTGTACTCACAATACATTTCACACCACTACGTATTCTATTTTTTGGATTCTTTAACCGCATTTCTATTTTAACGGTATCGCTACCTGCATCTGTAATCGGTGAAATTTTTCTAATCTGTGCCGTTGTTGCCTTAAAATCAACTTGAGGAAACTTAACATCTAAATTTTGTCCTTGCTTTAATTTAAGTGCTTCTGCGGTTGGAACATGAATAATAATTTTTAATGGATTAAAATTAGCCACAGTCAAAATATGCGCATCATTACCGCCCACTAATTCTGCTCTATCTTTACGTACTTCAGTAACGATGCCAGAAATGGGACTGCGTAAAGTCCGTTTTTCAATTTGTGCTTGAATTTTTTTATATTCCAATTTCGCAATATATAATGCTTCTTGTGCCGCTTTTACTTCAGCATCAGCCGATTCGACTTCAATCCGTGCTTGCGTCACTTCATATTGTTGGGCATTACCTTGCTGTAATAATGGTAACAAACGATTTAATTTATCTTGCCGTAATTTTTTAATGGCTTTAGCAGCATTTAATTGTGCATGGCTATTTTTACGTGCTTTAGCAACAGATAACGCAGCATGTAACACGCTATTATCCAAAATAGCCACCATTTGCCCTTTTTTAACCCAACTGCCTTCGGAAACGGCAACTTTTTCTAAAATATCAACTTCAGCTGCTGCAATCATTATTTCACGATTAGGCTCAGTAAATCCTTCATATTCAGCCGCTTGTACTAAAACAACAACAAAACTTAATAATAATCCTAAAAAAAAGTGGTGATTTTTCATAATTAAGACAGTGTATCGAGTTCCAATAGATTTTGAGAGATAATTTGAGATAATTTATGCATTTCTGTCATCGCAGCTTTCATTGCTTCCATATCACCTGCAGCCTTATATTCTAAAGCTTGATGGCTAATTGTATGAAATTGCTCATGTGGTTCTAAAAGGCTATTAAACAGTGTTTCTGCTTTGGGATTATTTAAAGCTTGTATTTCAGCACGACCTTCACCATATAACCACTGTCCTAATTTACAATCATGATGGTCAGTGCCTTTAAAGTCATTTTTGTCATTTAACGCAGCATCTATTTTTTTCAAATATTGCACATGATCATTTAATCTCAGCATAAAAAAAGCGGTATTTGGCATACTTTTTTCCTCTTATGTATTCAGTCCAGGGTCTAAAGAATATAATAACGATTGTAATAATAAAGAAACATCTCTTTTTCTACGCGCATCGACATCAAAAACAGGAATATTTAACCCTATTTCACGTAATTTTGTATGATAATCGGCAATACGTGGCGTAGCATTAATATCCATGCGCGTCACACCAACAACAACTTTTGTTTTATCAATAAACGATTTAAACGCTTTCAAAAAAAACCACATATCTCCCAATGGGTCAGTGCGGGCATTATCAATAAGTAAGACTAAACCAATGCCCCCTTCTGTTAAAATTTCCCACATAAAATTAAAACGTTCTTGCCCCGGTGTACCGTAAAGATGAATTTTTTCATTATTAAGGTGAATCATGCCATAATCAAGCGCAACGGTCACCG
>Ga0180430_10003793_pt1 | contig 12942 bp, 4 predicted proteins | sample SS_ome_9_FD_132999 | JGI IMG/M metagenome (GOLD analysis project Ga0180430, IMG submission 132999) | Hypersaline lake sediment archaeal communities from the Salton Sea, California, USA - SS_1_S_2 metaG | ecosystem: Environmental > Aquatic > Non-marine Saline and Alkaline > Hypersaline > Sediment... | reverse complement strand
CGTCGGCGGCGAGCGGTTCGGATATCCACACCGAGACGCAGAGGCTCAGAGAACGGCAAGACCTTTTCTGTTTACGGCAACACCGACGGCGAGAGAGACCGAGAACGGCATGGAAGATGGTTTAGCAAGATCCAAGCCTTTCGCCGTTCTCTGGGCCTCTGAATCTCTGTGTCGTGACTGTCGTGATTATCGATCCGCTGGAACCGCCCGACAGTCCCGGGCGATCGGTCCCCCGGGCATGTCCATGCGGGGTTTGGCTTTGAGCATTTCGGTTATGGGTGTGAAGACCTTGAGGATCGCCTGGTAGTCGGGGTCGTTCTTTGTCTTGAAGACGGCCCGCCCGCACGCTTCGGTGCCTCCGGCTGCTTTCGCCAGCGGCGCCAGCAGGAATACATTGTCTTCGATGGCGGTCACGCGGGTATAGAACGTTCGCGGGATCTTCCCGCCCTTGTGGCACGAGGCGCAGCGTCTTTTGGCCACGTCGGCGAGCACCTTGCCCAGCGTCGGCGGGAGCATTCGCCTGCAGCCCATCCGCTTGGGGTAGTTTGTCCGGGCCTCGCCATAGTACGGGATGTTCAGGTCGATCCACGCGAAGATTCGCAGGCGTTCGGCGTCGGTCATCTTGATTCGCGGTTTACCGTTCTTGTCCGGATGTCCGGCGAGGATCTGGTCGGCGAGTTTGCTGTTCGGTGAGCCCCACTGGCGCGGAGTGATCTGGCGGACGTTGGATTCGGATCCGTTGGCGGTGGATATCCAACTGACCCATGGTGGATTTGGCTGCCCGCCGCCGTGTCGCTCAGGGCGATCGGCCCACATGGTCCCGGTGCGCGTCAGCACGTCGTACGAGACGTTGAAGAAGTCGGTCCGGGCGCCCGAGAGGTCCACGCCCTTTGGGTGCTCCCGCGCGTTGTGGCAGCGGATGCAGTGCTTGTCGAGCACCGGTTGGACGACCTTCCAGTAGCTGAAGTTTTCTGCGCCCCACTGGGGGGGGGTGATCTCGACGGGTTTTTTCAGGGCGGCCGTCGGGCGGGCGCCCGGTTGGCCGACGGCGTAGTTGCGGTCGGCGTGACATCCGACGCAGCTCTGCACCTCGCCGGGCATGAAGTGCGTAAAGGTCCGCATGCGCTGAACGGCGCGTCCCTCGGCGTCGAGGACGGCGAAGTAGATCGGTATTCCGGTGGGGACCTTGAAGTTGGCCGATCCGTCCTCGTCGACCGGGACGTAACCCCAGATTTTTTTGGCCGCGTAGGTCGCCCCGCAGGACACCAGCGGGAACTGGAAACCGAACGCGCTGTTGGCCGCGTAACTCCGCCCGGTGGGCACTACGTTAACCAGAGGTACGCGCTGGGACTTTTCGATCTCCTGGATGATGCAGATTTTCTTTATCTCACCGCGTTTGACGTGCGGCGCCAGCCCGTTGTAGACATCCTGCATTACGAGGGTGGCCCACGGTTCGGGGTTTGGATCTATCGGAAGGCGTGAGGGGATCAGAGGCGGGCGTTGACGCGGATGCAGCGGGCGGGCGTGGTAAAAGCCCATACCGCCGGACGGGCGAATCAGCACTACCTGCTCGGTCCCGTCGTAGTCGCGGAGGATAGTCGTGCCTCGATTTGAGAGCAGGAAGTATTTGCTGTCGAGTGGCCAGGGGCTTTCGTAAGGCCCGTGGACCTGGTTTCCCGTGCCCCGGTCGACGCGTTGGATATTGACATCGGGCGTGAGGTTGCGGATGGCGCGTTGGGAGTTGGCGCCGAGGCTGATGTCAATCATGCCGATGGCCCCGCGGCACGGACCGTTGTGGCTGGTCAACACGCAGATGATTTTTACCGTTCCCGGGATCGAGTGTGCCTCCATGAACGTTCCGGGATTGAGGACGCGGTTACCGAACAGGCCCGAGACGTTCGTACCATCGGGGTTGATCGCCCAGAGACTCTGGATCGGATATGCCGCACGATCGATGTACTCCCATCGCGAGTAGACGATCCGCCCGTCGTCGAGCACTCCGGGCGTCAGGTCGTTGAGGTAGCTGGCCGAGAGTCGCGTGACGTTTCCACCGTCGCGGTCCATGCGGTGCAGGATCGGCGAGGTGGTGGTGAAGCAGTATGCGAACGCCTGCCTTCGGTCGGAGAGGAACGCGATCCGCCCGTCGGGCAGCCAGCAGGCGTTGAAGTTGTTGCACCGCCCGCTGGTGGTCAGCAGTTTAAGCCCCGTACCGTCGGCGTTGATGCGATAGACTCCGAAGGTGCCTTCGGCCTTGAAATCCTGCGGTCCGTAGCGGCTTTGGTCGCGCCCGGACTTCTTCCAACTGAACAGGATTTCTTTACCGTCGAACGACACGTCGACATCGATGATCTCGCCTTCGGGGCTGTCGAGAAGTTTGGTGAGTTTTCCGTCTGGCGCCGCGTAAACATACAGCCCTCCCCCGCCCTTAAAACTTTCGGCGTGATAGGTATAGATGTGCGATGGGTTGATCTCGTGGCGCTGGACGACGACGAGCTTTTTGAAGCCGAGCTTACCGGCCTTGACGGCGGCGGCGAGTTTGGGCGACTCGACGATTCGAGGCGCGGGTCGCGCGGGGCGTCGTCCACCTCCGTTGTAAATCTGGAACACCGGTAGGGGTTTGAAGGCTCCCAGCGCTTTGTCGGATGGGCTGGTCGAGTATATCTGCACCTCGGCGGCGCCGGGATTGAAGCTCTTGTACCAACTGGTGAACTTCAGCTTCAGCGCGGTTGCCTGAACGGGCGCGGGCAGTGTGATTCGCTGTGGTCCGTGTCCGCACTTGAATAGGCCTTTAACCGCGGGTTTGGCTGCATCGTCCAGGTAGAGTTCGTAATCCTTGAACCCCTCGACGGCGTAGCTGCTGCGACTGTAGTAGACGACCTCTGAGATGGTCACCGGTTTTGCCCACTTGAACGCCAGCGTTACACCGCTCGGATGCGTATTGCCTTTGGCGGCCCATTCCCGCCCTGCCCCGTTGCACCCGCCGAGGGCCGGAATCTTGCCGTCGGTGACAAGCCTGGCTGTGTGCGAGGCGCTGTGCTCAGAGTTGGAGGTGACCTTCGCCTGGAGCGCGACGTTCTTCGGCGCGGCGGTCAGCGGCGCCGCCAGGATCGCCAGGATCGCCAAAGCCCATATGAATCGTAGCATTGTCTTCATAGTCTCGTTTCCCAAGCGGAGTCTACAGTTTAACTTTCCTTAGCATATACAATAGAGTATCGTTCAAGCCATAATCAAAGGCTTTCCTCAAGATCTCCCGAAAGGCGTTTTCCATGAAACTGTTTCACCGAATTTCAGCTTGTTGCCTTGTCTGGTTTTCCTTCATCTCCGCATTGGCGAGTAATGGTGCGGCGGTCGAGCGAGGCGAGCCGAAACTCTCGGCCGAATCGATTATCTCCCAGTATAAGAACAGCACCGACAAGCCGCCGAAGTATGGACATTACACCCAGGCGTCGACCGACGCACTGTTGATGGGCAACGGTGATATGGGCCTGTCGGTCGGCGGAGAGGCTGAGGCGCTGCGTTTCTGGATCAACAAGAACGATTTCTGGCGCCTGCAGGGCAGGCAGCGCGGCGCCCAACCGAAACTGTTCGGGTGGCTTGACGTGAAGGCCCCGGCGATGCAGGGGGCGACGTACAAGATCGAGCAGCCGATTTACAACCCGCTTACGCATGGAACGTTCGTTAAAGACGGCGTGACGCTCGAGTTTCGCGCCCGCGTGATGGCGACGTCGAACATCGGATGGATCGAACTGCGGGCGACAGGCGGGGCGATCGAAATCGAAATTTCACCGCAATTGACCGACCGGGAGCTGGTGCTGCCCGAGATCAACGTTACCGAATCGAATCGCAGTTCGGGCCTCGTCGGAGATACGCTCTGGCTGCGGCGGCACTACGATAAGAATGTGGATATCGAAACGGGTATGGCCGCCGCTGTACGCATCTCGCCCACCGGTAAATGGACGCCCCGGGAGAACAAACCGACCGAACCCTACAAGTATGAGCGTCAAAGGATCGGTAATATCAAGCCCGCGTTCAAGCCGATGTCCGCGCTGGGCGCGTCGCGAAAGATCACACTCAAACCCGGTCGGCCGGTGACGGTGCTTATCGGCATCGAGAGCCTCTTTAAGAACAAGAAGTATCGCCAGGCGGCGGTGGCGCTGGTTGACTCAGTTACGCCGGAACGTTTGGCGAAGCTGCAAACCGCACATGCCGCCTGGTGGGCGGAGTATTGGAACAAGTCGTGGATATCGATTCCCCAAAAGCCAATCGAAAAAGACTACTACGCTTCGCTCCACGTTCTGGGCAGCGCGTATCGCGATCGCGGTTTTCCTCCGGGGTTGTTCGGTATCTGGGTGCTGAGCGAGTGCCCGGCGTGGAACGGCGACTATCATCTTAATTACAATCACAACGCGGGATGCTACGGGCTCTATTCGGCAAATCGGATCGAACAGGCCGACGTCTGCACCGATCCGTATCTCGACTTCCTGCCAACCGCACGACGCTACGCCAGGGAACTCTACGGTATGCCGGGAGTGTTCTTCCCTGTCGGGATCGGACCCAAAGGGATCGACGTGACATACCGGGCCTGTGATGTAAACGGACGGTACGGTAATCCGAGGCGATCGACTAAAAAGGTGATGCACCACGGACAGAAAACAAACGCTTCGGAATCGCTCGTCCCGGTCAATTTTCGGTTCCGATCGACGTGGGATCGCCGGTACGCCAAAACGTTCTACCCGTTCGTTCGAGACGCGGCTGCGTTTTGGGTGGGTTATCTAAAGTTCGAAGAGGGACGTTATGTGCTTTACGATCACTCGGTCCATGAAAACAGCGGTCCGAACGTTAACGGAACGGCCGCGCTGGGGTTGATCCGAATGACGTTCAAACTCGCGCTGGATATGAGCGAAATGCTCGGCGTCGACGAAAAGCTGAAGGAAAAACGCCGACATATCCTCGATCACCTTTCGAAATATTCGACGTGGAACATCCCCGACATGGGGCGTCGAAAGTACAAGGGGCAAAAGGTCTTTCTTTACTCCGAGAAGGGCAAGACCTGGCATGGCGATAATTCGCTGGGGATCCAGCACATTTTTCCGGCCGGGCAGATCGGGTTGGAATCCGGCCCGGAATTGCTCAAAATCTCGCGGGATATGATAACCGTGATGCGTCGATGGTACGACTTCAACGGTACGAACAGTTTCTACCCCGCCGCCGTTCGTGTGGGTTATGATCCCAAGATCATTCTTAAGTTCCTGGAAGGCTGGGCGAAGCAAAAGACCGCCAACGGGATGAAACACAACAGAAATCCGCACGGTATGGAAAGCTGCACTACGTCGATCGTTACGATTAACATGATGCTGTGCACCGGTCACCAGGACGTGTTGCGAGTATTTAACTCCTGGCCGAAGGAACTTGACGCCGCGTTTGAGAACCTGCGCGTTTCGGGCGCCTTCCTCGTGTCTAGCCGCTTGAGCGGCGGAAAGATCCAACCCGTCCGCATCATCAGCGAACAAGGGCGCCCCTGCACGATCCAAAACCCCTGGCCAGAGCGAACAGTCGAACTCAAACGCGCCGACGGGACAATCGAGAAACTCTCAGGCAAACGGTTTACAGTGAAGACGAGAAAGGGCGAGACACTTCTGCTCCAATAATCGCAAACCATATCTTGGGTGCGTATTGTACGATTCCCCAATATGCAGGGGCGTCGAGGCGGATAATAGCTATATGCTCTATATGCTAATTATCTACTAAGTTATCCCAAATTAGCACTTGATACCATCCTATCTACTAATGTAGGATAACTTAGTAGATAATTAGCATATAGATTAGCGTATCGTAGGGAGACCCAAAATGAGAATACCAAAGCGACCACCAGACAGAGAGAAACTGCATCGGGATCTCTTGGAGCAACCTAAGCGCCTCCTAGCCGTTATTGAGGCGTCAACGGTTGCGGGCCAGGGAGAGAAGTATATGCACTGGGACCGTTTGAAGTATTACAAAAGACCGGATGATCTGAGTCTCGAAGAGTGGTGGCTGGCCATTAAGTTGGCGAGAACACGAACCACCAAGTCCATCCCATTAGTTGACACGAAGTCAAATCAATTCACTTTCGGAACACCCGATCCGGTACCGGAGCACTTGCATCATATCGATCAGGATGCGGCCGGACGAATCGAAATGGCCCAGGAGCAGATCACCAATCCCGCCACACGGGACAGGTATATCTATGACTCTCTGGTAGAGGAGTCGATAACGTCGAGCCAACTCGAAGGCGCTTCCACCACTCGTCGGGTCGCCAAGGAGATGCTCAGGACCAGACGTCGCCCCAGGGATCACAGCGAAATAATGATCCGGAACAACTATCTTGCCATGCAGCGAGTTCGTGAGTTGAAAGACAAGCCTCTGACAAAAGCGATACTCCTGGAACTTCATACGATTTTGACGACTGGAACCCTGGATGATCCCTCCGCCTCAGGGCGATTCAGACTTCCGGATGAGTCCGTGAAGGTCTACGACAACTATAACGAAATTCTTCACACGCCGCCGAAGGCCGGAGAATTGCCCAAACGGTTGGCGGCGATGCTGGATTTTGCGAACGGTAAGACGCCCAGATACTTTATTCATCCGGTGGTGCGGTCGATCATTCTGCACTTCTGGCTGGCTTACGATCACCCGTTTGTCGATGGGAACGGAAGATGTGCGCGTACCTTGTTCTACTGGTCGATGCTGCGGCAGGGGTATTGGTTGTGCGAATTCCTTTCGATTTCACAGATAATCAGGAAGGCGCCGGTGAAGTACGGGACGGCTTTTCTTTACACCGAAAGCGACGAAAACGACCTGACGTACTTCATTCTGTACCATCTTGATATGATCCGTCGCTCAATCCGTGAACTGCATGAGCACATTTCGAAGAACACCAAAGCTATGCGCCAGACACAGACGATGATGCGTGCGTCAGAGTCGCTGAATCACAGACAGTTGGCGTTATTGACTCATGCGTTGCGACATCCTGAGGCTGGATATTCACTGCGTTCTCACAGTGTTAGTCACAACGTTACTCACCAGACTGCACGGACGGATCTTTATACCCTGGTTAAGCGCGGATTGCTTACCCAGCGGACAATCGGAAGGACGTTTTACTTTTATCCGGCCGAGGATTTGGAACGCAGGATCAGGGAGCTTCAATAGACGCCGCGGTATTGATGGTGCCAAAGAAAAGCTCCCCGCAGGATTGCGGGGAGCTTTTTTGTCTGCTGCTCTTCTACACTATATAGAAGGTGCGGTTACTTTTTTTTCGACTTCTTTACCGCTTTCTTCTTTCGGGGGTTGTTGATCTGGGCCTGAGCGGCCGCCAGTCGCGCTGCCGGTACCCGGTAGGGCGAGCATGAGACGTAGTTCAGACCGGCGTTGTGGCAGAACTCGATGGAGTTCGGATCACCGCCGTGTTCGCCGCAGATTCCCAGCTTGATGTCCGGGCGGGTCTTTCGTCCTTTCTCGACGGCGATACGAATCAGTTCGCCGACACCGTTTCGGTCGAGTGTCTGGAAGGGATCGTTATCGTAGATGCCCAGTTCGACGTAGCGTTTGAGGAACCTGCCCGAATCGTCGCGGCTGAACCCGCAGCCCATCTGCGTCAGGTCGTTGGTCCCGAACGAGAAGAACTCCGCTTCTTTGGCGATTTCGTCGGCGGTCAGGGCGCCGCGCGGGACTTCGATCATCGTTCCGATCTTGATAGGCGGGGCCTTTTTCTTTCCTTTGCGCGCCATTTCGGTTTTGACCTGTTCGATCACGTCGACGACGATCTGTTTCTGGTTTGCCAGTTCGCCGACGTTTCCGACCAGCGGGATCATGATTTCGGCCTTGGCGCCGGGTACCGAGTATGCGGCCTGGACCACGGCGCGGGCCTGCATGGCGGTGATTTCGGGGTAGTAGATACCCAGCCTGCAGCCTCGGTGTCCGAGCATGGGATTGAACTCGTGGAGTGAGTCCACCTTGTCTTTGATGACTTTCGGCGAGACGCCCATGGCTTTTGCCATTTCCGCCTGTCCGGATTTATCGTGGGGGACAAACTCGTGCAGCGGAGGGTCGAGGAAGCGTATTGTGGCGGGTCGCCCTTTTAGTGCCTTGAAGATACCGATGAAGTCTTTGCGCTGAAGCGGAAGGAGTGTCTTGAGGGCGGCTTTCCTGCCGGTTGGATCTTCGGCGAGGATCATTTTTCTCATCGAGACGATTCGATCGCCCTCGAAGAACATGTGTTCGGTTCTGGTCAGGCCGATGCCCTCTGCGCCGAACTTGACGGCCACTGCTGTGTCGGCGGGCGTGTCCGCATTTGTTCGGACGCCGAGGACGCGGTGCTTGTCGGCGAGTTTCATGATCTGGTTGAACGGGCCGGTGAGCTTTGGCAGGACGGTGGGCAGCTTTCCGGCGTAGACTCTTCCGAGCGAACCGCTGATGCTGATCCAGTCGCCTTCTTTGAGGACTGTTTTTCCGACGGTGAGAGTTTTTTTCTTGTAGTCTATGTTTATGAGTCCGGCGCCCGCGACGCAGCACTTGCCCATTCCTCGCGCGACGACCGCGGCGTGCGAGGTCATTCCACCGCGAGCGGTCAGGATTCCCTTTGCGACGTCCATACCGCCGATGTCTTCGGGGCTGGTTTCGATGCGAACGAGGATTACCGGGCGCCCCATGTCGTCCCACTCTTCTGCCTGGTGCGCCGAGAAGACGATCTGTCCGGTCGCTGCGCCCGGGCTTGCGGGCAGTCCGGTGGCGAAGATATCGGTGGCTTTTTCGGCCTTTTCGTCAAACTGCGTATGGAGGAGCTGGTCGAGGCTCTTGGGATCGACGCGGCAGATGGCTTCTTCTTCCGTGATGAGGCCTTCTTTCATCATATCGATGGCGATTTTGACTGCGGCGGCCGCTGTTCGCTTCCCGGTGCGGGTCTGGAGCATGAACAGTTTTCCGGCCTCGATGGTGAACTCGATGTCCTGGACGTCGCGGTAATGCTCTTCGAGCTTGCTGCGGATGGCGATAAGCTGCTTGTAGCAGTTGGCGTCATACTTGCGCAGTTGGCTGATTGGTTCGGGCGTGCGAATTCCGGCCACTACGTCTTCGCCCTGTGCGTTCATGAGGAATTCGCCGTAGAACTTGTTTTTTCCGGTCGACGGGTCTCTCGTGAAAGCCACACCCGTCCCGCAGTCATCGCCCATATTTCCGAAGACCATTTCCTGCACGTTAACGGCCGTTCCAAGTAGTCCTCGAATATCGTTGAGTTGGCGGTACTTGATTGCCCGGGCGTTGTTCCATGAGCTGAAGACTGCATCGACGGCGAGTTGCAGTTGCTCGCGAGCGTCCTGGGGGAAGGATTTTTTCGCCTTCTTGTAGACTTCCTTGTATTCGGCGACAACGTCTTTGAGACCGTCAACATCAAGATCGGTGTCGTTGGCGGCTTTGTGGGCTTTCTTGACCTTGTCGAGGGCGGATTCAAAACTGTGATGTTCGATATTCAGCACGACGTCGCCGAACATTTGCATGAAACGCCTGTAGGAGTCCCACACGAAGCGTTCGTTACCGCTGTTGGCGATCATGGCTTTGATGGTCACGTCGTTGAGACCGAGGTTCAGCACGGTGTCCATCATTCCGGGCATCGAGACAGCGGCGCCCGATCGCACGGACACCAGCAGCGGGTTTGCGCCCTTACCGAACGTCTTACCGGTCACTTTTTCGAGTTTCCGGATGTTCCCGTCGATCTGCGGCGCCAATTCGCTTGGGTATTGGCGTCCCAATTTGTAATACGCGTCGCAGGTTTCAGTGGTTATGGTGAACCCTGCCGGTACGGGCAGGCCCAGGCTGGACATTTCAGCAAGGTTTGCGCCCTTACCGCCCAGCAGTTCCTTCATGGCGGCTTTGCCTTCGCTCCTGCCACCGCCAAAGAAATAGACGTATTTGCTTTTCCGCTTAGCCATCTTGTGCTTCTCCACTTTCCAGTAGGTTTGTCCGGGGTCTTATCGGGGGATTCTCAACAGGCTTGGACGATCCAAGCCTCGGGAGTGCATGAGTGTAGAAAACGAACGCGGAATAGTCAATGACTTTCGCACTTTTCCGTGCTGTCATGTTCGAAACAAAAAAGTTGAGGCCAATGACGACGACGGCAACGACTTTACCACAGAGAGCACAGAGAACGGCGCAAAGGATGTTACGGCCACGGCCAACGGCGACGGCTCAGCTGAACGTCAAGGACACAGAGACGGCAATCACCAAGTTGATTCCACGGTAACTATTCGCTCAGGTAAAAGGCGGACACAGAGACCGCAACCAAGCTTATTACCCGTAACTGGAGACGGGGCAACACCGTAACTATTCGCTTCCGCTGCTAATGCCGTTGCCGTTCTTTGTGATCTGTGTGGCAAAAGCCGTCGCCGTCGCCTGTTTCCACTTTTTCATGTCGCATACGTGGTCTGTGGTGTGTATTCGGCTACATTTTCCGGTTGTGGTTATACAATAAGGCGTCGGACCGGTTGCGGGATCATAAAAAACCGGGAGACCCAGGGGTGTCCCTGAATCCCCCGGTGGGGGAAAATCAAGCTTCGGCGCTCTTTGAGCGACGTTGAGGCTTTTTCGTCAGATTTTACCAGGCGATCCTCAGTCCGGCCGACACCGTGTGACCGGTCTGCCCGTCGGAACCCTGCAACTGCAATTCATAGTCCGCGTACAACGATATGCTTTCGCTGAGGTATGCGTTGAGGCGCCCGCCGAGCAGGACGCTGTCTTCCTCCACGTCGTTACCGTCCACTGTATACGCGGCGCCTCCACCGGTGAACCGGGCGGAGACATCCCGATCATTCAGGAATTCGTGCAACCACTTGGCGCGGAATTCGGGAACCAGCGTTGTCTTATTGTCCGGTAGCTTGATCGGGTACAGGAGCCGCATACCCACCGCAGTCTGCAACGAGTGCGAATCGGTAGAGTCTATGTTCTGATTCAGGGCGCCGGCGCCGGTTTCGTTGTATGATTCTTCGTGCAGACCTGTGTACTGCACCGATACCGTCGGTCCTATGTATCCGCCGAAGAACAGGAAGTCGTACCCGCCGCCGAGGTAGGCGTTCCATTCCTGGCCTTCGTGGTCGCTTTTTGCCCGGCGGCCTATGAAGGGCAGGTTCCGCGTGTTGTCGTACCAGTTGTTACCGAACCCCAAAGCCGCATCGGCATACATACCGTTTTTGAACCACGTGGCGTAGATCGATCCGCGTAACGAGTCGATTTCGCCCTCACCGAATCCGTTTGTCAGGTCGATGTCCGTATTGCTGTAACCGATGGCCGCACCGACGGCGAGGTTGTCGCCGACCTTGACGTCTCCACCGAGCACCACTCCCGTGGTGAAGTTGTCGTACCCGGGGATATCGTTTTCATCATCTTCGTCCGACCAGTTGTTGAACTGCCTGACCCAGAGCCTAAACGGTCCGTCGGTGACTTCCGCCCGGTCGGCGCGTTTGTGTTCGCGTGCTTCCATCATCAGCGCCAGGACATCATCGTTATTTCCGCCGAACGCCAGGAGAGGCATGTCGTCGTCATAGGCACTGGCGCTCGTTGTCGCCTCGTTGGGTCCGGGTACGTGGTGGCGGTGCAGTTGTTCGGCCAGCCCGTCGAAGAACCTGCGAGAGTTGTCGAGGGTCGCGCCCGTGCTGACGTCGAGGGACGCCGGGCTGATCTGGTTTAGTGCAGTCCGCACCTGCGAGGCCTGCGGGTAACCGTTTATGACGGTCATGACGGTCTGCATGTCACCGGCGTCGGCGCTTCTCGCCTGCAGAGCGGCTCCCACGACCCTCTGGTTCGGCGTATTTGCAATCGCCGGAGCCTGTAGCGACAGTCGCGTCAGCAAGAGGTTGACCATGGTACCGGCGACGGGATAATCCAGCGCGTATTGGAGTGTGGCCGTACCTGCAGGTGTATTGAGCGTGGCAAACTCTCCGTTGACGGTTCCACCGGTTTGTACGATTGTGTACGTGCTCACACCGACTGGCCAGTTCTCGGCGCTCTCCAGCAGGGTAACGTCGACCGAACCGTTTCCGTTGAGGTTTGCATCTCCCGTAACGTTCAGCAGGTCGGCTGCTGCGACGGTGACCTCGACGGCCAGTGACGAACCGGCCTGCGGGGTGTAGTCACCAGCGATGTTCAGTGTTCCTATGGAGTTGCCGGGTCCCACCGTACCACCAGCCTGGACTACCAGGTGGTTACCGTACATTCCTGTGCCGCCGAGCGTTGCTCCGTTGGCGACTGTAAGCGTACCGCCTCCGAGCGTTCCGTTGATCCACAGCGTACCTTCATTGAGGCTTGTATTACCCGCAAAGGCGGCGCTGTTACCGCTCATTGTCAGGCGGGCGGCGCCGCTCTTTGTCAGCGTACCGGCGCCGGTAATCACTCCGTCGTAAGTGGCCGCCACAGTCTGGGTGAAGTCCAACTCGGCGCCTGCACCGATAGCAATAGCGTTTTGCAGCGGCGCGGCGCCGGCGAGTCCGCCTTCGCCCGCCACCGTCCCGCCTGTCACCGTCGTACCACCGGTATATGTATTGATGCCCGTAAGCGTCAGCGTTCCGGTCCCCGTCTTCGTCAGGGTGCTCGCGCCGCTGATAACGCCCGAGAGAGTTACGTCGTTGGCGTTGGTGTCAAACGTACCGGCAGCATTCAGGGCTATCGCTTCGGCCAGCGTAAATGCGCCGGTGAAGTCCAGCTCGCTTGCGCCGCTGAACGTCACCCCGCCGGCAGCCGTGCCCACACCAGTGGCTGCACCGATACTGAGCGTGCCGCCGTTGATGGTCGTAAGACCGGTGTAGGTGTTGACGCCCGTAAGAGTCAGCGTCCCGGTCCCCGTCTTCGTCAGGGTGCTCGCGCCGCTGATAACGCCCGAGAGAGTTACGTCGTTGGCGTTGGTGTCAAACGTACCGGCAGCAT
>Ga0180430_10003791_pt1 | contig 12947 bp, 12 predicted proteins | sample SS_ome_9_FD_132999 | JGI IMG/M metagenome (GOLD analysis project Ga0180430, IMG submission 132999) | Hypersaline lake sediment archaeal communities from the Salton Sea, California, USA - SS_1_S_2 metaG | ecosystem: Environmental > Aquatic > Non-marine Saline and Alkaline > Hypersaline >... | reverse complement strand
CGCAAGAAGAAGCTGCACGAACGCTTCCTCGCGCTGCGCGCCAAGCTGCACCGAAAGCTGCACAAGGACGGCGCCGAATAGGCCTGCCCCCTTTTCCCCGGCCGCCGCGCGCACTACCGTCGCGCGGCGGATGAAGGAGGTCAGGATGACGGGCAACACGGCGCAGGGCCGGCTTCGGCTGGGCGTGAACATCGATCATGTCGCCACGGTGCGCAACGCGCGCGGCACCGATTATCCCGACCCGGTGCGCGCGGCCCGGCTGGCCGAAGAGGCCGGGGCCGACGGGATCACCGCGCATCTGCGCGAGGATCGCCGCCACATCTCCGATACCGATATCGAGCGGCTGATGGAGGCGCTGACCCTGCCGCTGAACTTCGAGATGGCCGCGACGCCCGAGATGCAGGCGATCGCGCTGCGCCACCGCCCGCATGCCGTCTGCATCGTGCCCGAACGGCGCGAGGAGCGCACGACCGAGGGCGGGCTGGAGGTCGCGCGCGACGAGAACCGGCTGGCGCATTTCATCGCGCCGCTGGCCGAGGCGGGCTGCCGGGTGTCGATCTTCATCGCTGCCGATCCCGCGCAGATCGAAGGCGCGGCGCGAATCGGCGCGGCGGTGGTGGAACTGCACACCGGCGCCTATTGCGACTATCACCTCGAGGGCCGGCTGGCCGAGCGCGACGCCGAACTCGACCGGCTGCGCAAGATGTCGACCTTCGCCCATTCGCTGGGGCTGGAGGTGCATGCCGGCCACGGGCTGACCTATGACACGGTCGCCCCCGTCGCGGCCTTCCCCGAGGTGATGGAGCTCAACATCGGGCATTTCCTCGTCGGCGAGGCGATTTTTCGCGGTCTCGGCCCAGCGATCGGGGAAATGCGGCGGATCATGGACGAAGCCCGCGACGCATGATCCTGGGCATCGGCACCGATCTGGCGAATATCGACCGGATCGCCGGAACGCTGGAGCGGTTCGGCGACCGGTTCGTCAGCCGCGTCTTCACCGAGACCGAGCAGCGCAAGGCCGGTCGCCGCCGGGATGTCGCCGGCACCTACGCCAAGCGCTGGGCCGCGAAAGAGGCCTGTTCCAAGGCGCTGGGCACCGGGCTCAGGATGGGGATCGCGTGGAAGGACATGGGCGTGTCGAACCTGTCCACCGGCCAGCCGGTGATGCATCTGACCGGCTGGGCCGCGGACCGGCTGGCGGCGATCACGCCGGCGGGCCACGCGGCGATCGTCCATGTCAGCCTGACCGACGATCACCCCTGGGCGCAGGCCTTCGTGGTGATCGAGGCCCGGCCGCTCGGGACGGGCGGCGAAACTTGACTTGCCCCACCGGGCGGATCATGTAGCGCGGGCAACGGACGGGGATAGCGCAATGTCGGGCAAGGTCACCGAGGGGATCGTCGAGACGGTCAAGACGGTCTTCTGGGCGCTGGTGATCGCCGGCGTGTTCCGAACCCTGTTCTTCCAGCCGTTCTGGATCCCGTCCGGGTCGATGAAGGACACGCTGCTGATCGGCGATTTCCTGTTCGTCAACAAGATGGCCTATGGCTATTCGCGCTATTCCTGCCCCTTCGCCGCCTGCCCGATCGAGGGGCGGATCTTCGCCTCGGAACCCGAGCGCGGCGATGTCGTGGTGTTCCGGCACCCGGCCAACGGGTCGGATTTCATCAAGCGGCTGGTCGGCCTGCCGGGCGACACGGTGCAGATGCGCGACGGCGTGCTGTGGCTGGACGGCCAGCCGGTGCGCACCGAACCCGCCGGCCTGTTCACCGAAACCTACGCGCGCCAGGGGCCCGAGGGCCGGCCGCCGCTGTGCTCGAACGGCCCCGTGGGCCTCGGCGGCACCTGCGAGAAGGAGCGTTTCACCGAAACGCTGCCGGGCGGGCGCACGCATGATATCCTCAACATCGGCAACGGCCCGCTGGACAACACCGCGGTCTTCACCGTGCCCGAAGGGCATTACTTCTTCATGGGCGACAACCGCGACAACAGCCAGGACAGCCGCGTGGCGCTGGCCGCCGGCGGCGTGGGCATGCTGCCGGCGGACTACCTGATCGGCCGGGCCGACCGGATCATGTTCTCCTCGGCCGGGCGGTCGCTGTTCTACGTCTGGACCTGGCGGGGCGACCGGTTCTTCAAGGCGATCGAGTGAAACTGTCGGGCGAGTTGCAGGCCTTCGCGGCGCGGATCGGGCACGAGTTCTCCCGCCCCGAGCTTCTGATCCGCGCGCTGACCCATGGCTCCATCGCCACGCTGCAGCGGCCTGACAACCAGCGGCTGGAATTCCTGGGCGACCGGGTGCTGGGGCTGGTGATGGCCGAGGCGCTGCTGGCCGCCGATCCGGATGCGGCCGAGGGTCAGCTGGCCCCACGGTTCAACGCGCTGGTGCGCAAGGAAACCTGCGCCGATGTCGCCCGCTCCGTCGATCTCGGCACGGTGCTGAAACTCGGCCGGTCCGAGATGATGACCGGCGGCCGGCGCAAGCAGGCGCTGCTGGGCGACGGCATGGAGGCGGTGATCGCCGCCGTCTATCTCGATGCCGGCTTCGAGGCCGCGCGCGACCTTGTCCTGCGGCTCTGGGGCGACCGGATCGGCCGCGTCGAGGCCGATGCCCGCGACGCCAAGACCGCGTTGCAGGAATGGGCGCAGGCCCGTGGCCAGCCGCCCCCCGCCTATGCCGAGATCGGCCGCGAAGGCCCCGATCACCAGCCGGTCTTCACCGTCGAGGCGCGGCTGGACAGCGGCGAGGCGGCCCGGGCCACGGCCCGCGCCAAGCGCGCGGCCGAACAGGCCGCGGCGGCGGCGCTGCTGGCACGGATGGAGGCCGGGCATGGCTAACCCGCAGACACCCCCGCAGGCACCGACGCGCGCGGGTTTCGTGGCGCTGATCGGCGAGCCGAACGCCGGAAAGTCCACGCTTCTGAACCGGATGGTCGGGGCCAAGGTCTCGATCGTCACGCACAAGGTGCAGACCACACGCGCCCGGATCCGCGGCGTGGCGATGGAAGGCGCCGCGCAGATCGTCTTCGTCGACACGCCCGGCCTGTTCCGCCCGCGCCGGCGGCTTGACCGGGCGATGGTGGCCGCGGCCTGGGGCGGGGCCTCGGACGCCGATATCGTGGTCCTGCTGATCGAGGCGCATCGCGGTGTGACCGAGGGGGTGCGCACGATCCTCGCCGCGCTGCAGGAGCGGACCACGCCGGCGCAGAAGGTGGCGCTGGCGATCAACAAGATCGACCGGGTCAAGGCCGAAACCCTGCTGGCGCTCTCGGCCGAGATGAACCAGGCCTATCCGTTCGAACGGACCTTCATGATTTCCGCCGAGAAGGGCCACGGGGTCGACGACCTGCGCCGCTGGCTGGCGGGCGAACTGCCCGAAGGGCCCTGGCTCTACCCCGAGGACCAGCTGGCCGACCTGCCGATGCGGATGATCGCCGCCGAGATCACCCGCGAGAAGCTGACGCTGCGGCTGCACCAGGAACTGCCCTACCAGCTGACGGTCGAGACCGAGGGCTGGGTGGAACGGGCCGACGGCTCGGCCCGGATCGACCAGGTGATCTATGTCGCCCGCGAGGGCCACAAGGGCATCGTGCTGGGCCGGCGCGGCGAGACGATCAAGGCGATCAGCCAGTCCGCGCGGGCGGAGATCGAGGACTTCCTCGGCCGGCCCGTGCACCTGTTCCTGCAGGTCAAGCTGCGCGAGAACTGGCTCGACGAGGCCGAGCGCTATACCGAGATGGGCCTCGATTTCCGCGACGGCGACTGAACGGGCATGGCGGCGCGGCTTGCCTCCGGCTTCTGGGTGCGGGCCTACCTGGCCCGGCTGGAGGCGGCGCATATCCCGGCCTACGTGATCGCGCGGGGCGACGACACCGCCGGCGCGGTGGCGGTGAAATGCGCTACGCTCGACGGAAGGGCCACGGCCTACGAACGCAGCCTCGACCTGATGACCGGCGCGCGCGCCTGGGTGATGACCGCCGAGGGGCCGGAGGCCGAGGTCGATGCGGTGCTGGCCCGGGCCCGGTCGCGCGATCCCGACCTGTGGGTGATCGAGATCGAAAGCCGCGAGGGGCGCACCCTGCTGGACGAACCCGGGCTGGCCGACTGACAAGGCGACAGGCCCCGAAAATCCTTCGCCGAAGGATTTTCGGGGTGCCGAGGCAAGACCTTTCGCCGAAAGGTCTTGCCCCTCCGGCGCGCCGCTTGCCAAGGTCTTTCGGACGAAAGACCTTGGCAGGGCCGGCAAAATCCTTCGGCGAAGGATTTTGCCGCCGGAACCGGGCAGGCGGGCGGGAATGATGGACTGGCGCGAGGAAGGCACGCTCTTGGCGGTCAGGCCGCATGGCGAACACGCGGCGATCATCGAGGTCTTCACCCGCGATCACGGGCGCCACGCCGGGGTGGTGCGCGGCGGCGCGTCGCGCCGGATGGCGCCGATCCTGCAACCCGGCGCCGAGCTTGACCTCGCCTGGCGCGCGCGGCTGGAGGACCATATCGGCACGTTCGATGTGGAACCGCTGCGCTCGCGCAGCGCGATCCTGTCGGACGCCGATGCGCTGGCCGGTCTTGCCGCGGTCTGCGCGCTGGTCTGCCGCTGCCTGCCCGAGCGCGACCCGCATCCGCAGCTTCACGCCGCGACGCGCGCGCTCCTTGACGCGATGGCGACCGGGGCGGGGGACTGGCCGCTGGCCTACCTGCGCTGGGAACTGGGGCTTTTGGAGGATCTGGGTTACGGGCTCGACCTGTCGGCCTGCGCGGTGACCGGCAGCGCCGACGATCTCGCCTTCGTCAGCCCGCGCAGCGGCCGCGCCGTCAGCCGCGCCGGCGCGGGCGACTGGGCCGACCGGCTGCTGCCGCTGCCGCCCTGCCTTCTGGGCCAGGGGCCGGCAACGGCGGCCGAGATCGTGGCCGGGCTCGCCACGACGGGCCATTTCCTCGCGCGCCTCGCCGCCGATCTCGCCGACCGCCCCCTGCCCGAGGCCAGAAACCGACTCCTCGCGCGGCTTTCGCGTCGTATTTGAGCGCTCCGTCCCCGACCTGGCCCTGTCGGGAAGCGGCGCGACGGCGCGCGGCCCGGCTGCGAGCATTCCCGCGACATCGGTATTCCGCGCGCGGCGGTCATGGGCCTTCACGTCGTCCCAGAATGGATCAGGCATGCGCCGAAACCCGGCGTGCAGGGCTTTGCCCTGCTCACCGGGCTCGATGCGGCGGTCCGCGGCAGCCTGATCTCGGTCTGGCCGGTCGTCGCCTATGACGCGCTGGGCAGCGCCGCGGCGGTCAGCCGGCTTTACTTCCTCGTCGGCCTCGTCGCGCTGGCCGCGGCGCTGGCCACCCCCTGGCTGGGCCGCGCGATGCCGCGGCGCTGGGTCTACACGCTGGGCACGGCGCTCTACCTCGCCGGGCCGGCGCTGGCCGTTCACGGCTCCGACCGGGCGATCGCGGCGGGGCTGGGGCTGACCACGATCGGCACGGTGCTGACCTTCGTCAGCCTCAACGCCTACGTGATGGACTACATCGCCCGGCACGAGCTTGGCCGTGGCGAGTCGCTCAAGCTCGTCTACGGCGCGCTGCCCTGGGCGGTGGGGCCGGTGGCCGGGGTCTGGCTGTGGAAACTGTGGGCGCCGGCGCCGTTCCTTCTGGCGATGGGCTTCGGCGCGGCGCTGGCGGCGGTGTTCTGGGCGATGCGGCTGGGCAACGGCAAGCTGATCCAGCGCGCCCGCGGCCGGCCGCCGAACCCGCTGGCCTACCTTGGCCGGTTCCTGGCACAGCCGCGGCTGGTGGCGGGCTGGCTGTTCGCGGTGATCCGGTCCTGCGGCTGGTGGGTCTATGTCGTCTACCTGCCGATCTTCTGCATCGAGGCGGGGCTGGGCGACCGGATCGGCGGCATGGCGCTGTCGCTGTCGAACACGCTGTTGCTGCTGGCGCCAGCGATGCTGCGCTGGATGAACGCGCACAGCCTGCGCCACGCGGTGCGCGCCGGCTTCTTCGGATCGGCGGCGTTCTTCTGCCTGTCGAGCTTCGGCGAGGCGGTGCCGGCGGCGGCGGTGGCCGCGCTCTTCGCCGGATCGTTCTTCCTCGTGCTGCTGGACATGTGCGGGGGCCTGCCGTTCCTGATGGCGGTCAAGCCCTCGGAACGTGCAGAGATGTCGGCGGTCTACTCCAGCTTCCGCGACGTGTCGGGCATCGCGACGCCGGGCGTGGCCTGGCTGGTGTTGCAGGCCGCGCCGGTGACCGGCATTTTCGCGGCCTGCGGGCTCGCGCTGTTCGTGGCCTGGGGCGTGGCCGGGCGGATCAACCCGCGGCTGGGGGCGACGGTGCGCCGCCCCGCCTCAGCCCAGCAGCCGCCGCGCGATGACCTGCGCCTGGATCTCGGCCGCGCCCTCGAAGATGTTGAGGATCCGCGCGTCGCACAGGATCCGGCTGATCCCGTATTCCAGCGCGAAGCCGTTGCCGCCGTGAATCTGCAGCGCGTTGTCGGCCGCGGCCCAGGCGACGCGGGCGCCTAGCAGCTTGGCCATCCCGGCCTCGAGGTCGCAGCGCCGGTCATGATCCTTCTGCCAGGCCGAGAAATAGGTCAGCTGCCGGGCGATCATGATCTCCACCGCCATCATCGCCAGCTTGCCCGAGACGCGCGGGAAGGCGATCAGCGGCTTGCCGAACTGCTTGCGATCCAGCGCGTAGCGCATGCCGGTCTCCAGCGCGGCCTGCGCCACGCCCACGGCGCGCGCGGCGGTCTGGATGCGGGCGCTTTCGAAGGTCTGCATGAGCTGCTTGAAGCCCTGGCCCTCGACCCCGCCCAGCAGGTTTTCGCCCTTCACGCGGAAATCGTCGAAGTTGACGGTGTATTCCTTCATCCCGCGATAGCCCAGCACCTCGATCTCGCCGCCCGACAGGCCGGCGTCGACGAAGGGCGTTTCATCCGTGCCCGGCGTCTTCTCGGCCAGGAACATCGACAGGCCGCGGTAGTCGCTGGTGTCCGGCACGGTCCGGGCCAGCACCGTCATCACATGGGTGCGGGCGGCATGGGTGATCCAGGTCTTGTTGCCGGTGATCACCCAGTCGTCGCCGTCGGGCACCGCGCGGGTGCGCAGGGCGCCGAGGTCGGACCCGGTGTTGGGTTCGGTGAAGACGGCGGTGGGCAGGATTTCCCCGCTGGCAAGCTTGGGCAGCCAGTGGGCCTTCTGCGCGTCGGTGCCGCCGCACAGGATCAGTTCGGCCGCGATCTCCGTCCGGGTGCCGAGCGATCCGACGCCGATATAGCCGCGGCTGAGTTCCTCGGACACGACAACCATCGAGGCCTTCGACATCCCCAGTCCGCCGAATTCCTCGGGGATCGTCAGGCCGAAAACGCCCATCTCGGCCAGTTCCCCGATGATCTCCATCGGGATCAGCTCGTCCTTGAGGTGCCAGTCATGCGCATGCGGCACGACGCGATCCTCGGCATAGCGGCGGAACTGGTCGCGGATCATCTCCAGTTCCTCGTCAAGCCCGGTGGCGCCGTGGGTGGCGCGGCCCGCGTTGTCCTGCATCAGCTGCGCCAGCCGGCTGCGCGCGGCCTGGCTGTTGCCCTCGGCGGCGAGCGTGGCGGCGGCGCCCTCGGCGAGCGCGCCGGCCTCGGCCGGGCTCAGCCCCATGTCGACGGGCCGCGCGATCTCGCCCTGGCTCATCGGGATGCCGCCGCGGATCTGCGCGAGGTATTCGCCGAAGCCGATCTGCAGGATCAGCTGCTCCATCTCGCCGAAGCTGCCGGCGGCCTCCAGCCGGTCGGCCCAGGCCTTGAGCTGGCGCAGCGATTCGACATAGGTGGCCAGCCAGGCCAGCGCATGCGCGGCATGCTGGTTGTCCTCGATCGCCGCGCCCGAGATCCGGCCATCCCGGGTCAGCGCGGCGCGGGCATGGCCCATGGCGGCGGACAGAACCGCCTCCGCGGCCGGCAGGGCGGCGGCGGCCAGCGACGTCAGGTCGGGCAGGACGATGGTCTGCGGCATGTCGGCGTCGTCGCGGGGCATGGCTGTCTCCTTCGGTCGGCTCGGCCCCCCTGCTAGCCATTTCGCAGGTGCAGCGCAACATTAATTCCCGTGAACGAGACGCGGCGAATGAAAATGTCGCAGGCATTTTCACGTTGCAGCCGGCGCGCCGGACGGCGATGACAGGCACGCGACCGGGAGAGCGCGATGTTCGGAACCGAGATCTGGGCGGTGGCCGTGGCGGCGGTGGTGACGCTGTTCGCGGGGTTCGTGAAGGGGGCCGTCGGCTTCGCGATGCCGATGATCATGATGTCGGCCTTCGGCTCGTTCCTGCCGGCCGAGACGGCGCTGGCGCTGCTGATCCTGCCGACGCTGGTGACCAATGTCGCGCAGGCCTCGCGGCAGGGCTGGGGCGCGGCCTGGGCGAGCACGGTGAAGTACCGCCGCCATATCGCGATGGTGGTGATCTTCCTGGTCCTGTCGGCGCAATTCGTGCGCGCGATCCCGCAGCCTGTGATGTTCGCCCTGCTGGGCGTTCCGATCGCGGTTTTCGCGGTGTGGCAACTGGCCGGCCGCAGCCTGCGCTTCCGGCTGGAGCACCGCGCCCGCGCCGAGGTGCTGCTCGGTGTCGTCGGCGGGCTTTACGGCGGCATCTCGGGCATCTGGGGGCCGCCGCTGATCGTCTACCTGCTGTCGATCGGCGCCGAGAAAGCCGAACAGATCCGGGTTCAGGGTGTCGTGTTCATGATCGGGGCGGTGGTGCTGACCGCGGCGCATCTGGCCTCGGGCATCCTGAACGCGCAGACCCTGCCGTTCTCGGCGCTGATGGTGGTGCCGGCGCTGGCCGGGCTGTGGATCGGCTTCGTCGTGCAGGACCGGCTGGATGCCGAAAGGTTCCGGCGCTGGACGCTGATCCTGCTGGCGATCACCGGGCTGAACCTGGTGCGCCGCGCGGTCATGATCTGACAACTGCGCCCGCCCGCGGCGCGGCGCCGCGGGCGGTGACGATCCCGGCGCGCCTCAGCCGATGGCGGCGGCGCGGATGTCGTCGTCGATATGGGCGACGTATTGCGCGAAATTGTCGGCGAACATCTTCACCAGCTTGGCGGCCTGCACGTCATAGGCGGCCTCGTCCTCCCAGGTCCGGCGCGGATCGAGCAGGACATCGGCCACGTCGGGCACCGACACCGGCACTTCGAAGCCGAAGTTCGGATCCTTGCGGAACCGCGCCTGGTTGAGCGATCCGTCGAGCGCGGCGGTCAGCAGCGCGCGGGTCGACCGGATCGGCATCCGCGAGCCGGTGCCATAGGCGCCGCCGGTCCAGCCGGTGTTGACCAGCCAGCAGGTCGCCCCGGTCTGGCGGATCTTTTCCTGCAACAGCTTGCCGTAGACCTCGGGCCGGCGCGGCATGAACGGCGCGCCGAAACAGGTGGAGAAGGTGGGCTGCGGTTCGGTCACGCCGCGCTCGGTGCCGGCGACCTTGGCGGTGAAGCCCGACAGGAAGTGATACATCGCCTGCGCCGGGGTCAGCCGCGCGATCGGCGGCAGCACGCCGAAGGCGTCGCAGGTCAGCATGATGATGTTGCGCGGCTTGCCGCCAAGCCCGGTGGCCGAGGCGTTGGAAATGTAGTCCAGCGGATAGGCGCAGCGGGTGTTCGCCGTCAGGCTGTCATCCTCGAAATCCAGTTCCTTGGTCTCGGGATCGAAGACCATGTTCTCGACCACGGTCGCGAATTTCTCGGTCGTGGCGTAGATTTCCGGCTCCGCCTCGCGCGACAGGTTGATGGTCTTGGCGTAGCAGCCGCCCTCGAAGTTGAAGGTGCCCTTGTCCGACCAGCCGTGTTCGTCGTCGCCGATCAGCACCCGGCCCGGATCGGCCGACAGCGTCGTCTTGCCGGTGCCGGACAGGCCGAAGAAGACGGCCACGTCCTCTTCGTCGCCGATCGCATGGTTGGCCGAGCAATGCATCGGCATCACGCCCTTGCCGGGCAGGATGTAGTTCAGCAGCGTGAAGACCGATTTCTTGTTCTCGCCGGCATAGGCGGTGTTGGCGATCAGGATCAGCTTCTTGTCGAAGTTCAGCGCGATCACGGTTTCCGACCGGCAGCCGTGGCGGGCCGGATCGGCCTTGAACGAGGGGCAGTTGACGATCGTGAACTCGGCGATGAAATCGTCCAGCTCGGCCCGCTCGGGCCGGCGCAGCAGGTGGCGGATGAACAGGTTGTGCCAGGCCAGTTCGGTAACGACCCGCACGTCGAGCCGGTGTTCGGCCTCGGCGCCGGCGTAGAGATCCTGCACGAAGACCTCGCGGCCCTTCAGATGGTCGAGCATGTCGGCATGCAGCCGGTCGAAGGCCTCGGGCGCCATCGGCGCGTTGTTGTCCCACCAGATCGTGTCTTCGACCGCGGCCGAGCGGACCACGAACTTGTCCTTCGGCGACCGGCCGGTATGCGAACCGGTGGCGCAAAGGAACGACCCGCCCTTGCCCAGAGTGCCCTCGCCGCGCTTCAGCGCCTGTTCGACAAGCGCCGGTTCCAGAAGGTTGTAATGCACCGCGCCGAGCCCGGTAATCCCTTGATCTTCAAGCCGGAATTCTGGGTTCACGCGTCCGGTTGTCATCTGCAAGCTCCCGATGCCATCGTGTGGCGGTTCGCAATAATGTTTCGTGGACCCCGGTTCTCCGGGAAAAGACCGGGCGGCTGGCCCTGCTTTCGGTCGTATAACATGACGTCTGGGTGAAGAAACCGCTTCCATGCGGCAGTTAGCGCAACCATGCCCCCAAGGGGCAGGAGTTAGCGCAACCAGACTTCGGCGGGGTTGAGGCAAATTAGTCAATCGTTGGTTTTTTTCGCGTTTGTTCTTCGGCAGCGCCGGTTTGATTCGCCGGTCCCCGCCCGCGCGGGGCCGGTGGCACGGCCGGGGCGATGGCCGCTCAGGGCACAGGGGAACAGCACATGTCGCGCATCGCGCTGGTCGACGACGACCGCAACATCCTCACCTCCGTCTCGATGACGCTCGAAGCCGAGGGTTTCGAGGTGGAAACCTACAATGACGGCCAGTCGGCGTTCGACGCTTTCAGCAAGCGGATGCCGGACATGGCCGTGCTGGACATCAAGATGCCGCGGATGGACGGGATGGACCTGTTGCAGCGGCTGCGCCAGAAAACCACCATGCCGGTGATCTTCCTGACCTCGAAGGACGACGAGATCGACGAGGTGCTGGGCCTGCGGATGGGCGCCGACGACTACGTGAAAAAGCCGTTCTCGCAGCGGCTGCTCGTGGAACGGATCCGCGCGCTCCTGCGTCGCCAGGATGTCATCGCGACGGGCGAGACCGGCACGACGGACGAAAGCAAGGTGATGGTGCGCGGCAGCCTGACGATGGATCCGCTGCGCCATTCGGTAAGCTGGAAGGGCCGCGAGGTGTCGCTGACGGTGACGGAATTCCTGCTGCTGCAGGCGCTCGCCCAGCGCCCGGGCTTCGTCAAGAGCCGCGATCAGTTGATGGACGTGGCCTATGATGACCAGGTCTATGTCGATGACCGCACGATCGACAGCCACATCAAGCGGCTGCGCAAGAAGATGCGGTCGGTCGACGAGGCGTTTTCGGCGATCGAGACCCTGTACGGGATCGGCTATCGCTACAACGAGGAATAGAATCCTCGCAGGGGGCGAAACACAGCATGTCCACACCGGGCGCAGAAGCGCCGAGCCACGAGGTTATGCCGCGCACAGCGAGCTTGCCGCCCAAGCCGCGTCCGGCGCGGTTCATCGCGCTCAACCGTTCGCCGCTGGCGCGCAAGATCATCACCTTCAACCTGCTCGCCATGGCGATCCTGATCGCCGGGGTGCTGTTTCTGAACCCGTTCCGCGACAGCCTCGTGTTCCAGCGCGAAACCGGCCTCGTGGCCGAGGCGCAGCTTGTCGCCGACGTCTTCGAGGCGCAGCTTGCGCCGGGTGACGCCGCCGCGCTGGGCGCGCCGGGCGGGATCGACGTGGCCGCCACGATCGCCGGGCTCGAATTGCCCAAGGACGTCGACCTGTTCGTCTTCGATCCCGCGCAACGGCTCGTCGCCGCGACCGAAGGCCAGCGCCGCGATGCCGCGGAAACCGTCGAGGGGCTTGACCATGGCACCCGGTCGACGATCATCACCGATGCGCTCAACACCGTGTGGGAGGCGACGCTGGGGCTGATCCCGTCGCGGCAACTGGCCGACGGGCCGCCGATGGCGCCGCGCGATGTCGTCGCCGGGCTTGTCCCCGGCGCGCTGGAGGGCAAGACCCGGATCCGCACGGCCCGCGATGCGACGGGCGATTCCGTCTTCACCGTCGCCACGCCGATCGTGCAGGGCGCGCGCGTCGTCGGTGTCGTCGGGATCAGTTCGGCGGCGGGCGAGATCGACCTGCTGGTGCGGGTGGAGCGTGAACAGGTGCTGCAGATGTTCGTGATCGCGATCATCGTCTCGATCGGGCTGAGCCTCGTTCTGGCCTCGACCATCGCCAACCCGATTTCCGATCTCGCCGCGGCCGCCGAACTGGGCCGCGACCGCAACGCGCGCAAGATGTCGCCGGCGCGGGTGCGGATCCCCGACCTGTCGGCGCGCCCCGACGAGATCGGCAGGCTGTCGGCGGCGATGCGGGGCATGGTCTCGGCGCTTTACGAGCGGATCGAGGCGAACGAACAGTTCGCCGCCGATGTCGCGCACGAGATCAAGAACCCGCTGGCCTCGCTGCGCTCCGCCGTCGGCACGATGCGGGTGGCGCGGCGCGAGGATCAGCGCGAGAAACTGCTGGCGGTCATCGAGCATGACGTGCGCCGGCTCGACCGGCTGGTCAGCGACATTTCCAACGCCTCGCGGCTGGACAGCGAACTGGTCAAGGAGGAAGAGGCCCGCTTCGACCTGCTGACGACGATCTCGAACCTCGCCGCCCATCTCGGCGCCGAGGCCGAGGAGAAGGGGGTGGAGTTCATCTCGGACCT
>Ga0180430_10003789_pt1 | contig 12948 bp, 10 predicted proteins | sample SS_ome_9_FD_132999 | JGI IMG/M metagenome (GOLD analysis project Ga0180430, IMG submission 132999) | Hypersaline lake sediment archaeal communities from the Salton Sea, California, USA - SS_1_S_2 metaG | ecosystem: Environmental > Aquatic > Non-marine Saline and Alkaline > Hypersaline >... | reverse complement strand
TCCATTTTCCCAATGGTCCACCCCTTAAATATGGCGTCGAGGCTCGTTTTATCGGAAGTGACCACGCAACACTCAAAAAATTTGCCGATCGGGCAGTTAAAATTTTTGAGAAACAGGGAGCGAGGGATGTCCGCACCGACTGGCGACAACCCATCAACGTGATTCATCTAAAGCTTGACCAACAGAAGCTTGGCGAGTATGGTATCTCGCGGGAAAATGTCTGTGCTTCACTGCAAAGCTCCTTTGAGGGCGTGCCGATTGCTCCCTTCCGCGAGGGCATTTACACCATCCCAGTAAAACTGCAAATACGTAGCCCCAATCCCGAGAAACGCGTGCCGGCGGGTGGCGTAGCACTTCCCGGCCCCATTCGCGAGGCGAGGAACAGCCTGACCGACGTGGCCGTTCCGCTGGGTCGCGGTCAAAACGCGCTTGAGCAACTTCGTGCCATCCGCATTTACAGTTCAACCCAAGCGATCTCATACCCGCTAACCGACCTACTCGTTGGTGGCGAGATCAACAACGACTGGCTCGAACAGGAATACCCGCTCCGTCAGCGTCACAACCGTCGCTGCGCAGTGACCGTACAAGGCAACCCGCCTCTAGGTGAGCTCAACTCCTGGATGCAGGCGAAGGTGCTAACGGAAATCGAAGAGCTCGCGAAAGAGATGCCTATGGGCTACAAGCTTGAGTGGCGTGGCGAGAAGTATGCCTCGTCACAAGGAACCGAGCCGCTTTACAAGGCGTTTCAAATTTGCCTACTCTTGATGTTTGTTACGCTAATTTGTCTCTTCGATGCAATTCGCCAGCCAATCATTATTTTCCTCTGTCTGCCCCTAGCACTGATTGGCGTGGCTCCAACGCTCTTTACACTTCAGATTTCCTTTGGTTTTTTCTCCATCCTAGGCTTCCTCGGACTTTCGGGGATGTTGATTAAAAATGCGATTGTTTTGATCGATGAAATTGACTACGAACGAAGCACCGGCGAGAGTCCATATCAAGCGATCATAGGTTCAGCGGTTTCGCGTTTGAGGCCGGTATGTATGGCTTCCGGAACGACGGTACTGGGGATGATGCCGCTGATGACTTCCCTCTTCTACCAAGGGATGGCTGCCACGATTGTTGGCGGGTTGATTGCTGCAACCCTTTTGACACTCTTGGTTGTCCCCCTATTTTACAAGCTGTTCTTCTGGATAAAACCAGATAAAAGATAAGAAGGTGTTGTAACTCCCTGCACAAAGCAAATCTCCTCACTCCACATTTCACCTATGCATTTACGTCGAACACTCCTTTTAATGCTGCTGCTGATTTCTGCCGGCTTATTCGGTGCGTATTACTTCGTGCAACAACAGATCCTGCTGCCAGGTCTGGTGGAGCTCGAGGAGGCACAGGCAAGGGAAACGATGCGCCGAGTTCAAAAGGTTCTCGAGATGGAAATTGAAGATCTACTAACCGAATGTCGTGCGATGTCGGAAGGGAATGAGATATACGAGTTCCTCGAAAATAAGGATCCTCAATTCATAGAAGAACATTTTTTCCGCGAACGCCTCAAATTGTTACGTCTGAACCTCGTGAGCATTATTGACGAAAACGGAGAGGTCCTCTCGACGCAATTGTATGGAAAACGTTTCAAAGAAACACTAGAACCAGAAGTTTTAATCCCCGGAAGTAATGTCCGAGATCTTCCGATCCACCGTGCTGAAAATGGAAAAGCTCTTTCCGGTCTCGCTCAAAGAAAAGATGGAAGAGTGATTTTTGCGGCCTGTCCCATCCTTCTCCCTGGCGGTCGCGGGAAGCCGCGTGGAACACTGGTACTAGGGAAGTTCTTCAGTGACCTACGCGTCGAAGAGCTTGGCAGGTTTTTTGGCGTACCTTTCACCGCAGAGCTGCTTACCCCATATTTGTTCAAAGAAGGAACGGAAGGCAAAATCTTTGCAACCTCCAAAAAAGATTCGGATGGGCAAAAATGCTATTATACCGATACCAATGATCCTACGAGATTGAAAGTTTACACATTTATCCGAGATGACGACGGAAAACCCCTCCTTAAGCTTGAAACTGAATTTCCGCGGGAATTCTTTGCGAAGGAAACGCAATCGAATTATTACGTCACCGGATTTCTCATCATCATTTCCACAGTGATGCTGCTCTTCCTAGCAATCACTTTGCAGCGTGTACTGGTCGGCCCAATCCAAAGTCTCACACGGTTTGCCTCGCACGTTGGTGAGACGGGAGACCTCTCACTACACTTTCACACAAAAAGATCTGATGAGATTGGAACACTCGCAACAGTCTTTAACCAGATGGTGGAGAACCTCCGAAAATCGCAAGATGAGCTACTCAATCTCTCGCACAAGACCGGGATGGCCGAAACGGCTCGCCATATGCTCCATAACATTGGCAACGTGATGACCAACACGACGGTGCTAGCCGACCGACTGAAAACGAAGCTCAGCGCCTCACGCCTCTCTGGTTTGGAAAACGCTGCTGATATGCTCGCGGAAAACAAAGAGAACCTCGCCGAGTTTCTCACCACCGACGAACGTGGCCAAATGCTGCCGCGTTACCTCGAAATGCTCGCCGAAGTTTGGCGCGATGAGCAACGCGAAATGTTTCAGGACACCGACGCACTTGAGAAAGGCCTCGAACATATCTCGCAGATTCTCTCCCAACAGCGGGACCTCGCACAGCAAGGCAGTCAAACGCTTCTGCCGTGCAATATTGCTGACCTGCTGAAAAGTGTTGTTGGGCTACTAAAAAGTTCCTTAGAACAAAGTGACGTCGTCGTTGATCTGCACCTGCAACACGTGCCTTGGATCACGGTCGATAGTGTCAAGCTCACGCAAGTATTAATCAATCTTGTTACGAACGCAAAAGATGCACTAATCCACAACCAGCCCGGCTCACGTCATATTGTCATTACGCTTTCCCTCGAATACGGTGCGAGCTCCACCGAAAGTTATATCGTCGTTGAAATTTATGATAATGGCGTTGGAATTCCCAATGACAAGCTCATTACCATTTTTTCCGGAAGCTTTACAACAAAAGAATACGGCACCGGTCAAGGCCTCCATTTCTGCGCCAATGCAATGAATGAGATGAATGGGTCTATCAAGGCACAAAGCGAAGGACCCGGTACAGGTGCAACTTTTACACTGTTAATACCAGTCGAAGAACCCAAAGAAAAACCGAAAGGAGAATAAATGTCTACAGAGAATACCCTCCATATTTTAATTGTTGACGACCAAGATGCCGTCCATCAGGCATTCCGTTCCATCTTTGCAGGAAAAACGCCCGAAGATGACCCTAAATATGCTGAGTTCGCAGCACTCGAAAAGAAACTCTTTGGGGACGATGCACGCAATGTTGTGCTCGATGACAATGAAGAAAACAATCCGCAAGCGGCGGAGATGGCCACCAAATATCTCGAACAATTCACGTTTGAGCTAACCCACGCGCACCAAGGACAAGAAGCCCGCGAACTCGTCTTCGAAAGAGCTGCCAAGGGGCTGCGTTATGATGTCGCCTTCGTCGATATGCGAATGCCGCCCGGCTGGAATGGAATGGAAACCGTCGAGGCTATCCGAAAAATTGATCCTACACTTCCCGTGGTGATATGCACCGCTTACTCGGATATCACTTGGGACGAAATTGTTGAGCGTATGGGTGCTAAACCTGCCATCCTCTTCCAAAAGAAACCCTTCCTAAGCAAAGAGATTGTCCAGATTGCTGTCGAGATGTCTGGAAAAGATGAAGAATAAAAAAATCCGCTTTTACTCTTGTTGAGTTGTTGGTCGCTGTAGCTATTATCGCAGTTTTAGCATCTTTAATTTTTGTTGGTACTGGCACGATGATGGAGCATCCTGCCGAATACTACGGCCGACGTTTTGGTAGTGCGCACCCCGATGCCTTTGGTATGGTTTTCGCAGACAATTCGGTACGTCGCGTCTCTTACGAAGTCGATTTGCAGGTCCACCGCAACTGTGGCAATCGCAACGATGGTGTACCTCTTGACATTCGCGAGTTAGAGGGTAATAAGTAGATAGCCACAAAAAAGCTTTTTTGCGCAGTACGCGGGAAAGACTCTTTTTCACTTGCTCCAACAGAAACGTAATAATACTATGTCCAAAGAAAAAATCTGGAAGCTACTCCGTATCGCCGACCCCAACGACCCCACTTACCGAGCCAGTCGAACAATTGATCTCGTAATCTCTGCTCTGATTTTCCTATCAATTATCGCTGTGATCCTCGAAAGCGTCCCCAAATTCTATAAGCCCTACAAAACTACTTTTCTCTTTTTTGAATATTTCTGCTTGACCTTATTTGCAATAGAATATGTTTTCGGCTTGTACGCTTGCGGTGCCGACAGACGCTATCAAGGATTTGCAGGTCGCGTCCGGTGGATTCTTTCGCCCTCAGCAATCATCGACTTACTCGCCATCCTGCCCGCATTCTTTATGTTCGGTCGATACGACCTAAGATTTCTGCGAGGCTTGCGATTACTTCGTCTTTTCCGCTTGACACGATACAGCCGGGGTATCCGTTTAATTACACAAACGCTCAAGCAATCACGGAAGCAATTGCAAATTACCGTTTGCGGGGCCTTCATCTTGCTGATCATCTCTGCCTGTGCCATTTACTACGCAGAAAACGAAGCACAGCCGGAGGCCTTTGCAACTATCCCTCACTCCATTTGGTGGGCCGCAATAACACTCACAACAGTTGGGTACGGTGATGTTTCGCCAGTAACTGTTGTTGGCAAGACCATTGCGATTTTTATCGCATTTATCGGGGTCGGGCTCTTCGCTCTGCCATCTGGAATTCTTGCGGCCAACTTCGCCGACACACTCGACCGCGACGCAAAGTCAGGCAGGACGACCTGCCCTCACTGCGGTAAAGATCACGTGATAAATTAAAATCTTGCCAATATATCCAACCCAGCGGACATTAGTAAGCAGCCACAAAAAAAGCCGCAAGCCCCGGAAATGCAGGACTTGCGGCGAATGGTTTAGTGGAGGATACCGGGCTCGAACCGGTGACCTTCTGGCTGCCAGCCAGACGCTCTCCCAACTGAGCTAATCCCCCAGTGCCACTGTAATAACAGTGTAATATTATTCGGCATTTTGTCAAGTTGCGCTTAGGAATTTTAGCCAAATTCGCAAATATTTCATAATAGGCAATCTGGGCAAGAGACTAAAATTCATTACTCTCCGCGTATTTGACAGTAACTCTCATAACGTCGGGCGTCTATTTTGCCGTCCGCAACTGCTCCTTTAACAGCACATTCCGCCTCGTGCGTATGCGTGCAATCGGGGAATTTGCAGAAACTGACGTAGGGACGCACGTCGCGGAAGAAACCGCTCACCTCCTCGGGTATGACGTCCCAGAGCTCAAACTGCCGAATACCAGGCGTGTCCACCACATATCCGCCAAAAGGGAGCGGAAGCAACACCGCCGTGGTGGTGGTGTGACGACCCTTGCCGGTGTCGTCGGAGACGGTGCGAGTGCGAAGTTCTAGATCAGGTGCAATCGCATTGAGTAGCGACGACTTGCCCACACCACTCTGCCCGGCCAACACACTCTCTTTGTCACGCAACAACTCACGCAGTCGGTCAAGCCCAAACCCTGTATCAGCACTGGTCAGAAGCACCTCATAACCCATCCGCCCGTACACCCCCAAGAGCGGTTGTAGTTCCGCCGGGTCAATCAAGTCACTCTTATTGATGCAGACAATCGGCGCAATCCCCACTTTCTCCGCAGTGAGGATCATTCGGTCAATCAGGTTCGGCTTCAGTCGCGGTTGCGCTGCGGAGGTGATGATTAGCAGCTGTTCCGCATTGGTAACAATAATGTGCTGTCGCCCTCGAAAAGTTCGTGTGACCGACCCTTTTCGCGGTTCGACCCGTTCAATAATTCCCTCACCAGCATAGATGCCTGATTGCGTGGAGTAGTCAACGAGTCGAAAGAGGACGTAGTCACCGGCCGCAACAACGTGCCGCTGATCCGTCGCGAGCGTTTTAAGCAGACGTCGCGTTGCACAGCGGTAGATGGTACCTTTGTCCTCTTCGTCTTGCGATTCAACGTCGCTGTGGAGTCCTCGCACAGCCAAAACACGCCCGGGCTTGCACGCTTCGTGGTCCACGGCGATTGTGATTCCGAAACCTGGCTCGTCGGAGTCCGAGACCTCCGCCTTGACGTGCAGTCCACGCGTAAGCTCTCCCTTGCCAGAGACGCGTTCGCTCTGATCCGGTGCAGCATCGACGAACTTATGTTTATCGAACTCGCTAGTCCAGTCGGTCTTCCTAGTTTTGTTCGTTCGATTCTTCCGAAACGCCGCACGGACTTGTTTGTTTTTGTTCTTCCGTTTTCCCATTCTCATTCCATATTGTGAGTGTTCCTCAATCCGCCGTGCAATATACCACAGAGGCGGCGATAGGACAAGAAAAAAATGCGTAATTTGCTCGAAATTCCCGAAAAAGCAGCGAATTTACGCGACTTAACCCTAGGACGCTCGCTTGACAACGCGAATTTGCACTGCTACAATGCAGTCTTTATCCTCCACCCACAACCATATCTGGATTTTAAGAATGAAAAAAGCACTCTTTCTTACCCTCGTGTTGACCCTGCTCCCTCTGCACCTCACTCAAGCAGCGATGTTCTACAGCGACCCCGCCGTTACCAGTACTAGCGGTGACGGTTCCGCTGCGAAACCCTTTCCCGGCCTGCAAGTGATGGTTGAGAATGGCCTGCTTGCGAAAGTGCAAAGTGGTGACGCGTTGATGCTCCGTCCCGGCTATCACGGTCGCGTCAGGATCAAACGGGAAAATGCAAAAATGACGTACATTGGTGCCGCTCCCAACACGAAGGTAAAGCTCGGCGAGCTTGACGTCGATGGTTCCAACTGGTGCTTCCGTGGTTTAGAGATTGCTCCGCCGAGTGAAGCGGAAGAAAAAATCTACTCACGGGAAAAAAGTCGTCCTGCATCAACACTCGTAACGCTCGGTGAACATACACCCTCGACAAACCTCGTCATTGAAAACTGCTACATCAATGGAGGTCACGACTCCTCACAATGGAGCATAAAAGAATGGATGTCGGCAGTTTCCGGTATTTATCTAGGTCGGCACGGCAAGAAACTTGTCGCGCAGAATAATTACCTAGCCAACTTGCGGTTTGGACTCACTGTCGGTGCCCCCGACTCGAAAGTTTTGGGCAATGTTATTACCGACTTCTCCGGCGATGGAATGCGGGTCCTACGGGACGGAATCACCGTCGAATATAATGTCATTCGCAATTGCCACGTAAGCGACAGTGATGGCGACAAAAACCACGACGATGCCATCCAGTGCTTTCGCTTCAACGACCCAGGCAAAGAGGTCAATGGAATTACCATCCGAAAAAACTACATTGCAAGCTGGGACAAAAAGGTTAAACATCCGAGTAATATGCAAGCGATTGGATTTTTTGACGGACCGCTGACTGACTTCCTCGTCGAAGGAAATGTGGTCAACATCGACCATTGGCACGGCATTGCACTCTACGATGCACAACGCTGCACTATCCGTGACAATGTGGTTTACGATGAATGGACCGACAATAAAATGCGGCCCTGGATTATGCTCGGCACAAAGAAACGGATAACCGTCAAAGAAAACAGCGTGGTCGGCAACTACTGCAACAAGTACGTTCTACCCAAAGGTAGCACCAAAGAAGCAAAGAACAACGCACCGTGCGAGAAGTCACTCTACACACAACGTCGTGCAGCCCTGCTTACGGAGATAGAGAAAAAATTCGGCAAACTGCATCCTGTGGCGAAGTTACCACGCTTGGAGTAAGGTGACCGACCTTGGTGCTTAGGTACCTGTGCCGGTCATTTCCTCTGTTGCACTCGGTTCAGCATCGCTGGTGGTTTCTGGGTCACCCGTAGTTTCACCTGTGGTTTCGCCCGTAGTTCCGGGATCACCCGTCGTTTCAAGCGGCGTGGTGGGTTCGATGGGGGGTGTCGGCGGAACGAGGATCGGCACGTCTTGGTCGGCAAGCAAGAATTTTGCCTTAACTGCCACCTCCTGCATTTTTTTATCTGTGTCCGCCGATTCAATAACTGCGTCCAGCGCGTGAACAACCTCGGGCGTCTCTTTACCGATACGTCCCAGCGACCGAATAGCAGCGAGTTTTACGCCCCCTGATCGCGATTGCGTCAACTTAATGAGCGTAGGAATGGCATCTTCGCCAATCCACTCAAGAGCCATCACTCCCGTCAACTTAGCTTTTTCGGGATGAGGAGTCGATCTGTTTGTTACCTGCGTCAGTTTTATGAGCGTATCGATTGCGTCTTTGTCCATATTCGCCAACGCCCTTCCGGCACTACGTCTTACATCATCATCGACGGCCTTGAGTACTGTTTTTGCAAATACGAGTGGCATTCTTTTTCGCGTCTCGTCGGTATGTGTAATTTTGGAGAACGCTTGAACCGCCAAGAAAGCGTTTTCACCGGCAAAGTTGGCAACCTCAATCTGCTTGCGAAGTATGTCAAGATAATCTCCCTCTTTGGTTAGTTCCCACAGAGCAAAGAGTGCGTTCGTCCTTGTTTTAATGTCATTCGTTTTTCCATTGGCTGGATTGGTCGGTCCCGCTGCTCCTTTCAGCGCGGTGATTACCTCGGGACTTGCAACACCAATCTTCGCAAAAGTAAGTGGTCCATTGCGTCGGATCGATGCCAAGCCAGAAGATTGATAAATCTTGAGCAACTCAGGAACTGCTTCCTTCGCCGCAGGACCAAAATCGCCAAACGCGCGAAAGATTGCACCACGGACATATTCGTAGCCAACCGGTATCTGAAGCTCCGCAAGCATCGGCTTGATCGCTACCGGAGCTGCCTCGGGACCAATCATCCCCAAAGCGTGTGCTGCGTACCACTGACGATTGAATTGCTTTTGAGCTTCTATCGTTTCTTGAAGAGCAGCCGTGTTGAACTTTTTGTAAGACGGATTCGAAAGCTCTTCGCTGACCCATTCTTCAGCCGTTTTCCCGCCCCAAGACTGAGCAAAAAGATCTGCTGGTGACGAACAAAGTGTGGCAATGGCCAGCAGAACAACAAAACAAAATGAAAAACGTAACATTATTCTTCTCGCTCGGGGAATTGAGTGTTTTGGAAGTAAAATTCGGGCAACAAAAAGAACCACTCCCATTCTAGTATTATTACCGACGTTCGTCAAGTACCCCTGTTGATTTCCGTACGATTTTCAAGTTGTATTGCACTCTATACGTGGCCGGAGCGATACTGCGGTGGGGCTTTAGAATTCGAGGGAATCTGGTAGAATGGGGGAGTCGTATTGGTGTTACCCTTAGGCAGGAATTGGGTTGCAGTTACTTCAAACTGTGGAGACTTACTTTCAATGAAAAATTTTGTTTTCGCCATTTTTATTTTTACTCTCCTGCTCGCTCCGCAATTCCTTTTTGCAGCAGAAAAACCGAACATCATTTTGATTATGTGTGACGACCTCGGCTACGGCGACCTCTCACCCTACGATGGTTGGATTAAAACGCCACACCTCGAGCGGATGGCCAAAGAGGGAATGCTGCTGACTGACTATCATTCAAACGGCGCGGTTTGTTCACCCACGCGAGCAGCACTGATGACCGGCCGTTACCAACAACGGGCGGGTATTCCTGGTGTGGTCAAGGCTGACACCAAAGCGGCGGTCCATCAACACGGTTTGCAAAAAAATGAGTTCACCTTCGCAGATGCGATGAAAAAACTCGGTTACACCACGGCGATGTTTGGCAAGTGGCATCTCGGTTACTACCCACGTTACAATCCGAGCAAGCGAGGATTTGAAACGTACCGTGGTTTTGTGAGCGGCAACATCGACTACTTCTCGAAGGTTGACCAAGCGGGTACCTACGACTGGTGGGAGGGCACTGAACTTGTCAAAGAGAAGAAGCAGCGCTACCTTACAACGTTGCTCAATGAGTGGGCTATTGATTTTATTGAACAGAACAAAGAAAAACCATTCTTCCTTTATGTAGCCCACGGGGCACCGCACTACCCCTACCAAGGCCCCGAAGACAAACCGCCTTACCGCAAAGTGGGTAAAGGTCGCTCGGCTGACAAGAAAAACAACATCCCCAAGGCTTACACCGAGATGGTGCAAGAAGCCGACCGAGGTGTGGGCCAAATATTGGACAAACTTGTAGATTTGAAGCTTGCGGGAAAGACGCTCGTCTTTTTCTGCTCCGACAACGGTGCTTGCAAGCACGGTAATAACAAGCCTTTGCGAGCGAGTAAAGGTAGCCCCTACGAGGGCGGTCACCGTGTTCCTGCAATTGCGTGGCAACCGGGCAAGGTACCAGCCGATGTGAAGAACCACTCGCTCGTGATTGGGATGGACTTGATGCCGACCGCCATTCGGCTCGCTGGTGGTGAGCTACCCAGCAAACGAAAGTTGGATGGCGTGGATATTTCCGACATCCTCTACCAGAACAAAGAGGTCAAGGAACGTAAGCTCTTCTGGGGTATTGGTAATAGCGGTGCAATGCGTGACGGTTCCTGGAAATTAGTGGCTGAGGGCCTCTTCAATCTTGCCGAGGACCTTGGCGAGACGAAGAACCTAGCGGATCAATTCCCCGAGCGAGCGGTGACGATGCAAAAAGCTCTTGACGCTTGGCGAAAGGATGTTGCAGCGAGTGCAACGCCACAACCCGCGAAGGAATGAGTGCCGTGTCGGAAGCACCTCGCACGCAAGGGATTAAGTATGCTGGCTCCAAGCTCAAGCTGCTGCCACAAATACTTTCCCTGCTTGAAGAGATTAACGTCACCACGGTTTTAGATGGATTTGCCGGTACGACGCGGGTCTCACAAGCGTTTGCAAAAGAGGAGCTTCAGGTAACCGCTTGCGACATTTCCGACTGGTCCTGCGTGCTGGGTACTTGCTACCTCAAAAACAAGGAGAAGCCGGAACATTACACAACGCTCATCGACCATCTCAACGCGATCCCCCCGCGTGAGGGTTGGTTCACACAGCATTACGGCGGCAGCGTTGGCGAGGAAGGCTCGGCGGTGCAAAGTGACGGCAAAAAAAAGCCGTGGCAGATACACAACACAAAAAAACTGGATGCCATCCGCGAGGAAATTGACACGCTCAACCTCCCGGAAGTGGAGCAAGCGGTCGCGTTGACATCCCTAATACTCGCAATGGATGCCGTGGACAGCACGCTCGGCCACCATTCGGCGTACCTCAAAAAATGGTCGCCACGTTCCTACAACAGGATGGAACTAAAAGTGCCACAGGTTTTCCCCAACTCGCAGGAAAACAGCGTCCTTCAATCCGACATTTTTAACGCACTACCCGAAGTGGAAGTGGACTTTGCCTACCTCGATCCACCTTACGGGTCGAACAACGAGAAAATGCCACCATCGCGTGTGCGTTACGCTTCCTACTACCACCTTTGGACAACCCTAATTCGCAACGACCAGCCGGAACTATTTGGGAAGGCGGGCCGTCGCAAAGACACCTCCGACGCGCGCGCAGGTTCGGTGTTTGAAGAGTTTCGTAGAAACGAAGCGGGACATTTTATCGCTGTGGATGCCATTGACCGACTGCTCCAACAGGTTCGTGCCAAGTACGTTGCACTCTCCTACAGTTCAGGAGGCAGGGCAACCGCCGCAGAGTTGGTCGAGGCACTCAAGAAAAACGGCAAGTTAATCAAGACCCTCGAGGTCGATTACAAAAAGAATGTTATGTCCCAGATGAGTTGGACAGACAAATGGTTACGCGATTTAGAAACACCTAATCGCGAGTTTATTTTTTTGATTGAGAAAGGTTGATAACGGAATGCTTTCAGACAATTTTACAAGTATCCAACCCGGTGGTGGTTTTTTCCCGGCACTCGAAAAGCTGTGGGGCAAGTTCCGTCGGTGTTATCTCAAAACATTTCGCCGCGGTTACGTGAAGCGGATGCAGGAAAAGCGTCAAGGCGACGCCACCGGTGCTCCCCACCCTATCCTTGACCCGCGGGACCTCAAATACTGCCGGAACCAAGTCGATTGTTACTGGCTACCCGAGGATAATCCGTTCCTATGGCGACGCAAAATTCCTTTCACCCATTGGGGAGCAGCCGAGTTGATGGGTTACTCGCTCCTTTTCGCAACAGCCACCGCACTGCTAGCAATTTTTCTGCCACTCTATTGGAAGCTCACGGCGCTCGCGCCCTTCGCGCTCCTGCTAGTGATGGTGAATTTTTACCGAGACCCGCCACGCAAGGTAAACGTTACCTCGAATGGACTGATTTCGCCCGCCGATGGAAAAGTGATTGACATTACGCCGCTCGACCAACTAGAAGGAAATGAGTTCGCCGAATACCTCGGAGAACCCGGTGTCGCCATCGGCATTTTCCTCTCACCGTTGAATGTCCACATCAATCGTGCTCCTTGCAAAATGCAAACCGTCTCGCTGACGTACAATCCCGGAAAATTTGTCGCGGCAAACAACCCTAATGCGGTGGCACTCAACGAAAATACCGTCATCCGTGGTAAACGCCTCCTCAATGATGAAGCTGGAACAGAAGCACAAAAGATCGTGCTGCGCCAAGTCTCCGGGGCACTCGCGCGACGCATCGTCTGCGATATGAAAATCGGCGAAGTCTTTGAACAGGGCGAACAAATCGGAATGATTAAGCTCGGTTCGCGAACGGAACTGATCCTCCCGACGAAAGATCTTGAGATCCTCGTCAAAATTGGAGACACCGTCAAAGCGGGCTTAACCCTAATGGCAAAATACAACGAGTAATTTTAGGGCACCTCCGGAAATTGCTTTCGTCGCGAGAACTAGACGATTTGCCAATCCGACAAGGAGCCAAAAACGCAGGCATATCCGAGAGATACGTCAAGTTTTTGCAACGCCGTCGGTTGGCAAATCGGCCGTTCGTAGCAGAAATTGGATTTCCGGAGGT
>Ga0180430_10003788_pt1 | contig 12954 bp, 10 predicted proteins | sample SS_ome_9_FD_132999 | JGI IMG/M metagenome (GOLD analysis project Ga0180430, IMG submission 132999) | Hypersaline lake sediment archaeal communities from the Salton Sea, California, USA - SS_1_S_2 metaG | ecosystem: Environmental > Aquatic > Non-marine Saline and Alkaline > Hypersaline >... | reverse complement strand
CAAACCCACACTCACCTGGCGGACGATCGGACATTTCAGCGTCGAACCATAGATATATAGGCTCAATCGGCCCTGCGTCGCGCGATAGCTGGATCTTACCCGCCGCGCAAATTCATACACAGTGGACGGCAACGGCGGCGCAGAACGGTAGCGCAGTTCGATAATAGAGCATCATAAAGAAGAGCGAAGCTGCAAGGCAGTTAGCCTTTGATTTGATTGTTCTCGTCGACCAAGATGACCAATGGCTTGTGCGTCTTGGCCTCTTCCGAGTCGAGCATGCAATAGGTCAAAACGATGACCGTATCGCCCACAGCCGCCAATCGGGCAGCCGGACCGTTGAGCAGCATCGTGCCCGAACCTCGCGGCGCTTCGATGATGTAGGTAATCATCCGCTCGCCGTTATTCTTATTGAGCACTTGGACCTGCTCGCCGGGCAGCATGTCGGCTGCGTCGAGCAAATCGCGATCAATTGCAATGCTTCCCTCGTAATCCAATTCCGTTCCGGTGAGGATAGCGTAATGAATTTTCGATTTGAGCATGAATCGTTGCACTAGATTCGTCTCCTTGCCACATACAGGCAGAGGTACAAGAGGGATAGGGCAGAAAGTCACCGCCCAGTAAGATTCTAAACATACCATTATGCCCGATCGACACGCTGTTGGCAAGGGGTGACCGTGCGGGAGGTGCCGCCGTGGTAATTTGCGCAAGGCAGGAAGGCCTGGGCAGACAAGTACTTTAGCAGCGAATCGATCCGCTCGGTCGAAATATGGGGGATTTCCGAGAAAAACTACTTCTATCTTACGGATTGCCGTCTCAGAATAACCGCTTCATACAATTACTTTGGTGAAGCATTGACAACAGTCAGAGGTTGATATATTTTCACTAGCATAGAAACGATGATTCTTAAAAAACTTGGGACACTTGAGATTTCGAGAGTTTGGGCCATAGATCACTGACAAAGCTGATTGCGACATTAGTATACGAAGAGTGACAAAGTCTGTTCGATCCTACACAACGGGACAAGCCCGTTGAAAGTCGATGCAATGGCAACCTGTCAATGTTCGCGTCCGCAGGGACAAACCCTACGGACGCGGGAGCCCGGCACTTAATCACCCGAAACATCACTACCCACTCCTATTACCCACTTCGCAAATGCCAATCGAACGAATCTTCATTCCGTGGACCCGAGGCGCGTTGCCGGCGACGATCGACTTTTTGCTTGATCGATTTTCGCCCGCTGCCGCGCTTTGGGACCTGTCGCAGCTTGTGCTCGTCGTGCCAGGCGGCAGGGCAGGGCGACGTCTTATGGAACTGCTGCTCAATCGCGCCGAGCAGCTTCAAGTCGCTTGCCTTCCGCCCGAGATCGTGACGATCGGTCGATTGCCCGAGCTGCTTTACGAGGTCCAGCGTCCGCCGGCCGATCAGGCAACGCAACAGTTGGCGTGGATTCGCGCGATTCGCGAAACACCCGACGAACGACGCGCGGCCGTCTTTCCTCATCCACCGCAGGAAGAAGATTTTCAGGCGTGGATGGCGATAGGCACGATGTGTGCGAGACTCCATCGAGAACTGGCGGCCGACGGGTTCGACTTCAAAGACGTCTCGGATTGCGGCGAACAACATCTGGACGACTTCAACGAACGACGTCGCTGGTCGGTGCTGGCCGAGATCCGGCAGCGTTATCTCGATATCCTCGACTCGCTGCAACTGTGGGATATTCAAACCGCTCGTCTTTTCGCGATCCGGCAGGGCGAATGTCACACGCCCCGACGGATCGTTATGGTCGGAACGGTCGACATGAATCGGTCGCAGCGGCTGATGCTCGATCAGGTCGCCGATCGGACGACGTCGCTAATCTTCGCACCGGAAGAGCTGGCCGATCGCTTCGACGAGCACGGCTGCCTAAGACCGGAACGTTGGCTCGACGTGGAGGTTCCGCTTTGCGACGAGTCGATTCACGTCGTCGACGGGCCAGCAGACCAGGCGACCGAAACGTTGCGGGTGATGGCTAATCTGGACGGTCAATATCGGGCCGAGCAGATTACGGTCGGCGTACCCGACGGGCAGGTGATTCCCTACATCGAGCAGCAGACCGCGCGGTGCGGCGTGCCCGTTCGATACGGTGTTGGCCGATCGGCAGGCGAGACGTCGCCCTTCCGCTTGATGACAACCGTCGCCGAGTACGTCGTCGCGCGTCAGTACCGTGCACTGGCCGCGCTGGTCAGGCACCCGGCCGTCGAATCGCTGATCTGCAAATCGCCCGACTGGCTGGCGGCAACCGCTCGGGACGAAGACTCGACGGACGAAAACACCACGGCGGAAAACGAGCAGGTCGAATCGCCCGCCACGGTACTCGACCAATACTACAACGAACATTTGCCCCTAACGCTTGCGTCGACCGGCGATGACGTGCCACTGCGAGGTGCAGAGTCTTTGCAGCTTCGCGCAGCCGCGATTCGCGATACGGTCGACCGATGGCTCGCGCCGCTTCTCGGTCCGCCAATGCCGCTCGGCTCTTGGGGCCGGCCGATCTTGGAAGTCCTCGCACAGCTCTTTACCGACGTGCCGCTCGACCGCGACTGTCAGGCGGATCGCGTAACGATCGGTGCATGCGACGCGATCGCACGATCGGTTCGCGCGATCGCCGATGTGCCCCAAGACTTAGCGCTTCAGGTCCGTGCCGAAGATGCAATTCGCGCGGCACTGGAAGCCGCCACCACCGAGCCGATCCCGGCGACGCCCGACCCCGACGCGGTCGAGCTGCTCGGTTGGCTCGAGTTGCCGCTCGACGACGCACCGGTGCTCATCCTAACGGGCATGGTCGACGGCATTATCCCGTCTTCGCAATCGTCGGACCTGTTCCTTCCCAACCGCTTGCGTCAGGCACTGGGAATCGAGGACAACGATCGGCGTTACGCGCGTGACGCGTATGCACTAAGCATGCTATCGGCCTCGCGTGAAAGGCTCGAGCTGATCGTCGGCCGTCGCGCCGTCGAGGGTGATCCACTTACGCCCAGTCGGCTACTATTTGCGTGCGACGATCTGACGGCGGCGCAAAGGGCGAAGCGACTTTTTGCCGAGCACGAGCCCGGCCCGACCGTCGTGCTGTCCGGTCGACTTCACCCGGGTCGCGAGACATCGGCGCTGATCATTCCACCTGCCGAGCCGCCCGCGCGACCGATCAACTCGCTGCGAGTCACGCAGTTCCGCGATTATCTGACTTGCCCTTACCGGTTTTACTTAAGGCACGTGCTAAGGCTTGCCGGTTTGGATGACGAGGCGACCGAGCTGGACGGCGCGCAGTTTGGCAACCTGCTGCACGAGACGCTCGATCTTTGGGGACATGACAAGGAGCTGGTCGAATCGACCGACGCGGAGCAAATCGCCGCGTTTCTAGGCGAGACGATCGGCCGACTCGCCGCCACGCGGTTCGGCCCCGATGCAATTCCCGCCGCGGCCGTTCAGGTAGAACTAGCCCGACGCCGGCTGACTGCATTCGCTAGCTGGCAAGCCGAGTGGCGAGCCGAAGGCTGGCAAGTCATCTCGGCCGAGGAGAAGGTCAAGGACGCCTCGATGATGGTCGACGACGAGCCGTTCTATCTTCGCGGGCGAATCGACCGAATCGATCGGCACGAAAGCAGCGGCGCGATCGTCGTTTTCGACTACAAGTCGTCCGACACACCCAAGAAGCCCGAGCAGGCACACTTCAGCAAAACGCACGGCTGGACCGACCTGCAGTTGCCGCTCTACCGTCACCTCGTTCGCGCGATGGGGATCGACCGACCGGTGAGCCTCGGTTACATCGCATTGCCGAAAGACACGACCAAGGTCGGCGACTACATTGCAGGCTGGAACGTGGACGAACTCGACCTGGCCGACGAGACGGCAATGGACGTGATCCGCGGCATCCGCGAGTGTCGTTTCGAGCCAACCGACGGCCCGCCACCGATGTTCTTCGAAGACCTGGGCCCCATCTGCCAAGACGGCCAATTCCGCGCACGAGACCTGGACGAGACGGACGGAGACAACAACGGGGAGGCGGACCTATGATCGACGGTTTCACCAAAGAAGTCATCCGGGCGTCGGCCGGGACGGGGAAGACGTTTCAGCTTAGTAATCGGTTCTTAGGACTGCTGGCGCGGGGCGAGCCGATCGATGCGATCCTAGCGTCGACGTTTACGCGCAAAGGTGCGGGCGAAATTCTCGACCGCGTCCTTGAACGACTTGCCGTCGCCGCGCTCGAGCCGGACGAGCTCGCCGAGTTGCGAAAATTTCTGCCCGTGGATGAATTCACGCAGGAAGAAGCACTCGCACTGCTTCGCTCGCTACTGAAAAATCTTCACCGGCTGCGCGTCGGGACGCTCGACGGGTTCTTCATGCAGATCGCGAAGAGTTTTTCGCTGGAGCTCGGGATCCCACCCGGCTGGAAGATTGTCGACGAAGTCGTTTACAAAGCGATTCAAACGCGTGCGATTTCGCAACTGCTTGCACGGCAGGGCTCGACCGACGCGTTGCGAATGGTCCACCTGTTAAGCGGCGGGCAATCGAAGCGAACGGTCGCGTCGGAAATCGACACGCTCGTGACGGATCTGTACGATACGTTCCTCGAAGCGCCGCCCGAAGCGTGGGGCCGGCTCCAACTTCCACCCGCGATGGCAGGCGATCTCTTGCCGAACGACGAACTGTTGAAAACGATCGACCGGATCGCCGCTTATAAGACGGAGGACAAGCGGATTGCAGGCGCCATCGCTAAGGAAATGACACGTGCCCGTGAGGAGGATTGGCCCGCTTTCCTCGGTGCAGGCATTGCCGCGAAAGTCGCTCAGTGCGATACGACCTATTACCGCAAGCCGATTCCCGACGACCTTGTCGCTCTCTATCAGCGGCTCGTCTCACACGCCTGGGCGAAGATGCGAATGTCGATCGCGATCCAAAACGAAGCGACGCGCGATATGCTCTCGCGGTTCGACGGCCTCTTTTCGCTCTTGAAACAGACCGCCCGCGCGATGCGGTTTACCGACATTACACACACGCTGGCCGCTCGCGAACTGACCGAACACTTGGGCGACGTCGCGTATCGACTCGACGGGCGAATCCGTCACCTGCTACTCGACGAGTTCCAAGACACCAGTCCACAACAGTGGCTCGTCCTGCGTCCGTTCGCGCGGTTTACGACCGACACGGCCCAAGCGACGCCGACCGAGCCCCGTTCGTTCTTCTGCGTGGGCGACATGAAACAAGCGATCTACGGTTGGCGAGGCGGCGTTGCCGAAATATTCGACGCGATCGATCGCGACCTCGAAGGGCTGGGCAAAGATAACCTCGACGGAAGTTGGCGGTCGTCCGCCGTCGTCATCGATACGGTCAACCGCGTCTTCTCGAACATCGAGTCGAACCCGATCGTCGAGTCGAAATACAAGGCCGCCGGCATCGAATGGCAGCAGCGATACAAACACCACACGACGCATCGCGACAAGCTGCCCGGGTATTGTCGTTTGCTGACCGCTGCCGAAGCAGGCGAGGGCGAGTCGCAAGACGTCGTTACGCTTCGCTGTGCGGCCGCGCGAATCAAGCAGATCGTCACTCAGGCACCCGGCCGAAGCGTCGGTGTTTTAGTAAGACGGAACAAATCGGTCGCGCGACTGATCTTCGAACTCCGAAGGCTCGGCGTGCCGGCGAGCGAGGAGGGCGGAAACCCGCTTACCGATTCGCCCGCCGTCGAGGCCGTGCTCTCGCTGATGCGATTGGCCGATCACCCGGGCGACGTCGCCTCGCGATTCCACGTTGCGACCGGTCCGCTCGCCAAGCCGCTCGGACTGACCGATTGGCGCGACGAATCGGCGGCGATCGAACTTTCGCGCACCATTCGCGAACAGCTTCTGACCGATGGATACGGTGCGACGCTCGACCGGATCGCACCGCTGCTGGCCCCGTCGCTCGACCGTCGCGACCTGGGACGACTGCTACAACTGGTCGAACTCGGTTACCTTTATCACGGCGAAACGACCGCAAGGCCGATCGATTTCGTCCGCCAGGTCGAGTCGCGACGCATCGCCACGCCCGCGACGGCCGACGTGCGTGTGATGACGATCCATCAGTCGAAAGGCCTGCAGTTCGACGCCGTCGTGCTACCCGAGCTGGACGCACGATTCATCAGCGGGCAGACGCCCGTTGCGGTCGGCCGCGCGACGCCGACCTCGCCGATCGATTGTGTCTGCCGCCGCGTTTCTCAAAAGATCCAAGCGTACCTGCCGGCCGACATCCGGAATATTTTCGAACGCCAGAAGCAGCTTCAGGCTGAAGAGGCGCTCTGCCTGCTCTACGTCGCGATGACACGCGCGGTCTGCTCGCTCGATATGATCATTGCACCGTCGAAAGAGAAAGAAAAGAGCGTGCCCAGCACGGCGGCGGGCATTCTGCGCGGGGCGCTCGTCGAGGACGATCCAAGCGGACGCGTCGAGCCGCGAACCGAGCTCTTCGTCGCCGGTGATCCGCAGTGGTACGAAAAGCTGGGGCCCAAAGAAGCACGCGAGGACGAGACGATCGAGCTCGACGTGAAGCTCGCACCGCCCGATCCGAGCACACGTCGCGGCCTGCGGCGACAAAGTCCATCGGGACTCGAAGGTGGAACGACGATCGACATGGCCGATCGACTCCGCTCGCAGGGCGACGACGCGATGCTGCGAGGCACCCTCGTCCACGCGTGGTTCGAGCGGATCGATTGGCTCGAGCAGGGTGTGCCCGACCGGTCGGCGATCGAGCGGCTAACGATCGGTCTGCTGGGCCGTCGACACCTCCGCCGTACCGATCCGAGCGTCTTCTTCGCGATGCTCGAGCAACCGTCGATCAAGTCACTGCTGAGCCGCGCGACGTATTTATCGCCCGGTGAAGATAACGCGATTTCGCGAGCGGTCGCCGGGGCGGATCGCTCGTCGCTCGAGTTGCGCGTCATGAACGAGCTGCCGTTCGCGGTCCGTGACGGCGAAACGATCACGCAGGGATACATCGACCGGCTGGTCGTCCTCTACCAGGGTGGCCAACCGGTGGCGGCCGACATCGTCGACTGGAAAACCGACCGCGTCGACCCAAGCGACCCCGCGAAACTGGCCGACCGCGTCGACTACTACCGCCCACAGATCGAAGCCTACCGCGCAGCCGTCAGTAAGCTATTCCAGTTGAAACCCGACCAAATGTCCGCGAGGTTGGCGATGTTGGAGATCGATCGGGTAGTGGATGTTTAAACGATGATTTATTGATTTACACTGATGTTACAGGATCTTTGGCAACATGTACTTGAAATAATCACCAACACCCGACATGCTCGGAGTGCGTTGTCGCTGCTTGAAAAAGATTTCACCTCGGCTTGGCCTGATATTGAACGACTCTTTGCCTCTTCTCGACGAATTTATGTCGGACCTACAGGAGCCTCAGGCAAGATGACAGCCCAGGCAAAGGTACTCCGAAAAATTTGCCAATCCGGTGAAGCAGGTGAGCAATTACTATTCTCGCACATCAACCATGCGAATCCCAAAGTTGCCGCATACTGCTTGGCAGGCCTGGATTTCATCGCGAGTTCCAATTTACTAACTGCAGCTGAATCACTTATCAAGCGAAAGGAAGAAATCATTTGTCTTAGTGGCTGTCTAGGTCAAAAGATGAAACTAGGAGAAATGGCACAGCAAATCATTACCCAATCCGAGTAATCGCAACAAGAGCAAGCTAGATTTTCCCATTGACAAGAATCACGCGATGCCCCAAACGTCTTCCGATCTCGGCGACAAACTCTTCTGCCAACCAAGGCCAATTCCAGAATTCAAAGCCAAGAAAACCAACCCCCCGAGGAGGATCGTAATCCCAATCGGCAATCGAGCGAACCGCTCCGCAATTGGGACATGGATATAATCCTGGACCAGAATCGTCGCACCATTCACTGGCAGCATCGCTCCACTCCAATCTTAATCAAAGTGCTTTTCAATAAAATCCATCACACGAGACACCTTGTCGACACCTTTTGCAGGAGACATTTCTCCACAAAATGTACCACGCATTACGACCTTCCAGAGTTCGCTATCTTCAAAACGCTTCGAATCATCCCTACTACTTCGCTGTTCCAACCAGCGTAAGGCACCAAATGCCCATTCTTGATCATATTGCTGATCTTCCGCGGGAAGATACGCCTGCAGGTATTCGACCAAGATACCGTTCGCTTCCATCGTACCGATTCGTGCCAACGCGATCATATGAAACTGCCCCGAAAAACACATTCGCGACGGCAGAAGGTTCCTTTTTATCCTACCCAAATGTCGATCGAATCGCCCGAGCGCAATAATCCAGCTTGCGGTGATTGCCTCTCTCCATCCTAATCCGAGCATGAGACCGATTTCCCGGTCGTTTAAAACATCGAGCATTTCCTTTGACTTATTAATAAAGAGCTGCTGTTTTGCATGGGAACGCAGAAAATTTCCATGCAAAACGTTCATATATAAAGGGATAACGAATTCTTCGATGACGTCATCCATATTTCGCATTGATCAATTCCTAACTTTCAATAGCTCACGAAACGTCGCAGCATGCTCTGCGTTCTTCCCGCCGCAGCTCATTCGTCATCGCGCATGCTTGCTCCCGCCCCTGCCGAGCTTGCCTCGGTAGAGCGATGATTCCAAACTACCAACCGCTGCGGCTCGATCGACGCCATCCCCGCCGCGACCCAAACGCAACGCAAACTCACCCGCCGCCCCAGCGCGACCGTAAAGGTCGCGGCTAAAGGGTGAATTGCAAAACAACCTTCAGCGATGGATCATTCGATATCGAGCACGCCCTTGATCGCCTCGATAAACGACGCTTTGGTACTGCCCGGGCAGCCGCCTATAATCAGGTGATTTGCATCTTTCGTCCATTCGCCTAGCATGGCCTGAGTCTCTTCGTTGATCGAAGGTTCGAGCATCCGTTCCAACGTGAAGAACCGAACACGATCGAGCATTCGCACGATGCCGACGAAATACGCTTCGGGACGGAACTGGGGTGGCGGCATACCAACGATCACACAGGGCATTCCATCGAGATCGATCACGTCATGCGAAATCTCTTCCGGCTCGAAATCCCGATGCTCCCGGCCGATCGTATTGTCGAGAATCGACACGAGCGTACCGACGATGTTATCGACCTGCCCGGAACTGAACATGGCGACAAAATCGTCGGGCCGAGTAAAGGCAAGCTCTCGTAGCAGGCAATGCGCGAATTCATAGTGCCCAACCCGAGGCTCCTCCCGCGCTGCGTCGGCAAGATCATCGTCACGGGAAAACAATTTACGCAACCAATTCCAAACCATGATTACCTCGGTGTATTAAGATTCGATTTTCCACGGAAAACAACGCGTGCAATATACCGTGTCGATGCAGTCATCGTCAAGCGTGGTGACGTTTTCCATCGCACTGATTGATCGATCCGCGACGAAGATAAGAAACGCGATTACGCGTCGTCGTCGCCAGCTTCCGGTTGCCAATCGACCAGGTGCAACTGGACGGACTGCTGTCCGCGGAAGTGGTTGATCTCGGCGCGGAAGGCGATGCGGATCGGGCGGTCGCCCTGGGCGGCAAGATCCTCGGCCCAGTCGGCCGCTTTGAAAAACGCGACCGCACGCTTGTTATTGTTGCCCTGGCGAAGCGGGATCAAAAGATGCAGGTCGCCCTTGCCCATCGTGCGCGGCGGTTCGGTTAGCTGAACGCCGCCGGTACAGAAGATCGGACGCGGGTTGCCTTCGCCGAACGGTCCAAGCCGCTCGATGTGTCGAACCGTCTCGAGCGACAACCCGGCCAGCGGAATTTCGGCGTCGATCTCGAGCGGTACCGCGCCGTCACTCTTCTCGGCCTGCCGCTCGACCGCTTCGTAAAACGCAGTACGAAACGCGTCGAGATTGCGCGTACGAACCGCCAGCCCGGCCGCAGCCGCATGACCGCCATGACGTTCGAGCAGATCGCTGCACTCGCCCAGTGCCTCGTGAAGATTGATGCCTGGCACGGATCGCGCAGAACCGACACCTGGCTGCAGACCCGACTCGTCGAGCGAAATGATAATAACCGGCTTCTTGAAAGACTCGGCAAGCTTGCCCGCGACGATTCCAATAATCCCCTGGTTCCAACCCTGATCAGCCAACACCAGCGCGGGATCGTCGTCCGGGTAGTTCGTCTCGGCCTGCTGCTTGGCCGACCGTTCGATCCGCCGCTGCAACGTCTTGCGGGTTTCGTTGAGCTGATCGATATACTGCGCGAGCTCCTCGGCCCGTTCCTCGCGATCGGTCAACAACAGATCGACACCGAGTCGTGCTTGCTCCAGGCGCCCTACCGCGTTGAGTCGCGGCGAAAGCTGGAACCCGATATCCTCGGCCGACAACGCCTTTTTGTCCGTCAGGCCGGCAACACGCATGAGCGCGTCGAGACCGGGCGAGGGATTCTCGAGGATGCAACGCAGACCGTGCGTTACGAGCACGCGGTTTTCATCCAGAAGAGGTACGACGTCGGCGACGGTTCCCATCGCTGCCATACCGACCGCGCGGAGCAGATAATCGCGCATCGCGGGCTTTACACGTTTCGCGCCCGACGCTTTTTGCAGAAGTCCCCACGCGACCTTCAATGCCACGCACGAACCGCTGAGTCCGCCCATCGGATAATCGGTGCCCGGCAGACGCGGGTGAACGATCGCATCGGCGTCGGGCAGCTCGTCGCCCGGCTCGTGATGATCGGTGATAATGAGCGACAGACCGAGCTCTCGTGCGAGCCGTGCTTCCGCGACGCTGCCGATTCCGCAGTCGACCGTTACAACTACGTCGGCCGTTCGATCGCCACCCTCATCGACCGCCAGCCTCCGAAGCGTATCTTCGCTCAGGCCGTATCCTTCGTTGAAACGGCACGGGATGACATATTGGGCATCAACACCTAGCATGCGGAAACAGCCGACCAAGATCGCGGTGCCCGTCATGCCGTCGACATCGTAATCGCCATGAACGGCGATTCGCTTGCCCTGCTGGACGGCATCATAAAGAAGATCTACCGCTTCGGTGCAACCGGGCAGAAGTTCCGGCGCGCGGAGATCGTTAAGCTTTGGTTCGAGAAAGCAGCGGGCCGATTCGACGTCTTCGATCCCGCGGCCTAAAAGAAGTTGTGCGATAATGGGCGAGATTTGCGCAGCACTGCTGAGCCGACCGACCGCACTATTGTCATGTCTCTGAATACGCCATCGAGTCGTCATCGTAAGTGGCTTCCGTGCTAGATATGATTTGAGAAACAGCAACGAACCAACAAGCGACAGCGACTCGATTAACTACCCTCCAGCCGATAATAGCTGGAGGGAAAGCGACCAGCGACTATTTCTTCTTTTCGTTGTGAACCGTATGACGGCGAAGTCGCGGGCTGTACTTCTTGATCGAAAGCTTGTCCGTTCCGGACTTCTTCTTGATCGTATAATTGTAATCGCCCGTCTCTTCACAGACCAGATAGATGATTTCTTTCTTCTTTTTCGACTTGGCCATTTAAACACCTCGAAATAACTAATAGTACAATTGTATTTAATGAATCGATCCGCGTCTCGGTCAATTCGTTGGAATCTCGGTCGAACATCCTCAAAATTACGTCGGCACGACGTCAGCGAATATCCAGGGATACAGGCACAAAATGAACTTGTACATAGGAATTCGCATAGGGAACGCATCATTATAACCACCCTCACAAGAAATGGAATACGTCGGGCGAGAAAAGACGTCTTTAGTTTGCCAAAAAAACACCCTAATGACATCTTAGGGCATCTGCAAGGCTTGCATGCGTTGTGCGCAATTAGAGAAAGATGCCAAGTCCGTAGGCCAAACAAGCAAATCGAGTACGTACTCCGGACAAAATCTCCTCGAATCGACGCAATCGTCAACCAACAATGACGAGAAACGACTACCAAGACACAAGGACAATGCACGCATGATCACACTTCATGAGATTCTCGAAAAATCATGTGTAATAAGGAATAATCATAGCTTATACCCGCGAAATATTTCATAGCTTTAAGAGAAGTCTACAGAGACGATGTACCGTTAATTATGGTGGATCAGCATCGCTCATTTACCTATACTATCCAGTTTGCCTATTTTCTTTTATTTACTGCCACTGGAAGTGAAATCATCTATCGGGCCTATACCAGTTCGTTCGACGGTCCTTCGTGCGACTTGGTTAAACGTCTCGAAAGATACAGGTAAATCCTTGCAATTTTTACCATTTTTATGTAGGCTAGTAGTTTGTGTATAAAAGGCCGGTGCCGCCCTTGCGTGTTAAGCCGCGCAGCGTGCGTCATCTTGGCCGGTCAACTATGTGTGACAACACCCAAAATCACACACCGGCCGATATCCTTAAAATATCAATCATTTAATAAACGACGGTATAAACGGAGACTGTCAAAATGGCGAAAGAACCAATGGCAAAACCGGCCCCTGCGAAGCCGGCACCCGCTAAACCCGCTGCTGCGGCCAATCCATCCAACCCGGGTAACGACAATCCACAAGACGAGATGGATGATTATGGTGGCGGATTTATGATCGGCGCGCTCGCCGCCGCTCCCAGTTGGTTGATCAGCATGGTCTTCCACGTGGTCCTGCTCCTCGCATTAGCCCTTTGGGTTGTTGAAGAAGAACAAGACCAGAACGGACCGGCCGTTGTCTCGATTTCCGAAACGGAAGAGTCGTTCGATGACCTTGAAGAGCTCGACGACCCGATCGAAGAACTCGAGCTTCCCGATGAACTCGAAACTTCCGATGCGATTATCGAAGAAATCTCGGAAGACATGGTCGGTATCGCTGACGATCTCGAAGCGGCACCGATTGCGGTCGAGCTTTCGAACTTCGGTCTCGATCGCGCACCGGCGTCGGACATCATGTCCACCATCGGACAGGTCGGCGGCAAGGGACTCGACGGTCGTGGT
>Ga0180430_10003787_pt1 | contig 12954 bp, 14 predicted proteins | sample SS_ome_9_FD_132999 | JGI IMG/M metagenome (GOLD analysis project Ga0180430, IMG submission 132999) | Hypersaline lake sediment archaeal communities from the Salton Sea, California, USA - SS_1_S_2 metaG | ecosystem: Environmental > Aquatic > Non-marine Saline and Alkaline > Hypersaline >... | reverse complement strand
TCGCCTGCTACCGACCAAGATGATGCGCGTCGCGGTTGGACCACCGGTGGACCTCGACGACCTGCGGGATCGTGAACTCACTGCCGAGGTGCTTGCGATTGCTTCGACGCGACTGATGGACGCCATCGAGGATCTCCTGCGTCAGGTTCGCCCCGATGCCGACAGCGAAACGACGAAGGGCGCACGATGACACGCATCGCGGTCATGGGATCGGGTTCTTGGGGAACGGCCTTCGCGATGGTGCTGGCCGATGCGGGTGGGGATGTGACGATCTGGGGTCGAGACGAACAGGTCATCGACCAGATCAACGGCGAGCATGTCAATTCCCGCTACCACCCGGATATTCGCTTGGCCGACTCCATCGGTGCGACGGTCGATCCACAGCAGGCACTGGCCGGTGCTGATCTGGTCGTCCTGGCTGTCCCGGCCCAATCCCTGCGAGGAAACCTCACCGCATGGACCCTGCCCCCCCGTGCCGTCCTGGTGAGCTTGATGAAGGGGATCGAGATCGGCACATCGCTGCGGATGAGCCAGGTGATCGCCGACGCCACCGGAGCGGACCCGGACCGCATCGCGGTGGTGTCTGGTCCGAACCTGGCGCGCGAGATCGCTGCTCGCCAACCTGCCGCAACGACCGTCGCCTGTGCTGATGAGCGCAGTGCCCAGGCACTGCAGGATGCCTGCACAACGAGGTATTTCCGTCCCTATTGGACGACCGATGTGACCGGAGTCGAGATCGGCGGGTCGGTGAAGAACGTGATCGCCTTGGCGAACGGGATCGCGGCGGGCATGGGGCTGGGAGAGAACTCCCAGGCTTCGCTGATCACTCGCGGGCTGGCGGAGATGACCCGACTCGGGGTGGCACTCGGCGCCGATCCGCTGACGTTCTCCGGGCTGGCGGGGGTGGGCGATCTCCTCGCCACCTGTTCCTCGCCGCTGTCTCGCAATAGGACCTTCGGTTACAACCTCGGCACTGGGATGACCGTCGCCGAGGCGACCGAGGCGATGAAGCAGACATCCGAGGGGGTCAAGAGCTGCCGGGCGATCTTGGATCTGGCACAGGCCAACGGTGTCGATATGCCCATTACCGAGCAGATCGTCGGGGTGGTGCATGACGATCGCTCCCCGCGCGACATGCTCAGTGCCTTCATGGCGCGATCGCCGAAGGCTGAACCAGGAGCTCAGGGGACGATCTAGGGACGTTCGCCATCGCCGACAGCACTGTGGGCTCCACTGCCGAGCAGGTGACCCTCACACTCGTTCAAGCGCGGCGGACAGATCGGCCCACAGATCCTCGACATCCTCGATTCCCACCGACATCCGCACAAGGTCCTCGGGCACGAGTTCGCTTTCCAATTCCCAGCGCCGCCGGCGTTCGAGCAGGGATTCGACCCCGCCCAGGCTGGTGGCATGCACCCACAGCCGAACCCGGTCGCTGAGTGACTGTGCTGCGCTGGGACCACCGGTGAACTCAACGGCCAGGACCGTTCCGGGTCCGGCCATCGTCCGCTGTGCGAGAGCGTATCCGGGATCGTCGGGCAGGCCTGGGTAGCGGACCCTCGAGATGGCCGGATGCTCCGCGAGTCGCTCGGCGAGGATCTGCGTGCTGTTTTGGGCATGGCGCCATCGCAAGGCCAGGGTGCGCAGGCCGCGCAAGGCCAGATAGCACTCGAGGGCGCCGGGGAATCCGCCCAGCAGGGTGCGCTGGGGCAGCATGCTCACAGCGGCATCGGAGTCGGCGAAGACGAGAACACCGGCCAGCAGGTCGGAGTGACCACCGATCATCTTGGTGGCGCTGTGCAGGACAACATCCGCACCCAACTCCAGGGGACGCTGCGCCATCGGCGTGGCGAAGGTGTTGTCGCACACCACAGTGGCGCCGTTTGCCTTGCCTATGGTCGCGATCGCGGCGATATCGGCGACTTCCATCATGGGGTTGGTGGGGGACTCGACCCAGATCATGCTCGCGCCGTCCGCTGCCGCCGCTACCGCGTCGGTATCGGAGATATCGACCGTTCGAAGTGAGATGCGCCCCAATCGATCGAGCTTGCGGGCCCGAACCGCAACCCCGGTGTAGGCATGGCGCGGGGCGACGACGATGCCACCGGTGTCGACCGTGTCGAGCAGAGCACTGGCTGCGGCCATTCCCGAAGCGAAGGCGAGCGCATGGCCGCCCTCGAGTCCGGCGAGCGCCGACTCCAGAGCCTGACTCCCGCGGGTCCCATCGCGGGCGTACTCGACGTCACCGCCCGCGTGATAGGTCGAGACGGCTTCGATGGGGACATTCAACGGTTGGCCGGGCTCGCGCGCAGGGCGACCGAGATGGACGAGCGCGGTGTCGATCGCCCATGTCGGATCCAGGTCTGTCGGATCCAGGTCTGTCGGATCCAGGTCTGTGGGATCCAGGCCTGTGGGATCCAGCAGGGGCGGATCGGGTGGTGTCGGCTCATTGTGCGGCATGGCGTGCACCCTAGGGCAGGACAGGCGGATAGCGTTCACGCCGTGGATCGCCAACGCGTCGCCGTGGTGCTGGGGGGCCGTAGTAGCGAGCACGCGATCTCCTGTCTGAGTGCCACGAGCGTCCTGGCGGCACTCGATCGGTCTCGCTACGACGTGACGGCGATCGGGATCGGTCGCGATGGTGCCTGGGTCGAACTGCCCGAAGATCCCAGGGAGTGGCCCGAGACCGATGATCGCCTTCCCGAGGTGGCGGCGATAGCCGACACCGCGACGATCTCGACGCACCGAGCGATGGCGCACCTGGCCGAGTGCGACGTGGTGTTCCCGGTCCTACACGGACCCTGGGGCGAGGACGGCACGATCCAGGGATTGCTCGAAACGATCGCCGTGCCCTATGTCGGATCCGGTGTGCTGGCCTCTGCCGCCGCGATGGACAAGGGAGTGATGAAATCCCTTCTGCACGGTGCGGGACTCCCCGTGGGTCCGTGGTGTGTGATCACTGATCGGCAGTGGCGCACGGATCGCCCCGCGTCGCTGGAGGCAGCCGCGGCACTCGGGCTCCCGGTGTTCGTCAAACCTGCGCGGGCGGGTTCATCGGTGGGGATCACCAGGGTCACCGCCGAGCGTGACCTCGAAGCAGCGATCGAGGGGGCGCGGTCATGGGATCCGCGGGTGATCATCGAGGCGGAGATCGCACCCGCTCGCGAGATCGAGTGTGGTGTGCTGACCGATGAAACCGGGCGACCGTTTGCCAGCTCCTGTGCCGAGATCCGTGTCCGGGCAGGGCATGAGTTCTATGACTTCGAAGCGAAGTATCTCGATGACTCCGCCGATCTCGTCGTTCCTGCCGACATCCCCGAGGATCGGGCCGACGAGGTGCGTCGGCTAGCCACCGCGGCTTTCGATTCGCTGGGCTGCGAGGGTCTGGCTCGCGTCGACTTCTTCGTCACCCCGTCTGCTGTGATCATCAACGAGGTGAACACGATGCCTGGATTCACACCTATCTCGATGTTCCCGCGTATGTGGGCGGCCAGCGGGATGGACTATCCCAGGCTGGTGGACCATCTCGTGTCCGATGCGCTGCGGCGAGGTTCGGGACTGCGATGAGCATCGACGGTGGCTAGTTCTCTCCACCACGGTCGGTCGTGATTGCAGCACTGATGTCGGCGATGATGCCACCGGGAGACTGATACTCCTGCGGGATCGCGACCTCCACGAACGGCAGCACGGACGCCTGTCCAGGTTCGGAGTCGGGGAACTCCACGGCGGTGAACAGCGTTCCGGCTGCCAGAGGCTCAGGCAACCAACCGATGCCGTCGACCTCCAGCAGCACCGATGTCGAGGTCAAGGCTGCTGGCTGGGCAACCCCGCAGCGCACCACGATGGGAGGCTCTCCCCAGGCAGCCGTCGCCGGGGAGGCCGGCGTCGTCGGGCGGCGCCCGGCACCATCGACGGTTTCGGGTAGCGCGTCGATGAGATCAGAGCAGATCGCCGGTGGCTGCTGCGGTGGCTCGACCGCGACCTGGCGACCGCAGCCGGTCAGGGCGAGACCCGCGACCAGGATGACCCCGGTCACCATGACGTGGGTCGTCGGCACGGCGGTGGGGATGGGAGCGTTACAGGGCGACGACGGGGCAGGTGAGAGTGCGGGTGATCCCTGGGATCTCCTGGATCGCATGCAAGACGGTGCGACCGAAGTCATCCATCGAAGCGGCTTCCGCGCGCACGATGATGTCGTAGGGACCCGTGACATCCTCGGCCACGCGCACTCCGGCGACCTCGGCAATGCGTCGGGTGACGTCCACGGCTGCCCCGACCTCGGTTTGTACGAGAATGTAGGCCTGTACCGTCACCGTCGTCCTCCTCATCGCGTCCATCTGCACGAGGAGACTAGCGCTTCGTCGAGAGGAGGACGCTGTGGTGTCGCAGATCGTCCCGGGTGGGGCCAGGGAGAACGAGCCCGGTTCGCTGCCGGCGCATGTCACCGTCGGTGATGTGGCCGAACGCATCCTGGTCGAGCGAATCATGGCTGTGTGCGAGTCTGCGGGACCGGCCCACACGCCCGCGGTGATCATCGGACCGGGTGATGATGCAGCGCTCGTGCGCGCGGATGATGGACGCACGGTCGTGACAACCGATATCGCCATCGAAGGGCGACATTTCCGGCGCGACTGGTCCGAAGCCGCCGACATCGGTCACCGTGTTGCAGCAGCGAACTGTGCGGATATTGCGGCCATGGGCGCTGTTCCCACTGGCTTGGTCGTGGCGCTCGGTCTTCCAGAGAGCACCGAGGTCGCGTGGGTCGAGCAGTTGATGACAGGGCTCGTGGCGGAAGCGGCAGTGGCAGGCGCTTCGGTGGTCGGCGGCGATGTCAGCGCCGCGGATTGCGTGATCGTGTCGGTGTCAGCGCTGGGAACACTTGAAGGCCGTGACCCGGTGCTTCGAGCGGGCGCTGCACCAGGAGACGTGATCGCCGTCGCAGGTCGACTCGGTTGGGCGGCGGCTGGGCTCGCGGTGCTCTCGCGCGGTTTTCGCTCACCTCGCGCCCTCGTTGACGCCCATCGCCGCCCGCAGCCTCCCTATGCGGCGGGAGTTGAAGCGGCCCGAACCGGTGCGCATGCCCTGATGGATGTCAGTGATGGGTTGCTCATCGATGCGGGACGGATGGCACGGTCGTCAGGGGTCGATATCGAGATCGACTCCGCGGCGTTGATCGTCGACGAGCCCATCGCTTCGGCCGCGGCGGCATACAACCTCGATCCGCTGCAGTGGATCCTCGGTGGTGGAGATGATCACGCTCTGCTCGCTGCTTTCGCCTCGGATGCGTCGCTTCCCAAACCGTTCGTGCCGATCGGTCACGTCGTCCCGGCTGAGGACAACGAACACCCGGGTGAAGTAAGGGTCGATGGAGGTCTGCCGGAGGTGGCGGGCGGATTCGAGCACTTCCGGCGGTAGGGTGGCGGAGGTTTCGCAGATTCGGCACGGGAACCTGGACCAGGAAGGATGCGGCTATGGCGCAGGAGCTCGACGCACATGAGCACGATTCACACGGTCAGACCCCGGCTGCGTGGACGGCCGTGACCATCGTGATGATCGCGTTCGTCGTAGGCACCCTGGGGGTCGTGCTCGGTCAGTACGTCATGCTGTGGATCGGCGTGGGGCTCGTCGTCCTCGGCGGGATCGTCGGCAAAGTCATGTCGATGGCCGGGCTGGGTATGCCGCGCGACAAGTCCTCGCACCGGTGACTGCGGATCGCTGATCCGTGGCCGGCCAGTCGATCCTGGTCGTCGACGATGAGCCGGCGATCGCCGATGTGCTCTCGCTGTACTTGACACGAGACGGGTTCACAGTCCGCACAGCGTCCAGTGGGCCCGACGCGTGGGCGGCGATCCAGTCGTGGCGCCCAGCAGCCGTGGTGCTCGACGTGGGACTTCCCGGAATGGATGGCATCGAAGTATGCCGCCGGATGCGTGCGGCAGGGGACTGGACGCCGGTGCTGTTCTGCACCGCGCGTGACGACGAGGTCGACCGGGTGCTCGGATTGGAAATGGGCGCTGATGACTACATCACCAAGCCATTCAGTCCGCGGGAGGTCGTCGCGCGAGTGAAGGTTGCGCTGCGTCACGCCCGGGGTGTCGGTGATGTGACGAATGCGTTGCGGATGGGCGCGATATCCGTTGATCGGGCGGCTCGGCGCATCACAGTCAGCGGCGACCCCATCGAGACGACTGCCACGGAATTCGATCTGCTGGTGTTTTTGATGGAGCACCCCGGACACGTCTTCACCCGGGATCAACTGCTGGAACGTGTGTGGGGGTATTCCGCAGCGGCGGGGACCCGAACCGTCGATGTGCACATCGCGCAATTGCGAGCCAAGCTCGGTCAAGCGAGCCCGCTTCGGACCGTGCGTGGTGTCGGCTACAGCGCGGAGGGTGAGACGGCGCCATGACCATGCAGCCCACCCGCCGTCGCTCGAGTTTGGGTATCACCGTGCGCATGGCGCTGCTCGGAGTCGTCGTCGCCGTGGTGGTCGCACTTGTGGCAGGAATCGCCGCCTTCCCGCTGGTGCGTGATTCCGCCCAGTCTCGGGCCGGGGCGGACCTGGCGCGCCTAGCCGAACTGACGGCCACCACGGTCACCAAGGATCCGCAGGGCCAGTTCGTTGTTCCGCCACGGGTGGGAGTGGTGCTGCAGACCGAAGGTGTGAGCGCCTATGTCGTGTTCCGCGGTGTCGACGAACCACCCCCGGGAACGACGCAGCGCGATATCGACCTTGTCACGACCGGCAGGCCGGTTTCGGGTACGGGCAGCACCGAGGACGGGGACGTCCTCGTCGAGGGGCGCCCACTGGACCGGGGGCCTCTTGGGCGGGGAACCGGAGTTCTGCTGGTTCAGCCGGTCTCGGTCGCCATCGGCCCTGCGCTGGCGGTGCTGTGGCGGGTTGCCGCAGCACTCGCGCTGGGAATCGTGGTCGCGATCGTCGTGGCCGTCATCGTGTCGCAGCGCATGGCCCGATCATTGCGTGCGGTAGCGACTGCAGCCGATCGCCTAGGGCGAGGCGAACGCGACGTCGTGGTGAATGCGGCGGGACCTGCCGAGGTGACCCAGATCGCGGAGTCGATCAACCGATTGAGCCAGGCCCTCACCGAATCCGAGGGACGCCAGCGGGATTTCCTGCTGTCGGTGTCCCATGAATTACGCACACCGCTCACCGCTGTGATGGGCTATGCGCAGGCGATCAGCGACGGTCTCGTGGAATCACCCGATCTCTCGAGGACCGGCGCGGTGATGGTGACCGAGGCGCAGCGACTCGATCGCCTGGTCAGCGATCTGCTGGATCTTGCGCGGCTCCAGGCAGTTGATTTCTCCTTCAACCTCGTCGAGGTTGATGTACGCGACATCGTGGTGCAGGCCTACGACGTCTGGCGTGATCGATGTCAGCGGGTGGGCGTTGATCTGCAGGTCACCGGGATCGATAGTTCAGTGATCGATAGTTCAGTGATCGATAGTTCAGTGATCGATGAGGATCGGTCGGACGGGGGATTCATCGTGGCCGTCGACCCGCTTCGGTTGCGCCAGATCATCGACAATCTCACCGAGAATGCCCTACGGGTCACCCCGGAGGGGGGCCGCATCGTCTTCGCCCTCACCCGGTTGATGGATTCGCTGACCCTCGAGGTTCGCGATACCGGTCCGGGATTGACCGAAGAGGACATCGCGGTCGCCTTCACCCCCGGCGCGCTGCATGGGCGCTATCACGGGGTGCGCCCGGTGGGGACCGGAGTCGGTCTGGCCCTGGTCGCCAGGCTGGCTCGAGGATTGGGTGGCACCGCCCTTGCCGCGCAGGCACCCGAGGGCGGTGCTCGATTCACCGTGGTGCTGCCTATTCCGGCCGGGCAGGCCGGGTAGACCGGGTAGGTCGGGGAAGCCCGACGATCCCCATCGGCGCGGCTGGTAGCCCTAGGATGATCGACATGGCTTCGACGGCTACCACACTCGAGCGGGTGCCCGGTGGGCCCTGGCTGGCCGATCGGCGTCCTCGCTGGCGGCGGCTCGTGGGTCCCGTGGCCACGATCGTCGGGCTCTTCGCCGCGATCGCCTATGTGCGTGCGATCGATCCGAATGTGCCCGGCCACTACCCCGGCTGTCCGACCCAGACCTACCTCGGAGTCGACTGCGCTGGCTGCGGGGGACTGCGGGCGACACATGAACTTGCCAACGGAAATGTGCCCGCGGCCCTCGATCACAACATCCTCGTCGTGCTCGCGGCCCCCGTCGTGGCCGTTCTGCTCGTGCTGTGGGTGCGCCGTGCCTGGCGCGGAGTGATCGCAGATCCGGCTCAGTACTCACCGCGACGAGCGAAACTCGAACGCGTCCTGCCGCTGGCACTCGTCGGTGTGCTCCTGGTGTTTTCGGTGGTTCGCAACCTGCTTCCGTACCTGGGCTCGGGCATCGGATAACCGCCGGTCTACCCTGAGCGGATGGGGACGGTCCTAGACGAGATCGTGCACGGGGTCCGCGAGGACCTCGATGAGCGCATGCGATCTCGTCCTCTGGATCAGGTCAAGGAGCGCGCTGCGCGCATGCCGCAAGCAATGGATGCTGAAGCGACATTGCGCGCTCCGGGCATCGGTGTCATCGCCGAGGTCAAGCGCGCTAGCCCTAGCAAGGGCTCACTCGCATCGATCGAGGATCCTGCTGCGCTGGCGCGTGAGTACGAGGCTGGCGGTGCTCGATGCGTGAGTGTGCTGACCGAGCAACGACGTTTCGCCGGATCCCTCGATGATCTGAGAGCTGTTCGCTGCGCCGTGGAGATTCCCGTGCTCCGCAAGGATTTCATCGTCTCCAGCTATCAGATCTGGGAAGCGCGTTCCTACGGGGCCGATATCGTTCTGCTGATCGTGGCCGCGCTCGAGCAGTCGGCGCTGGTGAGCCTGGTTGAACGCACCCGTTCCCTCGGTATGACCCCGCTGGTCGAAGTGCACGATGGTGACGAGGTCGATCGCGCCGTGGACGCAGGAGCGACGGTGATCGGGGTGAACGCTCGCAACCTGCTCACCCTCGAAGTCGACGAGCAGACCTTCGCCCGAGTCGTCCCCCGGATCCCGGACACGTGCGTACGGATCGCTGAGTCGGGTATCCGCGGGCCCCGAGACTTGATCACCTACGCCGAACTCGGTGCTGATGCGGTGCTGGTCGGCGAGAGCCTGGTGACCGGTGGTGATCCGCGAACTGCGGTAGCAGATCTGGTGACCGCAGGCGCCCATCCGGCAATGCGTCGCGAGCGTTCCACCTCAGGAGAGAACGGATGACAGATACCGTGTTGGGCACCGCTCATGATGGGCACTACGGACCATACGGCGGTCGTTTCGTTCCCGAGGCGTTGACCCGCGCACTCGACGAACTGGAGTCGGCTTTCCGTGCGGCCCTCGACGATCCGGCGTTCGAGCAGCGTCTGGACTCCCTGCAGCGCACCTACACCGGGCGGCCGAGTCCGTTGACCGAGGTGAAGCGCTTTGGCGAACACTGCGGTGGAGCGCGCATCCTGCTCAAACGCGAGGATCTCAATCACACCGGATCGCACAAAATCAATAACGTGCTCGGTCAGGCGTTGCTCGCGCAGCGGATGGGCAAGAAGCGTGTGATCGCCGAAACCGGTGCCGGCCAGCATGGGGTCGCCACCGCTACCGCCGCGGCACTGCTGGATTTGGAATGCACCGTCTACATGGGTGAGGAAGACACCCGGCGGCAAGCGTTGAATGTCGCCAGGATGCGACTCCTCGGGGCCGAGGTCGTACCTGTCACCGCGGGTAGTCAGACGTTGAAGGACGCGATCAACGAGGCGATGCGCGATTGGGTGAGCACTGTCGAACGTACCCACTACCTGCTGGGCACGGTCACCGGTCCGGCTCCCTTCCCGCAGATCGTGCGCCACTTTCACTCGGTGATAGGTATGGAGACGCGCGAGCAGGTGCTCGATCTCGTTGGGCGGCTGCCCGATGCGGTGGCGGCCTGCGTGGGTGGCGGCTCGAACGCGATCGGGATCTTCTCAGCGTTCCTGGACGACCCGGCTGTGCAACTGCGTGGATACGAGGCCGGTGGCGAAGGGATCGACACGGGACGCCATGCAGCCCGGTTCGCTATGGGAGCACCGGGTGTCCTGCATGGAGCGCGCACCTACGTCATGCAGGACGAATGGGGGCAGACCGTCCCGTCCCATTCGATCAGCGCTGGGCTGGACTACCCCGGTGTAGGACCTGAACATGCATGGCTGCACGACACGAAGCGAGCGGAGTACGAGCCGGTCAGCGACGACGAGGCGATGCAGGCTTTCGCCCTGCTCTCGCGAACCGAAGGCATCATCCCCGCGATCGAGACCGCGCACGCGCTCGCCGGTGCGATGCGACTGGGGCGCGAGCTCGGACCGGACGCTGTGATCGTGATCAACCTGTCCGGACGTGGTGACAAGGACGTCGAGACGGCCGCCAGATACTTCGGCATCGACATCTCCGACAGCCCGGATGTGCCGGCCCCGTGAGCGCGGTGGCACAGGCATTCTCCCAAGCGCGCGAGGAGAATCGAGCGGCACTCGTGGGTTATCTCCCCGCGGGCTATCCCGATCTGGCCACATCCATCCGTCTTATCGAGGCGATGGTGGCCGCAGGAGTCGACGTGGTCGAAGTGGGCCTGCCGTATTCCGATCCGCTGATGGACGGTCCGGTCATCGCACAGGCGGCTGATCGAGCGCTTTCGCAGGGCACCACCACCGATGACGTCCTCGAGGTCGCGGCTGCGTCTGCGCAGACCGGAGCGGCGACCGTTGTGATGTCGTACTGGAATCCGATCGAGCGCTTCGGCCTCGACCGCTTCGCCGATCGGTTGTCGGCTGCCGGCGGCAGCGGAGTCATCACCCCCGATCTCACGCCGGAGGAGGCCCACGCCTGGCAGGCATCGACCGATGCCCGGTCCCTGGATCGGATCTTCCTCGTCGCACCCTCATCGACACCGGAGCGCATCGCCACGGTGGTCTCGGCCTGCTCCGGTTTCGTCTACGCGGCGTCGTTGATGGGGGTGACCGGTACCCGGGATTCGGTGTCCGGTGACGCCGAGAGCCTCGTCGCCCGCGTTCGTGCGGAGACCAACCTGCCGGTCGCGGTGGGCCTGGGGGTCTCCCGTGGGGACCAGGCGGCGTCGATCGCAGGCTTCGCCGATGGCGTCATCGTGGGCTCGGCCTTCGTTCGAGCGGTCGCGCAAGCCCCGGATACCGATGCCGCTGTCGAGGCTGTCGGTGCGTTGGCCGCGGAACTTGCGGCCGGGGTGCGACGTCGCAGCGGGTAACGATAGGGCCTAACGTTATGTCGGCTCACCGTCGCAGGGCGGTGCACCGGTTCGGTCGGGAGAGGGAGCGAGAGAGTCCATGGCGAAGAGCAGTGCGGGTAAATCGGGCAAGGGTGGCGATGACAAGTCCACCCGCGAGAAGGCGGCCGCTGCCCGAGCCGCGCAGCAGGTTGCCGAGAAGCGCCGCGAGCGCACCATTCGCATCATCGGTGCGATCGGTGTGCTCGCCGTGGTCGTGTTGATCATCGGGCTCGCTGTGATCGTGCCTCGATTGTCCGGCGACGATTCCGGTGGTGGTGGACGCGACCTGCCCGATGTCGATCCTGCGGCCGCGCTTCCCGCGGGAGTTCTCGGCCCCGATGCCGAGTTCGCCTACGCCTACCCCTACGGCAGCGCCCCGGACACCGCCCCCACGCTCGCCATCTGGGAGGACTTCCAGTGCCCGGCGTGCGCCGCGCTGGAGGAGATCAACGGTCAGGGCATCAAGGACCTCGCCGATGCCGGACAGGTGCAGTTGTTCTGGCGCCCGACGACGTTCCTGGATCGCAATCTCAACAACACCTCCTCGGCCGAGGCGGTGTCGGCCTGGGGTTGCGCCATCGATGCCGGTAAGGCGATGGAGTACTCCGCGCTGGTCTACGCCAATCAGCCCACCGAGGGCGCTGGCTTCACCACGGCCCAGTTGATCGATTTCGGCGTCCAGGCAGGTATCGGGGGAGCCGAGCTGGAAACCTTCACCCAGTGCGTCGAGGACGGCACCTATCTGGGCTGGGCGGTGAACTCCACGGCGCTGTTCTACGAGCAGAACGTTCCGGGCACGCCGACCGGTTTCCTCAACGGCCTGCCTCTCAACGGCGGCCAACTCGCTGACCAGGTGGAGTTGCAGCGTCTGGTCGATGAGGCTGCGGCCGCTCAGTAACGGCGAGAGTGGCAACGACCGTGACGACGATGACCGAATTGCTCGCGTTCCTTCCCAGCCCGGCCCAATCCTCATGGAACCTGGGACCCATCCCGCTGCGGGCCTACGCACTGCTCATCGTCGCTGGCATCGTCGTGGCGATCTGGGTGGGCTCGAAGCGCTACGTCGCCCGGGGCGGCCAGCCCGGCACGATCGCCGATATCGCGATATGGGCGGTGCCATTCGGGATCGTGGGTGGCCGGCTCTATCACGTCCTGAGTGACTGGCAGTTGTACTTCGGTCCGGACGGCAGCGGCTTCGTCGCTGCACTACGCCTGTGGGATGGCGGTCTCGGTATCTGGGGTGCGGTGGCACTCGGTGGCGTGGGCGCCTGGATCGGGGCTCGCCGTGCGGGCGTGGCACTTCCGCCGGTTGCAGACGCGATCGCTCCAGGGATCGCACTGGCCCAGGCCATCGGCCGATGGGGCAACTACTTCAACCAGGAGTTATTCGGCGCCCCCACCCAACTGCCCTGGGGCCTGATCATCGATCCGCAGAACCGGCCCGCCGGGTATACCGAGTTCGAAACCTTCCACCCCACGTTCCTATACGAATCGATCTGGATGCTCGCGGTGGCCGGGATCCTGGTGTGGGCCGATCGGCGATTCCGCATGGGACACGGTCGAGTGTTCGCTCTGTACGTGCTCCTGTACACCGTGGGTCGCCTATGGATCGAGGCTTTGCGCATCGATGCCGCT
>Ga0180430_10003785_pt1 | contig 12956 bp, 10 predicted proteins | sample SS_ome_9_FD_132999 | JGI IMG/M metagenome (GOLD analysis project Ga0180430, IMG submission 132999) | Hypersaline lake sediment archaeal communities from the Salton Sea, California, USA - SS_1_S_2 metaG | ecosystem: Environmental > Aquatic > Non-marine Saline and Alkaline > Hypersaline >... | reverse complement strand
AGCGGCTGGTGAACAGGCTGTTCCGCCGGTTCGACCTGGGGGGGGACCATCACCTGCGGATGCTGATGCAGGTGGCCACGGTGGTCATCTGGCACGACCAGTTCCTCGGGCAGACCGCCGGGGCCGACCTGGAGGACGAACCACCGAGCGATCCCACCGGCGGCTGAACCACGCCGGCGGCCCGGGATTACGGAGCGATCCGCCATGCACACCCTCGATTACACCCGGTGCCCGCACTGCCTGGCCCGGCTCGAGCCGGGAAGGAGCTCGGTCCGCTGCGCTGGCTGCGACCGGACGTTCCCCGTGGTGGATGGCGTCACCGATTTCTCCTGCACCGCGGCGTTCGACGTCGGCCCCGCGCCGCGGGACAGCCTTTGCCAATTGCTGGAGGGCTACCGCGCCCGACTCGAAGAGGACCCGGGCCGGCTGCCGGACCTGCTCCAGGAAGTGGTGGACGGCATTTCGGACAACAGCCACAAGCCGCTGTGGATCGAAAACCTGGTCGATGAAAGCCGGGCCGCGGCCAAGTACCTCACGGCTATGGAGCCGACGCATCACGTGCTCAACCTCGGCTGCGGCTGGGACAATACAACGCTCAGCCTGTCGCGGACGGCACGCCGGGTGAGTGCCATCGACCTCAACAGGCCGAGGGTGCGGCTGCTGGCGTGCAAGCTCCGCTGCAACGGGCTGGAAAACGTGGACACCTTCTGCGGCGGTGACAACAGCCACCTGCCTTTTGCCGACGGCACCTTCGACAGCGTGTTCATCAACGGGGTGCTGGAGTGGGTCGCCTCGGACTGGACCCGCATCCAGGCGTCCACGGCGGGCCTCAATCGCCCGGCCCGCGCCCTGGCCTACCTGCGCACGGTCTATTCCAGCCACCGGCCCGAACGGATCCAGTTGCGCTTCCTTCGCGAAGTGCGCCGGGTGCTCAAGCCATCGGGGGAGATCTTCATCGGCATCGAGAACCGCTTCTCCCGCGAGTATTTCGGCGGGCGCCCCGACCACCATTCCGGCATCCTCTTCGGGTCGCTGCTCCCGAGATTGACGGCGCACCTGGTTTCCATCGCCACTCGGCACCGGCCCTACCTCACCTACACCTACGGAATTTACGGTTACCGCGCTCTGCTCACCCGTGCCGGCATGCCGCTCAACCGCGCCTACGCTCTGGAGCCTGACTATCGTCGCCCGAACCGGATGGTGGACCTCGGCGACCTGCGGGCCATCCGCCGCTTCACCCGGCGGCGTTCGGGAAAGCTGCTGCGTTTCCTCCCCGCCTGGCTCTACCGCCGAACGGCACCGGCCTTCGGCCTCATCGGCTCGGCCACCGGCGAGCGGCTCCCCTGGTTCGATCGGCTGGCCGCCGACCTCGGTGCCGCACTCGGGGCCGGCCGCCGGGCGAGACTGCGCGGGGTGACGTTGAATCGCAAGGGCAAGCTGTCACTGGTGGCGACATCCACCGCAGGCCCGCCGCGGCGCTGGCTGGTCAAGGTGCCGATGACGCCGATGGCCGAGGCCAACTGCCTTCGGCACGTCCAGGCGCTCCGCGAGATCCGCGGCCGGGCCGCTGACGACCCGGACTTCGCCGGCCTCCTCTCGCTGCTGCCCCACGTCGCGGCCACCGGCGCCACCCGTGATCAGCGCTGGTTCGCGGAAACCCTCTGCCCGGGCCGCCCCTGGGCCTCGACCGTGGAGTCCGACGGCGACGCATCCCTCTGGACCGAGCTCCAGGAGGTCCTGCAGACCCTTGCCGGGCTCCAGTCGGCGCCGCTCTCCGCCGGGGAAGAGCGGTCGGCATACGAGGCGAAACTCGACCTGCTGGGCCGCCTGCCCGGTCTCGAGCAGCCCCACCGAGAGGCGCTGGCCATGCTCCGTGAGCTCATCGGGGAATCGGTGGAGCGGCACCAGGGCCGCAGCCATTACCGCAAGGGCGACTGCAGCCTGAGCAACATCATGGTCTCCGGAGGGCGGATCAGCGGCCTGATCGACTTCGACGAGTGGCGGACAGCCAGCGACCCGCTGATCGACACGGCAGACGTCCTGCTCTCCTGGCTCCGCCACCGCCGGCAGCGGTTCTGGGTCGAGGGGCTCGAACACCTGGCCGACGCCGCCACCGGCACCGGCGCCCCCCGGGTCACCGCCCTGCTCGAGCATCACGGGGCCGTCCCCGGCGACCTCTGGTGCAGCGCCCTCACCGCCTGGCTGGACCACGCGTCCCACGCCTGCGGTTTCCTGCACCTGAGGCTCAACCGGCGCTGGGTCGGGCGGGCGGTGCTCTCCGTGCTGGAACTGATCCACCGCCAGGGGGCCGCTTCACCAAGGGTGCCCCGGCAGGGATGATCGTGGTAGGGTTGAACGGAAAACGGCCGGTACGACATCACATCAAGGATCTGAAGGAACGGACATGGCATCTATCGACGGACTGAAACGGATCTACTGGGACCTCACCGGAAACCGCTATCTCCATTTCCAGGCCTTCTACGCCCTGGTCCCCTCCTATGTCGGACAGCGGCTGCGCATGCGCTTCTACCGCAAGTGGCTCAAATCCATTGGTGAGGGGGGCAAGTTCCACGACCAGGTGTACATCCGCAACCCGAACAAATTCAGCATGGGCAGCGGCTGCCACATCGGCTACGGCGTGCGGATCCAGGCCGGGGGCGGGCTGACCTTCGGAGACAACGTGCTGCTGGGCCCGGGGGTCTCGATCTGGACATCGAACCACCGCTTCGAGGACCCGGACACGCCGATCACCGACCAGGGCCAGGAGTTCAAACCGGTGGTCATCGAAGACGATGTCTGGCTCGGCGCCAATTCCTTCATCATGCCCGGGACACACCTCGGAAAGGGCAGCGTGGTCTCCGCCGGCGCCGTTGTCGGGGGGAAGCGCTACAAGGATTTTTCGATTCTCGCCGGCAACCCGGCTCGGGTCATCGGTTTCCGTGGCGGTCGGAAGGAACCGGCACCGGAAAAGGCCTGACGACCCGCCGGCCCCACCTCAGGAAACGTCGCCGGCAGGCTCACCCGACCGCTGGGCCACGGCCTGCTCGATGACCTCGGCAACGGCCGCGGCAGCCAGCCGGCTGGCCTCTTCGTTGGGGTGAGAGTCCCGCTCCTTGCCGGTGCGGTATTCCGCCCGCAGCAGGTTGTCCTCCCCGGCAAGCAGCCCGAAGAGATCGAAGATCACCAGGTTGTCTACGGCGGCCTCGGCATGGTAGGCCGGAAGGTACTCACCGAGGAGCCAGTCATTGAACTGCCTGGCCCGCGCCGCGTTTTCCGGCGTGGTTTTCTCCTCAATCTGGGGCGGCGCGGTGAGGTAGACGAAGAGCGTCTCCGGCCGGGCCGCCATCTCCGCCTTCAACAACTCGAAGGCGGCCTTGAACGCGGGAAGGGTCCTGCCGCTGGCCGCCGACTCGTCCCCGATATCGCTGTTCGGGTAGCAGGATTTGAACATCACGATTTCGTTCCGCGTCCCATCCGTGTGGTAGGTGTCAGGGTGCGATTTGAAGGTGAGGATCTTCTCCATCTGGTCGCGGAACTTCGGCGCCCAGTCGGGGATGTCGGTCTCCTGTCCGATCTCGTCGCCGTAGGTCGCCCCGCTGACGAAAATGCCGCGGTCGAAGAGCATGCGCTGCAGCCCGCCGGCGTAGAGGATGCCGCGGCCCACGGAGTGGTGGAGGAAAACCATCTTCGTCGGGCAGCGGGAACCGGCCAGCTCGCTCAGCTCGGCAGAAACTTCCCCGGACCAGCGCAGTTCTCGTTTCATGAGGCTGATTTGGCGCCTCTGCTCGTCCTGGTTCTTCTTCATCAGGTAAAAACCGCAGGCGCAGGCCAGGACCAGCACGACCACCAGCAGCAGCAAGACCTTGTTCATTGTCGGCATCCCCTTTCGATGTCGTTTTCGAGTTACGCCAGGAGTCTAATACAACGCCGGGAAGCGCCGCAATACATCATTGACGGGGGATCAGCCCCGGCGAAAGCGGCGGACCAGGCCGGACAGCTTCTCCCTGGCGAAAGCCTTCTCCCGTGCCCTGAGGAAACCGGGCAGGAAGACAATGGCAAGGTAGACCGCCATGCCGATCAGCGCGTGAAACGCCATGTACTCCATGCCCAGCAGGCGCAGGTGGCCACTGTAGGCGTCGAAGTCGGCGACCCAGGCGTCGAACGTCTCGGGGTAGCGCAACAGCGAGCTGGCGCACCAGGCGATGACGCCGGCCCCGAAAACCCGCAGGATGCGCAGCCACTCCCAGTGCACGGGATAGACACGCTGGGAAATCCAACCGGTGAGCACGAGCCGCAGGAACATGGAGGCCAGCGTGGAGCAGGCCGCACCCATGATGCCGTACCGGGGAATAAGGAGGATATTGAGCAGGAGATTCATCGCGGCGGTGATGAGGAGGATCTTGGCCAGGAGCTTCGTCTTCTTCCTGATCATGATCCCGGTGGTGAAATGCCCCTGGGCCCCGAAGAGAATGTAGGCCAGGGTGATCAGCGGGACCACTGCCGGCGCGCTGTAATACTCCGGCCGTCCCACGACGAGGATCAGGTCTCTCGCGCACGCCGCCAGCAGGATACCGCAGAGGACCATGAGAAAAAGGTAGTAGGTGAAGACCGAGGCGTAGATCGACTTCGCGTCGTCGTCCTTGTGCAGCGCGAAGCGCCGCGGGTTCCAGATCTGCTGGAACGGCGAGTTGACCAGAGCGTTGATGCTGTTGCCGATACGATAGCCCGCGGTGTAGATCGCCACACTGGTCAGGCTGAGGAACGACTGGATGAAGTAGCGGTCGGAGAGGTGCACGATGGCCCCGGCGAGCTGGGCGATGATCAGCGGTGCGCCGAAGCTGACGATTTCCTTCAGCCTGGGCAGTGAAACCCGGGCCCCGATCTTGAAGAGCAGCGGGACGCTGAGCATGACGGTGACGGCCAGCGCGGCGATAAACGTGCTGAGGAAGATGCCCAGGATGCCGTAGCCGAGGTGCACGATGAAGACGATGTTCAGGGTCAGGGTGAGGGTCAGCTTGGCCAGGGAGATGGAGACGAAGAGGATTGACTTCTCGCGGATGCGCAGATAGTTGCACAGCATGAGGTAGATCGTGTTCATCCAGAGCGAGGCCAGGGCCAGGACGACGAGGATGTGGTCCCCGGCGTCGAGGGAGATCATGCTCACGATGTGGTGCGCCTGGGTCGCCAGCGCGGAGAGGATGATGCCGGCGACCACGGCGTAGGAGATGACGATGGTGCTCACCACCTCGTTCTGCTCACGCCGGTCCTTGTACTCGTAATAGAAACGGGACATGGCGCTGGCCACGCCCATGGAGATGATGATCCCCAGGAACTCGATGACCAGGGAGATAATCTCTTTTTTCCCGAAGTCCTCGGTGGTGAGGTAGTTGAGGTAGACCGGCAGCAGCACCAGCGGGGGGATGCGGTGCAGGATGTTGCCGACGCCGTAGATGGTGGAGTGCTTGAGGATTCCGCCGATTTCGCGTTTCAGCGCCATGGCTCAGCGCCCCTCGCGGCAGTGCGCCACGGCACCCTCGGCCAGGGCGTCCATCATGTCCACCACCGGCGCGCCGCGAACCTCACCCTCCAGCACCAGGGGAATCTCGGTACAGCCGGCGATAAGGACCTCGGCGCCCTGCGCCACCAGCCGCTCCGCGGCCCGGGCCAGCAACCCCCGATTGGCCTCGTCGAGGAAACCGGCCTTGATCCCCTGCTCGCCATAGATCGCGTGCATCACCAGCTGTTCCTGGTCTGCGTCCGCGGGGACCAGTGTTTCCAGGCCGCGACGACGAAACTCCTCCTGGATGAACCCGGCCCGCACCGTGCCGCTTGTGGCCAGCAGGCCGGCACGGGTGCGCCCGGCGCACTCCCGCGAGAGAAACTCGGCGGTCTCCTCGACGATACTGAGGATTTCCGGTTGGACGGAAGCGCGCAGGTTCTCGATGTAATGGTGCGAGGTGACACAGGCGATGATGATGCAGTCAACACCGGACTGTTCGAGCAGCCGGACCGAGCGGACCAGTTCCGGTTCGGCGCTCTCGCCGGTGCCCAGAATCGAACGCGTGCGGTCCGGGACTCCGGGATTGCTGTAGAGCAGGATGTCCAGGTGTTCCTGATCCACCCGCGCCGGCGTGTGATCGAGCACTTTCTGCAGCAGGCAGGCCCCGGCCTGGGCGCCCATGCCGCCGAGGATCCCCAGACGCTTCCGGCTCATCGGCACTCCCCTTCCTCTTCGGCGTTCCCCGTATCGGCCCCCAGAACCTCGTGGTAGAGACCGAGGTAGGCCCGGGCCATCCCCTCTGCGGAATAGCGCGCGGCCTGACGACGGGAGGCCACGGCGGCAAGTTGTTGCCGCAGTGCGGCGTCGCCGGCGAGCCGTTCCATGGCCCGGGCCAGTTCAGCGGTGTCGCCCGGCGGCACCAGCAGCCCGGCCCTGCCGTCGTCCAGCATCTCGGGGACCTCCCCCACCCTGGTGGAAACGATGGGCGTCCCGGCAGCCATCGCCTCGAGAATGCTTATCGGCATTCCCTCGGTGGTGGAGGAGAGCACGAAGGCCCCCAGCAGCGGCAAGTGGCGCCCCGCCTCCCGCACGTAACCCGGCATCATCACCCGGTCCGTCAGGCCGAGCCGCCCGGCCAGGGCTTCCAGGTCGGGACGCAGCGGGCCCTCCCCCATGAGCAGCAGCCCTGCATCCACCCCGCGCTCTTGCAGCAGCGCCAGCGCCGCCAGCGCCGCGGCGAAATTCTTTTCCCCGGAGAAACGGCCGATGGCGCCGAAGGTGAACCGGCGGCGGCAGAAGGCGGCGATGCCGCGGTCCTCCTCAGCGGTCCGGTCGTCCGGCAGCGGCGGCGCCGCATTGGGAATCATGCGCAGCCGGTCCAGCCGCCGCCCGGAGAGCACCGGCAGCTCGAACATGCGCCGGCTCACCGCCACCACCGCTTCGTGCCGTCCCAGCGTCATCCCGTCGAGCCACTCGTAGAGGCGCAGCTTGGAAAAACCGCCGGTGCTGCACCAGCCGTGGAGTGTGCTCACCACCGGAAAGGGCCGCAGGGTCCGGGGCAGCAGGCCGAAGATGATGTTGGCCTTGTAGCCATGGGCGTGGACCACGTCGATCCCCTGGTCGCTGATGAAGGAGAGCAGCCGCCCAACGCTCCCCGGGCCCGGGATGGTGCCCATGACCAGCCGCGAGCAGGGCAGGCTGCGGCGCAGCGCCTCCGCCTCCACCGGCTTCCGCTCCCCCCCGCGCCCCCCCAGGCTGCCCAGCCGCGGGCGGTGGCCCAGCCGTGCGGTTTCGGTCATCAGCGTGAGCACCACGGCCTCGGCCCCGTAGAAGCCGCCGCTGTCGATGACATGCAGTATGTTCAGTGCGTCGCTCACCGCTTTGTCCTCGTCCACTCCCGCTTGCGGTAGCCCAGCAACCCGAGCACCGCGATAACGATCAGCCAGGGCACGAGTACCGGCGCCAGCAGCAGGTGGAGGTAGCGGTGCTTCCGGCGGTGCAGGAGAATGACCCCCAGCGAAAGGTAGAACACGTACCCGAAAAACAACAGGAGCGCGAGGGCGATGAACCGGGGGCCGGCGAGCAGGCACACCGGCAGGGCCAGGCCGAAAAGCAGCCCGATGAGGGCCTTGGACCAGGTGAGCAGGGTGGCGGCCGTGTCGAGGTAGAGCAGGCTCCCCAGGCGGATACCGCGCTTGAGGCAAGCCCAGGCATTCCTCCAGAGCAAGCCGTAGGTTCCGGAGCTCCAGCGCACCCGCTGGGTCGAGGCCGCCCTGATCTCGTCGGGGTGCACGGTTTCGACGTACGTCTCCGCGGCAAAGGCGATGCGCACCCCGTTGTTGATCAGGCGCAGGGAGTAGTCGATGTCCTCGGAGATGGAGTACTGCTCCTGGAAATAGGTTTCCACCTGCCGGAGCCGGAAACACATCCCGGTGCCGAGGAGGAAGGCCGTGGAGCCCATGCGGAATTTCGGCAGGTAGACATAATAATTGGTGATCAGGTTGCCCAGAGCCATGAAGGTGGTGAAGAGGTTGTCCTGCGTACGTTCCACGAGGTTGGCGGCCTGGATCGCCTCGCTACCCGAATCGAGGTAGGCGTCGAAGACCTGCAGCAGATTCCGTCCGGTGATCGTGTCCGCGTCGAGGACGACGACGGCATGGTCGTCCGGCTCATCGATGCGGCGGAAGGCCCACTCCAGGGCTTCCCCCTTGCCCCGCGCCTGCTCGTCCTGCCGTTCCCAGCACTCCGCCCCGGCGGCCCGGGCGATCTCCGCCGTGCGGTCGGTGCAATTGTCGGCGATGACCACCACCCGGAAGCGGTCCCGGGGGTAGTCGAGGTCGAGGACCGAGGCCAGGGTCCGCCCCAGCAGCAGTTCCTCGTCGTGCGCGGGAATGAGGATCGTGAAGCGGGACCGGCCCTGCCCCGGGGAAACCGTGCGTCTCCAGGTGAAGAGCAGCACCAGCAGCAGCAGGTAGTAGTAGCCTTCGATGCAGGCAAGCAGGCCGATGACAATCCAGGCGATCACTGACAGCAGGTGCAGCATCACTGGTCACCTCATCAGGTCAGGCGCCCGGCCCTGGCCCTGCCGGTTTCACGGCATAGATCTGCACCAGCCTGGCAAAGAATCGCAGGAAGGGGAACCAGGAAAGCAGCCGCTTGTCGATGGACTCGAGAACCCTCGACAGCTTCGACGTAGCGCTGACCACGTTCAACAGGCCGTGATAGCGTACCGTGACATCGGTGAACATCGAGGAAATCATCGCCACGTCTTCCGGCCCAAGGGCCTTTTCGAACTTCGTGTGCCGATGGCCGGTGAAGAAACGGTAGACCGCGAACAGCGGATGATGGCCGTGGTCCTCCACCATCGCCAGCTTGCCGCCCGGCTTGAGCACCCGGCGGATCTCGGCGACGGACTTCGACAGGTCGGTGTGGTGCAGGCCGGCGTTGACGAAAACGTAGTCGAAGGCTTCGTCGGGATAGCTCATTTCCTCGGCGTTCATCACTTCGGCGTTGATCCGCGACGCCAGATCGTTGGTCTCGGCGTACTTCCTCACCAGCTCGATACACTTCGGCGAGATGTCGCAGCAGGAGACCTGCGCCCCGCTGCGGGCGAAATAGAGCGTGGTCCAGCCGTCACCACAGGCCATGTCGAGCAGCGTCTTGCCCTCGATAGCGCCGAAATGGGGCACCACGCCCTTGAGGTGCGAGACCTCGCCGAACAGTTCGGCGTAGGTCTTGGTGTTGCCCAGCCGGAACGAGGGCTCGCGGCCAAGTGTGGTCTGGGCCTGCCGGTCAAAAAAGGCGGCCTCGTCGGCGAGACGATCATCTGTTGATTTTTCGGGATTCATTGAAAAAGTATAGTACGGGGCAGGAAGTGAGTCAAGGAAGGGGCCGGTTCGCCGCACCGGCCGGAGAGAATACTCCGGCCGGCAGCGCCGGGGTGATCACGGTACGGCTACAGCCTCAACGTTTTCCGGAGGGTCCGGCGGCGTGGTGTCCCCTCCGTCGGGCATGCCGTTCCAGACCTCGATGTCGTCGATCTGCCAGCCGCTGGAGGCGTCGGCGCCCAGGGTGTAATGGATGAAGCGGAGGTTCTGGATCTTTCCCGTGGACGTGCGCAGCCAGTGGGCGTCGGTCCGTTCCCAGCAGAGCTCACCGTCCTCCCACAGCCGCCAGATGCCGTCGGTGGCCCCGAAGGACGACTCGTAGCGGATATAGACCTCGTAGTGATGCCAGGCGCCGTCGTTGCCGCCCCCCACGATCAGGGGCCGGCCATAGACCGAGCCCTCGCCCTCGGAGATGTAGCTGTTGTAGAACGACAGCCGGTTGTTATAGCGGTTGTTGTAGGACTCCTCCACACCGCCGGTGCCGCTGATGTACATCAGCTTGTAGGCGCCGGAATACCCGCCGCCGCGGGTGAAGTTCGCGTTCTCGTCCCAGCGCATCCACCAGGAGATATAGAGCTCGTTGGTGTGGTAGTTGCGGAAGTTGCGGTAGGTGCCCCACAGCGGGGTCCCCGTGTTGCCGCCGATATTGAGCATCGGGCTCAGCTGCCCGGGAAGGCCGGTGATCGGATCGGTGGCCCCGGGGTAGACGTTGCCCCTGATGCACTTGTTGCCGCCGTGCGGCTGATTGGTGACGATGGCCACGTAGTTGTCGGGAGGCGTGTTGCTGGTGAAAAAGACGTCGGACAGTTCGAGCCCATCGGCTTCGAAATCCTCGAAAAAGATGCGCTCAGACGCGGATGCAGCAGGTCCGGCCACAGCAAGCACCGCCAGGGCGACCATGACAGCCTGGAAGAACTGTGTTTTCATCGTGTACCCTTTCCTTATGGTGCAACTTCGGTAATCCTTCCGGTTACAGATACTGCAAGGACCTTGCCAAAATCACAGCCGGATAGATATTATCCCCGGACAACCATCGTATCGGCAAGCGGCGCCCCAGTTCTGAGGAATTCCCCCACCCCGGCCGGCCCCTTGCGGGCCTGCCGCCCGTGGCAAAAAACGGCGCCGGTGCGGCCACCGCTGTCCGCGGTACCGGCAGAATGGCGATCAGGGGGCCTCCACAGGGCCGCCGGACCCGGTGAACCGTACAATTATGTCACCTTCCTTTACAGAATTGTAACGAACGCGCCAAGGTTTCGTCAGTATGCAGCGGGGTCAATTCCCCGGACCGTACCCATGCTGCCACCAGTACTGGAAAACGAATAGGGCCCAAAGCTTGTGCGAATTGTCCCGCCGGTTCCGCAGGTGCTCATCGAACAGCGCCCGCACCGCGGGCATACGAAACAGCCCCTGGGCCTCCACACCGTCAAAGGAGACCACCTCCCAGAAAAGGTCCTGGAACGTGCGCTCCCGTTTGAGCCACTCGCCCACCGGCACCTCGAACCCCTGTTTCGGCCGGCCGAGCAGCGCCGCCGGCAGGTCGTCGCGGAAGGCCTTCTTGAAAATCCGCTTCAGCCCGCGCCCCTTGATCTTGAACGACCCCGGCATGCGGAAGGCCAGTTCGGCCACGCGGTAATCGAGGAGGGGGCTGCGCACCTCGAGGCTGTTCTTCATGCTCATCCAGTCGACCTTGTTCAGCATGTCCCCCGGCAGCAGGTTCTTCACATCGGTGAAGAGCATGCGGTTCTTCGCGTCGCCCCTGAACCGCTGGTGCAGGTCGCCCACCAGTTGACGGCCGAGGCCCTTGAACCCGCCGGCGGTCCCCTCCTCGAATACGGCCATGCGGTCGCGCTCCGGGAAATAGCTGACCCAGGCACAGTGGCGTTCCTCGGGTGTTCCGGCGGCACCGTCGATGAAGATCTTGAATCGCCTCAGGTATTCGAGCCAGCGACTCCCCTTGGAATCGGGCAGCCGGGCCGCCGCGGGGCGCAGCAACCGGTCGCGAAGCACTCGCGGAAGCCAGCGGTAGTAGCGGATGAACTCCTCCCCGAGATAGCGCCGGTAGCCGCCGAAGATCTCGTCACCCCCGTCCCCGCTCATCGCCACGGTGACGTCGCGACGGGTGGCCCGGCAGACGAGGTAGGTGGGGATGGCCGACGAATCGGCAAAGGGCTCGTCAAAGAAGCTCAGCACATCCGAAAGGCACGCCAGGCCGTCCCCCGGCGACAATTCGATCTCGTGGTGCTCGGTCCCGTAGCGCGAGGCCACGGCCCGGGCATACTCCGATTCATCGAACAGCGGGTCGTTGCCGTAGCTTATGAAATAGGTCTTCACCGGATTCGGCGAGGCCATGGCCATGTTGGCCACCACCACCGAGGAATCGAACCCGCCGCTGAGGAAGGCGCCCAGGGGCACATCGCTGACCATGCGGTCGCGGGTGGCCTCCCCCATCAGCTGCCGCAGGCGCAAAACAGCCTCCTCCTCGTCGGCCAGCGGCTCGGGCCGGGGATCGATATCCCAATAGCGTCGCAGCGTCAGACCCTCTCGGCTGAACACGGCAACGTGCCCCGGCGCCAGTTTGCGTATGCCGCGGTAGATGGTCCACGGTGCGGGGATGTAGTTGAAGGTGAAGAAGAGTTCCAGCCCCTCGGGGTCGATTTCGCGCCCCACGCCGGGGTGCTCCAGCAGGGCCTTGATCTCCGAGGCGAAAACCAGGCCGCCGCTGTCGAGGCTGTAGACCAGCGGCTTGACCCCCATGCGGTCCCGGGCGAGGATCAGTTTCCGGGCCCGGGCGTCCCAGAGGCCGATGGCGAACATCCCGTTCAGCCGGTCGAGGAACGCCTCTCCCAGTTCCTCGTAGAGGTGGATGATAACCTCGGTGTCGGTGCGGGACCGGAAAGTGTGGCCCCGCTGCTCCAGCCAGGGGCGAAGTTCGTTGAAATTGTAGATCTCGCCGTTGAAGACCACGGCCACCGCTTCATCCACGCTGGTCATCGGCTGCCGGCCCCGGGGGCTGAGGTCGATGATCGAGAGCCGCCGGTGCCCGAGCCAGGCCCCGTCGGCGGCCCAGGTGCCGCTGTCGTCGGGGCCGCGGTGGGTCAGGGCGTCGAGCATCCGCCCCTGCCAGGCCGCCCCCGGCGGGGAAGCGGTTCCGAATCGGATCTCACCGACAATACCGCACATGGTCAGGCCTCCCCTCCCGGAGCCCAGCGGCCGGACATCTTCCCGGGGCACAGCAGGGCGGTGTAGTATTCCTCGATTTCGCGCATCTTCACCGGCCAGGCAAAACGGTGCTCCACCTCACGCCGCCCGTGGGCACCCATCTCGCCCCGGCGACGTTCGTCCGCCAGCAGGTCGGCGATCCGTCCGGCCATGGCCCGGTGGTCGCCCGGGGGGACGAGAAAGCCATTCACCCCCTCCGCCACCAGTTCCCGGTTCCCCCCCACGTCGGTGGCGACCACTGGCACGCCCATGGCGAAATACTCGATGACGCTGTTGGAAAACCCCTCGGAATCGGAACTGATCACCCCCACCGCGGCCCGTGAAAGCAGCGCGGGAACGTCGTCCCGGCT
>Ga0180430_10003784_pt1 | contig 12957 bp, 10 predicted proteins | sample SS_ome_9_FD_132999 | JGI IMG/M metagenome (GOLD analysis project Ga0180430, IMG submission 132999) | Hypersaline lake sediment archaeal communities from the Salton Sea, California, USA - SS_1_S_2 metaG | ecosystem: Environmental > Aquatic > Non-marine Saline and Alkaline > Hypersaline >... | reverse complement strand
GATGGATGCGCGATCGCGTTCCATCCGTTCCCGGAAGCGGTGTGCCACCAGCGTGTCCATGATGCTCTGGGTGATGTGGTAGGCAATGGCCGGGATCAGTGCCATGGGAAACAGGGTGGCAAAGTGACCGGACCAGACGATGTAAGAGACGGTCAGGGTTTTCTGTGAGGTGTGAATGGTAAAGGCCGACGTCGAGGCCCGGTCCAGTTGGATGAAGCGGGAAATGGCGTAATTCATGGCCAGGATCAGCACGTGCAGGACGATCATGAATACGAAGACGGCGATGATGGCGGTGCCGGCCTGGGCAATGCGTGCGGTGGAACTGGAAACGGCATTGAGGACGATCATCAGCACGATGAGCTGGTTGAAGATGGACAACGCTTTTTTATAGGGGGCAATCGCATTTTTCAGGAAAGGCCGCAGTATCTGACCGATGGCGGTCGGGACCAGGACCTTGATCGTCAGACCGGTCAGCATCTGCACCACCGGCAGGACAATCGGGGTGTCGCCGAACTGGAGAAAAAGATTGAGCAGAAACGGAATGGTCACGATGGACGCCAGGTTGGTCAGCACGGAGATGAACAGGCTCAGGGGGATATTGCCCAGGGCGATGGCCGTCATGACCGTTCCCGAGGCGATGGTTGCCGGCGCCGCACCGATGATCAAGGCGCCGATGGCCCAGTCCGGCGGTGCGTCGAAGACCAGGTGCGCCAAAAAATAGGCGATGGCCGGGAATAGCAAGAGGGACGATATCAGGGCCGCCGACAACACCCGGACATTTTTGAACTGCTCCCCGATACTGGCGGTCTCGAGTGTCAGCCCGGTCGTGAGAAATCCCAGGAAGATGACGATGGTCAGAATGTTGTGGGTTTTGACGAATGCCCCTACGGCCGGGAGCGTGAAGGCGATTGTCACCACCACGGCGATACCAATGAAAAACCAGTATTTTTTTAAATAGGGTGCCACGTAACCCTTTCCTCCGGATCAATATTAGCGATTGCTCGAAAGTCGGTCGATTGGCCTTCTCCTTATCCGGAATCGGCCGCCTTGTAAATATGTGGGACACGAAATCGACGTGGGAAACATGGCCGCGTCGTTTTCGCATTGTCGCTCCAATCATGGGAGCCGGCACCGTTTACCGGTCGATAGACGACAAGTAGGCGTCGAACCGTTGGAGCACTTCCGGCAGGTTCTGCCGCCCGAACCCGATGCGCACATGATGATCGCCGTACTGGAAAGGAAGAGACGGCAGCAGCATGATGTCCGCGTTTTCGACGAGTGTCCGGCAGAAGGCTTGGGCGCCTTCGGCGCGCCGAAGGCCGGGGAAACAGACGGACCCTCCTTTGGGGCACTGCCAGTGGAAACAGTCATCATGGGATGTCATGAACATCTCCAGCGCCTTGAGGTTGGCGAGAAGACGGTCGCGTTGGCCGGCGACGATCGCCTCCCGGTTGTCCAGGGCCATGATGGCCAGGATTTCACCAGGCGCACTGGCACAGATGGTGGTGTAGTCTTTCAATTGGGACGTGCGGGTGATGAGGTTTCGGTCCCGGGTCGCCAGCCACCCGATGCGCAGACCGGGCAGGCCGTAGGTCTTGGAAAGCCCGCCGAGAGTGACGGCCCGTTCGTAGCGGTCGCAGGCCGCCGGCAGGGTGGCGTCGGGTTCGATTTCGAGTCCGCGATACATTTCATCACTGAAAAGGAAGATGCCTCGCTGCCGGAGCAGGCCGATCAGGGTGTCGAAGGTTGCCGCGGATGGCAGGGCGCCGGTGGGGTTGTGGGGAAAGTTCACCACCACCAGGCGCGTGTCGGGTTGCAGCAGTGTCTCCAGGCGATCCAGGTCGAACCGCCAGCTGTCCGATGCGCTGGGTTCCCATAAGGAGACCCGGCAGCCGATGGCCCGGGGGATCTCGTAAAGGGACTGGTAGCCCGGAAAGGTGCAGACGACATGGTCGCCCGGCTTCAGCAAGGCCTGCATCGCAAGGAATATCCCTTCTTCGGGCGTCACCACCAGGGTATCCTGTACATCCAGGTTTTCGTACAAGCCGGCGATGGCTTTTCGCAGTAATGGGTGTCCTGAACTTTCGGTATAGCCTAATGTCAGTTCATCCCACTGCAGCAGGTGTTGATCGTCGGCCATGCCAAGAAGTGTTTTGACTGTCAGTGGTTCGCAGTCCGAGCTGGACAGGAGATAGCGGGCAGAGAATTCGTAGCGGGCGAAATAGCGTTCCAGTTCGAAGAGGGGGAGTTGCAATATTCTTCTCCTGAGTTGTTGATTGCGAGTCTTTAGAGAGCAAGGTAATTCTACTATTTTGATAATTTTTTTCCGAACCGTTACTTTTCTTCTTCGCCCAAGTTCGATCAGGTAGCTTCCGTTACTTGCCAGCCTATGGCTGATTGGCCATTTTGCGAAACCGTCACAGGATGGCCGGTAGGATTTCATAATGGTCGAAGGGCGGCATGATACAGGCCCCGGCAAACCGTTCCCGGGCCAGGGTCAGTGTTTCGCGGGCATTCAAGATGCCTTCCGCAATGGGGTCCGCGGCCTGATGCATGCGTCGGCGCAGCGGTTCCGGAACGGCGATGCCGGATACCCTGGTATGCAGGAAATCGGCATGACGGGGTGTGCGCAGGGGCAATATACCCATGATAAGCGGAATACCGATAGCCTGCGTGGCCTCGGCCAGGGCGTCGGCGTCGGCGGCGTCATAGACCGGCTGGGTGACGACAAATTGTGCGCCGGCGTCCACCTTGCGCGCCAACCGCTCGGCGGCATGTCGCAGGCCGTTGGTTTCCGGATGGGGATCGAGCACCACGCCGGCCCGCAAACCGGCGGCGGTCGCCATGCCCAGCAAGGCGAAGAGATCCAGATCGCGTACATCGGAGGTCGTGGTGCGGTCGCCCATGGCGACGAAGTCTCCGGTGGTGATCAGGACGGTTTCAAGGCCCAGGGCCCGGGCGCCCCACAAGAGCCCCTGCAGGCTGAGGCGATTGTGGTCCCGGGTGGTGCAGTGCAGAATGGCGGCGCGTCCGGTTCGCTGCTGGATCAGGGTGCACAGGGCCATGGCGCTCATGCGCGGTTTGGCCACGGGGTTGGTGGCCACGCTGAAGGCGTCGACGGGCAGGCTGTCCAGGGCCGCCAGGGCGCCCAGCAGCGGGTCGGCATCAGGTCCGGCCGGCGGAACCACTTCGACGGATATGAAAAAGTCCTTTTCGGGCATACGTGCGGTGGCAGTCATGGGGGTCTCCTTTACAGGGGCATGCCAAACGTTGCCGACAAACGGGCACGGCATGGCTTGCCTGACATAAACGACCGTTAAAATAAGATTATTTTCCCAGTTGCACGGTTTCCCGGGAAACATCATCGTCAAAGTCCGGCCCGGTCCCGGGGTTGGTCAGCGCGTATTCCCGGCGGAACGTTTCCCGAATCCGATCGATGGGCACATCGCGAAATTCACCGCGGTACTGAAGGTATTCCATGTGACGGTGGCCCTGGAGGTCGAACGGGTGGTAGATGGCATCGTTGCGTCCGTCAAACGCGAGCGGCTTCAGGTCAAACCGTTCGCAAAGTTCGATGTTGAAGGCCGGTGTGGCCTTGATCCAGCGGCCGTCTAAATAGATGGATGTGCAGCCGTGCCAATAAAATACATCGGTCTGCATTTGCGCCCGCATGCGCGCCGTGGAGAGGTGATTGCGGACATCGGCGAAACCCAGGCGGGCAGGGATGTTTGCCGCCCGGCAGGCGGCTGCCAGAAGAACCGCTTTGGAAACGCACCAGCCACGTCCCTTTTGCAGGGTGCCGCTGGCCCGCAGACCCGGGACGGATAAATCAATCCCATAGGGATCATAGCGGATGCCGTCGCGCACCGATTCAAAAAGCCGCACGGCTTTTTCTTCAGCGGAAACAGCGCCTTGTGTCCTTTCCGCGACAAACCGGCGGATGGTTTCATGATCATTGTCGATGGTGGCCGAGGGGGTCAGATAGGGGCGCAATTGGGTTTCATGCTGCAACGTGGACCTCGCTTTTCACGGATGTCGCTCATGCTGCTGGGGTTAAACGCGAGCCACAGACCTTGATGGTTACATTCGATACCTGGGATTGTCATACGTCATTTAAACAGATGCGCTGCGGAAAGCAAGCTCACAGGGCGGCGCGGCTTTCCTCACACGTTCTGAATATTCGGTTGCGATGCTGCGGGAGGGAATAAATCGCGGCGTGCGTTTGATTTGGGTTGATTTCATGATATGGTATGTTTTATGAGTAAAAAGCACCACATATTGTGGCTTTTACAAGGAGTTGTGTATGCCCCAATTGAAGAAGACCTTTGTTCTGGATACCAACGTCATCCTGCATGACAGCACCTGTATTTATCATTTTGACGAGCACGACATCGTTATTCCCATCACCGTCATCGAGGAGCTGGACCGCTTTAAAAAGGGGAAGGAAATCCTCAATTGCAATGCCCGGGAGTTTCTCCGCGCCCTGGACGATCTCACCGGTCAGCACATCTTTAACGGCGGGGTGCCCATCGGCGACGGCAAGGGTAAAATTTCCGTGCACCTGGAAGCATCCTTTCACGAAAAGCTGAAGGCCAATTTCAACAACACCCAGGCCGACCACCGCATTCTCAATGTGGCCTATCATATTGCCGAGAACAAGGGCTTCGACCAGGTCGTGCTGGTGACCAAAGATGTGAACCTGCGCATGAAGGCCAAGTCCATCGGGCTCACGGCGGAAAACTACCGCTCCGATCACGTGCAGAATCCGGCGGAATTGTACAAGGGCCGGTACGTGGTCGAAAATGTGGACGGCGCCTTGATTGATCTCCTGTACCAGACGCCGTTCACCATCCCGGTCGAGGCGCTTGATCTGGCGGCAACACCCCTGCCCAACGCCTTCCTGATCCTGCGCAACGGGTACAAGTCGGCCCTGGGGGTCTACGATGCCGCCAATGAGGCCATCCAGCGGATTGAAAACCACAGTTGTTTCGGGATCCGCCCGCGCAATGCCGAGCAGTCCTTTGCGCTCAGCGCGCTGCTCGACCGGAACGTGCCGCTGGTGACCATGAGCGGCAAGGCCGGCACCGGCAAGACCCTGCTGGCCCTGGCGGCGGCCCTGGAAACCAAACGCTATTTCCGTCAGATCTTTGTGGCCCGGCCGGTGGTGCCGCTCAGCAACAAGGACCTGGGCTACCTGCCCGGGGATGTGAACTCCAAGCTCGATCCCTACATGCAGCCCCTCTACGACAACCTGTCGGTCATCCAGAACCAGCTGTCATCGGACAACGCCCGCAGCAAGCGGATCAAGGAGTTGATCGAAGAGGAAAAAATCGTGATCACGCCCCTGTCCTACATCCGGGGGCGGAGTATCGTGAAGGCCTATTTCATCGTGGACGAGGCCCAGAACCTGACGCCCCACGAAGTCAAAACCATCATTACCCGGGCGGGCGATGGCACCAAAGTCGTTTTCACCGGCGATATTTTCCAGATCGATCATCCCTATCTGGACAGCAACTCCAACGGGCTGAGCTTCCTGATCGAGAAGATGAAGGGCGAGCGGTTGTACGCCCACATCAATCTCGAAAAAGGCGAGCGCTCGGAATTGTCGGATCTGGCTACGCGGCTTCTGTAGACCCGTTCGGAAGCAGACGGTACCGTCGTCCCTCAGATTCTTGGCAAGGCGGTTGCGCTGGCTGGGAAAGTGGCGTGGGGGCGTGCCGGAAGGTTCGGGATACTATCCGTCAGATTACCACAGGAGCTTGACACCGACCCCGGTCGGGGTGATGCGCGTAATTTCTCCCATGATGGCCATGTTCTTCTGCCCGTGGCGAAACTGGAAATCCATGTCCAGCTGATCGCCGACCGCAAACATTCGGGGCGTTTCCAAAAACAACCCCTCAGAACTGATGTCCCGCACCTTGCCTTTACCGGCCGTGTTCCGGCTGGCATACGCCAGCAGGGTCTGGTAGGGCATCCGGGTTGCCTGCCGACGGTCATTACCGTCGGTATGGGGGTGTTGTGTTCTCATATCCTGCAATCCTGCATCTTTTATTTGAGCGGAAGCTGATGGTGGCTTTTTACGCAGATTGCGTGCCAGCCTGCAATTTTGGTGGACATGTTTTTGGATAAGCGCTGATCCGTTTTAATATTAGCGGCTTACCGCCGATCAGCAGCTTCCCGGGACCGATCACGCCTCTGCGGATGTTTGTCAACCAGGTTGGCATTGTTCGGCTTTCCTGCAAAGGGCGTAGGCATCATTGCCTGCCCCTGTCGCTACTTGACCGCCACACCGAAAATATGCAGCATTGGCGCGTAGCGGGGCGTGCATGGCCGCATTGGGTTCGATGGCCGTGATCCGCGTACCCGGTGGGTAATAGCGCAGATTGGCCCCGGGGCCCGATCCGATTTCCACCACCGAGGCCGGCAGACGGCCAAAAATCGCCCTTTTGCGGGGACCGTATTTCCGATGCATGTATGCCTCCCCGCGTTCGAGCAGCCAGGAATGGAGGCAATTTTTTACGGGATGGCGATGGATGGTGGCCATGGTAATGTTTACCCCCAAGCGATCGGGTTCGTGACAAAATGACCGGTTTGAATCTTTATCGCGGACGAGAGACGGTCTGGGTCAGGGATGCCGGCTTGCATCGTAATCATCACAAGAGAATAATGCAGGATATCCGGACATCAACCATGGGTAAGCATACCTTAATGGCGAAAACCGGGTATTATCTCTGATGATCGGTCGATGCCCGGACCCGAGGGGGATTTATTTGACTCGGAACCGACTTGTTTTTGGTTTCGTTGTTTATACATATAACCTTGATGCCGTTAACGCGGTATGGTTGTAATGATGCCAATTGTATTTTAAAGAAGTCCGAAATAGACGTGCGTAAATGGTTACGAGGACTACCCATGGCAGATCCCAATCGTCATCTTGATGACCACATTGAAGCCCTAAGAACCGAATTGAGAAAGCGGGATCAGGTTATTGCCGACCTGCAGCGTTCGGAACAGAAGTACCGCCATTTTTTCGAAAAATCGCCGGCAATGATATATGTGGTCGATATGAATGGTAAATTCATGAATGTCAACCGTGCCGGTGTCCAGATGCTTGGATTCTCGGATGCCGAGGAGGTCATCGGGAGGGCGTTCAATGATTTTTTCTTTATAGAAGACGATGCCGTGATGGACTATCGCGACATTATTAGACAGTATGGCGCCATTCGGGATTTTGAAACCAGGATGCGCTGCAAGAGTGGGGAAATCAGGGATGTCCAGATTACCGCCGCCATGCGAACGACCGTTGCCGGAAAATTGAAAGGCTATGAAGGCTTCGTTATCGACATCACGAAGCGTAAAATTGCCGAGAGAAAACTGGCCGAATCCGAAGCCAAACACCGCATGGTGTTAGAAAATTCACTGACGGCGATCTATATTTTTCAGGATGGCGGATATTTCAGTTATGCCAACCCGCAAATGGTCAATATCCTGGGGTATGATCACGCCGACGAAATCATCGGCAAATCGTTTTGGGAATTGATCGGGGAAGAGGACCGGGCGGTGGTCAAGGCCCGTGGTTTGCGCCGTGAGCAGGGAGAAATTTTCCCCCGACGCTATAAGTTCCGTATGCTCCGGAAAGACGGCACCGAAATATGGGTGGATATGCGTTCCTCTCATGCCGCCGATATGGGGCGTCCGGCCGTGGTGGGCAATTTCATCGATATTACCAAAGAGAAAAACGCCGAAGAAGATATCCGCCAGTTGTCCCACCGCTTGATCAACGTCATCGAGGAGGAACGGCGGGCTCTGGCTGCTGATCTGCACGATGAATTCGGCCAGGCACTCACATTGCTGCAGCTTGATGTGGCGGCCCTGCAAAATTCTTTTGCGGCTGAGCGGCAAGAGGCGCAAGGTCTCTGTTTGAAAATTATGGAGCAGATTCAGAAACTGGCGGAAAACATCCGTGATACAACCTCTCGCTTGCGGCCGGACATGCTCGACCACCTCGGGCTCGTACCGACCCTGCAGTGGTCGATCGAGGATTTCAGACATCGCTGGCAGGATGTCGAAATCGAATTCCAGAGCACCGGGTTGAAACGGCGGCTGTCGCCTGATACGGAGCTTGTGCTCTACCGTATCTTCCAGGAAGGACTGAACAACATCGGTCGGCACGCCCGGGCGAGGACCGTAAACGTTCAGCTCACCTGCAGCCACCCCCTGGTGATTTTCATTGTAAGGGATGACGGTGTCGGTTTCGATATGGATCAGGCCGGTCTGCCGGACAATCACGAGCGTCTGGGAATCGGTCTCTTGAGTATGAAAGAACGCGTTTCATCCCTGGGGGGAACCCTCCTGATCAGTTCCGTCCCGAAAAAAGGCACCACCATCCGAGTGGAATTGCCCATAAATGGGAGTCAACATCCATGAAAATCAACGTTCTGATCGTCGACGATCATGCCATCGTGCGCGAAGGGCTTCACAAACTCTTGAGCGCCCAGCCCGATATGAATGTCGTGGGTGAGGCCGAAGACGGGATGACGGCGCTGAAGGTAGCGAAGTCGACGCAGCCGGACGTGATCCTGCTCGACATCGCCATGTCCGGCCTGACCGGTTTGGAAACCATCGGGTTGTTGAAGGAAAAACGGCCCGAGGGCCAGATCGTGATCCTGTCGATGCATGCCAAAGAAAGCTATGTTCAGCAAGCCCTGAGTGCCGGGGCTTTGGGCTATGTCCTCAAGGCATCGCCCAGCTCGGATATCCTGCGGGCGATTCGGGCGGCGTATCGGAAGGAGTATTTTCTGAGCTCCAAAATCCGGGCCGACGTCATCGAAGCTTATCTGGCATCCCACAAACACCAGCCGACCGTCAGGGGCTACGACCTGTTGTCCGAGCGCGAACAGCAGGTTTTCCGGTTCGTTGTCGAGGGAAAAACGACGAAAGACATCGCGGACATCCTCTGCGTCAGTACCAAAACCATCGAAAAACACCGGGGCAGCATCACCAGCAAACTCGGTGTTCACGGGCGCCTCGAGCTGCTGAAATACGCCATCAAGATCGGGGTGGTCGATCCGGATTTATGGTCGGATTGACCTCCTTAATAGCCCTCTTTTCCTCGATTAAAACCCACCGATAGATGGCCCGCAACCCAATGGTAGATCTCTTCCCATGTGCTTTGCCGATCTTTAATCCGACCAGTTGAGCCATATTTCCCGTTCTTGGGAATCCTATTTCCTGCTGTGACCAACAAGTAGGGGCCTCCCTTACCATAATGGGGAGGCCTCCCCATTTATGCCATCCCGTAAAAAAGTGTAGTTACAGCCAGTTTGGCAGAATTCGCGACCATATAATTAATGGTTCGAGGCCCTAATCACATCATAGGTATATGGTTTTAGAGGAGATATCGGATATGGCTGTACGCGTCATCGAAAAATCCCCATCCGCCTATGCGTATCCGCTTCTGATAAAAAACCTGTTGGCGCCGTCGTTGCGGTATGCCCCCGACCAGGAAATCGTCTACCGCGACCAATCACGTTGCACCTACCGGACCCTGTCCAAGCGGGTGGCCAAGCTGGCCCATGCCCTGGGGGACATGGGGGTGACAGCGGGTGACACCGTGGCGGTGATGGACTGGGACAGCCCCCGTTATCTGGAGTGTTATTTCGCCGTCCCCATGATCGGGGCGGTTTTACACACCCTGAATATTCGCCTGTCTCCCGATCAGTTGGCCTATACCATCAATCACGCCGAGGACGACGTGATCATCGTCCATGCGGATTTTTTGCCCCTTCTGGGCCAGATTCGGGACCAGTTTGCGACGGATAAAAAAATCGTGGTCATCTCGGAAGACGGCCCGCTGCCCGAGACGCCCTTGTCCATCGTTGGGGAGTACGAGGCGCTTCTATCCGAAAAGCCCTGTGAATACATCTTTCCTGATTTCGATGAAAATGCGGCCGCCACCATTTTTTATACCACCGGAACGACGGGACTTCCCAAGGGGGTCAGTTTCAGCCACCGCCAGATCGTTTTGCACACCTATGGCTTCATGTCCGGCCTGTGCGCCTACCGCAGTTATGCGTCCGTGGATTCGGGCGATGTCTACATGCCGCTGACACCCATGTTTCACGTTCACGCCTGGGGAATGCCTTACCTTTTTACCATGCTGGGCACCAAACAGGTCTACCCGGGGAAGTACGAACCGGCCGCGATCCTGCGCTTGATCGAAGCAGAAAAGGTTACCTTTTCCCACTGTGTCCCCACCATTATTCACATGCTGTTGAACGATCCGACCATCGATGAGGTCGACTTGGAGGGCTGGAAGGTGGTGATCGGCGGTTCGGCCATGCCCAAAGGCTTGTGTGAGGAAGCGCTGGGGCGCGGCATCAACCTGTTCAGCGCCTACGGCATGTCCGAGACCTGTCCGCTGCTGACGATTGCCAATGCCAAGCCGCACATGCTGGCCTGGGAGGCGGAGCGGCAAATCGAGGTGCGCTGCAGCACCGGTATGCCGGTTCCCAATGTCGATCTGGAGATTGTCGATCCGGAAGGCAAACCGCTGCCGCGTGATGGGAATCACACCGGGGAAGTGGTGGTGCGCAGTCCGTGGTTGACCCAGGCCTACTTCAAGGAACCGGAAAAGAGCGAGGCGTTATGGCGGGACGGATGGCTGCATACGGGCGACGTGGGCTGCATGGACGCCGAGGGCTACCTGCATATCACCGACCGGATCAAAGACGTCATTAAAACCGGTGGGGAGTGGATCTCCTCCCTGGAGCTGGAGAGCATCATCAGCCGGCACGAGGCGGTCAGCGAAGCGGCTGTCATCGGCGTTCCGGATGCCAAGTGGGGGGAGCGGCCGCTGCTGCTGGCGGTCCTGAAGCCCGAATTCCAGGGCAAGGTTGAAGCCGATGATCTGCAGATTTTCTACCAGGCCTATGTCGACCAGGGTGTTATCCCCAAGTACGGTATTCCAAGCCGGGTCCTCATCGTGGAGGAGATCGCCAAGACCAGCGTGGGCAAACTCAACAAGAAGCAACTGCGCGAGCAGTACGGCTACGGAGCCGTCGGACAAGTATAGAACCAAACCAACTGCAGGAGGATGCACCCATGATCGATTTTACGTTTACGGAAGAACAGGAAATGTTTCGCAAGGCGGCCCGCGAGTTTGCCGAAACCCAGGTGGCCCCCCACGTGGCGGATATGGAAAAAACGGGTGAGGTGAGCCAGGCGGTAGTCAAAGCCCTGGCCGAAGCGGACATGATGGGCCTGACCGTCCCGGAAGAATACGGGGGGCTGGGACTGGGTTACATGGCCCGCCTGATCGCTCTGGAGGAGATCAGCCGGATATCGGTGGCCACCGCCATGATGCTGCAGGTCTTCGCCTTGGGGATCGACCCCATCAACCGGTTCGGCACCGAGGAACAGAAAAAGAAATACCTGCCGGGTCTTGCCAAGGGTGAACGTCTGGCCACTGTGGGGGTGACCGAGCCCACGGGCGGCTCCGACCCTACGGGCGGACGCACCACTTACCGCAAAGACGGTGACGATTACATCATCAACGGCCGCAAGTGTTTTATCACTAACTCCCACATTGCCGACACCATCACGGTGCTGGCCAAGAGTGAGGACGACCCCAAGTCCTTCTGCGCATTTGTCATTGAAATGGGCACGGAGGGTTTCAAGGCGACCCACGTGGAGCACAAGGTGGGCTTCCGGGGCTGCAACACGGGCGAGCTTTCCCTCGAGGACTGCCGTGTGCCCAAGAGCCAGCTCCTGGGCGAAGAAGGCAAGGGCCTCAAAGTGTCCATGACGGCTATCGGCGATGTGGGCCGCGGCGGCATGGTGGGCTGCGCCCTGGGGCTGCAGGCGGCCTGCCTGGAGGCTTCGATCAAGTTTGCCAACGAACGCATTCTCTACGGCAAGCCCATCAGCAAGTTGCAGGCCATCCAGAACAAGATCGCCGAGATGAAAGTCGATCTGGAGGCCGGACGGCTTCTGGGCTACCGGGCGGCGGCCATGCACGACGCCGGCGGGCGCTCGAGCAACGAGTTTGCCGTGGCTAAGTACTACACGACCGAGGCGGCCCAGAAGGCGGCCAAGATTGCCGTGGATATTCACGGCGGCTACGGCTGCATGGAAGAGTATGCGGTGTCGCGCTACTGGCGGGACGCGGCCGTGTTGGGGCCCTCGGCCGGGACCTCGGACATCATGAAGGTGATCATTGCCCGCTGGGCGTTGTCATAGAACAACCCCGCCGGGGGAGGTGGTCCGAACCGGGACCTCTCTCCCGGCGGGAGCCGGGAAATCGATATGCTGAAGATCGTTGTATGTGTAAAGGCGGTGCCGGATCCCAAGGAGGCCTGCAAGATCAAGATCGATCCGGCCACCAAGACCCTGCTGCGCTGTGATGTGCCCATGGTGATCAACCCCTTGGACCGCAACGCCCTGGAGGCGGCCCTGGCGCTCAAAGCCGCCCGGGAGGCTCACGTCGTGGTGCTGAGCATGGGGCCGCCGGAGGCGGGCGAGATCGTGAAGGAATGCCTGGCCCTGGGGGCCGACGAGGGCATTCTCTTATCCGATCGCATGTTCGGCGGGGCGGATGCGTTTGCCACGGCGCGGACCCTGGCCGCTGGGATCGAAAAGATTGGTGAGGTGGACCTGGTGCTGTGCGGCATGGCCAGCAGCGATGGGGCTACCGAGTGGGTGGGCCCCCAGATCGCGGTTTTTCTGGGGGCGCCGGTGGTGACGATGGTCAAAGAAATCGTATCCACCGGAACAGACGGGTGGGAAGTCAAGGCCGAATACGAAAACGGCTACCGGCGCATGCGGGTGATGCTTCCGGCCGTCTTTACCGTGACGCGGGATTTGAACAAGCCGCGCACGTTGAGTTTTTCGGGAATCATCAAGGCGCGCAAAAAGACGATCACCCAGTGGGATTTTGAAGCCTTGGGGGTGCCCGAG
>Ga0180430_10003783_pt1 | contig 12961 bp, 12 predicted proteins | sample SS_ome_9_FD_132999 | JGI IMG/M metagenome (GOLD analysis project Ga0180430, IMG submission 132999) | Hypersaline lake sediment archaeal communities from the Salton Sea, California, USA - SS_1_S_2 metaG | ecosystem: Environmental > Aquatic > Non-marine Saline and Alkaline > Hypersaline >... | reverse complement strand
TTGTTAACAGGAAGAACATGTAATCCATAAATAGAATCAATAGAAAGATCAGCAGATGCAGGACACCAACCATTTCTTTCTTTTTGACGAATTTCACTTTCGTCCAAATAAGCCTCAAGGAGTTGATGTACAGCAGGATCTGTGCTTTCAACTACGCATGTTGTAAAATCTTTTGCGAGAACTTCTGCATCTGAAAGTACAGCTGCATAATCAGCTTCTGTAGCTGATGTTTGTGATCCACCTGCACATTTATATTTAGAGCTCAAAGGCATTGGATTAGCAGCACTGTCACCTGAATTTTCTTTAAGTAGACGATAACGACCACCTTCTAAAGATAACTCAACTGGTGATGTAATAGAAGCTAAACCAACTTCTAGAGCTCTTGTATGTGCATTTAGATTAACTGAAACTGAAGCATTATTAGTATCTTCTAGCAAGAATACACCTTCATCTAATTGAGAAGGCATATAAGAGAATCTACGTGGTGTTATTGACAAACGATCATCGACAAGCTCGAAAGCATTTTTGAAGTCGTCCCATGATGCATAATCAGCAAGAGTTAGATCAACGTCTTTAGCATCGTCACCAGTAATGGTAATATTCATAATTCCATCAGCAATTGTTACTGTGCAATCTGAAGGCGAATCGGGTGATGTAGCATCATCTTGATAAGTAATTGAAGCAACATTAGCTGCACCAAATTCATATGAGCTTACATCACCTGGAGCATAGAAGCGAATCTTATAATATTTATCAGTTTCAGCATTCAAACGATTACCTGCTGCAGAAGTGTCTGTGCTATCAGGAGTTTCAAGTCTAAATGCAACATTGTTTCCTTCAACACCCCAGTAACGTGATTTAAATGTAGCAGAAACATTAACATCATCTTTGTCATTTACATTGACAGATGCTTGAGTAGTTACACCACAGTTAATAAATGATAAGGCATCAGCCTGACCATCAAAGTCTTTAATTGAATTTTTCCAAAATCTTTCGATGTTGCGCATTTTAACAACATTTGAATATTGACGTGCAAGATCAGATGCTGTCGCTTGTGTAAATGTGTAAACCTTTCCCTTTTCGAGTTGTGGAAAGTCTCCAAATACTGCTAGAGACTTACCAAGGGGAGGAGGAGCAACAAGTTCATTTCTAACATCGACAATAACAGCAGGTGCGAAGTATTGACGACCTCTGTATGATTGAAAACTAGGCATATTTTTTTCTCCTTAAGTTAAAGTTCATTTTTTATTGTTGGAAGCAGATCCCAATTTAAATCTTCAAATGTATTATTAACTGGGAAAGCTTTCAACTCTTTTTGTGCATTGTAAGATAACATTCTTTTGTATACTACAACGTCTGATGAAAACATTTCATCTTCTGGTGTCAAGTCGCTACTTTTGACAAATTCTATGTTTAAGTATCCAACGCTAAAGAAATCTTTTTTAAAAAGTAGTAAAGAAGTCTGAATTATTCTATGCAAAGCTCTCATTATGTCAATGTCGCTAGTATATATGTTAACATCACACTTCTGATTGACAAATAAAATTGTAGAATTATTGAATCCTCTATTAGCAAGAACTTGATTTTTACTATCATCTGTATTTTCTTCTACAGACATTGTTATCAAAGGTAGGTTTTCATATTTCTTCTGATAAGCTGAATTGAAAGATACATTAACACTATTGATTTTGGCAAAAAGTTTATCTGCATATGTTTCAGATACATCTGAGAATATTCCTCTAAATGCTTCTTGATTATCTTTATAGTATTTAACACCATTAGCTATGGCGTGTGTCAAATGGAAATCTAAAATATTACACCTCCTGCTTTGCAAAAATCTGTACAGGCATATTTGAAAATGACTGAACGTTGTTTTCTAATAAGAAAGTATCTCTAAATGTATGTGGGAATTCTGTCACGACATAGACAGGATTAGTATAATATGAAATAGAAATTTTTGTTCCAGCTTGTGGTTTAGTAAGTTCATTTGTAAATTGTATGCTACCATCAGGCAATATTGTATGCTCTGGAATTGTAGCACTATCTATTCCTAAACCACTTAAATCAGACTGCTGAATGTATAGGATTCCAACTTCTGTAGATCCATTCTGAAGATTTAATAATCTATTAACCACAGGATAAGTTAGTGTAACTGTATCTCCTGATGGCATTGTTACAATTTCTCTTTGTACAACAACGCTATCTTTAAGTATAAATTTATCTCCCCATGAAGGTAAATGTTCAGGCTCTAGAGTTATTTTTACTTTTCCTGTATAATGTAGTCCTTTTTTAGATACACCTTCTTCTTTAGAAGAATCAGCAACTATTGCAAGAATTTCCTGGCGCGAATGGGAAACCAATCCTTTTCCTTGACAAACAGGACATGATACATTATTACCAGAAGCATCTGCATTAATGTCTGATACTCCTGTCAAATCTAAAGAAAAGTCTGTTGAAGTCTGATTGGTGCATGGACAATTAATTGTTTGGACCCAATCAAGACGCATCCCTTTTTGTTTGATAAGTCTTCTAAACTCATCAATCCTAAAATCGACTCTAGCTTTTTTAAGTTGTTGTTCAGGAGTTTGTAGTATCATAATTAAAATCCTGCAGCAATTTTAGAAACTTTATATTTCTTCTTAAGAGTAGACATTGTCGTTTTCAGTTGATCTTTATAGCTTATTATCTTAGCACCATAACCTGATGAAGTTGCTGATGCTGTTGAAGCGATACTTTGTGATAGACCATCTATAGAAATATTTTGTTGTGCAATTCCTGCTCCTAAAAGTAGATCACCAGCAATGTCTAAAGGTAACATAGATGCTGTATAAAGAATTGCTTTTGTAATAAGAGGAGGAACTGTATGAAGTTTATAACTAATAATCATAGGACCAGTCAAAGGCTCTGTATCTGATTTTATACTGAAAGATGTATCAGAAAGTCCAAAAGCTTTAATCTTAGGAACAGCTGCTCCTGGTTGATTGCCATTTCCATCATCTATAACTTCAAATATAAGTCTTGGTTTATCATTTAAAGTTTCACCTATTGCTATGTCTAGAACTTCTGTTGAATTCTGCGGGATTGTAATAGTTCCTTCTAACATAGTAAATCCTGCTGTATATGAAAAATCAAAATAAGCAGGAACTCTAGAGTATCTTCCATAATTTGAAATAGGATCTACAAGAAGTGGTAAAACATTATTAAATCTAAAAGTACCAATGCTTTCTGTTGTTGGGATTAGAGAAACTGAAGATGTTTCAGGTGATGTAATATTTAACCATGCATCAGGAATTTGAACTGGTGAGTAATTACCATAACTAATTTGTAAATTATCAATACTCTTGAGAGGACGTCTATCAAGTTGTGACCCGTACCATGCATTACGTTGATCACTATATAAATCATGCCTTTCAGCTGAAACTTTGTAAGGTTCTATATTTATTTCTAGTTCTTCTTCAATTAGACTTATTGCTTGATCGATAGCTTCATCAAACACTTCATCAGGAAAAGGGTTACCATCGTCATCATTTAAATTGATGCCAACTAATACAGTATTTTTAAGTAAATCAACTGTAATAATGTCTCTCAGAGTTAAACTCATTTTATCCCCTTTATATTCTAGAATGCTTCTGTTTTTACTTTTACGTTTTGTCCTATTGTATTATTAGGAATTTTATAAAAGATTTTCTATCATTAAAATAGAATATTGCTTCTCAATGGACTTGAACCATTTATTCCAGGTTACAAAGCTGGTGTTTTACCGGGTAAACTAGAAAAGCTTAATAAAAAAACGCCCCTGAAAGATCGGGAGAGCAGCGTCTTACAGAGGCCAAAAACATTGTGTTTATTGAGTTTTGGGTTTGTTATGTTTCTCTCCCGTAATAACTCCTAAGAATTATTTGCTAGCGTTACGCAAGATAAAGTTCTTTTTCGCAGTTTTTACACTCGGAGCTCCGAAAAGCATGAGAAGGAATTGTTTTGCAGCCCCGACCTCAGCAAGGGGGCGCCTAATAAAGTCGAGTAGACGTGCGAATTCAACATTGCTTTGATCGAGCTGTGTAATGAGAACACTGTCACAGTCGAGTCGTTCGAAACCAGCATCGTACCAGTCAGTACCAAAGATTTCATCAGCGCGAACTTCACCAATGAGCTGTGCAGAGCGGAGTACTTCAATGTCAGAAGCAGCAGCACCCTTAGCAGCGCGATAGATACGAACATAAAGAGCAGAACCACTTTGGAGTGAGTCAAGATTGAAACGTGGGATTGCGTCATCATGTGCAGAAACAACGTCAGAGATGATAGGTGCACCATAACCTAGTTTGTTAACGGGAACAAATACGTAGCGGAAATCACCATCGTGACCAGCACCTGTACCAGTTGCATCCCAGCCATTAGCTGTACCAAATACAGCGTCAGCAGCGAGGAATTCTGCAGCTGTACGTGTATCTTGTGTAGAGATAGGAGTAAGATCTGCAACAATGTCAGAACCTGCAGAAGCAGATGTTGGGGGAGCAAGGCGGCGACTAATGAAAGGAGCTGCGATGACAGGAACAGGACCCATAGGACCCATGATGTGGATGCGAGGACCAGCGCCAAGTGTGTGGACACCTTGATCACCTTGGTTAACGAGAACCATAGAATCATGACGACCATTTTGTGCAGAGTCAGCAATCAATCTGCTGTACTGTTTGGGACTCATAAAGATTGCGTCTGGGTTACCAAAACGAGGAGCACTGTAGAGTTCACCAAGTACTTCATGAAGTTTTTGACCTGAAAGGCTAGCACCTTGGAGATCTTCTTGGTTACCAGAGAAGCTACGACCAAACTGATAGGGGTTACGTGATGTATCGAGATCACGCTCAACCTGCTTGAGAACACCATCGAATGCAAGACCATTTACATCTTCATCGCCGTGGAAGAGCTGAACTTCCATTTTACGAAGAAGGCTCATTGTACCACGCTCAGTCTCTTCAGCGAGAGCGTCAGCATTAGGACCAACAATGCCAACGAGTGTAGCAACGTCAGAGATAGAACGTTTTTCAGCAAGATACTTGATCTTTACTGATTTGCGCTCGTATTGTGAAGCTGAGCTACCAAAGCTGCTATCACCACCACCTTCAGCGATGAAGGGGTCTAGATCCTCACCATGTGAGCTAATTACAGCATATTCATGAAGAGTATTTGTAGCCTGGACTTTGGGCATCATAGGCCAAAGTGCAAGATCACGCATTGTGTGAGCTGCGCTAGCAAGAGTGCCTTCGATAGACTGAGGAACGATAGGCGCAAGTGAGCCGGTGCCCATTGAGTTGCTTTGATAACCTACTTCGCTATTTTTACGAAGAGAGTCATTGAGACGGGTAAGATCATTTACTGTAACAGTTTCGTTAATCATTGGTAACATAATATTATTTCTCCTTAAAAAGTAATTTTATCTAATTCAACGCCCGCCTCAAGTCGTGAAATTGCTTTAAAGAGCTGGGCTTTTCTGTCATTTGAAGCAGTGTTAAGTTCTGCAACTGCTTTGTTAATTAATTCTTGGCGTGTAGGAGCAGCAACAGGTGCTTCCTCAGCAATAGTTGTTTCTTCTTCTACAACAACAGTTGCAGATTTTTGAACTGGTTCATTCTCTAGAGTTTCAACAGCTTTTTTAAGTGTCTCATTCTCTTCTTTAGCAGCATCAATGCTTTTCTCTACAGTTTCAACTTTTTCATTGAATGTTTGAGAAAGCTCTTCAGCCTTTGCATTAATGCTTTTTTCAATCTCTTCTGAAGTAGGAATTACTAGAGCAGCAATTGAAGCACTAATTGCTTCAATTTTTTCTGTAAGTGCGTCAACAGATTTAGAGAGATTTTCAAATTTCTCAAGTTGAGCATTAACAAGCGCATCAGCACTTTTAGCAATTTCCTCAGAGACTTTATTTTCTACTTGGAGAGTTTCTTTGATCTCGTTTAAGATCTCCTCCACTTTGTTTGTATCTGACATATTATTCTCCTATGGTTAAATTGTCATTAAAAATAGTAGTTCAATAAGCCAGTGCAAGTTTCTGTGAAGTCTACGTCGTAGAAAACAAGTTATAACTGCCAGCGAGCTTATTCTTTCTATTATTATATATGCTTTATCTACTATTTTTTTATTATTAATTTTAACTTTTTTTTGTAAAAATTATTTTCACTTTTAGAAAAGTTAAAAAACTATATTTAAATATGTGTTTTGTTAAAATTTTTGTCTGTTTTATTTTTTTAAAAAGTGTAAGTATTTTATTAGATAAGACTAGAAAATAAAAACAGAAGAATTCTAGATAGCTTATTTTTTACTATAAGACTCTATATATTCAGCCATTTTTTCAACTGGGAGGCCTAGTTTCAACATTCCCATTATGAGTTCTTTGAGCTGTTCTGGAGTCAGACCTTCAATTTCAACTTCAACGCCTTCTTCTTCATCATCGTCTTCTTCGCCAATGTTTTTAAGAGGTCCACTTGTATCTTCTGAAGCTAGTTCTTCTTTATTATCTTCTAGACTTTCTGTTTGAATGGGGCTGAGATCTGTTTCTTTAGCTAAAAGACTTTGAAGAAATCTCATATAATCAATCATTTGTTTTCGATCCATTTTATCCATTTCTTCTTCGCTCATACAAGCTTTTTCAAAACTCTGCGGGTAGTCATTATCTCTTTCGACTGAAGGTGGTTCTACAGCGTGAGGTTCTACAACAGATTCTTCTTCTAAAGAATTCAAATACTGTGGATTAACATCTTTATCAATTTCAGATTCTCCAAGCATCCCATCTTTCATTTCTTGATCTAGATAATGATAAGCTACTTGTAAATATTCTTTAGCCATTGAAATTTTACGTGTTGTCCATTCAGGTAAATCTACATTCATAGGTAAGCCTTCTAACAACATAACTAATTTATCAGCATAATCACAGCTTGCTTTAGCTTCTGATAATGTCATTGGTAGATCAGCATATTCATCGTTTTTATTCATTTGGTCTTCTTTCTTGTCAGCAACATTTTGAGACATAATATTTTTAACTAATTCAACAGTTGATTGAACATTTGCAGGTGTATGAGTCAATGATACATTAAGCACTTTTGCTCTTGTAACTATTTTAGGATCTCTACTATCGCGGGCTAAAACCTGACCTTCAATGCTAAAGCCTAAAGAACGTCCACTGTTTGTACTTTTCATGACTTTAATATTTTCCATTAAATCCTGAACAATAGACTTCTCAGCGTAGAGTATTCCTTCAATTACAGTTGCTTTTTTTCCTCCTGCAGAAGATTTTGAAATCTTTTGTGGTGCTCCTAAAATATATTTAGGATCATTCATGTGATCGTAGTTAAAACAACCATTTTTTAAACAATAACTGAAATCTAAACCATCTTGCAAAATAATTTCACCATGACTATCAACATGTTCAGTCGAAGCAATTCCTTTTATAAAATAGGTTTTGCCATCTTCACTTTTAACAATCTGTGTCTTGTTTAAATCAATAGGCGACCACTGTGCGAATACGTCTAATTTACTCATCTATTTTCTCCTCGTATTTTTGTAGAAGTGCTTCTTTTAACGCAACTCCTTTTTCTAATTGCTCTCTCAACTGTAATAATGCATACGAACCTACAATATGAAAGTCTGCACGCTTTTCGTTGTATCTTTCCTGAATTTTGAAAGCTTTTTTTAATTGATCAACAGTCAACTTTTTATTTGATAATGCTTTGGCTATTCTTAAAGAAGCATTAGTACCACGCTTTAATAATTTATATTTTATTAACGACTCTTGACTTTGTTTGATTATAGCACCACCAATTGTAATAAATGGACCATCTGGTTTTATGTCTGTTTTATTTTCTATTTTTTCATCAATAACTTTATTGACTTCATTTAAAGTTTTTTCTGGCAGATCTTTTTTTGATTCGTAACTTTCACTATCTTTTTTTAATGCGCTTTCTCTAGCTTTTTTAAGAATTTCTAAAAATGACATGTGCTCTCCTTTTTGATAATTATAATTATTGTTCTGTTTTTATTATTTTTTTGTGTATATATGTTTTTATAGAAAATAGAAGAAAATAAAAACAGAACAATTCTAGAATATTAATCTTATATGTTTTAACAATAAATAGACTGATACATACGCAATGTTATATGGATGTTGTTTATATAACATATTTTGTTAAGTACATAACAGAATGGTGGGTTGGTGTTGTTTTTAATTATCTTCTTTTTCAACTTCTTCAATAATCTTTTCAGCCCATTCTCTTCCTGATGACCCGCCCCAGAGAAGCCAGCTGACTCGACCATTGTCTTCGTACCATTCTTTACCTTCAGCTATTTCTTTATTTTTTTCATGTCTATCAAAAAATGCTTTCATGCGTTTAATAGTTTCATAACTGATAGGTTCTCTATTGGCCAATTGTCTTGCTCTAGTGCGACCTACACGTGTACCTGCTTCAGAACCATATTCTTCTATAGCTTTTAGACCTCTTTTAGCTTCTTCTGATACTTCTTTTGGTGCAATATATGTTCTATCAGCTCTTACAAGGCTTTCAAAAGCATCAGAATGTCTATCATAAACTTTAGAAACAGCTTCAATAACTCCTATATGATCTCTAGCATCTTCTTCTGTAAAATGACCGAATTCTCTAAATTCACCACCTTCAGTTTCCATTACTAGAACATACTCGCCTTCTTTACCATCAGACCTCTTACATTTTTGCTGTTTTATTTCAAATTTCTTTTCTAATAGGTTATTAGTGTCGTCATTATCTGATAAAACAGAAGTATCTGTGCCTATCTCATTTTGTTTTTTTTTAGTTAGTTGGGGATCATCTTCTTCTAATTGAACATCGTTTTCTATTTCATTATTTTTTTCTTGAATTTCTTCACCTTCTAGTTCTAACTCTTTTTCATGAGCATCTTCAATTGCCTCTTCTAGCCCTTGTTCATCATCAGTACCTACTTCGTTAGCTACCAAGATTCCTTGTTCTTTAATAACTGTAGTTTTAATAGCTGTGTAAGCTGAAGCTAAGATGTCACCATCATCTAGTTCAGGTAAATCATGAAGATTTCGAATTTCATTAAGAGTCATATAGGTCATTTTGTGTTGCTCTAACTTCATTTTATCTAATAGAGAAACGCTATCTAAGCCTGTGAAAACTAATTTGTACCTATCATCAATTTGATCTATAATGTATCTGTTAATCCATGTTTGAAGACTTCTAACAAGAGGTCGTAATCCTTTTTCTTTGCCCATTAAAACTCTTGCTGAAGGATCTGTACCAAATAAAGAAGAGTTTTGACTTTCGCTACCAAAAACAAAACCAATTTCTGCAGGATCTATTTGATAGACACCACAAGTTATCTTAATAAGGTAATTAATCCAAATGTCATATTCCATTTCCCTATTAGAAGCCTGAAGATTGATAGATGAAATTCCTTCATTCTCTTCAGGATCTAACTGAATAAGAGGAGTCCTACGTGCATTACCTACACCATTAAGCATTTGATAAAATTCACGTCTAAAACTTCTAAAAAGCTTCGGGTTCATCTTAGATTTAATAGCAATAATTCCATTCGCATTAATTCCATTAGTAAAGTTTGCTGCATTATATGTTTCAGCATTGAAAAGGTTGTTAAGCACCCCATATAACTCATGTAATTCTGAATTCCCTAATCCTTTAGCTCTAATGTCTGTTCGAGGTCGTCTAATTCCGAAACATAACTCATCTTGTTTATATTCAGCGACAACTTTATTGTTTATTACCTGAACGTATCTTATTCCATTAGGATCTCTACGCCCTTTTGAAACCTCTTCTTTAGAAAGAGAAGCTTTTTTAATTGTCGTAGCATCAACAGGCATAAAACCTGTTACTTCACCTTTTCTATTTTTAATAATTTCAAAACAAGCCTGATCATATATTAAACTATCTCTGACTAATTGACGTATGAAACTTTCAAATGTTAACTCGTAATCAGTAATATGAGTCCCACAATTTTGTAAAAATCTATTTAATGCTCTAATGTTTTGTTTATCATCATCTGAAATTTCAGCATGCTCGTCCTTTAAAACGATTTTATAACCAAGATCTTCATCTGGACTATATTGAGCGAATTCTGCACATTGATTAATTCTACTTCCAATTATAGAAGAAATTATGTGATGTCGACTCATATTCTTTAAAGCATCAATTGTCAACTTATCAGTTTGACCTTCTTCAAAATAATATTTTTTACCTTGACCATCATAACTCTCCAAAAGATGAGAATTTGCATGATCTGTAGGATCGACATTATGAAATTTAGCCTCTTTAGCAATAGTTTCTACAATATGTTCCTGAGGAGGTTGAACCTCATATGAATCTAAAGCTTCTACACTTTTTGCAAGAGCATTTTCTTTTTTATTGTTACCAAATAATTTATCAAAAAAACCCATTATGAGCTTCCTCCTCTGGTTTATTAATTATGTTGTCTATCTTGTAATAGATGTGTAACATTTGTATCAATTCTTGTAATCGTCATTGTCATTAATGATACATCAGTTTTTACTTCATCTATTTCTTTTTTTAGTTCTCTAATGTCTTGCCTTTGTGCTTTTAGAGATTCAACTTCTGTTTCTAATTTTTGCATTTGTCTGGCAGTTTCTTTAGAATCTTTATGCCATGTATATATAAATCCAATCAAAGCAATTAAAGATCCAACTGACAGCGCTATTGGAGTTTCCATTATTAACCCTTTCATTGTAATACGATAATCTAGATTTTTTCTGTTTTATCGTTTATAATGACTATATATGTTTTTATTTAATTTTCTAGAAAACAAAAACAGAAGCCATTCTTTTAATTCGCGTTAACGAATATGAACCATGACCAAAGATCCCGCAAGTCTATCTTCCTGATCAAAGGGCAAGGGACAAACAATTCCAGGACCATTTGCATTGTTATCAACATAAACTCCTCCTTCTTCGACTTGTAATTCACCTCCTTCAGCAGGAATGTCTCGTGAAGCCTTAGCCAGTGCTATTCCAGCAAAAGATACAGGAGCAACATGAAAACCTTGAGGTACAGGTTGTTGTGTCTCTACATCAAAAATTTGTGCTTCTTGAGCATCTTCTGAAAGGACGCCTAGAGGAGTTGCCTGAGAATTTGTCTTATCAAATAATTGTTGTGATTCATCCCAAGCAACAACATCACCTGCTAAAAGACCTGATTTAACTTTTACAACTGAAAACATAATTTACCTTCTTTCTTTTTATGCATAATTTTAATTATGCGCTTTGCTTTTGTTTTAATTATTTTTTTTATTAATATATTCTATTAAAAAATTACAGAAAATTAAACAGAAGCAATTCTGGTGATCATTATCGTATGTGAACCATAACTAGCTCGCCTGCTAGCTTAGGCTCTTGATCGTGTGGCAAAGGACAAATAATTCCGGCACCATTTGCATCGTTATCGACATAGACCATTCCGTTTTCAACCATTAGTTCTCCTCCCTCGACAGGAATGTCTCTTGATGCTTTCGCTAGACCGATTCCTGCAAAAGATACAGGAGCAACGTAATAACCTAATCCTATGTAAGATTGAGTTTCAACGTCGAATTCCTGAGCCTCTTGAGCATCTTCAGATAGCACGCCAAGTGGTGTTGCCAAAGAACTTGATAAATTAAATGTCTGAGTTGAAGGATCAAAAGCGACAACGTCGCCTGCTTTGAGATTTTGTTCTACTTTTACTACTGAAAACATGTTGTTTGCCTTTCTAGAATTATTTAGAGAATTCTATATTTAGTTTTGTTCAATTATTATATATTCGTTATTTTTAGTTTTTAAATAAACGAATTCAATTATTTTAAGAAAGTCTACGAACTATTATTTTTCCTGATCTTGAAATAAAGTCACCTTGTGCTGATGCGCTTGCAGGAATATATAAATAACTAAATCTAGGTCTTATAGTAGCTGCAACTGTTGTATTTAGTATTCCTAACACATTATGGTTCCAACCTTTGTAAACTAGACTTCCTAAAGATCCTCTGCTTGTAGGCACAATTCCATTTGTAAGATCAATTACAAAGAATTCTCCATAACCCGAACCTGAGAATTTTATAGCGCAGCACGCTTGTATCTCGTATTTTCCTGGCTGTAGTGTAATGCTTTCAAGCCAATTCGTTGCTCCAATATAGTTTATAGTAGCATAATCTGGCATAGTATTGATAGGATCTATGTCATAAAAAGAAACATAAGCATTAGCTGCTACAGCAAGACCTGAATTGACATAGTTGTCAGTTCCATTCATTCCGAAAGAAACTATATTTGATTGTATTTCTCCTCCTACAGGCTCGCCTCCTTCCCATTTTTCAGTTACTTCATTGTAAACAAGCTTGTCACCGTCATTATAAGTCCCTAAGTCTGTAATGTCTTGTGAATTTATAGTAACGTTTCCATTTACATCAGGCTCTTTATTGTTAATCTTAATTAAATTGTGACTCATGATTTTTTATCCTATTCTTTGGACTTGCCAAGAAAAAGCTATCGCGCTATTTTTATCAGCAGCAGATCCATGAGGACTTAATCCTCTAATAAATAACCTTCTATTTTCAGCTGATTCAAAAACACCATAAATTCTGTGACCTGTTCCTGCACCGCTATGATCTATTCTTGCTTGCGTACCAAAATTTACTGGAGTTAAATCATTTTCTCCTGTATGTGCAAAACAGAAATAACCACTCGTAGCATTTTGTGCTATTGAAGGGTGTGCTATACAAAAGTATTTACCTGGAGGTAACAAAAATCCCATTTGATAAGCAGTACTATTTAATGTTGTAGGAGGAGAAGTTGCATCTAGTATAGTAACATCAGGTGTCATATACAATTCTCTGTACATTCCACTTCTCATTGACATTGCCCAGTTTGTATCGTTTGTTCCTGAATACGTATAAGGTCTAGAAGCATATTGACCTAAAACACTTG
>Ga0180430_10003781_pt1 | contig 12970 bp, 9 predicted proteins | sample SS_ome_9_FD_132999 | JGI IMG/M metagenome (GOLD analysis project Ga0180430, IMG submission 132999) | Hypersaline lake sediment archaeal communities from the Salton Sea, California, USA - SS_1_S_2 metaG | ecosystem: Environmental > Aquatic > Non-marine Saline and Alkaline > Hypersaline > Sediment... | reverse complement strand
GCAGAAAGAATAGATAGCAAAACTAAACCCCGCACCATGACCTATGAGGCTTCCTCGGAAGGGGATTGGATCACCGGGCTGCACCCCATGGATGACCTATTGCGAGGGGAACGCTTGCCCCATATCTGGTGCCAGGGCTGCGGCCTTGGGACGGCATTGACATCCTTCATCAGTTCCCTCAAGTGGCTGGAGAAAAGGCAAGGCTGGGATCTGGATAAAGTTGCTGTCGTCTCAGGCATTGGCTGTACAGGACGGATTGCCGGATACTTGCGCCTGGATTCTTTTCATACCACTCATGGACGGGCCATCCCGTTTGCGACCGGCTTGAAAGTCGCCAACCCGGATCTAAAAGTGATTGTATTATCCGGAGATGGCGATATCGCTGGTATTGGAGGAAATCACTTCATCCATGCAGCCAGGAGAAATCTTGGAATTACAGTTGTTTGTGTCAATAACTTCAATTATGGAATGACTGGTGGTCAGGTTGGACCCACAACACCCCATGAGGCCCGGGCGGTTACAGCCCAGTATGGCAATTATGAATACCCATTCAATTTGCCCTATCTGGCTGCTGCCAGCGGAGCTTCATATGTGGCCCGCTGGACGGTTTTGCATGCCCGACAGCTGGACTGGACCCTGCGTAAAGCCTTAACTCATTCGGGTTTCAGTTTCGTGGAAATCATCGCTCCTTGTTCCACAGCCTATTCTCGCTGGAATCAGGATGGAAGAGGCCTGGATCCTAAGAATCTGCGCCGCAGAGGCCTGGAAGTTATGAAACATTACCAGGAGATTGGCAGGACAGAGCACGGGATGCATCCCAAGGACGCTCATGTGAAAGTTAACGAACGCGGTGAGATAACTGAGATCATTGAAGGTGAATTTTTGCTGGAACCCCGCCCAGATTTTCAAGAAGCGATGAACCAGCGTGTGGATATTGCAGAGAAATTCTGGCAGCGTGAGAAAGCTGCCCTGGATAAACGAGTTTCCCTCACAATCAAAGAGAAAAAAGTGCCCCGGACAGAAATACAACTGGGTGGATTCGGAGGCCAGGGCATAATGAGCGCAGGAAAGATCATCGGTATGGCTGCTGCGGTCTTCAATAAGCTGGAAGCCTGTTTTACCCAGAGTTATGGTCCGGAAGCACGAGGTGGTGCGGCTGGATCGCAGGTGATCATTTCCAGTAAACCTATTCACCATCCCCATTTAACAGAGCCAACCAGCATGATCATCATGTCGCAAGGAGCCTATGACAAATATGTCGATACTTTGGCAGTGGATGGCGTTCTGCTGATCGATAATGAATTAGTGAAACTCCCCGATGATCATAGAACGGATATTAAAATACTGGGCATACCGGCGACAAAAATAGCTGAGGCAGCTGGAAACAACCGGGCGGCAAATACTGTCATGTTGGGATTCTGGACAGCAGTAGAGGGAATAGTAGACCAAAAAGCTATGGAAGAATCCATTGCAGAATCAGTCCCCCCTAAAACCGTTGATCTGAACCTGGATGTTTTTAGAACAGGATATCAGGAAGGTTTGAACCAAATCTGAACCAGGGCACTCGGATATATTATGAATAATCAAGTATTAATAATCGGATGTACACCAGCAGGACTGCAGGCCGCCCAGGACCTGGCAAATATTGGCCTGCAAGTGAACCTGGTCGAGAATAGCCCCTTCATTAGCAGTGATCAAAATAATTATTTACCAGACCATCTTAAGAATACATTACTGTTGGAGATCCTGAAAAATCCCCGTATCAAGGTTTGGACCAATACTGATATCGATCAAATTACCAGCGTGAGTGGCGGATATCAGGTCCAATTGCAGCAGCATCCCCGTTATGTTGATTTGAGTAGATGTACAGCCTGTGGTGACTGCGTGGATGCTTGTCCTGTTACCATTCCCGGTACGGATCTAAAAGCGATCCATTTTGGTGGACAACCGGATTGCGCAGTGATTGAAAAAGAAGGCATTTCTCCATGTACAAACGCCTGTCCCGCTGGCATCCATGTACAGGGCTATGTGGCGTTAATTAATCAGAAACGATACCGGGAAGCGTATCATTTGATATATGAATCTCTACCGTTTCCGTCTGTATGTGGCAGAGTGTGCAATCACTATTGTGAACAGGCCTGCAATCGCAGCCAGCTGGATGATCCTGTGAATCTCATGGCGCTGAAACGATACGTGGCTGATTGGGCATATACCCATCAGGATGAGGTGTGGGATGGAGATAAAAAAGCCTCAGACGATCAACCGGTAAACCCTAAGAATTCAGGTAAAAAGGTTGCAGTGATTGGAGCTGGACCAGCTGGGTTAACAGCGGCCCGGGATCTTGTCCGCAAGGGGCATGATGCAACGGTATTTGATAATAATCCCACGGCAGGGGGTATGATGCGGGTGGGCATTCCCCCTCACAGGCTTCCATATCAGCAGCTGGATTGGGAAATTGAACAAATTCTATCAGAGGGTGTGGATCTGCGCTTAAACACCTGGGTGGATGATATTCCTGCCCTCCTGGAAAACGGGTTTGATGCGGTTTTGATCGCTACTGGCGCTCATCAGGCTATGAAAGTCCCTATTCAAGGAGCAGAACATCCTGACAATTGGCTCAGCCTGGAATTTCTCAGGAAGGCTTGCCTGGGAGAAAAAATCGACCTTAAAGGAAGGAAGGTCATTGTGTTGGGGGGCGGGGATGTTGCTATGGATGCTGCCCGGGTGGCAGTCCGGTTGGGCACATCCGATGTTAAAGTAGTTTGCCGCGGGATGCGTGCTTCTTTTACTGAGATCAAAGAAGCAGAAGAAGAGGGTATTGAGATCATACGGGGTAGAGTATTCCAGAAAATAATTTTGAAGAGTGAAAAAATAGCTGGCGTGGAATGCCTGGAAGCAGAAATTGGTGAAGTTGTTAACGGCAAACGCCAATTTAAAGAAATAAAGAATACAGAGCACTTGATCGAAGGGAACCTGGTGATCTGGGCCCTGGGTCAACGACCGGATTTTTCCTTCTTACCTCCAGATAACGAGATTGCTGTTCTGGAAAATAAGGGTATTGGGTCAAATAATCAGTTGATGACAAGCATGAAAGGGGTTTTTACGGCGGGGGATGTCCATCGGGGAACCACTTTCTTTGTTGTAGATGCGGTTGGAGATGGGCATCGAGCCGCCACCTCTATTCATAAATACCTGACTGACCAAGCAGTGGAGGATACGGTTCAGAGCCGTCAGGAGGTTACTCTCACATCCTCTGAGATGCAATCCCGAATAAAAGCACGTAAGAGCGCGGGTCGGGAGCGGTTAGTCATCCCGTGCTTAGACGTTGAAGAGCGTGTGAATAATTTTAAGGAAGTGGATCTGGGACTCAAGGAAAAAGAGGCGCTGTCGGAATCCAGTCGCTGTCTGGCTTGTGGCCCCTGCAGTGAATGTATGGCATGTGTGGAGGTTTGTGAAACCGGCGCGATCAATTTTGGACAAAAAGAATCTTCATTATTTGTTAATGTAAAAGCAGTTATTTCTGATCAGGAGTCACGGTTTGGGGATGATCTTGAAGGCATCGTTCATTATTCATCTTCGGAGCCAATGGCTGGGTCTGCAGCGGCCTATGAAGTGATCACGGAGTTAGAAGCACCAGTGTCAGTTATTGAGGTTGAACTTAAGCCGACTTCTGAGAATGGCACAAAAACTGGCCTGATCCTTTGCCAATGTGGGGGAGAGATCTCCGATGTAGTCAATACAGCTGCCCTGAGGGAAGAAACGCTGGCATGGCCTGAAATTGATTTCACACACGAGCTCGTCTACTCCTGTACAGCTGACGCGGCCGAGGAGTTAAAGGAGGTCATTAAAGAGCAACAGTTGAGTAAACTGGTGTTAGCTGCCTGCAGCTGCTGTTCACTGGACCAGGTTTGTTATAGCTGTACTTACCAACGTATACGCTGCAAAGACAATCTGGGCGTTTTCGATTCCCTGAAACCGCTGGCAGAATTGGAATTCATCAATATTCGGGAACAATGTGCCTGGGTTCATCGACGGAGCAAGAAAAAAGCTACCGATGCAGCCAGGAGTTTGATCCGCGCAGCTCTGGCCAGAAAACCTGTTTTCCCGGTTGATCTACCAGAAAAACCTTTCCTTCCTGTAAAAACTCTTGTTGTTGGAAAAGGAGCTTCAGCGCGAGCCTGTCTCGAATCATTAGCAGAACTGGGATTGGCTGCTGAATCACTGGATGTGTTGTCAGGGGATGTGATCAGGTCTGGCGCCAAATATCAGGTCGAAGGATTGGATCACGATATCCAGGCAGATTGTCTGATATTAGCTCCTGGGAGTGGGGCGGAGCTGGACCATATTAGCCAGTTCTTGAAGTTGAATAACCAAAAGCTTTTGGTTTCTCGAGAGCAGTTGGAATTGGATACCCTTGATTTTGGAATGACTCTCTGCCCTCCAAATCTGGACCCAATTATCAGTGGAAAAGGGGCCGCAGCACGGATTTTCGCCTGGGTGAGTCGTACCTTCAGCCAGAATCACCCCCGTTCAGCAATAGTGGATTGGAAGCGCTGTCGGGCGTGTGGTACCTGCCAGGACGTATGTGGATTTGGTATCCCTGAGATTATTCAGGATGGCATGGGAACCTATGCTGTGATCAACCCGTTTTTATGCCAGGATTGTGGAATTTGTACAGCCCATTGTCCCTCAGGAGCCATCACTCCTGCGACGCATACGAGTTCTGAATTATTTGAGATGCTGGATATGATATTGGATTGAAATGAATAAAACCACTGCGAAAGAGAAGATCATCCTGTTTACCTGCAACTGGCATGCTTTCAGCAGCCTGGAAGCTGCTGGGATAAAGAACCTGGTTTATTCTCCTGCGTTGGTACCGATCCGGATTTCCTGTCTGGGACGGATCACTCCAGGAATTATCCTCAAAGCATTTGAAGGTGGAGCAGCCGGCGTTTGCCTGGTGGGCTGCCCGGAAGGAGAATGCCACTATCAAAATGGTAACCGTGAGGCGCATGAGGTTTTTGAAGAGAGCCGTAACCTGCTGCGGTTATTGGGTTATAACGAAAATTTACTCCAGTATCATTTGAATTCAGCTGGAGATGGAGAGAGTTTTCAGGTGAATATTGACAACTTGGTAAAGAACATTCAAGAAAACAGGAAAATCCGGTGAATACATTCGCTGAGATCGTTCAATCAAATCAAGCCTGGTTATGCCTGGATTGTGGGAAATGCAGTTCGGTTTGTCCTATCACTCTTCACTTGGTAGATGGGTATACCAGTCCCAGGTTGTTAGTTGAGGGTGCTGTTAACAGTGGTGAGGACCGAGTTCTGGAGGATCCCCTATTGTGGTCCTGTTTAACCTGTCAGCGCTGCTCTGAGATCTGTCCTTCCGGGGTTCAATTTTCCGAGTTCATTCAGGATGCCCGCCAACTGGCCCAAGAGGGTGGGCAGCGTGGTGAATGCACTCACGGGGGAGTGATCCAAAGTTGGATGAAATCGATGACCGATCCGGCATTGGAACAAAACCGGCTGGATTGGATCGATGATGAGTTAAGGATTGCCTCGGAGTCTGATGTGATTTATTTTCCGGGTTGTTTACCATATTACGATACGGTATTCGGAAAGATAGATGTCGAAGGCACCGGGATTGCCAAAGCGGCGGTAAAGATCCTTAATCACCTGGGAATCGAGCCTATGGTGCTGAAAAACGAACGCTGCTGCGGTCATGACCCTTACTGGCAGGGTGATATGGATACCTTCAGAAAACTGGCGGAAATGAACCTGGAGACCCTATCACAAACTGGCGCTAAACGGTTAATAACAACCTGTCCCGAATGCGCTTTTACCCTTAAATCCACCTATCCTGAGCAGGTTGGCGACCTTGACTTGGAAGTGCTGCACATTACAGAACTGCTGGCTGAGGATGAAAATTTCCACAATATCTTCCCGAATAATGACTCGGAATCCCTATCAGTCACCTACCACGACCCCTGTCGTTTAGGAAGATTTATGGGGATCTATCAGCAGCCCCGGGATATGATCGATAACCTGGGATGTGAGTTGATTGAGATGGGTCACCACGCTCAAACCAGTATTTGCTGCGGAACAAGCTGTTGGACAAATTGCGGACAGCTAAATAAAAAGGTACAGACAGACCGATTGAAAGAAGCCCGTTCCACTGGAGCCGAAAAATTGATCACATCCTGTGTTAAATGTCAGATCCATTATCGATGTGCCCAGGAAGATCCGGTTTCAGGGAATGAAATCCAGATCGATATCCAGGATCTAACGACCTTAATTGCAGAAAGGATCTGAAAAGAGATGAAGATTCAGGGAAAGAATTACAAAGAGGAGGGAGCCATTGACCGATAATAACTTACGGATCGGGGTTTTTGTATGTGATTGTGGATCCAATATCGCAGGTACAGTTGATACGGAAGCTGTTCGGGAATACGCTGCGAAATTGCCTGGAGTGGTGGCTGCTGTCAGAAATAAATATACTTGCGCTGACCCTGGACAGGTTGAGATCCAGCAATCTATCAAGGAATATAATCTGAATCGCGTTGTAGTTGCGTCATGCTCTCCAGCAACATACGAAGTGATCTTTCGGAACTGCATCGCCGGCGCAGGATTAAATCCTTACCTGCTGGAAATGGCCAATATCCGGGAACATTGCTCCTGGGTTACAACTGGAAATGGCCAGGCCGCAACGGAAAAAGCCAAGCGGATCGTAAAAGTTGCTGTGGCACGAGCCAACTGGTTGATTCCCCAGGAAGAGGAACAGATCTCAGTCACTGATGCTGCCCTGGTTGTGGGGGGAGGGGTGGCTGGTATTCAGTCTGCTCTTGACCTGGCAGATTCTGGCCATCAGGTATACCTGGTGGAGAAAGAGCCTTCGATCGGGGGAATCATGGCCCAGCTGGATAAGGTCTACCCCGATATAGAATGTAGTATTTGAATTCTCGGACCCAAAATGATGGATGTCGGTCGACATCCCAACATCAAATTACTGGCCTATGCCGAAGTGGATGATATTTCCGGCTATGTAGGCAATTTTAAGGTACGGATCCGTAAAAAAGCCCGTTATGTAGATGAAACTCAGTGCACATCATGCGGGGATTGTATAGATGTCTGCCCGATTGTCATTCCGGATGAATACCAGGTAGGGCTGGGCAGCCGGAAGGCGATTTTCCTTCCGTTCCCCCAGGCTGTACCTTCGGCGTATATCGTTAATGCCGATGAATGTTTGGGTCAGAATCCGATCGCCTGCGGCAAGTGTATTGAAGCTTGTGAAAAGGAATGTATCGATTTTGCTATGAAGGATGAGATTCTCGAGGTAGAAGTGGGAGCAGTGGTCATCGCCACTGGAATGGATATTTACGACCCAACCCCGCTGGATGAATACGGCTATTCCAGCTATCCGAATGTTCTCACAAGCCTGGAGTTTGAACGCTTGATCTGCAGCAGTGGTCCGCTTGAGGGTCATCTGGGCCGACCCGGTGACCTGGCTGTTCCAAAAAAGATTGGATTCATTCAGTGTGTAGGGTCCAGGACCCAGGATCCGGAACGGGGGAATCCCTACTGCTCCAACTTCTGCTGCATGAACACCATTAAGACCACCCAGTATTTGCATGATGCCTACCCGGATGTGGAATCAACAGTTTTCTATACCGACCTGAGGGCTTTCGGCAAGGGATTTGAGGAATTGTTGATGCGCAGCAGGGCATCAGGGGTGAAGTATATCCGGGGCTTGCCCGGGGAGGTATACGAGGATCCTGAAACGGGAGATCTGCACCTTATGGTGGAGAATACTAGCAGCAATCGGCTGGAATCCCATGTATTTGATATGCTGGTTTTGGCCGTAGGCGCAATTCCCGGAAAAGACACTGAAACTATCCGCCAGATGGTCAGTTTGTCCAAATCTCCCAATGGCTTCCTGCGAGAGGCACATCCAAAACTTCGTCCGGTTGACACTCCCACCAAGGGAGTATTCATCGCGGGCAGCGCTGAAAGCCCAAAGGATGTCCGGGAATGTGTAACCCAGGCTAGTGCCGCTGCTTCCCGGGCTTCGATCTTGCTTAATAAAGATATATTTTCTGTAGATGCAATCACTGCTGTGGTAGAGGAAGATCTCTGTACTAACTGCGGGGTTTGTGCCAATGTCTGCCCCTTTAGTGCCATCACCTGGAGTAAAGGACAACCTGCCGAGGTGATCACTGCTGCCTGTACTGGATGTGGTACTTGTGCTGCGGAATGCAAGTTCAATGCTATCAAAATGAGGCATTTCTCTGATCAAGCGATCTATGCCCAGATCGATGCCATGCTGGAAGAGAATCCCTCCGAGACCATTCCCACCTTTGCCTGCAACTGGTGTTCCTATGCTGGTGCCGACACAGCCGGCATTGGCCGAATGGCATATCCTCCCAATGCTAATATCATTCGAACCATGTGCTCTGGACGAGTGAGTCCAGAATTTGTGTGGTACGCCTTCCGCAAGGGAGCACCTGTGGTCCTGGTCTCAGGCTGCCATTATGTGGACTGCCACTATATTGACGCCAATCGAAGCACCACCCGGCGTTTGGACGGCTTGTGGGATGGGATGGAAAAACTGGGACTGGATCCTGGAAGATTGCAGCTGGAATGGTGTTCTGCCGCGGAAGGAAACCGCTGGCAGCATATCATGGAACAAACTGAAGAAAAACGGCTAAAAGTAACCGCGGAAGAAATTGCGGAAACCAGCCTGTTATTAAAGGAGAAGAAGGTACCCAGCCCTCGAAATCCACGTCCCAAAGACGAAAATCAACCCGCCGGTTTTGCGTGCCTGGTTTGCGGAGAAAAATGGGAGGGCAAATACAGCAGCAATCAGGAAAGAAGCTGCTCGGCTTGCCGGTCAAATAGTGTGAGATGGATTAGACAGAGGCAGAAAAGACCGGAGTGAAGCTGTGCTGCATAAACGAAGATTGGTGAATGTTTCATCTCCTGAGAGTAGACAAGGTTTCTCATCATGGGTTCGTCGGGAGCGCCAGCCCGACAAAATCGGGACTGAATACTGAAAACTGATGACAAATTTCATATAAAAGAGCCCGGACCATTGGTCCGGGCTTTTGTATTCGTGAATAGTGGTGCTTAAGGTGTCGGTGTGGTTGCCGCGCTGGCTACTCCGGTCCATGTAAAGACCCGGGCTTCGCTAACGCCACCTGCATTCTCCCAGATCGAGTTTCCGTTTTCATCAACATCAATCTGGCGGACGGTGCTGATCGTCCAGCGGTAGATGTGGGGAGAGTCATCCCTAGCCCGGAAGGATCCAGGGACAATGAACTTCGTATCGGTGACATAATCAACCAGTTTACGGCCGGTTCCTTCTGTCAAATCCGTGATGGTAATCTTGTAAGCTTCATTGGTATTGATCAATCCCACGGAGGACCACTGCAGAGTGACTTGATTGTCGCTCAGGGAAAAGACTCCGCCATCTGCAGGCAGCAATAAGTTCGGTGCTGGGTATGGGGGTGGTGGCGTCGGTGTGGGGGAAGGACCAGGTGTTGCTGCCCGTTCACAGAGAGGGATGATCAAAGTCAAACCTTCATATACCGTATTACTGACCATGCCGTTATAGGATTTAATTGCATCCTCAGGTACATTATAGTTCAGGGAAATGCTGCCCAGCGTATCCCCTTCACCAACCTCGTAGCTGACCTTATCACAAGCATCAAAAGTGGCTTCGATTCCGCTTAATGTGGCAGTTGGGAATGAAGTAGCTGTTGGAGTGGGGTGGGGAATCTTCAACTCCTGGCCTTCAAATAGTGTATCGCAGGAGGCCGGGATGCTGTTCAATAGTACGATCGATCTAATCGAAACTTCAAAGCGGGCAGCGATAGCCAGACATGAGTCATTGGCCACGACCACATAAGTCAGCGGTGTAGGGCTGGGCATCGGTGAAGCTGTCGGTGTAGGAGGTTCCGGAGTGTCAGTTGGAGTGGGAGGAAGAGTTTCTGTGAGTGTTGGTGTAATGGTTGTATCCACAGCAGGGCCAGTTTGTGAGAGGGCCAGATAAACCATACCAGCGCCTACAGCCAGAAAGAGCACCACCAGCCCGATCGCAATAGGCAAACCGAGGGTGATTTCGGGCATGCGCCCGCCGCTGACAACCTGGGCATCTGTTTTAGTACCTGTTAGACTTCCGCCGCACACCAGGCAGCGTTCAGCGTCTTCCTTGACACGGGTACCGCAGGTTGGGCAGATTTTTTTATTTTCATTAGCCATAAGATCACTCGTTTACGCTATTTTTTTCTCAATAGACTGGGGCAATTATACCAGAAGGGGCGGAGATGGAAAGTACTTGAAAATTGAGGGGTGAGAGTGAAAAGTCGAGTAGAAAATCAACGACTTTACACAAGGAGGGCAGGAGAATTTATATCTCAATCCTGCCGTTTTAACAGTTTTTTTGCCAGCTCTCTTAAAATTCTTCCCGCTTCACCCTCAGGATTGGCGTTTTCGAGGGCAGTTAGCGCCAGGTCTGTCAGCCGGTCGGCAGCGGACTGCGCATAGGCACGTCCCCCTTCAGCTTCCAGGATTTGGCTTAAAACCAGTGCTTTTTCTGGTGTGATCTCTCCCTCATTCCACCCTTCATAAAAGGTTTTCCCTTGTGCCAGACCGTACAGGACCGGAAGGGTCTTTTTACGGGTTACCAGATCTCCGGTGTTTGATTTTCCAATTTGCTCTTCAGCACCCCAGATCCCTAATATGTCATCCTGAACTTGAAAGGACATTCCCAAATTATGGCCAAAATCGCGGTAATGGGCCTGTATTTCAGGAGTGACAGAGGCACACAACGCGCCAACTTCCAGACTGAAAGCCAGGAGAGCCGCAGTTTTTCCACCAACCATTGGCCAGTAAGAATCTAGTTCGACATGTTCCTGGTCTTCAAATGCAATGTCCAGGTGTTGGCCCTGGGTCAGTCGTAAACAGGTCTGGTGAAAGATCTTCCCTGCCTGCAGACCGATCTCCGGTGATGTCTTTTCCACCAGGTTAACGAGCGAGGCATAGGCCAGAGCGAATATGGCGTCTCCAGTATTTATAGCCTGAGCTTCTCCCCACACTTTCCAAATTGTGGGACGTCCCCGGCGAACTTCGCCATTATCCTCAATATCGTCATGAACGAGGGAGAAGTTATGTATCAATTCAACTGCAGCGGCCGCGGGTAGGGCATTTTTCCAATCTCCGCCGCCAGCCTGGCAAGCTAATAGGACCAGCAAGGGACGGATCTGTTTGCCTTCCGCTCTGAGGCCGGCATTTTCTCCACTCCAGCCCAGCTGGTAGGTGATCATTTCATGCAGGTCGGGAGTTCCGTGTTCCGCAGAAGAGGCAACTGCCCGTTCTAACTCCTTTCGCAGGGCAGGCCTCGCTAGCTCTGAGAACTTCTTAAATCCGGATATTTCGGTCATGAAGGATATATCTCCAGGAGGTTAATTTCCTGCAATGCCTTCAGATCCCCAGCTCCGACGGCAAACATACAAATTCTAATCTCTCTGACAAGTTTGTGGATGATTTCTAAAACAACTTCAGGTGAGACAACTGCCGCCTTCAGAAATGGTCCAGCCAGGCCGGCCATTGTCGCTCCCAGAGCGACTGATTTGGCGATATCAACGCCATTCCGAATACCACCTGAAGCAAATACTGGGATATCCGGTGCGGCTTCTTTAACCAGCTGGAGACTCTCAGCTGTAGGAATACCCCAATCAATGAAAGAGGCGGCGACCTGGCGCTGGGATTCGGTCTGGGACCGGTGCATTTCCACTTCTGTCCAGGAGGTTCCGCCGGCGCCGGCTACATCGATAGCTGATACTCCGACCTCAACCAGTTGTTTAGCGGTCTGGGAAGAAATCCCCCATCCGACCTCCTTGGCTACCACCGGTACGGAGAGGGTATTGCAGACTCCCTCAATTTTTTTCAACAGGCCGGAAAAATTTGTATTCCCGTCAGCCATTACTGCTTCCTGCAAGGCGTTGAGGTGCAGGATCAGGGCGTCAGCCTCGATCAAATCAACAGCCCGTTGACAATCTTCGGCGGATAGACCGTAATTCAGCTGCACAGCGCCAAGATTGGCAAAGAGTGTGATATCAGGGGCGACTTTCCGGACCTTGAATGTGCTGGCAAAAGATGGATCTTCCAACATTGCTCGCTGGGAACCAACCCCCATAGGGATTCCGCTCTGCTGGGCGGCAGCAGCCAGATTGAGGTTAATCTTTTCAGCCTGCTCAGTGACGCCTGTCATGGAAGAGATAAATAAAGGGGCGGTAATTTCTTTCCCAAATAGGGAGAAATCCATCTGAATCTCATCCAGATTGATTTCAGGTAAAGCATGATGAGGAAAATGATAGTAATCCAATCCGGAAGATAAACCTGATTCCACATTTTCGTTGAGATTGATGTGAATATGTTCGGCTTTCCGGGAGCTAGTGGGGGAGGTTTTTTTTGGCATGGAATATCCTTCTGCTTTGGTTATGGTAACAGTCTGCTGACAGGGTGTCAACAAAATTCCCCCCAGGAACTCTCAACCTTGACAAGACTCCCCCTCCAGTTACAATAATTATTAATCGAGGGAGCGAAACCAATTCCCCCGATTATTGTTAAATAAGATATCATAGAAGGGATGAATTTTGAACTAAGGAGGAATCATTATGGCCGATGCATTTGAACAGGTAAAAAACATAATTGTAGAATTGCTGGCAGTGGATCCTGCCAAGGTCACTAAAGAAGCCCGGTTCCGGGAAGATCTGGAAGCGGACTCCCTGGACCTGGTGGAATTGATCATGGAATTCGAAGATGAATTCGGTGGTGAGATCTCAGATGAGGACGCCCAGAAGATCACCACAGTAGGTGATGCTGTAGCTTTCCTCGAAGAGAAAATGTAAAGAGAGATTCATTACATTAAAACAAAAAAAAGCCTGCTGAAAAGCGGGCTTTTTTGATT
>Ga0180430_10003780_pt1 | contig 12970 bp, 8 predicted proteins | sample SS_ome_9_FD_132999 | JGI IMG/M metagenome (GOLD analysis project Ga0180430, IMG submission 132999) | Hypersaline lake sediment archaeal communities from the Salton Sea, California, USA - SS_1_S_2 metaG | ecosystem: Environmental > Aquatic > Non-marine Saline and Alkaline > Hypersaline > Sediment... | reverse complement strand
GCCACCATGACTTGCGGGCTTCTTGAAAAGATCACCCGACTCGTCCAGGCAGGCGCCGTTGTCTACGGCGCTCCACCAGTGGCGTCGCCCAGTTTGAGAGGTTACCCGCAATGCGACACCAGGTTGCAGGAACTGGCGGTCAAACTGTGGGGAAAGAACCCACCGCCTATACGGTCCGTCGGCAAGGGACGCATTATTCCGGATCCCACCGTTACGTTCAGGAAACAAAAGAAAAAAACCGACAAACCTCTATTGCCCAATACGGGAAGCTGGATATGGTTTAACGAAGGCAACCCGGCCGGTTCTGCCCCCGCCGGAGATATCCATTTCCGCCATACCTGGGAAATCTCGAGTATCAAGTCCGTGAAAACGGCGAGAATCGAGGCCACAGCCGACAACTCATTCACGCTCGATGTTAACGGAAGACAGGTACTCACGGGAAACAATTTCAACAACATCTATTCGGCGGACATTCTCTCGGCGCTGCGATCGGGAAAGAACACGATTACCGTCGCCGCAAACAATCTGGGGCCTTCCGCCAACCCCGCAGGCTTCATAGCCGCAACACAACTGAGTAATTCTGACGGATCAACCAAGGTAGTTGCAACAGGCGGAAAATGGCTGGCCAGCCGCAACGGTGCGGACTGGTCGCCCGCGAAGCGACTCGGTCCCGGAAGTATGTCGCCCTGGAGACTGAAGAGACGCGCCGCGCCAGTGGCCGCTGAGCTTTATCCCGCATACTCGACAACCGCCGCAGTCTTGGAGGAAATGAAGGTCCCGCAGGATTTCAAGTCGGACGGACCGGTTCGATTCACCCATAGACGAACAGTCTCCGCCGATATCTATTTCATCGCCAATACCGCGAATCAAAAAGTGAAAGCGACCTGTACGTTCCGGGTGCGGACAGGCGCTCCGCAGTTGTGGGATCCCGTGACCGCGGAAATCAGAACACTACCGCAGTTTACACGTCAGGGAAAGACCACTTCTGTTCCCGTTACTTTTGAACCGCATCAGAGTTTCTTCGTGGTCTTCCCCCGCAAAGGCTCGCCAAAGGCGTTGGCGGCTGCATGCCGCGTGAACTTCCCCAAGGCTGAACCCGTGGCGACACTGGAAGGAGCATGGGAGGTTTCCTTCGATCCCAAATGGGGCGGCCCGGAGAAAATCACGTTCCCCAGGCTTCAGGACTGGACCCGACGCAAGGAAGAAGGCATCAGGCATTATTCCGGCATCGCCTCCTACCGAAAGGTGTTTGATTCCCCGAAAATCTCAGGGAAGAGGATATATCTCGATTTGGGCCGAGTGCATGAGATGGCGGAGGTTATGCTGAATGGAAAGAAGCTGGGCGCGGTATGGTGTGCGCCATGGCGCGTTGAGATCACGGGCGCCTTGAAAGCGAAGGATAACCAACTGGCAATCAAGGTTGCCAACCTCTGGACGAATCGGCTTATCGGCGACGCGACAAAACCCCCGGAGAAGCGTCTCACACGAACTGCATTGCGGTATCGCGCCCGCGGCGCGTTGAAACCTTCCGGCCTCCTGGGCCCAGTGCGGATCATGGTGAACCCGGAACGAACTAAAGCATCGAAAAAGATGTCGGAGGTGACGCAGGACGACCGCGCGTCAAGCTGAATGTTACCGGAACACGCCGTCACTTTCCTCTCGACGGGTCGCCAACCCATACCCCTCGACCGGCGAGATCGTTTCGCCGGCGCAAAACCTTCAGAGACCCGGAGCCCGCGAGACTACTTGCCCACGCAGAACCTTTCAAACACTCTACCGAGGATGTCTTCGGTTACAATCCGCCCGCTGATTTCTCCGAGCCTGGCCAGCGCGTCCCGCAATTCGACCGCCGCCAGTTCGGCTACGTCGGCGACCTCGGAGGCGGGGGCGATCAGTTGCCCCGCCCGCTCGGTCGCCGACGCACAAGCCTCCAGTGCTCGCTTCTGGCGCGCGTGCAGACCCATGGCCTGCCCGCCTCTATGGGCGCCGAGGCGCATCAGTTCGACCAGGCGGGCCTTGAGCACTTCCAGACCCGCGCCCGTGACGGCGCTTAGCGCCTGGGGGGGCGTACCGGCAAGCCCGCCCAATTTGTCCAGGGCGACTATCTCGTCGAGACCGACCAGATCGCACTTGTTGGCCAGAAGCAGCAGCGGCGCCCGCGGATTGGCTGAGCGGGCCTCACCGAGCAATTCTATTTCCGCATCGCCGCGGGCGGCGGAAGCGTCAACCACAAACAGTATCACTTCCGCCCGTGCCATTGCCCGCCTGGCGAGTGAATCAGCGGCCGCCGCCAGCGACCCGCCCGAGGCGGGGGCGACGAAACCGGCAAGGTCCTGGAGCAGCACAACCGCCCCACCGTCCAGGTCCATCGAGGCGCTGAGCACGTCGCGCGTGGTCCCCGCCAGCGCCGAGACAATCGCCCGATCTGCGCCGGTAAGGGCGTTCAGCAGCGAACTCTTGCCCACGTTGGGCGCCCCGACAAGCACAACGCGGGCGCAGCGAGCGTTTTCGGGCATATCGCCCGCCTGGCGGGCGGTAGCACGCACGTCCTCGGCAATTCCGATCAGGCGTTGAGCCAACTCACCGGGACGATCGAATTCGATATGTTCGTCGGCAAGGTCTATCGAGGCCTCGATGCTCGCCAGGGCGTCGGCTATGCGTCCGCCGGCTTCTTCGCAGAGCGACCTGACCCGCCCGCCAAGTGCATCCATTGCCGACCGCAGTTGGGCGTCGTTGTCGGCGTCTATAATATCCGCGACGGCCGTCGCCTGCGACAGGTCGATCCGCCCGGAAAAGAACGCCCTTGCCGTAAACTCGCCCGGAAGGCCCTGCCTGGCGCCGGCGTCGATGAGCGCGTCGACCACCGCCGAAACCGCATCCGGCGCGCCGGGCACGTGCAGTTCGGCCAGATCCTGCCTGGTATAGCTTCTCGGATTTCGGAAGACATACGCCCGTGCGGGCAGTTCGATATCGCCCGGAGGTATCCTCACGCGCCCGTCGAGGCTGCGAAATCCCCCCGCGGCGGTCAGTGCGCCGCTCGATGATAGAAAAATTCGATCGCCAAGTTCCAGGGCTTGCGGACCGCTGAGGCGGACAATCGCCCGGCGGGCGGCGCCCGCGGGCGTCGAGATCGCTACAATTGTATCTGTCGTGTTGAACATATCTGGTAACGCTCTGGTGATTTCGAACGACGGACGGGGGTTACATGGATTCCTGGGATTAAGGGATTAACGACTTCGATCATGCAACGGCGTGGCGTTTAGACGAGTCGTCACCAAGACTCCACCGCTAATCCATGTAACCTGCCTTCCGCCAGGCAGGTCCGTTGATCCATGTAATTCCCATCTGGTTTTCGCACGGTTCATCCTTTCCTGTAAACCACTTAGTCGAGATCGAACGATTCTCGCAACCGGGATTTCCAGAAATTTCTTGCTATTGTCTCACCAATGCTGATAATCGTTTTCTCGTATATACTTTACCAACCAAAAAGGTCTATTGCATGGGTACGCTGTTGGAGTCACTGCGCAAGCTTCAGAAGATAGAACAGGACATCGCTCACGTCCGAAGCAGAATACGAGTACGAAACAATGCCGTCAATGCTCAGAAACGCAAGATAGAACAAGTGGAACAAGATCACGCCTCGCTCTGCACCCAGGCCCTCGAACGACGAAAACTCGCCGACTCACTTGAACTCGATCTGAAACAGAGGGACGAAAAGGTCGTATCCTTCCGGGCCGGTCTCAACGCCGCCAGGAGCAACAAGGAATACGCGGCCATTCTCACCCAGATCAACACTCTAAAGGCCGACAACGCCAAGATCGAAGATCGCGCCCTGAGCGTAATACAGGAAATCGATACACTCAAGAAACAGGGCGACGAGCTTGCCGAAAAGATCGCCGGTGAGAAAAACCGCCTCGCCGAAATCACCGAGCAGAGCGATAAGGAACTGACAAGGCTCAATGGGATGCTGGAAGAACTCGCCAAAGCTCGCAATGAAGCCGCCGAGAACGTGCCTTCGGCGGCTTTGACTACCTTTGAACGGATTTCAGCAAGCTACGAGGGCGAGGCGATGGCCCCGGTCGAAATACACGGACGCAAACCGCCCCACACCTATGTCTGCGGTGGATGCTTCATGAGCCTGAATCCCGAACACGCCAATGCCCTGCGTCTCCGTGACGAAATCCGCACCTGCGATAACTGCGGACGCATCCTCTACATCGACCCAAACGCACAGTAATCCGGAGACCACATGAGCCGCAGCTCGCTGCACGTAGTAATTCACATTGACGGTGGGTCCAGGGGCAATCCGGGACCCGCCGGCGCCGGTGTTGTTGTCCGCGATAAAACCGACAACTCGATACTCTACAAAGGCGGTGTATTCCTGGGAAAAGCGACGAATAACGTCGCTGAATACTCCGGGTTACTGGCCGGACTCACCGCGGGAAAACAGCTAAAAGCCGCCCGAGTCGACCTCTTCAGCGACTCACAACTGCTCGTCCGTCAGATGATCGGAGAGTATCGCGTTAAAAACGCCGGACTAAAACCGCTGCACAGGCAGGCGACAGAACTTTTGGACGCATTTGACGAATGCACCTTCCACCACATCCCGCGCGAAGAGAACACCGCCGCGGATAAACTGGCGAACATGGCGATGGATGCGAAAACGAATATCCTGGACGCCGCGGACGACCCGTACGAAAAATGATCAGTAACCAATGATCAGTAATCAGTAACGACCTTAAAACGCGAGTTTCGATTGCCGAGATTCACCGAACAGTTCGTCCAGCAGGTTCTTGATTCGGTCGACATCGTCGAACTGATCGGGCAGTACGTCGCACTGACTCATCGCGGGCGGGAGTTCGTCGGATTATGCCCGTTCCACGACGACAAGAAACCGTCCCTGAACGTCTCGCCTTCCAAGCAGATATTCAAATGCTTTTCCTGCGGCGCCGGTGGTGATGCGCTGAAGTTCCTGACGCTATACGAAAAATACAGCTTCCCAGAAGCGGTGCGGGCACTGGCGGATCGATCGAACATCCCCCTGCCGCAGGAAAGTCAGTACTCCCCTCAGGACCAACCCCAGAGCGGTATGTCAAAGCGAGACCTGCTGGGCGTTACGGCATTCGCAGCCGATTTCTACCAGGGACAACTGCATACTCCCGCCGGCGCCGCCACACTGCAATACGCGAGAGATCGCGGCTTCACCGATGAATCGATCGAACGATTCGGAATCGGATACGCACCCGACTCGTGGGACGCACTCCTGACGACCGCCGGAAAAAAGGGCATATCCACCGCCCAGCTCCAGGCCGCAGGCCTGGTCGCACGGAAGGAGGGCGCAGATCGCTGTTACGACCGCTTCCGCCATCGCCTTATGTTCCCGATATACGATCTGACCGGAAGCGTGATAGCATTCGGCGGGCGGGCGCTGCGAGACGAGGAGCGGGCAAAGTACTTAAACAGCCCCGAGTCGATCCTGTTCGACAAGTCCTCGCAACTTTACGCGATGAACTGGGCGCGGGAGAAAATCGTCTCGGGCGGGACTGCCGTTGTCGTCGAAGGATACCTCGACGCCCTGATACCCCTGCAGGCCGGCGTGGGCAACGTGGTCGCTTCCCTGGGAACCGCCCTCACCGAACGCCACGTCCGCCTCCTGGCGCGTTACGCTCGACAGGTGGTACTGGTGTTCGACGCCGACCAGGCCGGCGCCGCTGCCGCCGAGCGGGCGATGGAAGTATTTCTCGCCCAGCAGGTCGATATCCGAGTGGCGACCATTCCAGCGGGCAAGGACCCGTGCGATTACTGCCTGGCCGAAGGGCCTGAAGCTTTTGAAAAGCTGGTCGCCGAAGCGCCCGACGCCATGCAATACGCCTGGGACCTCCGCCTGGCGGAGTATCGCGCCGCGGGCGGTAACGTCGCCGACCGCCAGAAGGTCGCACAAGAGTTTCTGCGATTGATAGCAACCTCAGCCGCCTACGGGGCGATTGACGACATGCGCCGGGGGCAGTTGGCTCAGCACATCGGGCACATACTCAACATACCCGCCAGCGAGCTGCAGCGCCAGATGCGGCGCCTGGCGCGACAGGCCCGCACCGCCCGCGGCGTCTCGGGGCCGGCAACAGCACCGAATACCGAAATGATAACCCGCGATCCCGAACGTATTGTTCTGGAGGTGCTGCTGAACGATGGAGAGCTGTTCCACACCGTCAGCGAGAAACTCCAACCCGCCGACTTCACCGGACCCGAACTCCACCGGATCGCCGAGAAAATCTGGACCCTCGGCCACAACGACCGACTGACGCTGCAGGCCGTCATGAGCGATTCGACGATGCACGACCAAGCCGATATGCTCTCTGAGATGGCGATGGCCGGTCAAATACACGCCCACGGTGAACAGGCCCTCGCGGCGGCAATGGAATCGCTGCTCCAGCGACACAGCGATCTCGATATCCAGAAGGTCCGCGGCGGAAACCTCGACGACGAGGCGCTCAGGCGATTAACTAACCACCACAAAGAAGCCGACCCCAGACGCCTGCCAAAAATCAACTAAACGGCTGGCCCGTCTTTGCCTGCCGGTTTCGTCGCGACAAGCAAACTGGCAACGGCGATAACCTGACGGCGGTGAACGGCGGGAGGTGGGACCCGGAATGCCAGTTGTGTCTATTCTGCGCCTGCCGGCAGATTGTCCTTCAAATATCTGGTCAACAGTTCGAACAGGTGGCGTCTGGTGCCTTTGCCTTCCTTGATGCTGTGGCTGCGATTTGGATAGGCCATCATCGTAAAGTGCTTGTTGTGCTTAACCAGTTCGTTTATGAGTACCTGGCAATTCTGAAAATGGCAGTTGTCATCGCCGGTGCCATAGACGAGAAGTAGATTGCCTTCCAACTGTTTTGCAAATGTTATTGGAGAACCGTTCTTGAATCCCTCTTTGTTGGAATCGGGCAATCCCATAAATCGCTCCTGATAAATAGTATCGTAGTTCTTCTGGTTGCTGACGAACGCAACGGCCATGGCCGTGTGATAAAGCTTCGGATAGCGGAAGATGGCGTTCAGGGTCATTGAACCACCGCCGCTCCATCCCCATATACCGACTCTGTCGGCGTCGATGAACCCCCACTTTGACGTAATCGCTCTCACGGCCGCGGCCTGGTCCGATGAGGCGAGTATTCCGATCTGGCGATAGATGATTTTTCGCCAGGCGCGCCCGCGAGGAGAGGGTGTGCCTCGATTATCCACGCTGACGACGATGTATCCCTGTTCGGCTATCATTGAGTGCCAAAGGCGCTTGTTGCCGCCCCAACTATCGCGAACCGTCTGATTGGCCGGTTCACCGTAAACATATATAAACAGCGGATACTTTTTTTGCGGATCGAAGTTGGAAGGCTTTATGCACCATCCGTCGAGTTTGACACCATCGCCAATGTCTATGCGGAAGAATTCGCCCGAACCAATTTTAAGATCGCGGACCTTTTTGTGAAGCTGGGCATTATCCTGAAGGACCCTTGCAACAGCGTGGTCCGGAAGGCTTACCAGGTCTACCTGCCAGGGATTATTGAAAGTCGAATGGGAGCGGATCGCCCATTTGGAATCCTTGGAGATATCATAGGAGTGGATACCCGACTTGTTTGCAGGGGTAACTCGCTGGATCTTGCCGGTTCCGTCCATAGGCGCCCGATAGAGATACCGCTGAGTCGGATTGTCCGGTGAGGCGATGTAATAGACCCATCCGCCCTTGTCATCCACTTTCAGGACGCGGATGACGTCATATTTCCCCGGCGTGAGCAGTTTGGTGTCTTTACCGTCGGCAGAGATCAGATAGAGATGACGCCAGCCGTCCCGCTCGCTGGTCCAGGTGAACCTGCTGCCCTGTTCGATCCATTTCATGTCATCACGAATATCGACCCACGCATCGTCTTTTTCGGTGATTATCGTTTTTAGCGGCGTGGCCTTTACATTGCCCCAGAAACCGCTTGATATCTCCGTAACCATCAGCCGGTTGGTATTCTGCAGTCGATTGAGGCGCTGAAGAACGATCTTGTTTGTGTCGGGTATCCAGCTCATTTTGGGGATATAATTATTTCGCAAGTCGTCGTGCGTATCGAGCCATTTTGTCTTACCGCCTTTGACGCTTACAACCCCGATCCGCACTGCCGAGTTAACTGTGCCAACCTTGGAGTATTTATAGCTTTTGATCTTCGGATAAAGCTCGTCGGTGTAATTGATCAGCGTAAAGTCCCTGACGCCTTCCGTATCGAAATTCCAGTAGGCGATGTACTTGCCGTCCGGGCTAAAACCAAACCCGTCTCGCAGAAAGAATTCCTCTTCATAAACCCAGTCGGAGGTGCCGTTTATTACAGTATCGCAACCGCTTTTTGTCAGCCGCTTGATTCGCATTGTTTTGAGGTTCTGGACGAAAATGTCATGCTTGTAGACATAGCCGACACTCTTACCGTCCGGACTGAACCTGGCAAACATCATCCCTGACTCATCGGCGTCGCCGCCGAGTTGTCTGAGAGTCTTGTCGGCAATATCGTAAACCCAGTAATCACCGCGAGTCTCTTTACGCCAGACCTTGACGCTGTTGGTATAGACAAGAAGCTTTGAATTGTCGTCGGACCATGAGTAATCCTTGATCTCCAGCGGTTTCTTCCCGCCCTCGGGAATGAGGCTGGCTGCCGATACAAGTACTTTACGATCACCTGTCGCCGGATCGTTTCTTACGATGTCTTTGGCGTCTTTATGGTCGTCGGATTTTTCAAGTGTCGCATACCCCGAACCGTCTTCAAGCCAGCGTACCGCGCCAAACCCTTTGCTCTTGAAATCTCCATCGGTGAAAATCCTTTTCAAAGTCAGCTTTGACGGATCGGTTTTCGCTTCTGCTGGTTTTGTGGCGGCTTCTTCGGCGGATCGTAATCCCGGCGCAAAAAACACAATTATCAAAAACAGTACGATTGAATAAGAACACAATGAAATCTTTGCGTTAGGATTCGTAAACATTTATGACCTCAAAAAAACATGGTTAGAGTGACGCGAGGGCTTCTACTTATTCTATGCTTCTTGCAATTGGTTTGCCTGGAAGGCGTAAACCCTTATCGCTTACAAGAATATCCGGGGTATTGGGGTCCCGTCTTCGTCCTGCGGAGTACGTCGCGGAAAGACCCGCCTTCCCGTTTACTGCTACGCTCTCCGGGCTACACAGGACAGGTCGCTCCAGCCCTGACCCTGCTTGTCCTGAGCCTGACGAAGGAGAACCTCGAACCTGAATATGATTCTCGATTGCCCGGAGGCTTCTGGCAAGAAAAAAGGCAGAGGCAAATATCCAATATCCAGCAAGGAATTCCCAATAGCCAAGTGAGCGGCGACGGCGATAAACAAAAGCGTTTTCACGCCGTTCTTTGTGATCCCCGGTGCGCTTCGAGCCTTCCGCTTCGCTCCAGATCTGCGCTCTCTGTGGTAAAACTCCGGTTTGTATAACTACATCAGTATAATCCCTTCGACTGCGCTCAGGACAAACCGTGGTAGAAAGAAAATCCGGCGCCGTTGTCGATAAGCCACCGGGCATCCCCCTTGATTCCGGGCGGTATGCGCTTATCATACTGAAATGGCCAACAAGACAAAGGGCATCATACTGGCCGGTGGCAGCGGGACGCGTCTGTTCCCGTTGACGCGGGCGGTTTCCAAGCAGTTGCTCGGCGTCTACGACAAGCCGATGATCTATTACCCCCTCAGCGTGCTGATGCTCGCGGGGATACGGGAAGTCCTGATAATTTCCACGCCGCACGATCTGCCCGCATTCGAGCGACTGCTCGGCGACGGGGCAAATCTCGGAATGAAATTCTCCTACGCGGCGCAGCCCAAACCCGAGGGCCTGGCGCAGGCGTTTGTGATCGGCGCGGATTTCGTCGGCGGCGGTCCGGCGGCACTTATCCTCGGCGACAATATCTTCTACGGGCAGGGACTCACCCAGGCCGTGCGGGCCGCGGCGGCCTCCACCGCCGAGGGCGCAACCGTATTCGGATATCGAGTCCGCGATCCGCAGCGATACGGCGTTGTCGAATTCGACGAAGATGGGCGGGCAATCAGCATCGAAGAAAAACCCGCCGACCCCAAAAGCCATTACGCCGTCGTCGGTCTGTATTTCTACGGGCCTGACGTCGTCGACCACGCCGCGGCGCTAAAGCCCAGCGCCCGCGGCGAGTTGGAGATAACGGACCTGAATCGAATCTATCTCGAGCAGGGAAGGCTTAACGTGCAGCGCCTGGGCAGGGGTATCGCCTGGCTCGACACGGGCACCAACCGGAGCATGCTGGATGCGAGCAACTTCGTCCAGGCCATCGAGGAGCGACAGGGACTGAAGATCGCATGCATCGAGGAAATAGCCTGGCAGCAGGGATGGATAACGCCCCAGCAGGTCCGCATCGAAGCCGAAGCAATGAAAAACAGCGCTTACGGAGACTATCTCCTCGACCGCCTCAGGCAGGAGGGATGCGGGTAAGTGAAGCGAATCGAAACAAACCTTCCCGGTGCGTGCATAATCGAACCCGAAGTCCACGGCGACGACCGCGGATTCTTCATGGAATCGTACAACCAGCGCGACTTCGCCCAACTCGGTATCAACTGCACGTTCGTTCAGGACAACCACTCGCGCTCGCAGCGCGGAGTTATTCGAGGACTGCATTACCAGCTCGAACGCCCTCAAGCCAAACTCGTCCGAGTAATACTTGGCGAGGTTTACGACGTGGCCGTCGACGTCCGGCGCGGAAGCGAGACCTTCGGCCGGTGGACGAGCGTTACGCTCTCGGATGAAAACAAACGCATGTTTTTTATGCCCGAGGGCTTCGCGCACGGATTCTGCGTGATAAGCGAGTTCGCCGAGTTCGCATACAAGTGTTCGGACTTCTACGCACCGTCCGCCGAACGCGGTATAATCTGGAACGATCCGGAGTTGGCCATCGGCTGGCCTGTCGGTGACGACGCGCCGATTCTATCGCCCAAGGACGCCGCTTACGGTCCGCTGTCGGCGATGAGTGAAAGCGACCTGCCCGCCATCGGGGAGGTATCCTAAAATGAAAATCATGGTCACCGGCGCCCGCGGGATGCTGGGCAGAACGCTCACTAGGCGCTTCAAAGAACACGAGCTTCTGGGTGTGGACATCGATGATTTTGACATCACCGACGCCCAGGCCGCCGAACAGGCCGTCTCGCAGTTCCGCCCCGAGGTGGTGATTCACTGCGCGGCGGCCACAAACGTCGACGACTGCCAGACAAACCGCGACGCCGCATGGGAGGCAAACGTCAACGGGACCGCCAACATCGCCGAAGCCTGCGCCAAGTCCGGCGCAAGGCTGATCGCCCTGTCCACCGACTACGTTTTCTCCGGCGAGTCGGATCGACCCTATAACGAACACGACACCACCGGTCCGAAAACCGTCTACGGGACGACCAAGATGCTCGGGGAGATGGCCGCCTCAAAATACTGCGAAAACAGCATGATTGTCAGGGTCGCGTGGTTATACGGACCCGGCGGACCGAGCTTCGTCCACACGATGCTTCGCCTCGCGACAGAGGGAACATCGCCATTGAGAGTAGTTGACGACCAGGTCGGAAACCCCACGTCAACCGACGCCGTCGCAGAGCACATCAAGCTTTTGCTCGAGCATCCCGAGATCACCGGACCGGTTCATCTCACTTGCGAAGGACACGCAACGTGGTGCGAATTCGCATCCGAGATATTCCTGCTTTCCGGTCTGGACTGCATTCCCGTTCCGTGCTCGACCGGCGATTTTCCCCGGCCGGCGCCGAGACCGGCTAATTCGCAACTTGATAATCTCGTGCTCGCGACGCACGACCTTCCACCCATGCCTCACTGGCGCCAGGCGCTGGAGGCGTTCTTCCGGGAGAACCCGGATGGTTGACACCCCCGACATCCACAAACCTTCAGTCGTCCTGGTCACCGGAGGGGCGGGTTTCATCGGATGCAACTTCGTCAGACACCTTCTGACAAGCGATGAATCGCTGCGCGTGATAAACTACGACGCGCTTACCTATGCCGGCAGCACCGCGAACCTCACCGGCCTCGACACCACCTGCGCGAAACGCTACAGGTTCGTCCACGCCGACATCCGCGACGAGGAGGCGGTGGCGAATATCTTCGCCGAAGAGTCGATCGACACCGTGGTCCACCTTGCCGCCGAAAGTCACGTCGACCGCTCCATCAACGCGCCAGGCGAATTTCTCAGCACCAACATCACCGGAACGTACGTACTTCTGCAGGCCGCCCGGTTCGCCTGGTCCGACCGCGGCGACGTGCGCTTCCACCACGTAAGCACCGACGAAGTCTACGGTTCGCTGGGCGAAGACGGGCGATTCGTCGAGACCACCCCGTACGATCCGTCCAGCCCGTACAGCGCCTCGAAGGCGGCTTCGGACCACCTGGTGCGGGCGTGGGGGCGCACGTACGGACTGCCCGTGACGATCTCGAACTGCTCGAACAATTACGGGCCTTACCAGTTCCCCGAGAAACTCCTCCCGCTGATGATCTGCAACGCGCTGGCGGGAAAACCGCTGCCGGTATACGGCGACGGGAAAAACGTTCGCGACTGGTTGTTCGTCGAAGACCACTGCTGCGCCCTGGACACGATCGTGCGCCGCGGGCGACCCGGGGGCACATACAACGTCGGCGGGCACAACGAGTGGGCCAATATCGACATCGTCAACCTCCTGTGCGAACAGTTGCAGGAGTTGTCACCGCCCGGAGACGGGGCCTACCGGGACTTGATAACATTCGTGACCGACCGCCCCGGTCACGACAGGCGATACGCCATCGACGCATCACTGATCGAAAAGGAACTTAAATGGACGCCGCAGCACAAGTTTGAGGACGGTCTGCGAGAGACTATCCAATGGTATCTCGCCAACGGAGACTGGATGGAAGAAATCCGCCGCACGAAATACGCCGGACAGCGCCTCG
>Ga0180430_10003779_pt1 | contig 12971 bp, 10 predicted proteins | sample SS_ome_9_FD_132999 | JGI IMG/M metagenome (GOLD analysis project Ga0180430, IMG submission 132999) | Hypersaline lake sediment archaeal communities from the Salton Sea, California, USA - SS_1_S_2 metaG | ecosystem: Environmental > Aquatic > Non-marine Saline and Alkaline > Hypersaline >... | reverse complement strand
GTCCTCTTTGTGCCCATTCAGGCCGTCGTTTCCAGAGGAGGGCAAAACTACTGCCTGCTCGTCAAGAACGGCGATTTTGAGCCGGTGCGCGTCAAGACGGGCGACTACAACGATTCCTTCATCGTCATCACCGAAGGGCTCGCCGACGGCGACGTCATTCTGGTCAAGCCGATCGGCGGCGAGTGGCAGGATCTCAAGATCGAAAGCCGCCGGCCGACCCCCGCCCAGCCCAAATCCGCCCCGGCGGGAAAACCGACATCGCCCGGCGAAGGCCGCGGACGACCCACGCCCGAACAGATCAAGGCAATGATGGAGCGTGGCGGAATGGGCGAGGAGGGTCAGCGCGGCGAAGGCCGAAAACGCCCCACGCCGGAACAGATCAAGGCGATGATGGAAAAGTACCAGTCTGGCGAGGGGATGGAGCGACCGGGTCGCCAAGGCGAACGAACCGATCGCCAGGGCGAACGACCCGATCGACAAGGCGATCGACCCGATCGACAAGGCGATCGACGGAAGCGGCGCGGCGAGGGCGGGACTGAGCGCGGTTCGGGGGAGAAGAGCCCTTGAGCGCCAAAGGCCGATCCCAATCCGAGGGGGCGGGCGATCACGACGCCACGGAGATCGTCCTTCTCAGAAAGGTGGCCAAGATCTACGACCTGGGCAAGGTCAAGGTCGAGGCCCTCATCGATGTCGATATCGGCATTCAGCCGGGCGAGTACCTGGCGATCATGGGACCGTCGGGCTCCGGAAAATCGACACTTCTCAATCTTCTCGGATGCCTCGACAGGCCGACCAACGGCAACTACCTGATCGACGGGACCGACGTCTCCCTGCTCGATGACGACAGCCTCTCCGACATTCGCAACAGGAAGCTCGGTTTCGTCTTCCAGTCGTACAATCTGATTCCGCAGCTCACGGTCGTCGAGAACATCGAGGTGCCTCTCTACTATCAGGGCATGCCCGAGAAGGAGAGCCGCCAGAAGGCCGAGAGCCTAGCGTCGCGCATGGGACTCGAGGAAAGATTGCAGCACCGTCCCATGGAGCTGAGCGGCGGTCAGCAGCAGCGGGTGGCCATCGCGCGTGCTCTGGCCAACGATCCCGTCATGATCCTCGCCGACGAACCGACGGGAAATCTCGACACGGCCACGGGCGACGACGTGCTGCAACTGATGGATGAGCTCCACGAAGAGGGCAAAACTCTCGTTGTCGTCACGCACGACAGCGACGTGGCCCGCCGCTCGCGCCGCATCGTGCGGATGCTCGACGGACGCGTCGGTTCCGACCGGTCTGTGATCGACGGAGTGGAACTATGATCGGCTGGTCGCTCAAGAGAACGGTCCGACTGGGTATCAAATCACTCCTTCTCCATGGCTTGCGATCGCTTCTCACCGTCCTCGGTATCGTCTTTGGAGTCTGCTCGGTCATCGCCATGCTCGCCATCGGAGAGGGTGCGAGCCTGGAAGCGCAGGAAAAGATCAAACAGCTCGGCAGCCACAACGTGCTCGTCCGATCGGTGAAACCTCCCGAGAGCAAGTCGCCCTCGGCGACGACGGCCCGTTCACTCGAGTACGGTCTGACCTACAAGGACGCGGACCGGATCCGCGACACCTTATCGAGCGTTCGTGTGCTCGTGCCGACGCGCGAGATCCGCGACGACATCCGTGTCAGCGAGCGCGTCTCCGAAGGGACCATCGTGGGAACCCTCCCCTGGTATCCGGAGGTGACCAACATACGGATCGATCAGGGCCGCTATCTGACCGACCTCGATATGACCGGCAAGCGCAATGTGTGCGTCCTCGGCGCCCGTCTCGTGGAAGAACTTTTTGTGGCCACCGATCCGATCGGCCAGATCGTGCGCGTGGGCAAGCATCCATACCGCGTTGTGGGGACCACCTTTTCGCGCAAAGCGGTTGCCGGAGGCGAAAGCCACTTTCGCGATTTCGACCTCGATATGTACATCCCTCTTACCACGGCCAAGACACGCTTCGGCGAAACGATCCGCAAGATGAGTTCGGGCAGCTTCGAGTCGGAAAAAGTCGAGCTGCACAGCCTGACCGTCGAGGTCGACACGCTCGAGCGCGTGATCGCCACGGCCGGCGTGGTCGAGGACCTTCTCGAGCGCCACCACAAGGAGCGCGACTACGACATCATCGTCCCTCTCGAACTCCTGCGCCAGGCGCGGGAGACGAAGCGGATCTTTAACATCGTCCTCGGATCGATCGCGGCGATCTCGCTCCTCGTGGGGGGGATCGGCATCATGAACATCATGCTCGCCACCGTCACCGAGCGGACGCGCGAGATCGGCATCCGCCGCGCGCTCGGCGCCAAGCGGCGCGACATCGTCATGCAGTTCCTCTCGGAATCGATCATCCTCTCCGGATTCGGCGGTCTGATCGGACTCGGCCTCGGTGTGGTCATCCCCTTCATCGTGGAACACTCGGCCGGCATGCGCACCCAGATCACTCCGTGGTCGCTCGTCATGGCCCTGTCGATCTCGATCGCCGTGGGCGTGCTGTTTGGGATTTATCCTGCCAACCGTGCGGCTCAGATGGATCCGATCGAAGCCCTTCGCCACGAATGATCCCTATTTCCTTTTGCGGGATGTTTGACGGATGGGTAGGTGAGAGCGTCGTGAAGCATTGCGCGCACTTCCAAGCGGTCGGGGACGACCGAAAGGAAGTGCGCGCAATGCTTCACGACGCTCTTCCGCTCCGCGTCAAGAAAGCCCGTCGATGGGAAAAACGCATCATGTAACCCGTCTCAGGTGACATTAAGAAAGCAGCGAGAGAAGGTGGCGAGAGTTGGGGTGGAGGGGGCGGATGTGTCGTTGAGTGAATTGATTCGGCGGTGACACGCGAAGTGCGGGCCTCGGGATAAGCCGATCTCAGAAGTGCGAGGTGCTATCTACCGCGCGCGCCGGGGGGAGTGAGACAAAAAAACTCCCCGACTTATGGCGGCTCCGGGAAATCGGAGGGGAGTTTTTTTGTCTCACTCCCCCCGGATGGCAGCACCTCAGACAGCCCTCAACTCTTCAAGTATCTCTTGTTCTGATGCCCGCGCACAGTGACGCCGATGTTGTCGAAGTAGTCGAGGAGCGGGATCGCGTACTTGCGCGAACTGTTGATCAGGTTCTTGAAGTCGAAAGAGTCGAGCTCGCCCTTCTCCTTGATGTGGGCGATAACATTCTGCCGTGCCTGCTCCACATGGTCGCGGTGGAAGGCGACCTTGGGATCGACCTTGATGATCACACCGGCGTCGACGAGCTGCTGAAAGATCTTGCGGATGTCGGCCTCGTTGCCCTCGATCTGAGAGGGGAGGTCGTCGGGACGGCAGGTCTTGAACACTCCATCGAGATAGATCTTTTCGATGGCGTCCGAGATGCGCGTGAGCGTGTCGTCGAGCTGGACCTTGAAGGAGGCCAGTCGATAGAGATCCTTGTCGAGAACCACCTTGCCGTCGGCAACGAGGCTTTCGAGGGCCGCCGTGGCGAGCTCGGTGCGCACGTCGGTCTCCTTCCGGAGACGCACGGCCGAGTAGCCGATGCGCAGAGGTTCGGCTTTGTGAAGAGCATCGAGCCCTTCGAGGAGATCCACCTTGTAGGACTCGAAGTGGGAGGCATGGACCACCAAACGATTACCGGGAAGGACGATGAGCGCTCCCTTTCCGGTCAGCTCTCCCACCGTGGTTTTCGTCTGCTCCGGAGTCAGGGTGGCGCCGACTCCGACCTCTTTCAAATCGATCGCGTCGCGGCCCGAATTCTTGACGACGAACTCGGCCCGTTCCACAGGGCTCGCATGGGACGCTTCCTCTTCGAGGATCGTATCGATCGCCCACTGGCGTTTTCGTTTCAGCTTCTTGTCGCTGCGGCCCACGACACGCCCGCCGCCGATGGAGATGACCGGATTCTGGAGGCGGATGATATACCTGTCGCCCGGTTCCACGATCGTCGTTTCATCGAGCCGGAACTGGACGAGGCCGCTCTCTCCCGGTTCGAGAAAATCCTTTTCGAGGAGGATCACACGGCCGAATGTTTCGGTCGTCCCCGTGTGGAAACGGATCTGCGTCTGGTTCTTGAGCGGGGCGGCCGCGTCCCTGAGGACGCGCAGCCTGGCGTGAATCAGGTCGGTCGGTTTGAAGTAGCCCGCCGTGGCCAGAATCGATCCCCGCTTGACCACCTTGTGGTCCACGCCGCCCACGTTGACCGCCATGCACTGCCCGGCGAATCCCTCGTTCCAGTCCTGGGCGAAAACCTGCAGCTTGCGCACCACGCCCTTCTGTCCGACGGGCAGGATCTCCACCTCGTCTCTCACGGAGATCTTGCCGCGGGCGGCGATGCCCGTCATGATCGTGCCGAATCCTTCGGCCGAAAAGGACCGCTCCACGGGCAGCCGGAAGACACCCTCCGTCGGCCGGCGCTCGGTCTCCTCGACCACGCTGTCGAGCATCTTGCGCAGGTCCATGAGCCCCTCGGCGGTCACCGCCGAGAAGGGAAAGATCGGAGCGCCCTCGAGATAGGTCCCCTTGACGAAGTCGGTAACCTCGGCCTTGACCTCTTCGACCCGTTCGGGCGGAACGAGGTCGGTCTTGCTGATCACCACGACGCCCTTCTTGACCTCGAGCAGATCGGTGATGTTGAAGTGCTCGATCGTCTGAGGCATGATCCCGTCGTCGGCGGCGACGACGAGAATGAGGATGTCCATTCCCGTGGCGCCGGCAACCATGTTCCTGATGAAATCCTCGTGGCCGGGAACGTCGACGAGGCCGATCCTTTTTCCGGGGCCGAGCGGACAGGGAGCGAAGCCGAGGTTGATCGACATGCCCCGGTCCTTTTCCTCGCGGAGCGTGTCGGTCTCGCAACCGGTGAAAAACTTGACGAGCGAAGTCTTGCCGTGGTCGATGTGGCCCGCAGTGCCGACCATGAGGTTCATCACAGGGGGAAGAGGCCTGGTTTTCATGAGTCACCTTTTTCCAGAATGTTTTTCAAGCTCTTCGTGATCGTTCGTTCCTCGTCGATCGACAGGATCGTGCGGAGATCGAGGAGGAGGCGCTCATCGTGGACGCGCGTGAAGACCGGTGGATCCTGCCGGCGGAGCGCGGCCGCCAGGCGGCCGACCTCGATCTTGTCCGAACGGAGAGCCACGAGCCACGTGGGAATTTCCTCAAGCGGAAGCGATCCGCTGCCGATCCGTCCCGCCCCTTCCTCGATCGTTGCGTCGACGTGGGGGACCGCTTTGTTGATCGCCCTGGCGAAACGCCCCGCGCGGCGTTTGAGGGTCGACGGCGGAATGGAGAAGAGGCGCATGATCGGGTGGTTGCGCACGAGCCCCTCCTCGTCCTGAAACTCGCGCAGCGTCGCCTCCAGGGCGGAGAGGGTGAGCTTGCACACGCGCAGGGCGCGGGTGAGGCTGCTCTTGCGGATTTTTTTAACCCACTCCTCGCTGCCGAGGATGATTCCGCCCTGCGGGCCGCCCACGAGCTTGTCGGCGCTGAAGGTCATCAGGTCGACACCGGCGCGCACCGAGTCGGCCACGAGAGGTTCCGTGCTGAATCCGAAGCGCGACAGATCGATGAGCGCGCCCGAGCCGATATCGTCGATCACGGGAAGATTGTACTTCTTGCCGAGCGGAACGAGCTCTTCCACGGGCACCGTTTTCGTGAATCCCTGAACGCGGTAGTTACTCGTGTGAACGTGGAGGAGCGCGGCCGTCTCCTCGGTGATGGCCTTTTCGTAATCGCGCAGGTGTGTCCTGTTCGTGGTGCCCACCTCGACGAGCCGCGCGCCGCTCTGCTTCATCACGTCGGGGATCCGGAAGGAGCCGCCGATCTCGACGAGCTGGCCGCGCGACACGATCACGTCCCTCCCCTTGGCCACGGTGTTGAGAACGACGAGGGTGGCGGCGGCATTGTTGTTGACGATCGTGGCCGCCTCGACACCGGTGAGCTCCTGGAGGATCGTCTGGATGCGCGCCTCGCGCAGGGAGCGCTCGCCCGTTTCCACGTCGAGCTGTACGATCGAGTATCCGTCCATGCCGCCCAGCGCGCGGCGCGCCGAGGCGCTCAGGATCGCCCGGCCGAGCCCTGTGTGGAGCACGACGCCCGTGGCGTTGATCGCCTTGCGCACGCCGGGGGTGGCTTTGATCTTCAACTGCCGCGCCGCCTGCTCAACGATCGCCTCGGGCGAGGGAAGGTCCTCGGAGTCATCGGCCTTGGAAAGTTGGGCGCGGACCGCGTCGAGCGCCGCGCGGAGGGCGCTGATCACGTGAGCGCGTGGGAATTTTTCGGCCAGGGCGCCCACATCGTCCCGTTCGGCAAGCTGGCCCACGGAGGGCAGGTCGCGCAGCCTGGATGGGTTCATCGAATTTCCTTTCATCGCGCGGCACAGAGCAGAAAAAGATGTGAAGGACAGTGTATTTTTTTAGAGCCAAACGGTGCAAAAGTCAACAGCAACCGGGGTTTGAGTGAGAGTGGGTAAACTTACTTATTGCATCGCGCGGGCGATCGGCATTAAATGATCGATTGGAGAAGACATAACTCCGTGGAGCCGCACAGAGTGCGATCCGCCCCGATGAAAGGTCTCTTCTTTTGAAGCGCAGAGGCATATTCCTGCTCAAGATCGTGGTGACTGTCGTCACCCTGGTCATGGTCGTGCAGGGCTTTATCTGGCCCCGCTTCAAGGATATCGAAGTCAACGATGCCGAGGGTGACGTCAATCCCGACCACAACGTCGAGTCCTACTGGGACGATGATCTGGACAGGGAAGTGAAATTCTCCTGGTACGTCGACGATCTCACCGAATCCTTTCTCCTACAGGCGGCATCGTGGGAAGCCCTCGACATCGATCAGCGTGATGTGATCACGATCACCTCGTCGCGCGAACCGTGCAAGGAATGACTCAAGCTCTGGTGATCGCTGCCGCGGTGGCAGCCCACGATTCTGATTCTTCTTCCATGACCTGTTTCAACTCATCCGAATCCGAGCGTATTTGTGCAGGACAAACACAATAGAAAGACAAAGGGTGTCATCGACCGCTGGCGCACGGCGGTCCAGATCGCGTGCGTCTTTCTTCTCAATCCCTTCTTCTTTCGTTACATGGGGGTCTGCGTTCCGGTCATGAACTGCTGGGCGTGCCCGGCGGCGGCCTTCTCCTGCCCCGTGGGGGTTGTGGGGAACTTTCTCGTTCGGGGACTTTTTCCCTTTGCGGTGATCGGCGTCACCGTCCTTTGCGCGATGGTCGCCGGGCGCATCCTGTGCGGATGGGTCTGCCCCTTCGGCTTCCTGCAGGACCTTCTGAACAAGATCCCCTCCCCCAAGTTCGTCGTGCCCGACAGGGTCAATCGCTGGCTCTTCGTCGCCCCCCTCGCCTTTCTCGTGGGCGCCGTTTTTCTTGTTCCCCTATTTCTCGGCACCGATTCGAAACTCTATTTCTGCAACTTCTGCCCCGCGGGCGCGCTCGAGGCGGGCATCCCCTTTCACATCATGAAGAGCGAGGGGACCTTCCTCGAGATCACGCTCGAGCTGTTCACATTCTGGCGGGTGTGGATTCTCGTGGCCTGTCTCGTGGCGTTCGTCGTCATCAAGAGGCCCTTCTGCCGGCTCATCTGTCCGATCGGCATCGCCATGGGACTTTTCAACTGGCTGAGTTTTCTCAAGATCTCCCACGGCCTGCACTACTGGGGAAAGTTTTTCAAGGCCAAGCTGGCGCCGGTGAAGGCCTGCCCGCTCGACGACTGCGGATGCTGCACCGACGAGTGTCCCGTCGACCTCGTCGCCATCAGGGACGTGAACAAGCGGGACTGCATCTACTGCTACCTCTGCACCGAGGCCTGCCCGCCGAGGGGGGGGCAGGACGGCTCCTGCAACTGCGCCGGAAGCACAGAGTCCTGACACAGATTCAGACGAAACTATTCCGATGGTCCTGGCATCGGCTGATGCCGCTGCCTTCGATCTAAGGGCGGGGGGGCGGCGCGCTTCAGATCCGAGCAGCCAGAAGGGCCGCGCCGAGGGCGCCCGTCATCTGCGGATCGGCCGGGACGGACACAGGCTGTTTGAGGACCTTTTCGAGGGCGCCGGCCATTCCGGGGATCAGCGCCACGCCACCGGTGAAGGCGACGGGCGGTTCGATTTTTCGTCCAGCCATTGTGCCCACCCGCGCGGCGATCGCCGCCTGAACCCCCGATGCGATGTCTTCGGGCTCCACCCCCGCTGCCAGGAGGCCGATGATTTCGGTCTCGGCGAAGACAACGCACATGCTGCTGATGGCGGCCGGATTGCGGCTCCGTCCCGAGAGCTCTCCGAGGGTGTACAGGTCGACGGTGAGGCGTGTCGCGACGACCTCGAGAAAACGGCCCGTTCCCGCCGCGCAGCGGTCGTTCATGCTGAAGTCTTGCACCGTCCCGTCCACTTTGAGCGAGATCGCCTTGCTGTCCTGGCCGCCGATTTCAATGATCGTTCTCGCCTCGGGCACGGCGTGGTGCACTCCGGCCGCGTGGCAGGTGATCTCGGTGACCGTCTTGTGAGCAAAACCGATGATGTTCCGGCCGTAGCCAGTTGCCACGATCTTGGCTACCGACCCTGTCGGGAGTTGCCTTTGGTGGAGGAGTTTTTCGAGCAGTTCCTTGGCGAGCGCTTCCTGGGCGATCCCCTGGTCGGCCATGCCGCTCGCCACGATCTGGCCGTTCTCGTCGTCGAAAAGCACGACCTTGATCGCGCGCGAACCCGCATCGATTCCGGCGTAGATCATTTTTTTCTCCTCTGCAGGACGGTTTCAACAAGCGCCTCGATGCGCGTGCTCAAAGTGGGAAGCAGGGAATCGCTCACCGGCGGGACCTCGATCTCCTGGACGGGGATGCCGAGGCGCGACCGGACACGATCGCCGATGACCTGACCCTCGGTGGCGCAGTGGCTGGCGCCCGGTATGCGCGAGATCAGGAGCGCCTCGGCTCCAAAGAGCTCGATGTCGGCGCAAACGCGGTCGGCGCGGTCCTCGGCGCCGCCGATCATCGGGTCGGCGAGCGCCATGCGGGCGAGCGCGTCCATGGGGGGGAGATCCTCGGGGATCTCATCAAGAGCGTGGGAAAAGAGAAACTCCGAACCGCAGATCCGGCCGCCGCATTTTTCGAGAAGATTCATGACGCGCAGATCGGCCACGGGATTGACCCAAAAGACACGGACCGCGTCGACGGGCAGCACGCCGACGCCGGCGGCCTGTCGGGCGCACGCCTCGTCGAGAAGCCCTTGGAGTACGAGGGCCGATTCCGTACGGTCCGAGCAGAAATGGATGGCGAGCATCTCGGCAATGAGCATCTCGAGAGCCGGCAGCGGGGCGGCGGCGGCGCGAAAGACGGTGAGGCGCAACTCGGCCAGGATGCGTCTCACCCCGTTGGCGGCCTTGATTCCGGCGCAAAGAGCACTGTCGTCGATCTTCGAACCGGCCTCCTTCTCGATGATCCGGCGCAGGCGTTGCAGTTCGCTCTTCATGAAATCGACCTGATCCACCGCCGCGCGGAATCCGCCGGGCAGGGTGATCGATTCCTCCCCGGGATCGGGCTTCCGGCGGGCGGGCGCTTCCCACCAGGCGATCGAATGGCCCAGGCTGGCCAGGCGCTGGGCGATGGCCGAGAAATCGTCGCACGTGGCCCCCACGCTGCAGATCAGCAGGTCGGGGATCGGAAAGTGCGCCTCCGTGGCGAAGGCGCCGAGCATGGCGCGCACTGGACAAAATGACTCGTCGATGCCGAGGGAGTCGGCAATGCCGAGCAGGCCGGCGCCGAGTTCCATCACGCACGGAATCCACCAGGCGCCGTCAGGATAGAAGGCGACCAGTTCGGGCGACGAGTAAGCGATGACCGGCACAGTGCCAAGATCCTTCATCGTCCCCACGAGCTTCTTGCCCGAGGCGCGCGCCGCCGACAACCGGTCTTCTTCGGTGAGAAGAAAGTTCCAGAGCCGGAGCGCGGCGGCCGAGTTATCGAAGCGAAGAGCGCGCAGGCGCAGGTCGCCGTCGTCGACGTGGCGGCTCAGCGGTCCGCCGTAAGCTGGTTCTTTCAGGCCGGCATCTGAGAGTTCCTTGTAGCGGTCGTCCCATTCGGAAAGAGAGATCATGCGAGGCCGATCGTTCATCGCACCACCTCCATGAAGGACTGTATCCGCGAGAGGGTGCGTCCGTCCACATGGCTGTCGCCGCCCGACTCGATCGTGAGGAAGGGCAGGCCGCACCACTCCTTCATCCGCATCGCCTCGGCCTGCCACGTGTCGCACCAGGTGTGCCTCACGTAGAGCACGGCTTCCACGCCGCGCTGAGCGAACTCCTTCTTCAACCAGATATAGAGCTCGGAATTGGGCCGCCGGAAGGCGTCGGGGATGCGTCCGAAGTAAACGTCTGCAAGAGCGGCGAGTGGATCTTCTCTCGCCAGGCGGCGATCGACGGGTGGGGGAATGGTTCTTTCGCCCGTGCCCGTGGCGTCGAGGACGATCGTCCCACCCGCGTCTTCGACGATGTCGAAGAGATCGAAATGATGGCGCAGCATGGGCCCGCCGGCGAGGGCGATCGGAGTCGGTCTTGCGCCAGCCCCGGTCGGGCCGGAGGGCGGGTCGAAATCGGATTCGAGTGACCCGTCACGATGAAAGGCGGCAATCTTTTCGGAAAACTGCCGCGCCGTCATCCGGTCGCGGAGCGATCTCAATTCGGACCGTCTCCTGTCGTAGTCGAGCACGATCGACGCGAGCCGCTCGTTGTTGGGCCGCTCGCCGCCAAGAGTGCACAAAAATCGCCCGAGCCGTAGAATCTCGTTCCTGTAGAGTTTGTGAACGGAGGCGGTCTCCCACGTGGCGGGCACGTTCAAAACGAACAGGGGTGTTTCTGTCCGCGAGGTACGGGTGTCCGGAATGCGCCGCATCTGGTCGCAGACGGTGGTGAAAATGATCGCCCCCAGTCGGGAGTCGGCGACCGCCTCGCCCGTGAAGGCGTCGGCATAGGGGCAGAGCCCCTGGGTGAGACCCGACGGAGCCCTGTCGTGATCGATCGACGGAATGATCCGTTTCGGCCCGAAGCCGTGGGCGGCGATCCATTCGGCGGGAACAAAGGGGCAACTGTAGACGACCGTCTTCATGGGGGCTCTAACCTCATCCTCCCCCTTCGGGTTTGGGCTCCTCGACTGTGGCCGATGGAGGAGGGACCGCCGCGGGTCGGGACGGAGGGCCACTTTCCACGGTTTCGAAAAGCGCCTCCACACGGACCGCAATCCGTGCCGAGTCGGAGGGAGAGTAATCGGTTTCGATGCGCAGATAGGGGATGCCGAGCTCCTCTTCGGCGAGGCGTTTGATGCGGTACGATTCGACATCGTAGGTGAGGCACGCCTGCCAGACGAGCTCGATCACGCACTGGGGGCGATATTCCGCCACGAGGCCGCGGATCAGATCGAGCCGCCCGTCGTTGCGGGTCATCACCGAACAGGGCAGGTGATAGTATTTTTCGGCCACCGCCCTCAACGGATCGTCGGCGTTCTGATCGATGTCCTCGTAGATCGGTTTGAGGCCGGTGCAGTTTTCCATGGCGACGACGAGACCGCCGTGGCTCTCGATGATGTCGACCACACGTTCCGATCCGTGGGCGAGGGGGACGCCGGTCATGAGGACCCGAACCCTCTTCGAGAGTTCCTCGTCGTGTTCGACCGCGGCCAGGTGGTCAAAAATTTCCCTGTACGAGTCGAGATCGGCCGGAATGCAGGAGATGATGCTCTTCAGGTCGAGAAGCTGCCGGCCCGTCATGGGGGGGTGGTCCGACATCATGAGCGACGCGAGCTTGCGGCGCAGTCCTCTTTCTTGGTTCATGGCGCCGATGGCGGTGCGCAACGAGTCCCCGCTGATCTTCGTGCCGAAGCGGGATTCGAGTTCCTCTCCAAGGCGGCGCACCTCGAGGAGCCAGTGTTCGAAAGCCGCTTCGTCCTGCTCCTTCTGCGGGAGTTCGAGGACGTGCATGGGGACCGATTCGGAGAGAAGCTCGTACATCTTCTTTTTACCGTCGCACGTTGTCTCGGCGACGACGAGATCGGCCATCTCGAGGAAGGGGTTCGTTTTTTCGATGTGATAACCGTAGGTCGACTTGATGAGCGGGCAGAGGTTGGCGGGGAGGTGTTCCTCGGCTGCGGGAATCGTTTCGGCGTCGCCGCCGCAGAGACAGACGGGGATTCCGCCGGCGGCCATGATCAGCTCGCGGGGGGTGTACTCGCACATGATGCCGACGATCTTTTTGCCCGCCCCTTTTCCGGCGCGGGCATAATCGACGCAGTTGGCGATCATGTTGTCGAATCGGCTCAGCGGGCTTTGCTCCTCACGGGAGGCGGGGCTTGCGGGCGCTCACCCGCCCGGGGGGGGCGCACAGGGATTGGTCGCGTCGATGTTCATCGCGTCGCTTTTCGGGTTCTTGTTGTCGCCGCATCTTGCCATCGTCTCCGTCCTTCCTGGCGCCCATGATCGGGCAGGCTAATTCTTTCGAGCTACAACGATACCCTGGGCGATCTTGCCTGCGTGAGCCAGCTCTTGCATGAAGACCATTTCGCCCGCCATCCGTTCCATGAGCGTTTTGTCGAAGCCGATGATCTTCAGGGCGTCGTAGGTGAGTTGCATATTGAGCATGTCGAGATAGAGATCGACGCACGGCGCGAAGCGTCCCGTCTCCTCGGCGACGAGCAGATGGCAGGCGTTTTGTTTGAGAAGATTACGATAACCTTTGATGGTCTCCACGTTGGGAAACTTCATGAACTTCAGAAATCGTTCCGCCTCGGCGTCGGAAAGCCCGGCTGAACCTTCGACCCAGTCGGTGAAGGCGATGGTGCCCCCCGGCTTGACGACGCGCACCGCCTCGGAGATGAGTTTGGGTTTGTCGAGCACGTAACACCAGGCATCCTCGCCCCAGGCGAAATCGGCTCCGCCGCCGGGCAGGTTTGTGGTACAGGCATCGGAATGGGTAAAGG
>Ga0180430_10003778_pt1 | contig 12972 bp, 4 predicted proteins | sample SS_ome_9_FD_132999 | JGI IMG/M metagenome (GOLD analysis project Ga0180430, IMG submission 132999) | Hypersaline lake sediment archaeal communities from the Salton Sea, California, USA - SS_1_S_2 metaG | ecosystem: Environmental > Aquatic > Non-marine Saline and Alkaline > Hypersaline > Sediment... | reverse complement strand
TACTAAGCATTGTCTTCTTCGCTCCGAACCAGGGAATAGATACCGAATTATTCGCTCAGATTGTCGAGCAAATAGATTCGCATGTAGGACGGCAATTATCCAAAGAGTAGGCCTTGTTCAGATATTCGAAAAATTCAATGTTGGACAGAAAAATTAGCACTGTATTCACGGCAAGAGTTTGAACCTTTGCCGCGAATCTGCTATGATACCGGAAAGCCTCTGGAGCGTTGAAAATGAATGGAACAACCCCACAACTCCCGCTGGCCATCCCCACCGCTGAGATTGCCGCCTTTTGCCGGCGTCATCACATCCGGGAGTTGGCCCTGTTTGGCTCGGTGTTGCGCCCTGATTTTGGCCCGGACAGCGATGTGGATGTGCTGGTCGAGTTTGAGCCGGAAGTAGACGAAACCTTAACCCTGCCGGACCTGGTCGGAATGCAATTGGAATTATCGAACCTATTCCAGCGTCAGGTTGATTTGGTGCTGCGTGACGGCTTAAAGCCTTTTATTAAGGATGAAGTGTTGCACACGTCAAAGGTTGTCTATGCGGTCTGAGGCCCAATATCTAACTGACATTATCGAAGCAGCCGACGCGATTGCCCGTTTTCTGATCAATATTGACCGGGAAGCATTTCTGCAAGATGAGCTGCGTCAGAGTGCCGTTATCCAAAAGATCGAAGTAATTGGCGAAGCAGCCGGCAAAATTTCGCCGGAATTACGAGGGCGCTACCCGGAAGTTGACTGGTCCAGGATTGTAGGGATGCGCAATCTGTTGGTGCATGGCTATTTTTCGATAAAGACGGCAATCGTTTGGCTGACGGCAACCCAGGCAGTCCCCGAATTACGGGTCAAAATCGCCAATGTTTTGGCTCAGGAATTTGGGGAGTAGTCAGCCCTTAACAACCCTGTTGTTCGATATTATCCTCCGCCCTCCACCACGGCCATTGCCCGGCGATAATCATTGACCACCGTCCGGTCATAGAGCCGGGCATAACGCAGAGTGGTCTGTACATAGCGATGGCCCAACACCCGCTGCACCGTCACGCTATGCGTTGGCGCCCCGGCATTGAGCAACAATGTGGCGCACGAATACCGCAACCGGTGCGGGGTGATGGCCGGTGCCTCAGGCTGTCCGTAATTGTGTAACCGTTTTCCACAATAACCGGTCCCCAAAGGCCGATGACGGTTGATAAAGACGTAATCCGTGGCCGCCGGCCCCCGTACAGTCAGGTAGGCCCGTAACGCGGCCACCCCCTCCCGGCTCAGGAAGACAATCCGCACTTGCCGCCCCTTGCCCGGTTCAAGGCGTATTTGTCGCCGGGCCAAATCCAGATTCGACAGCCGTAAATGACGCACCTCCGAAGTGCGCAGCCCGGAATGCAGCATCAACAATAGCCAGGCCCGGTCCAGCGCCGCCTGACGATTGGCCTGGTCTTTTGCCGCGCTTTCCACCTCTGCCAGCAGTTTACATAGCTGCGACACCGGCACATCGCGGGGCAGCGGCGCACCGGTGTCCAGCGGTTCGACAGCCAACAGCCGCGCCTCGACTGCACGCCCGGTATCGGCCAGAAATTGCAGGAAACTTTGCAGGTCGTACAACTCCCGGTTGAGGGTGGTGGGCTTGATCCCGGCCTGCAAGCGCCGTTCCACGTAATCCAGCCACAACAGCGGAGTAATTTTCGTCAATTCCGGGGGACAGCCCAGCCCGCGCAGCGTGCCGGTCAGGTGACTGAGCAGGTTGAGGGTGGCCGGTCGCTGTTGTTCGGCTCGCCAGGCTCGACGGCGGTGGTCAAGGTAAGCCCGGATGTCGGCGGCTATATCGGCGGGGAAGCCGGGGGGCGATTGGCTTTTTCTTGCAGCCGAGTTTGCAGTCGGGGTCGCCTTTGGGCTGGCGGGATTTGGTGAGGCGGTCTTTTTCCTTGAGATAGGCTTTGGGATTGTTTTCCTTGATCCAGGCCAGGATCGCCTTGGTGCCGAGGGAGATGGTCTGACCGAAATTGAGGTCAGCGGGCAGGGCCTGGGCCAGCAGCCGGACGGTGGCATCGAGGAGAAACTGGCAGGCATGGTTGTCGAGTTCCCGCAAAACCCGGCCAAAATGGTGGGCAGTGGGCAGGGAGGCCTCGACATCGAAACCCCAGGATGAAGTGGGCTCCGGCTCGAGCCGAAAACCGAGCAGCCAGACCAGGGCCGGATGTTCGACAAGATATTGGCGCAAGGCGGGCATATATGGTTTCTGCTCGTAGATTTTGACGAGAAAGGCGGCCGCAAAAGCGGCGCGGGGCTGAGGCACAGAGCCGGGCCAGGCCCGGTCGGTGGGGCGTTCCGGGAACTGGTCCCAGGGCAGCGCCCCCAACAGGTGGAGATATTTTTGGGCGATGGGGCAATTCCGAACCCGGTCGGGCAGCCAGAGGGGATAATCAGCCAGCAGATTGAGAGCCGGACGTTGCAGGGGTAAGGGCGGCTCAGCCACCGCCGCCTGAGCCTGGAAAGTGGGCCAAAAACGGGCCAGCCAGGAGATTTGCGACATCTTCCGGCGTGTGATAAAATTTTTTTTGTTAAAAAAAGACTAAAAAACAGTAATTTTCCAACAAAATTAAGGCCTCAAATGTTTACATAAGCGCCGAGGTCCGTTTTTTGTTGCCAAAACCAGCGCCCGGCCTGACTTGAAGCTATTTGCCAAATTGAATACCACCGCAGGGTGGAACCCTACCTCGTTGGTCGAAAATTTCTGGCCTGCTGCGAACGGAATTTGGATAATAACCAAAAATCTAAAGAACCATTTCCGTTGGGCACCTTGGGGGAACAAGGAATTGCCACATGTCTTCGTCGCGCCACGAAAAACTTGGTTCACTGATCAGCCTGTTTGCCTTGCTAATTAACTTGCTATCCCCCGTTGTTCCGCTTGCTCACGCTGACACTACAAATTTGCCTGAGCCGGCGAAGACAGTGAACCGGGACCTCCCGCATACCTCTGACCTTCCAGATATTCCCTCATCCGGACTATCTGACAGGTCTAATCCCCCCCGAACCGTTCCAGACCTGGCCGCTGCAGCCGGTTTGACCCTCTCCACACCGACCGCACTAAAAAACCTCCCGCCTGCTCCCGTTCTTGCCCGCTCCCATGCTTCTGTATTGCCCCATTGGTTCACATCTGATGCGCCTCCCGTCAGCCCCGCTGCCTCTGCCGATAACGAGATTCTGCCCGCCTGGTTTGCCCCGCCGCCCGCTCCGCCCGCCGCGCCCGCAGCCCGGCCCACCGGACGAGCCATCGCCCTGTCGCAATTAACGGTGGATGTGTACGGCCCGTCGGTGCTGGGCTGGGGCGGCCCACCTGGCTACGGCGAGGTGTTCACCGCGGTCATTGCCAACAAATCCACGCAAGTGGCTTACAATGTCCACTTTACCAACACCCACCAATCATTTTTAATCCACGATGGCGGCGATACCGTCACCTCAAAACTGTTTGGCTCGATTCCCATCACCGTTGAAACCACGGCTACCCAAATCACCTGGACACCTCACTTTACCCTGAATATGAGTCCGGGTGAAGTCATCACCATTAATTTCAAACTGCGGGCCGACTGCAACGCCGCCTCCGGCCAACAAATGCGGGTGGGTGTTTACTATAATGCCGATAAAAAAGCCCTCCCCACGGAATTAAACAGCGGCGGCCTCAACGTGACCACCGGCCGCGGTAATCTGGTCATCAAAAAAGAACCGTCGCTCCAGAGTCTGCCGTCGTCCAGTTTCGGCCAGCCCATCACCTGGCACGTGACCGTCCAGAATACCGGCCTGGGCAAACTTTATGGCGCCACCATCACCGATACCGGCGGCATCAGCCTGACTCAACCCACCGGCGATATTATGCCCTCTGTTTATGTTGATGAACTGGACATCAACCAGACCAAAACCTATACGGTGGTGGGGCGGGTAGAAGCCTGCAACCTGACCAACGTGGCCCAGGCCGTGTGGAGCTGCGGTAATCAGGCCGGCGACGCCATTCCCACTAATCCGCTTGAGTCTACCGCCAGTATTTTGTACAACCCCCAAATGCCCAACGTGCAACTAGAGGTTTCACCCCCGCTCACTTTTTCCTATTGCAGCCTGATCACGCGTACGGTGCGGGTGACGGTGACCAACACCGGCGGCCCCGTCAGTAATTTTGAGCTGTATCAATCCTATAGCCACAATGCGCCCCATTTCGTCGTTTTGACGCCCACCCTCAGCCGCGATTGGGTTTATGACGAGGCCAGACACACCTTTATTTATACCGGCGGGCCGGTCAGCGGCACGTTGCCCGACGGCACAGTCAGCCCGGCGGTCATTCCCCTCACGTTTGACGTACAGCCGCCCAACGCCTGTGCCGGGGGCGATCACACCATGTACCTGTTCCCCACCTTCAACGACTTGTGCAGCGGCGATTCTTATTACGCCTTTGGGGCCATGCTCGATTACCAGTTGGGGGTTGGGACGCGCCCCGTTTTGGAGGTCAATAAAACCGGGCCATCGCACGTAAACAGTGGCGACGAGTTTGATTACCGGGTAACAGTGGCGGTAACCAACGGACAGGCTATTTCGGGCAGCGTATTTGTCACCGATACCGTCCCGGCAGCGCTTGAAATCATCGGGCCAATTACACCCTCGGTGGGGAGTACAGCCATTTCCAGCCAAACCCTCACCTGGAATTTTGATCCACCCGACGGCGATGCTACTGCCACCATCGAGTACCGGGTGCAGGCCCGCGACAGCGGGCAACCCGGTGAGTGCGGCGACGGCACCCGCGTCGAGAACCGGGTGGAGGCTGCCGCCCAAACCGACTGCCCCCAATGCGGCTCAACCGGCGACACCGACCGTATTTTTACCACCATCGACAGCGGCATTGTGGGTTACACCGGCAGCAGCGGCGGCGTGTTTGAAACGTGCGGGGCGTTTGTCATCACCCACACCTATCAAATTACCGGGGCCAATGTGGTTACCTGGGCCGGTTCGGCCTTTACCGATACGCTGGACGACGGCACGATGGATTACCTCCCCGGCTCGATGGCCGTGGTCATCAGCGGCACCGATTACGCCGCATCCGGCGCGCTCACCCCCACGGTCACCGCCAACGGGCAGTTGACGGCAGATTTGTCGCCGCTGGACCTGGCCCTGCCCACCGTCCCCACCCGGTTTTTGACCATCAATATCACCTATTCTGTCTCCATCCCGGAAGATGTTTTTACCGAAACCAACGAAGTGGAATTCCGCACCTGGTCCTATCTGTATTTGCCCGGCGTTAGCGATGTGGACCAGTGCGCCCTGAATGACTCCATCGCCCACAACACCGAGTTTGTGGCTACCCGCGGGAGTTTGGCGGTCCGCCTGCAGCCGGTTCAGCTAGACAGGTGTGAAACCAATCAGGTCAGAATTATTGTTGATGACGAAACCCCCGGCCGCGTCACCGACCGGGTGGTCATCACCTTTACTTCCACCAGCGCCGAAATTGCTTCGGCCCGTAACTTTGTAACGACCGGCGGCCTGCCCCCCACGGCTAGCCTGACCATCACCACCGATACCGACATCGGCGGCGGGCGGGGCATCATCACCTTTACCCTGCCGCCGGATTTTGACATTGCTGCCGACGGCGAAATTCAATTCGATGTTAATGTCAATTGTGTGGACGAAGCGCCGTGGGCCGCCGGGGTGGCCTATCAAACCAATTGTGCTGTTAATTACGCCAAACAAACCAGCCTGGACCATACTTATCGCTTCCCCAACCTGATTTTGTTTGCCACGCCCATTAAATACACCGTCCTGCAAAAAGATGTGCTGTGGAAATTCTTTGTCGCCAACAGCGGCAATTTAACCGCCACCAATGTGGTCATCACCAACAGCCTGTCCGGGTTGCGAGCCATTTCTTACACCACCGATAATCCTGCCGGGCTGACCGCCTCGATGCCCATTACGCCGGCCAATCCGGTAACGTTTACCTTCGACACGCTGGCCCCCTTTGAAATGCGCGAAATCACGATGACCGCCGAGGTGACTGCCTGCGACCCCCTGCGGGTGAATATCAATGCCGCCCATAGTTGCTTTGGGTCAAGCTGCACCAGCCCGTCGGCGGTGGTCAATTTTAATACCCCGGCCCCGTACCTGCTCACCAACAACGGCCAAACCGCCGACCTGCCCATGTGCGACATCGGCGAAGTGATTTTTACCACCAAAAATTCATCGTTCAATGTGAACCTGTACAATCTGGTTATCACCGAAACTCTGCAAAAGCTGGCTCCCGTACCCGGCGCGCCGATCACCGTGACCATTGTTGACGCCGCCCAAAACGAAATCGCCACCACTACCGCCTTCACCCCGGATATCCAGTTGAATGGCCTGGATACCGTTATGGTCTGGCGCCCCATCTCCGCCCCCACCGAGGTGCTGACCTGGTTTAACGAATTGCCGCCGCTGTACGTGGTGCGGGTGCAAGTACCGGTGCGCACCTATTGCGACCCGCCCAATACCCCCGCCTCCTTTGCCGCGGCCGCCGCCGAAGGTCCCTGCGGCAAAAAACTGGGGTACACGGAGAATGCCGTCACCATCGAAACGCTCAAGCCGGATATGGCTGTCACCAAAAAAGCCAGCGTCAATGGCGGATCCTTTCTGGATAAAGTGTACGCCACCCCCGGTGAAACCGTCACCTGGCGGATTCGGGTGGACAATTACGGCACCGCCCAATCTTACGTGGCCCACAACGTGGTGCTGTCCGATACCTGGCCGGCCAATTACAATTTTATCACAGCCACCTCGACCATCACCCACCACGTCTACCCGCTCAGCCGGACAATCATCTGGGATATTGGCGATGTGGATAAAGGCAACCAGCTTGATTTTTACATTACCGGCACGGTGGGTCTGGTCACCGATGCCTGTGCCCCCAACTCGGTCAACGCCACCCGGCTGACCTTTGGCTGCGACAACGGCGGCTGCACCAGCGATTTGATTCCGCAGGATACCGCCGCCTTCGGCGCCCGCCCCGGCCTGACCGTCAACCTGTCGCCCGGTCCGCAGCAGGTTTGCGAGGGCGAAATCCCCGTTACGATTCGCAATAACGGGGCTACCGCGTACTCCGCCGCGCTGACCATCACCCTGCCCACCAACTATCACTACCACAGTTTGGCCGGTTCCAGTTTGCCCCCCACCCAAATCATCAGCGACAGCCTGGCCCAGCCGCGTTTTGTCTGGGACGAAATTCCGGGACACAACGGCGTGTCGCCCTCTGTCGTCACCCTCACCCTGAATACGAAAAACAGCGGCCTGTCCGGGGCCTGCCCCATCACCAACAGCTTACCGGCCCGGGCCGATATTTATTACGAGGCCCACCCCATTTGCACCGATGCCGGGCCGTTTACCGCCACCGGCCAAACCAGCCTGACCGTACTGACCCCCAGCCTGATTCTGGACAAAACACCGGTCTACACCACCGCTTCCGCCGGCAAAACTGTCACCTGGACGCTTATCATTTCCAACAACGGCCTGGGCGAGGCCCGCAATCTGATTGTGACCGACACCCTGGCTCCCGGTTTCAGCAGCTTTGGCGCGTCTGCCGGTTCCCGCGGCGAACCGGCAAATATTGACGTTGCCAACCGGGTTGTCACCTGGGATTTAACCCTGCCGCTGGTGTCCATCCCCGCCGTCACCGAGCAGTTCACCCGCACCGAAACTACAACCACCACTACCGACAACATCTCCACCCGGCAAATGGTAACGACCACCATCCAAACCCAAACGTTGCCGCTGCCTTCGCCGGTTACTGTTATCTCGCAGGGCAGCGCCGAAACCTTTGCCACCGACCAGCACATTACCGCCACCACCGAAATCATTACCTACACCGTGCCGCTGCCCGCCCTGCCGGACCCTGCCGTCACCACCATCGAGCAGAACGGCTATCTCAGCGCCACTACCACCATCAGCGACGGCACAGTGCTGACGACCACCCTCATCGAAACCGCCACCCGCGTGGTCACGGTCACGGTGGTTGAGGTTGACCGGACGATTCTGGCGGCGGGCACGCGCGTCATCACCCCCTTTATCCCGGCGGTCTGGACGGCCACCGTCACCGCCACTGTGGGCAATACCGGCACCAACCTGACCAATCAAGTTGATGTTTATGGCGATTGCGAATCCGGCTGCGCCCACAGCGTGGTCAGCAACACCGCCTATGTCACCCTGCTCAGTAATTTTGAGAAACTGCCGCCAGTGCAGACCGGTACCATCGGCAGTTTGGCCGTGTTCCATTTCGACAGCAGTCTGGGCGGAGTCAACGCTGTGTACGACAACTTCACCCTGACCGACACCCTGCCCCTCGGCCTGGGCTATCTTGACTCAACTATCGTTTACACCACCAATGTGGACCAGCCGCCCGGCACCGCGACGACGGTCAACACCCCCACCGCCCTGACCGCCACCAACGTGGCGACCACCGTGGTCTGGCGGTTGGGGGCGCTTTCCGGCTCGGTGGAGTTTGCCGGGGTGATTACCGCCGTCATTCTGGACATTCCGGCCAACTATTACGGCCTCACCCGTACCAACATGCTCAGCGTCAGTTATCAGGAACGGGGCCGGGATTTCACCTTTGTCTTTACCGACACCGCTCAGGTCAATCTGGTTGAGCCGGTGCTGCATCTGGGCAAAAGTTACCTCACCCCCGCCGGTTGCCCGGCTGCGCTGCTGACCGACAATTTCAACGACAGCGATACCGCCGGCTGGACGCTGGCCCCCACCGCCGTTCACTCCTGGACGGTGCGCGGCGGTATGCTGGGCCTGGTCGACATTGTCAGCCCCACCGTGTTCACCCGCGCCGACCATTACGCCATGGCCGGCAACCCCGCCTGGACTGATGTCAGCTATTCGGCGATGGCCCGCGTGCTGGCTGCCGATGGCAGCGCTGAATCCGCCATCGGGCTGATATTCCGCGTCCAGCCCGGCGATAATAGTTACTACCGCTTCCACTGGAACGCTGATACCGGCGCCCGGTCACTCCAGCGCGTCACCAACGGCGCGACCGCTACCCTGGCCAGCGACACCGCCGCGCTCAACGCCGGACATTGGTATCACCTTGAAGCGCGGGCCGAAGGCAACCGCCTGCGGGTTTACGTCAACGGTCAACAGATTTTTAATGAAACGGATAGCAACTTCGCTGCCGGGCGGGTGGGTTTGTATGCCGCCGGTAACGATGTCGCCGGGTTTGATGATGTGCTGGTCACGCGGTTGGGCGATGAAAGCTGCTTTGTCGGGGCAGACGAGCTGATTACCTACACCCTGACCATCTCCAATCAAAATACCGAACCGGGCTATGATCTGGTCATCACCGATGCCCTGCCCGCCGGGCTGCGGCTGGCAACCTACACCCTGACCACCAACGACCCGTCCAACCCGCACCTCACCGTCGCTCCCGCCGAGGGCGACTCCGGCGCGCTGGTCTGGGGCATCAGCCACCTCACCCCGACCGTGCCGTTTACCAGCCTGGCCCACACTGCCATCACCCTCACCGTCTGGCTGACCACCGCCCACGACCTCACCGCCAATCTGGTTTATCCCAACCGGGCCTGGCTCAGCTATAGCAGCCTGCCCGGCGGCGGCCCGGCGGGTGAAGCCCGCGCTTACAGCGGCGGCTCCCACAGCGCCGCGGTGCAAACCGTTGACGGCGGCCTCACCAAAACCGTCACCTTTGCCCCGCCGCCCACCGCCACCCTCGGCTCGCTGGTCACGTACACCCTCATTGTCCCGGCCCGGCCTATTACTGCCGCCCTGCACCGCGTCGTCATCACCGACCAGTTGCAGACGCCGCGCTTTTATATTGAGAACGTCACCCCTGGCATCGGCCTGACCCCGACCACCGGCTTCAGTCAGGCCACCGGCCTGATTACCGCTGCCTTTGGTGTGGTCTTGCCCAATACGCAGGCCCGCGTCACCGTCACCGCCCGCATTTCGCACGAGTTCCCCACCGCCGCCACCGACCCCAACCGGCCCAACGTCATCACCAACAGCGCGGTGATGACTCACGCCACCGCCGCCGCGGTCACCCGCACCAACACGGTGTCCGTCACCGTGGGCGAGCCGAATGTCGTCCTGCACAAATCGGTGCGGTCCTCCACCGGCAGCCTGACCGGCCTCGACGGCCTGGCCCTGCTGACCTACACTCTGCGCCTGACCAACACCGGCAACAGCCCCGCGTACTCAATCGTGGTGACAGACGCCCTGCCCGCCGGCATCAGCGTGACCGCCCTCTTTGGCGGCGACGCCCGCAGCGGTCCGGCGGCCAACCCGCTCACCTGGACGGTGGACGTTCTCAGCAATACCGCCTCGGCCAACGTGGTCGTGCTGACTTACACCGCCCGGCTGTCCGGCGCGGTCAGCGGCGCGGCCCTGGTCAACCGGGCTAACCTGCGCTACCACTCCCTGACCGACACCATCCCCGGCGTGCGCCCCTACACCGCCACCGCCGCCGCGGTCATCACCCCCGGCCTGCCGAGTTTGCTCAAAACCACCACGCCCCTCACCGGGCGCGTCGGCGATATGCTGACTTACACTCTGCGCGTCACCCTGCCCGCCGGGTTGGCGAGCATGGGCGGCAACTCATATCTGGTTGATGCCCTGCCGGCCGGGCTGCATTACCTGACCGCCACCGACACCCTGACCTGGACGCCCGCCGCCGTGGGCGTGACCGCCACCGGCCCGGTGACCGCCCTCATCGGCAGCCGGGAAGTGGTGACATGGACGTTCGGCGCGGTCATCACCAGCCAACCGACCCTGCCTACGGTGGTCACGGTCACTTTCCGGGCGCAGGCGACCGGCCAACCCGGCGACCAGTGGCTGCCGAACCACGCCATCACCTACAGTGTGGTCAACACCGCCGGGCTGATTCAGCGCGGCACGCCCGTGGCGCAGGATGACGCGGCCAACGCCATCCATCAACCCGATTTGACCATCGCCAAAACCAGCGTCCCGGCTTCCGGCGCGTTTGTCCGGCGCGGGCAGCTCATCACCTACACCCTGACCGTCACCAATAACGGCCGCGCCCCGGCTTACGATGTGGTCATTACCGACACCCTGCCCCGCTGGCTGGAGTTCCGGCAGGCTTTCTCCCAACCCAACCCGGCGAGCGCGGTTATCACCTTTGCCCAATCCGGCCAACACCTGACCTGGACCGTACAAAGTATCGCCGCCGGGCCGGGCGCGGCCATGGTCATCAGCCTGACCGCCCAGTTGACCGGCAGCATCACCAGCGACTTCGGGCTGACCAACACCGCCGCCATTCCTTATTACGACTCCCAGCCCGACGGCGGCCCGTCCACCGGGTTGACACCCACCCAGCGCACCTACACCGACGGCACGGATTCCGTGTCCCACCAAATCGGGCTGGATTGGGGTGATTTGCCCGATGATGGCTCCAGCCAAACCGGCTATGCGCCGCAAATCTACCCCACCCGCCTGATTAGCAACGGGGCGCGGCATATCATCATTAATGAAAACAACCCCACCCTGGGCAGTATTGTCGATGCCGAAGAAAACGGCCAACCCTCGGTGCGGGCCAACGGCGACGACACCGCCGACAACGACGACGAAGACGGCGTCACCTTCTCCGGGCCGCTGATTCCCGGCGAGACGGTGGTCATCACCGTGACTGCCGCGGCGGCGGGCGGCAGCGGCCTGCTCAACGCCTGGCTGGATATCAACAGCGACGGCACCCTGACCCCCACCGCCGACCGTATCTTCACCGACACGGTTTTGACCGCGGGCGGCTTTGTCACCGTGGCGGTGCGCGTCCCGCTGACCGTCACTCAGGGCCTCACCACTTACAGCCGCTTCCGCTTCAGTACCGTGTCCGGCTTGCTGCCCGCCGGCCTCGCCGCCGATGGCGAAATCGAAGATTACCCCCTGCCCATTATGCCGCTGGATTACGGCGATTTACCGGAAGGTGCCGGCGGCACGCCGGTTTACAGCACCACTTACGCCGGCGACGGGGCACGGCACGTCATCCTTACCGGCGGCAACCCCACCCTGGGGGCACGGGTTGATGCCGAAACCGATGGCCAACCTTCCGCCGCCAATGGCGATGACACCGGCGTGTCGGCTATTCTGACGCACGGCGGCGCGCCCGGCGACGACGAGGACGGCGTCACGTTTAATACCCCGCTGGTGCTGGGCCGGGTGGCGACCCTCACCGTTTCCACGCTGGCGGCAGCCAACGGCGGCGCGTCCGGCAGCCTGTACGGCTGGCTGGATTTCAACGGCGATGGCGATTTTGCCGACACCTTTGAGCAGATTGTGGTCAACCGGAGCATCGCCGCCGGGGGCAGCGCGGTGCTGACCTTTACCGTGCCGCTGACCGCCGTGACCGGCACCGTTTACAGCCGCTTCCGCTTTAGCAGCGACGCCGCCGGGGTGGCCTCACCTGCCGGGCTGGCCCTCGATGGCGAAGTGGAAGATTACCGCCAAACTATTATCGCCTACGACCTGGGCGATTTGCCCGATTCTCCCTACCCCACCGCGTACGGTCATAGCGGAGCCTGGCACGTCATCAGCCCCACGTTGTACCTGGGCGACCGGGTGGATGCCGAAGCGGACGGCCAACCCAACGCCGCGGCCAACGGCGACGACAGCAGCGACGGCCCGGCGGTCGGGACCGGCAGCGGCGATGACGAAGACGGCGTAAACTGGACCCAAATGATTCTGGGCCAGAACAGCATCTTCACTGTCACCACCAGTTCCGCGGTGACCGGCTATCTGAACGCCTGGGTTGATTTCAACGCCAACGGCGCGTTTGACGCCGGCGAGCAGATTATCATCGGCGCCGGATTAGCGGCGGGCAGTAATCTGTTCACCGTGCCGGTTCCGGCCACGGCCCCGCTCACCCGGCCCATTTATCTTCGCTTCCGCTACAGCACCTCCGATACGTTGACTGCCACCGGCGGCGCGCCCGATGGCGAAGTGGAAG
>Ga0180430_10003777_pt1 | contig 12973 bp, 9 predicted proteins | sample SS_ome_9_FD_132999 | JGI IMG/M metagenome (GOLD analysis project Ga0180430, IMG submission 132999) | Hypersaline lake sediment archaeal communities from the Salton Sea, California, USA - SS_1_S_2 metaG | ecosystem: Environmental > Aquatic > Non-marine Saline and Alkaline > Hypersaline > Sediment... | reverse complement strand
GTACCCGTCGCGCCGGACGACGATCTTTCCGCATTTGGGACAGAAGGTTGTCTCGGCGTTCTGTACCCCGCTCACGTTTCCGATATACGGATAACGCAGACCGGCGTGCTTCGCTGTCTCGCGGGCTTCGATCAGCGTCTCGACCGGTGTGGGGGGCAGGTGAGTCAGCTTGTGACGGGGGCTAAAGCGGCTGAAGTGGATCGGATAATCCGGACCGATATTGTCCACGAGCCATTTGCACATGTCGGCGATGACGCGCATGTCGTCGGTGTAAGTGGGTACGATCAGATTGGTCACCTCGAACCATACACCGCGATCTTTCAGCGTCGTCAGAGTATCCAGGATCGGCTGGAGCTTGCCCGAATTGAGTTTCTGGTAGATCGAGTTGTCGAAACCCTTGAGGTCCACGTTGGCCGAGTCAATTACCTCGCAGAGTTCCTTCAACGGTCCGGGATTGATGTACCCGCACGTGACCCATACGTTCTTGATACCGCGGGCCCTGGCGAGTTTGGCGGTATCGTACATGTATTCGTAGAAGACCGTCGGTTCGGAGTATGTATACGCGATCGACTCACAGTTTTTATGTTCGGCCAGCGCCACCGCGTCGGCGGGCAGCAGGCTCAGGCGGTCTCTTACACCCGGGCGCGCCATCATGTCGAGCGTTACGGGCCTCAGGCGGAACTCGGCGCCCCGCGGGTCTTTGAGTTCTTCGGGTTTGCGCTGGGATATGTCCCAGTTCTGGCAGTTCAGGCACCTGAATCCGCACCCGGAGGTCGCCAGCGAGAAGGTCTTGCTGGCGGGCAGGAAGTGGAAGAGCGGTTTCTTCTCGACGGGGTCCAGACCGAACGAACAGGGGTTCGCGTAGACCAGCGTATACATCTTCCCGTCCTTGTTGACGCGGTTTCGGCATCGCCCGCGATCTTCGGGCGCCAGGAGGCAGTCATTGGGGCACAGCAGGCACTGAACGTTCGGACCGAGCTTGCGATAGTGGCGCGCCTCTTTGGCCCATCCGCGCCCCCGCCAACGGGCCCACAATTCACCCGAGGGCGCATCCCTCTTGAACACGCCTGCCGCCGTCGCCGCCGCGCGCCGCATCACGTGCCACGTCGCCGCACAAACGCCAGATACCGACGCCAGGGCGATCGCTCCGTACTTGAGAACGCTCCTGCGCGATATTCCCTCGGGCTTCGCCGCCGGTGCGGTCAGTTCTTCGTTCGTCTTCCGATCCATCCCCACCTCCTCATCGCCATGTAAATACTGGCCGCCGCATGCACCAAAAACATTACCAACAGCGGCCAGACAAATGTCTGATGTATCGCAAGGGCCGTGTCGCTGTCCAGCAGTTTCTCCAGGCCCAACGTCCCGCTCATCGCGAAACCGCTCACAATACATAATAGCGTCAGCAGCAGCAGGAACCATCCGGATATTCGGATAGTCTTGATCATGTAGTAGTTCAGTTTTTTTCCGGCCATCTCAAGCTCTCTCGCGATCACTTCGTTGGTCGCAGCAGGATGATCGTCCCGCCGGCGACCTTCAGTACCATCGCCGTCACGCACACTCCGATCACGCCGATCAGCGGGACCAGCAGTGTACTTACCAGCAGCGCCCCGGCCGCCGCTCCGAGAAGATCGGCGGTGTAAAGTCGCGAAGCCGTCGGCGCGAGCCGGTCGAAACTTGCCTTACCGGCCAGCGGGAACTCCATACCCGCCAGCATACCGAGTATCAACGTCGCGCACGGGACCGCTATCTGCGAACAGATTTTCATCAAACGCGGATCGGCGATTCCAACCAGCGCGGTCAGCATCACGGGCAGAAGTCCCGCGCAGGCGGCAAGGGCGAACTCCAGCCCCGCCAGCCTGCGCCCGCCCCAGCGCCCCAGCATCCGGTTCATCGCCAGAGAGCCAAGCGACAGGCCCAACATGAACATCGTCACAATCAGGCCGATATTATGATACAAGCTGCCCTGGAGAATCTGAAAGCCCAGCAGCAGCACCATCTCCAGCGACGCCGCGCTAAAGCCCGTGGTAAAAATTGCCAGCGGAACGGTCCGGAGGCGGATTACGTAAATCCCCAACAGTATCAGCAGAACCGCCTCGAGCGCGCCGGTCTGGAATCTGAACCGGCTCAACCAGTACTGAAGGTGATAATAGTAACCCACCGGGTGCAGGTCCCTGTTTATCGCGGCGGTGGGCGAAATTGCGCGGCGCACGTCCGAGATCCGGTCGGCGGTCAGAACGCCTCTTAGATAGTGAGCGTTGACGTACTGGTTTTTTACCCCGGCCGCTTCGATACTCTCGGCGATGTCCATGGTCAACTTACCGTCCGACGCCAGGAGGAACGTTCGCCCGGCAGGGACGATCAGGGAATTGTTGAAAACCTTTCCGAGCGTTCGATGCGCCGTTCCTATAAGACGCGACAACTCCTTACTGAGGTAATTCCGGTATTGCCCCATCGATATGCACAGCACGCCGTCGGGCTTGAGTGCTCGCTTGACTTCACCGAAGAATTCGACCGTGTAAAAGCGGTTCAACTGCGAGGTTGAAGGGTCGGGAACGTTGACGATCGCCACGTCGTACTCACCGGTGACCTGGCGGACGAACACGCGACCGTCGGTATTGAACGTGCGTATCCGCGGGGCGTCGAGACCCGCGGGCAGGTATCGCTCCGATGTTTCCAGGATCAGCGGATCCAGTTCGACGTAGTCAACCGCGGCGCGGGCATACTTGAGTATTTCCTCGGCCGATCCGGCCACACCCCCGGACACGAGCAGCACTCGCTGCGCCCCGGGGCGCTGGGCCATCGCGTAGTGAACCGACTCTTCGGAACTTATGATATCGTGGGTCGACAGAATCGGCAGACCGTTCTGGATGAAGTTATACTGCCCGGCCGATTCGGTGACTACCAGGCTGCCATACGGTGAATTGCCTCTGTCAATCACGTTTTGCCCGGCGTATTGCATTCGCGTGGATATTCCGTCCAGATTTCCGCCCCATGCCCCCGCGACCGCGACCGCTCCGAGGGCGACCAATCCCCATGCCGCAATCCTCGCCCGGAGCATCGACGCGACGCAGGCGCCCAGCAGCAGGTTCAAGACGGCCGGTACGTACAGTATCCCAAAGTGATCCAGCAGGTGAATCAACACGAAACTGAAAAGCACGCCGCCGGCAATTTCGCCGATGCTGTCGAGGAAGTACACCCTGCCGATGCCCGCGGAAGTCTCATCGGACGTGAGAATCCTGCACGACAGGATCAGCAGGTATCCGGTAATCAGACAGTACGGCGCGAGTATCACGAAGCAGCCGATCACCGTACCGGTCACGCCGACCGCGGCGCCGCGAATGAATACGACGTTCCTCAGCATTCTAAGCGCAAATACCGAGGCGATGGGGACTACGGCTATGGTGATCTGTGCGCCCAGGAGCGCCCACAACGGGTTCTTGAGCTTAGATGTCGTTCGCCCCACCCAGGCGCCCAGCCCCGCCAGCAGCAGCCAGTTGCCCAGGATTATCCCGAAGATCATCTCGTTGCCCGAGAAGACCGCCAGAAATTCGCGCATCAGCGTGAGCTGCGTGATTATCGACGAGACGCCCAGCGCGCAGACGGACAGGAAAAGCACGATGCGGCGCCCGCCCGCGCCATGGGCGGAAAGCTTCCATGGCCCGGAAGCGTCAGTCATTGTTGTCGCCGAGGGTTTCGTGTTCATGGAAGGCTTCGACCTGGTAGGTCAGCACGGTCAGGCCGGGTTTCCGCCAGTCTGTCGGCGCCATGCCCGCCTTGCGCGACAACTGGGCGAGGAATGTTTCCTTGTCGGGCATCTGGGCCCAGACCTGGGGCAGATATGTCGATTGGTGGCGACCTTTTCTCAGGATCACTCCGTCGATATACGGGCGGAGCCTGGCCAGCAGGTCTTCGGGAGACTCGAACTTCAGCGGTTTTGGGACCGTCAGAACGCTGATTTCGATCTCTATTTTGTCCGGTTCATCCGGGCCCACCGGTTTGAAACGCCTGTCCTTCGTCGCGGCGCTGACGGTCATTTCCACCACTTCCTGGTAGAGGGGCTGTCTCGGGAAGAATCCACCGATGCAGCCCCGCAGTTGTCCGGACCTCTTCAGCGTCACGAAGCAGGCCTTGGGTTCCAGAAGCTGCTTGGGGATTTCGGCGGTATCGATCTTTGCGAGCTTTTGTTCTTTCGCGGTTTGCAGGAGCGTTCTGCGCGCGAGGGTCATCAGGAATTTCCGCTCGACCGGTCCGTACGTATCGCTTTTGGCAGCGATCCCGGAGTCCGATGCGTCGGGATCGTAGAATGCGATTGCCGCGTACCCGACAACCCTGGATGAGTCTCCCGCCGTATCTCCACTGTTGCAGGCGTCGAGCAGGCGGGTCTTCCAACCCTTGATCCGGGCCAGGTGCATCAGAGAGAGGATCGGTTCGCTACCGCATGCCATCTCTGACGTTATTCCCTCGGTGTCGAGTTTGCAGATGGCTTCGACGCACCTGGCGTCCAGTTTCCGGGCGTCGTCGTAGGATTTGAAATGGCTCAGGTCGCTGCTGGCGATCACGATGGTCTTGTCGTTGACGTACTTCGCCAGTTCCCGCGCGGCCGCCTCGGTGTCGGCGTCGCGGAACACCGCCGGGACCAGCATGAAATCTTTCAGCGTCTTCTGGAGGAAGGGCAGTTGGACTTCGAGCGAATGCTCCCACGTGTGTGGCGTGTCCTGTCCGAAGGGGGGGATTTCCTTGCGGGCCTGGCGCCACCAGCCCGGTCGGCGGACCTGGCAGGGGGGGGGCGATACAAACGAGCCTTTTCCGATCAACTTTTTCGCTATCGGCGATAGGCCGATGTCCCCCAGCGGTGTGCGATAGGCATCGACATCGGGGATCGAGGCGCCTTGGTATCCCCCGGCGTAATGGCTTGGGGCCAGAACGATCGCCGTGCGAATATCCCTGCCTTCGAGCTGCTTGTATGCCGCGGCGGCCGTCCGGCCGGAAAAACGGTAACCCGCGTGCGGGCAGACCAGGCCACGCAGGCCCTTGATGCCCAGGGGCTTGGCGCCGGCGAGCAGACCGGAGACCATGTTTGACAGCTTCTTCTTGTCGGCGGGATAGAACATGCCCGCCACCGCCGCCTCACGAACTTTTCCAAACTCGCGATTTGCAGTCTGACCGTCAGGATCGTTTTCGTTATCCGTTCCGCGATCGCAACCGATCAGTATCCCCATTATCACAATCAGAAACGCAGACATTCGATACATGGCGTCAGCCCTCGTATTATCGACGATAGCATTTTTATTTATTATACCCCACCGGCAGGGTATTTTAACCCACCTGTCCGTAAAGTGCGGATATATGCTTGAAAGATGCCCTCGGAAGAATAGTATCTTATAGAGATGAGCGACGTCAGATTACAAGTTGCGCTGGATTTCCTCGAACTCCCGCGGGCGATGGACGTGGCGAAGCTGGCTGTCGCCGGCGGCGCCGACTACATCGAAGCCGGTACGCCGCTGATCAAGTCCGAAGGGCTTGACGCGGTGAGGCGCCTCCGCGAGATGTTCCCGGACAAGACTATCATTGCGGACATGAAGACGATGGACGCCGGAAAGATAGAGGCCCAGGCCGCCGCCAAGGCGGGCGCCAATATCATGACGGTTTCCGGGACCGCTTCGCTGTCGACCATCAGGGAATGCGTCGAGGTGGGCGCCCATTACGGTATAGAAGTGGCCGTCGATCTGCTTGGCGTGTCCGATCCGGTGTCGTTTGCATCCCGGGCGGGCGAGTTGGGTGTCGCGTGGCTTGACGTGCATTGTCCGATCGACCGGCAGATGTCCGGGCAGGATCCGCTGGCGGTTCTCAAGCAGGTCCGCGGCGAGACCGACCTTATACTCGCCGTTGCCGGCGGGATCAACAGTGAGACTGCTCCCGTCGCGGTCGCTAGCGGCGCCGACGTGGTGATTGTCGGCGGGGCGATCACCAAGGCCGTCGATCCCCAACAGGCGACGGTCGACATTCGCACCGCGATCGATTCGGGCCAGGCCGTCGCCAGCGATCTGTTCAAGCGGGTATCGGCCGACACTATCGGCCAGGCGCTCCGGACAGTGCGCACATCCAACGTCTCCGATGGCAGTCACCGCCTGGCGTGTCTCGAGGGGATAAGGCCCCTGAGGCCCGGCCAGTTCGCCTGCGGACCGGCCGTCACGGTGCGGACGCTCCCGGGCGACTGGGCCAAGTCCGTCGAAGCCATTGACATCGCCCAGGCCGGAGACGTGATTGTGGTCGATGCCTGCGGGAGGCCCCCGGCGATCTGGGGCGAACTGGCTACCGAGAGTGCAAAGGCCAAGGGCCTCGCCGGACTCGTCGTCGACGGGGCGGTGCGAGATACCGCCGATATTCGGGAACTCGAATTCGACGTCTGGACGCGCCACGTGACCAGCCACGCCGGCGACCCGCACGGGCACGGCGAGATAAACCAGCCAATCCGGGTCGGCGGGCAGGCGGTGGCGCCGGGCGACTGGATAGTGGCTGACGATGACGGCGTGATGGTGCTGCCCAAGGCACGCGCGGTGGAAATGGCCAATCGGGCCTCCGACGTTCTTGAGGCCGAAAACCGCATCCGCCAGGACATTCGAGACGGTAAAGGAACTCTAGGACAGGTCGTAAACCTGCTGAGATGGGAAAAACAAGGAGGCGGTAGTGCCGTTCAGGGATAAAAATGCAGTCCAGGCTGCAGGAAAAGGGCTCCTGGAACTTATAGACGCGGTTATGTCCGATGCCGACTGGGGCGGATTCGTCGAACTCGCCGACATGCTGCCCCAGGCCGACAGGACATTCGTTACCGGCGCCGGTCGAAGCGGACTGGTCGCCAGAAGCTTCGGTATGCGCCTCATGCACGCGGGACTTCCGGCGTTTATCCCCGGAGAAACCGCCACGCCCGCCGCACGGGCCGGCGACCTGCTCGTCGGGGTCAGTTGCACGGGGACCACCGGATATACCGAGTACCTCGCGCGGCGCGGCTGCGAGTTGGGCGCGAAAGTTGTTGTCATAACCGCCGAACCACAGTCGCCTCTGGCACTGGACGCGCACAAGGTCATTCTCGTACCGGCCAAGGGTAACGACATAGTCGTGCGGGCGGCGGTTTTCGAGCACGCTGCAAGCCTCTGTCTCGACGCGGTTTTCAATATGCTTGTCGACCGCCTGAAACTCGATCCCGATTCACTCAGGCAGCGGCACGCGAATCTCGAATAGGTTGACCCGCATTTTTCGCCGCGTTTTTTGCGAACCTGCGTAAGATATTAAACCAACTGTGATTACAACTGTTTTTCTCGAAGTTGAGAAAACACACTGTAATTCTCGGCGCGGTGATTTTTTGTTCTGGCAAGGACGATGAGCGTTTTCTGCGAAGGCATATCGGGCGATATTTCGAGTAGAAAACGTTAAATCGGACGCCGCCAGAACGAAAAAGCACCCGCCGACGCGGAAAACATGGTGAAAAATGCGGGTTAATTGGGGCCCCAGATTTCTTTCAGCAAATCGTGCAGCACGGGATCGTGCAGCTTGAGTTCCGCTCGCACGAACGGGTAGAAATCGTTGCGGTAAAGGTACGCTTCGGTGCCTTCGGCGAAGTATTCCAGGTGATTGGTCGCCGCGTAATGGCGGACCTTCCGTCCGGTGTGCGACAGCACTTCGTCGTAGAGTCCCGCCTTCATCGCCTTGTCGTATGCGGCCTTGATACGCGGTTCATTGAAACCGAGGACCTGGTGGTGATAAGCATGGGCCAACTCGTGCAGGATGACGGCTGGGTGTTTGATCATATGGTGTCGCTCCAGAAGCGACGCCGCCCGTGTGACGTGAACCTTCCTCGCCAACCGGGGATCGTAACCTCGCTCGGTGAGCCAACCGGCGCCGGGGTGGTACGGTCCCGGTTCTACGTTGATTTCGGGATGATCGTATTCGATCCATATCCCCACTTTCCGCATTTTTTGGAGGCGGTCTTCCGGTAAGAGTATTGCTATGCGCTGCAGGTGATTTGCGAGCATCGCAATCGCCCGGCCCCCGGCTTCGGCATGGTCGCCTTCGAGCAGTTTCGGTTCAATGTAAACTTTCCATCCCTCGATGTCCTTGACGACGGGATCGAAGCGGGTTTTCTTAAGCGCTGTTTTCCCAACATTTGTTTTAGCGTCTGTCTCGCAACCGGAAAGAGCGACCGTCATCATCGCGACGGAGACAGTTAACAGTGCGGCTGTAATTCCATATTTTTCGATCATTTTCTTGTCTTGAATCTCACTGGTTGTCCGAAACCCCGATTGCCGTCGATAAAAGGGGCGGTCAATACGTTATTGTTAGATTAATATCAGTCCCGCTTGATGCGATCGATCAGCTTTTTCTCACGAAACTCTTTGTGGTATTTTTTTGAATAGGCGCCAAAGTCGAAGGGCTTTGTTTTAACCATGGGCGCCGGATTACGCGGAAGGCGTTTTCGCAAAGCTGCAAGAATCTCGGCGTAAGCAGGCTTATCGGCGAGGTTCGTCCATTCATACGGATCGGAGTTGTGATCGTAGAGTTCCTCGGCGCCGTTGGCGTAGCGAGTGAATCGCCAGCGTTCGGTGCGCAGCGAATCGTTCTTGAAACCGTTCGACGTGATAGAACCGTGTTTCCAGGGCGCCTCGGGGTTCTTAAGCAGCCCCGCGAGGCTGTGTCCGTCAAGATGCTGGCGCGGAGCTTTCACCCCGCACAGTTCGATGAGAGTCGGATACAGATCGAGAAGATTGACCGTGCGCGAGCAGTTGACTCCCTGGCGGTAATTATCCCTCATGCTTTTTGGTAGTGCAACGATCAGGGGGACGCGGCAAGACTCTTCCCACAGCGTGAATTTGCGGTAGGTCAACTTCTCGCCGAGGTGCCAACCGTGATCGGACGACAAGACGACGATGGTGTTGTCGGCGTGACCGCTGGCGTCCAAGTTTTTCAGGAGGCGCCCGACGAGGTCGTCGGCGTAGGCGATGCTCGCGAGGTAGGCCTGCACCGCTTGGCGGTGATATCCGTTCGCGTCGAGAACCCTGTAGTAGACGCAAGGGCCTTTGCGCGGGGCGCCTTTCGGGATGTCGTCGTAGTCGTCGGTCTTTTGGGGCGGTAACTGGATCTCATCGAGCGGAAACATGTCGAAGTACTTCCGTGGAACGAACCATGGAACATGAGGCCGGTAGATCCCGCAGGCCAGAAAGAAGGGCTTTGCCCGCTTCTCGTGAAGTTTTTGAGAAACGAACTTCATGCTCATCCAGTCGCCGGTTTCCTGGACTTTCTTATCGAGAGGTCCCCAATTGAACTCCATGTACCAGTTCCTGGGTCGCGGTTTCCTGTAGAACGCCGGTTGGTATTCCTTTTTCGGTATATGGGTGGGTGGAAACTGCAGGTTCTTGCTCGGCCAGAAATCATCCCAGGAATCAGGATGATTCTGATAGTGGTGATATATCTTTCCGGCTCCGGCGGTCTGGTATCCGTTGGCCCGCAGGTGGGCCGGCAAGGGCACGGCTGTCGGCAGGAGGATGTCCTGCCATGTCTGGATCGGCGAATTCACATAACATCCCGATCGGTAGGGTGCGACCCCGGTCATGGATGCCGCCCGGGAAGGCAGGCACGCCGGCGCGGCGCAGTAAGCACGCGTGAAAAGAGTACCGCGCCGAGCGAGGCGGTCGATATTAGGCGTCCTGGCCTGAGGGTGACCTCCCAAACATCCGACCCAATCGTTGAGATCGTCGATGACAATAAAGAGCACGTTAGGTTTCTTGGCGGAATTGCCTCTGGAGGCCTCCGCGGACGAATCGCCCATAAGCAGCCTCGCGCCGGCAATAGCGGCGCCGGCGGTCTGCAAGAATCTCCGCCGGGACAGCCCGCCGGCTTGACCGTATCCTGATCGCCTCATACCGCACGCTCCTTTCAGTCCGACCTGGTTCTCACCGAACCTGGTCGCTTCTTGACCGCAATCAACATCTTCTTCATCGCCTTGCCCATAGCATTTCCGATCAGGAAGTACGATTCGGCGTTGCTGTACCAGTGTTCAATGTCACCCCGTCCCGGCGATACTTCCGGGGGCCGGTAGAAATCCCGCGTCTCGACACATTGCACGTTGTCCATCGTTTTCGCTGCCGCGGCCTGGGCGGGCTGAACCATCTTTTGCAACCTGCCCACGACTCCGCCATGCGATTTGCGCCCTCCAAAGCCGCTATTGGCGATCACGAATGGAAGATTCGCAACGCCGAGGTCCTTACGTACGTCGCGTATGAAAAGCGGCATGAGCCTGGCGTATTCCTTCGCCCAGTCCTCGTTGCAGCCGTCGTTCCATCCCTGATGCCAGCAGAATCCGGCGATTTCATAGCCTCTACCGTCATACTCGGGAAAGTGTTTTTTGAGATCGCTCAATACTTCTTTCACTTCATCCATCATCAAACGATAGTATTCGCCCGGCTTGGGGGTCGTACCGTCTTTACCGGGCTTGATCTCAAAGCCCGGCTTGCCGGCACTGGGTGGTCGGAAATGGAACGCCAGACTCTTACCGCCCCAGGCGGTTTTTATAAGAAGCACAGGCTCTTCATAGAGGTCTCCCATGATGTGTCCAAACTGGAATTCCGGCCCGATCGTCTCGTCCCTCGAACCGAAGCCGACGCTCAGGCCGCCTTTCTTCAGTTCGTTATTACGGCCTCGTTTGAAATATACGTTTACATCCTTGCGAACGACCCATTTACCGTCCTCGTCTACGATATGCTTGTAGGTTTTCATCTTTTTGGGATCCTTGGCCAGGCTCTCGAGCGTTCCCTTCTTCTTCTTTTCGATCGCCTCGTCGCTCAGTCCTCTCTTTTTGTAACTTGCGGTTCTTCGCTCGTTGAACTCGACTGCGCCTGCCCCCACCATATTCGATTGTCCGGCAAGGATGAACACCTTCAGCGGTTTCTTTGCAGCCATCGCGCTACTGGAGGAAATCGTCGTAAGGATCACCATTAGAATCGTCGCTGTTCTGTTCAATTTCTTTACTCCTGCAGTATGTCTTTCGGTAACGCCGCAACCCGCGGATGTCTGTTGCATCATCTCTCTACAAACTCTCCCCGTAGCTCCAGCCTTTTCGCACGGGCTCTTTCACGAAGGCGTTCAGTTCATCGTGATTCGTGATCTTGCCCGCCTTGGCGTCCCACTCGATGGTGGTGTTGAAACGTTGAGCCAGCACGCCCAGAAGCGATATCTCCGTCAGCTTCGAGGCGTAGTCGAAGTTAGAACCGGGTTCCGGTCCGTTGCCTTTGATCGCTGAAAGCCATTCCCGGAAAGATCCGCCTTTTGCTCTCGGAATCGTCTCGGCCGGCGGTTTGGACTTCCAGGCCCTGCGGACGTCCTCGGGCATAATCGCGGGATGTCCGGCGTGCGTTCCGCAGCCTATCAGTCCTTTTGAACCGACCATCCAGCACGCGCGCCCCATGCTGCGCGCGTGCTCCACGCCGAACTTCTCGATCCGCCCGACCTTTTTCCAATCTTGCGGGCCGTCGAACCAGTGAAGCGTCACCGGACCGCGGGAACCTTTAGCCGGGAAGCTGTATTTAATATGGCTGCGGGTCGGGATGATCCCGTCGAGGGATTTCTCGCGCTGCACGCACTCGATCTTCGTAGGCGGGTCGAGATCCAGCGCCCAGACCGGGGTGTCCATGGTGTGACAGCCCCAGTCGCCCAGCATGCCCGAGCCGAAGTCGTAAACCGCGCGCCACTTCTTCGGAAGATATTCCGACCAGAAGGGCCTTTTCTTCTGCGGTCCCAACCAGAGGTCCCAACTGAGCGTGTCGGGTATCGGCGAAACCGGCGGCGGCATGGTTTTGGGATTGCAAAAATGCGAACCGCCCATACCCGGACCGCCGTTACCGGCGAAGACCTCCTTCACCTCACCGATCAGGCCCGAGCGATAGGCCTCCACCGACTTGCGGATACCGTCGCCGGCGTGGCCCTGGTTGCCCATCTGCGTCATCACTTTGTATTTGCGTTTGGCCTTTTTGAGTGTGCGGGCCTGCCAGATATTGTGGGTCAGCGGCTTTTGAGTATAGACGTGAATACCCCGCTCCATACACGCCAGAGTCGCGGCGAAATGCGTGTGATCGGGAGTGGAGACTACGACCGCGTCGATCTCCTTGTGCATCTTGTCGAGCATGACCCGAAAATCTTCGTAGAACGGTTGCTTCGTGCGCCAGTTCTTCATGTTCTCGGCGCATACCGCCCGGTCCACATCGCAAAACGCCACCAGGTTCTCATCTTTACAACCCTGGTTGTAAGGTTGTTGTGCGATCCATCCGCCCGAGCCGATAAAGGCTACGTTCAGCTTACCGTTGGCCGATGTTGACGATTTACCAATGGTGAATCTGGGGAAAACCGTACTTGCCGCCACCGCACCGGAGACGGCCATGAATTTTCGTCTTTTCATCGTAAACACCTCATATTAAGTGGAGAAATCTCCAATCTCTAAAGAAAAGGAACTCATCTTACGTCACTTCTTCATCCTCACCATAGCCTCGGCGAGCGCTTTTCCAAAGCGGACAAACGTCTTACCGCTGCCAAGGTAATGGTATTCGGCGTTGGAGGCGCAACTATCCCAGATCTTCTGCTCTTTGGCGGTCAGTTCTCCGTCGCCGAAACCGTACCGGGCGCATTGCTTCTTGTACTCATCATGCGTCATCTTTCCCTGCTTTACCTGCCGCTTCAAGCCGCCGGTCATTCGCCGCTTCCAGTAAATATCACTGAGCGCCAGTTCGTAGTATGGGCCGCTGTCCACCGCGATCACGTTACCGCGATACTTCGCGTCAACCTTCCGGTCGTATTGTTTGACCGCGGCAAACTGGACCTTCCGGAACGCCGTCACGGGCAGGCCCTTGTCAAACTTCCGACTGTCCGGGTCCGTACCGTATACTCCCAGAACCCCCACGATAAACGGCAGGGTCGGCGACTTGAACTCCTT
>Ga0180430_10003776_pt1 | contig 12978 bp, 10 predicted proteins | sample SS_ome_9_FD_132999 | JGI IMG/M metagenome (GOLD analysis project Ga0180430, IMG submission 132999) | Hypersaline lake sediment archaeal communities from the Salton Sea, California, USA - SS_1_S_2 metaG | ecosystem: Environmental > Aquatic > Non-marine Saline and Alkaline > Hypersaline >... | reverse complement strand
GGGAGGCAGTCCGAAGATGTTTCCAAAATTCCCCTGGCCATCCACAAGCGGTTCGCGCAGGGTAAAGCTTTGGGCCAGGCGCACGAGCGCCTCGTAGACGGCGGCACCACCGTGGGGGTGATAGTTACCGGTGGTATCACCCACGATTTTGGCGCACTTGCGGAACTTGCTGTCCGGCGTCAGCCCCAGATCATGATACATCACGTACATGATGCGTCGCTGAACCGGCTTGAGTCCGTCACGGACATCCGGCAAGGCACGCGACATGATGACTGACATGGCGTAATTGAGGTAACGCCGACGGGTTTCATCACCAATGGAGATGTAGTGGAGTTGGTCCCCGTTCTCCTGGTCAGCTACGTTCGGTTCTCCATTCCCTTCCGCCACAATGTACCTCTACAGCCAGTTACAAAACTTCGAACAATCCCGGGTGATAGCGAAATTTGGCGAATTCGACAACTTGCGATGGTTACGCAATTCTGAGTTGAGTTTTTCACGGTCCGTGAAAACAAATGATGCCGCGTTTCCAATTCTGAGGGAAACGCGGCATCCTGCTTGTACAGATTCGCCTGCCAGTTTAGCCGAGCAGATCCTTGATGGTGTCGCGTTCTTCGCGCAGCTCAGCCAACGTTGCGTCGACTTTTTGCTGGGCGAAATCGTTGTGCTCGATGCCTTGGACGATCTCGACCTTGGAGCCGTTGCTTCTCAGTGGGTAACCGAAGATCAGGCCTTCGTCGACACCGTAACTGCCGTCGCTGCAGACAGCGGCGCTGAAGCAGTCGTCAGCGGCAGTTGGGGAAGTAATCGCTTTGAGGCTGTCGATAATTCCGTTCGCGGCAGAGGCGGCGCTACTGGCACCGCGGGCCTGGATCACTTCAGCACCACGCTTTTGCACGCGTGAAATGAAGTCGGCCTGCAGCCAGGCGTCGTCCTGAATCACTTCGGGAGCTGCCGTTCCACCAATGGTGGCGTGGTAGAAGTCTGGGAACTGAGTGGCGGAATGGTTCCCCCAAATCGCCATGTGTTTGACGTCAGCCACAGCCTTGCCAGATTTCTGAGCAAGCTGTGTCTTTGCGCGATTCTGGTCGAGCATGGTCATCGCATACCAGCGATCACGAGGCACGTCCGGGGCGTTGTTCATCGCGATCAGGCAGTTCGTATTGCAGGGATTACCGATCACGAGAACCTGCACATCTTTGGCTGCGGCAGCCTGAATGGCTTTGCCAGTGCTGGTGAAGATGGGCCCATTGATCTTAATCAGGTCGCCGCGTTCCATGCCCTGCTTACGTGGGACGGACCCGACACAGAGTACCCAGTTGCAGTCACCAAAACCTGCTTCGAGGTCATCGCTGCTGGCTTTCGTCACGCCTGCCAGAGTTGGGAAAGCACAGTCGTCGAGTTCCATTTCAACACCGTCCAAGGCAGACAGAACGGGTGGAATCTCCACCAGATTGAGGTGCACAGGTTGATCAGGACCGAAGACTTCGCCGCTTGCGAGACGGAAAGCGAGGGCGTAACCAATGTTTCCAGCTGCGCCAGTCACAGCGATACGAATTGGGGCAGTCATGATGATTCCAGAGTTTCTAAGGTGAAATGCTTGTACGTGAGTTATGTTTCTATCGACTTTTGGTTTGGGTTAAAAGTGATTGGCGGAGGCCGTTTTGAATTCACGATTGCGTCCCGTCCGAAGGTCAGTCATGATAAGCACTAAAGTCAAAATACGATTATCGGGAAATGAAACAGGCCCGACGATCACAAGTTGTGATCATCAAGCGGGTTGTGGGTCTTCGTTCATTTCAACCAAGAGGTAGAGGTTTCATGGCCTCCAATGTTGGAATCAAATACGGCTCGGTCAGCATCACCGGGAATTTCCGCGACAACAACGAAGACAACTTCCATATTGATGAGCAGGAACGTTTCTTCCTTGTTGCTGACGGGATGGGTGGTCAGAGCGCAGGCGAAAAAGCGAGCGAACTGGCTGTCGAGCTGATATCTGAAAAGCTCCGTCAACTGGTCAATTTTGACAGCGACGCCCTCGAGGAAATCGTGGGTGCGATCGATCGCGCGGTCGAGCACGCCAACTCCGAGATCATGGCTCTCGGTGAGTTGGAACCAAGCTACAAGAACATGGGGACCACGATCACGTTTATCGTGGCTGCCAACGGTTCGTTCTACGTGGGCGGTGTGGGTGACAGCCGCACGTATCTGTTGCGTGATGGCGACTTGCAGCAGTTGACCGAAGATCACTCTCTCACCCAGGCGTTGGTTAAAGCGGGAACCATTAGCAAAGAAGAGGCCTCTACGCACCGCTACAAAAACGTCCTCTATCGTTATCTGGGCTCAAAAGATGGTGGGTCGGGAACCGAATCGCAGAAGGTGCAGCCACAATCGGGCGATCGCTACATGCTCTGCTCAGATGGAGTGTACGACGGAGCGAATGATCGGGTGATCAAAGAGGTACTCTCAGAGGTGAATGACCCGCAAGAAGCTGCCGAAGCGCTGGTCAAGGCAGCCGAGCAGGGTGGTTCGAAGGACAACATCACCTGTGTTGTGGTGGATGTGCTTTAATGCTCTTTCGAGCTTTGTTTGTCCCAATTCACATTGAACTCGACCGCTCCGTTGTCGCTGTCTGATTGATTTCAGAGCGAGACACATGCGAATAAACGGACTAGCAACCAGATGATCAATCACAATCCTACGATCATTCTGGGATCGCAGTCTCCCCGACGGTTGGAGTTGTTGTCTTACCTTGTTCCGGCTGAACAGATTGCAGTGATGCCTCCGCTGAATTCTGACGAACCGGGATTCGAAGGCTGTACAGATCAATCTGCCATCTTGGGCCAACTCACCAAGTTGGCCGAACTCAAGAGCGATGACGTTTGGAATCAGCTTGCAGATCATCGAAACAAGACACTGATTACGGCGGATACGATCATTGTGGCTGGCGATGAAGAGCCTGTTGTTTTGGGAAAACCAGACGGTAAGAACTGGCAGTCGACCGTAAGCACATGGTTCCGAAGTTTGTATTCTGGCAAGTCGCATTACGTCTATACTGGAGTCTGTCTCCGAAACGATTCGCAGCGGAGCACCTTTTATGTGGGGACGGAGGTTCGCTTTCGCGAGGTCTCCGACAATGACTTGGAGTGGTACCTTCAAACAGAGGAACCGCTGGGTAAAGCGGGGGGATACGCCATTCAGGGCGCAGGCAGCCTTTTTGTGCGCTCCGTGGAGGGTAGCCTCAGTAATGTTATTGGACTCCCGTTAGCAGAGACGAGACAAGCGTTGCTTGAATTTTGAGGCAAAACTCATCGATTTCGCGAACAAGAAATCTCTCTCAAGCAAGCGATTCGCCGGTGTGGGGAGTATTATGGTAGAACCCGTTTTCATTTTATTTTGGTCTGGCTCCTGTCAGATCTCTTTCTTCCATTTCAGGTAGTTGCATGAGTACTTCCCGTTCTTTTTTCCAGAGCTGGGTCGGCAGCACAGTTCTCACTGTTCTGGTGGCCGTCGTGATGTTGGGGCTGATGTTTTGGACTGGCCCAGAGAAGGGTGAGATCGACGACCCTCGCGATCACGATCACCCCGAAGTTGTGTTGCAAGACAGTAAATGCGATGCGGAATTGTCTCGCGTTTTGAATGGTCTCGCACCAGGCCAACTGGGCATCAGCACTCAAGCCGAGGACATGATTCAGCGCCTTAATTTATGGCTCACTGATTGCGGGATGGATGAGACGGAACTCGCCAACCTGCAGTATGACCCGACGACTGCGGGAGGCAAAATCGGCGACGAGGTGCTGCACAGGATGCAGAACGAGCGGTTTATTCCTGAGGATGCGATTCACATACGTGAATGCCTGCTGGCTCGGAAAATCGTGGAAGACGTTGTTAAGGATGCAAAGAATGACGTGGAACGTGCCGTCGAACTGTTTCGTTTTGTTTCAGAATCGATCGCTCTTAGTCCCACGCAGTTGATTCTGACCCCTTACGATGCACTCGTGTTCGGCGTCGGCACGCCAGCCGATCGAGCTTGGGCCTTTGCATCGCTGCTGAAACAACTTCGGATTGATACGGTCATCATCCAGCCGCAAGACAGTGAGTATTGGCTGATTGGAGTCATCACAACCAATGGGACCATGTTGTTCGATCCTGTTGTCGGCAGCCCGATTCCCTCACCCGACGATGATGCAGGGACACCTTTCCCGACGGTTCCCGCCACGCTGGTTCAAGCTCAGCAGTCGGACGCTGTGCTGCGCGTGTTCGATGCCCCAAACAGTCCATACCCATTGACCGCGGATGCCCTGAAGAATGTTCAGGTTTCAGTGGTTGGAACATCCAGCACCTGGTCCGAGCGAATCGCTCAACTGCAGTTCCTGCTGCCCAGCGATGTGATTGTCGAACTCTTCGATGGAGTGACCAGCAACGCCATTCGATCTCCAGGCTTGCTTGAGCGGGTGGTTAGTGCAGATCAGGGGTGGAAGCCCGAGCAAGTCGATATCTGGCAACACCCGATCACGCAAATGACCGCTTACACCGATGAGCGTGGTGTTGACCCGCAACTAGCGGCGCTGGAGGAGATCTTTGCTGGACCGTTGGTGTATCAGGTTGAAGCCACGACTAATGTGGCCTCCATCAGTCCGCGCAGCCCCAATCTCGAACAAGTGCGGTTGCAAATGCTCAGTGGAGAAAGCGACAAACTGCTGCGGCATCTGCTCGAAATTCGCAATGCTCAAAAGCAACCCGTTGGTGACAATAACCAGATCCATCCACCGAATGTGGCAGCCGCGGATCATGCTGCTTACTGGACGGGTCACTGTCAGGCGGACATTGGGAGTGTGAAAGCTGCCGTGGATAGTTTCTCGCGATATTTGAAGTCACACCCAGATATGGGTGGGTGGAGCATGCAGGCGATTGATGCACAGATTCACCTGCTGGCGGAAGCAGGAGCCATTCAGCAGGCGGGCCAACTCATTCTGCAATTGCCACCACAGGCGTTGAGACGGGAGCACGTGTATTTGATGTCGCGGTGGTCCAAGATCCTTGGTCTCGATAATCCCTTTAGCCCGAAAACAGAGCCAATGCCCAAGCCTACGAGTCCGACGGAGGATGCGCCTTCTGAGTCATCGCAGGTCGAAACATCGAATCGTCCGCCGAGCGTTCCAACACCGGAACCGATTCCACGCTAACTTCAGTGTGCCGAACCGATCTCAATGATGGTTCGACGCACTTTTCCTCGTTCATGACTGCATTTCTGCGCAAACGCTGGTTCTTGATCGGCCTGTTCATCCTCATCCCGTTGGGAATGGTGATCGGTGCGTCCGTACCACCTGAACGGCTACAGATTCTGTCTTCAAAGACTGCCGGGGTTCTCGGTCGAATTGTGGTGGCAGTCGTGCTGTTTCTGATGTCTGTGACGTTGGATAACAAGAAGCTGCGAGATGCTCTGCGATCTCCGGGGCCGGTGATCTGGGCGACACTGGTGAATTTCGTGTGCATCCCACTCATGGCGATCCCACTGATGCGGTTTCAGCAAACCGAAGACTTCGCTGTGGGACTGATGATCTCAGCCTCTGTCCCGTGCACGATGGCGGCCGCCAGCGTTTGGACTCGGAAAGCATCAGGCAATGATGCCGTTTCACTGTTGGTCACGATTATCACTAATGGAGCCTGTTTCCTCATTACGCCCGTCTGGTTGCGGTGGGGTATTGGTGGGGCTGTGGAACTCGACATTGTCGACATGATGGAACGGTTGATTGTGACTGCTTTGATTCCAATCTGCCTGGGGCAACTCTTTCGTGCGAATCAGGCCGTTAAGAATTTTGCAGATCAGGCGAAGACGCAGTTGGGAGTCATCGCCCAGGCCTGCATCCTGCTCTTGATCTTTTGGGCCTCATTGAAAGGAGGCCCACATCTAGCTGGAAATCACTCTGCGACTCCATCTGCTGCAGCTGTTGGCACTGTGTGGGCCTCTTGCATCGGTCTGCATCTGCTGGCGATGATGATTGTTTTGCAGGGCAGCGTCTTGTTTCGGTTTGCCCGAGAAGATGCGGCAGCCACAGCGTTCGCTGGCAGCCAGAAAACATTGCCGATCGGCATTGCTATCGCGACAGACTTGCTGGCTGATCGGGGGCTACCATTCGCTGTGTTTCCGATTCTGATGTTCCATGCCTCGCAATTGTTCCTCGATACCCTCGTTATCGATCGTCTGAAGGCTTGGGTGGAATCTTCACCCGCTGCCGATCATGATGCGCGTGGTAACGACACAACTTCAGGTTCAGATTCATGAAACAACTCTTCGCGTTCATTCTCGCTCTGCTTGTTACATCTGGTTTTATCCAGGCTCAAGATCAAATCGAGTTGCCTGACCAGGAGAACTTCCACCTGTTTCTTCTGGTAGGCCAATCCAATATGGCGGGGCGTGGCAAAGTCGAAGAGTCTGATCGTACGCCACATCCTCGGGTGCTCATGTTGAACAAGGCAGGGGAGTGGGTGCCCGCTCAAGATCCGTTGCACTTCGACAAATCGATTGCTGGCGTGGGACTTGGCAAGACGTTCGGAATCGAAATCGCCGAGAAATATCCCGACATCACAATTGGCCTGATTCCTTGTGCGGTTGGTGGTTCTCCGATTGACAGCTGGCAGCCCGGAGAATTCTACAAGCCAACGAAAAGTCACCCCTGGGACGATGCAATCCGTCGCTGCAAACTGGCGCAGCAGTCAGGAACACTCAAGGGGATTCTCTGGCATCAGGGAGAGTCCGACTCCAATGAAAAGCTTGCTCCCAGCTACGAGGGAAAATTGCATGATCTCATCGCTCGATTTCGCGAAGAGTTGAATGCAGATGGTGTTCCGTTCATTGCTGGCCAGATGGGCCAGTTCGAAGAGCGTCCCTGGAATGAGTTCAAAAATCAGGTCGATCAGGCCCATCAAGATCTCCCGAAGCATGTGGAGAAATCGGCGTTTGTCGACTCTGACAATTTGAATCATAAAGGTGATGAAGTCCACTTCGATGCAGCCTCGTACCGTGAACTTGGTAAGCGATTTGCCAAGGCTTTCTTTTCTCTGACTGCTGACGAGAATTAATTCCGACAATCGGCACGTCCGGTAAAACGCGTTGGCGTGGAGTATGTCTGCTGATCAGAAAAGCTGCGAACGCATCTTCTTGTGAGTCCGCATTTTGAATAACATCTTGGCCTATCGGGGCTGTGACATCCGAGATCAAGTAACGATACCCTCCAACTACCGGTCCGTTTTTTACGGTTGGGAAAGTCATGATGAGACTCTTGATTCTGACGTTGAGCACTTTGACATTAGGGCTGAGCGCGTTTGCTGTGCCTGCTGCAGCCCAGGGGTTGATCTGGAAACTCCCAGAGACGGATGGCACATGGATTCGCTATGAGGGCACGTACAATCAGATTGTTCGTCGACCAGATGCTTCTGAAGGTGATCTGACGCTCGAGTGGCGTCGCAACATCGAGATTAAATCGGTGGGAGTCAAACAAGCTCAGTTTCGTGGCGAAATGCAGGCTTGTCGGTGGATCGAGTTCAAGATCGAAACTGGGAAATCGGTGGAAGGTATTCTCGATGCTGGTCCCGGCGGAATTCGGATGTATAAGATTCTGGTTCCGGAGTCTGAAGTTCGTGGAACCTTGACAGCGCCGACGCAAGATGAAGGTCGTACGCTCTTCGTTTCGCACATTCCGTTTGTGGAGGGCTACCGCAAGTTGGGGGTTGAGGCGGAACAAAAAATGGAATCAGGCGTGTTTCAGCTCTATCCAACAGTCTCACTGATCCGCCACTACCGCAATCTGCAATCGTCGGGTACCGCTCAACCTGTCAATGTGCCAGCTGGGACGTTCAATTCCACGGCGTATCAGGGGTCGACCGTCATGGAAACTGCTGTTGAGCGTTCGACCAATTCATGCGAGCTCTATCGCTCCGATGAAACGCCATTCGGTGTGGTGAAATGGACGGCGACGACGAAGAAAGAGCAGAAAGGCTCTGTTGATCCACGTTCCGAATTCTCGGAAAGTGCCATCATCCGCGAGGAACTGCAGGCTGTCAGTATTGGTGAGAATGCGGAATCAGAATTTCTTGTCAACTGATTCTTGCCTCCTCGAGCCGTCGAAGTCAAAGTGCGGTCGCGATCCATGAGGGTATGGTCCACGTAGTTGAAAGACCATGTCAGAGACTCGACTCAATTTGACGATCAGGCTGCAAGCCGTTTCATGTTCCACATCAGTGGCCACTGGAAACCAGAAGTCTTCTCCAGCATTGGCGTAGACAGAATACGTTGATTGTGATTGGCTCATCATTCACCAGGATGTTTTGTCCTGGCCCGCATTTTCACACTAGATCAAAACTGTTCGTGAGTGTGTAAAATGTGGTGTAAACACATCAATATGTGCGGCGTTTTACTGCAATTCGAGCCTGACCGTTGCTGTAAGTTCTCGCAGTTCATTCACCACAGTCTGCACGCGCTGAAACTCCGGCATTGTTGCTATATTTGATGCTTTTGTGAGATCCTGCGAGAGCGTTCCCAACAGGTGGTGTTCCAGATTCTGGGCGAGCCAATTGGCACGCTGTTGGGCAAAACTCGCATGGAGTCGCCGGAAGCTGGCTTCGAGGTATCCGGTTCCAGTCGAAGCTCCTTCGGTCAGAACTTTGTCTCCGACGGCTGTGACCACGGTCCCGCCGACGGCATCGCCAGCGACATGGATCACTCCCTGTAATGCGGAGTCTGCAACTGCCGGGGCCAGAAATTCTCCGACTGGACCAGCTCCAGTCATAAAGAGCATCACACTCACAGCTGGACGTGCCGCAGCAGCCAGCGAATCCAGGCGACGGAACATTTTGTAGTAATCGGGATGATCGCTTTTGAATGAGCTCAGGTTTTGTTCGATGAGTTTCTTGAGATCCGATTCAAAGTCAACTGCCTGATGTGATTGACGGAAGGTCTCAATGAGTTCTGCACGCGATGTGCCGGTGAGAATTTCATGAAGTCGGGGAGAGAGTAGTGGGTTGTCTGCATCCCGCAACCATGTGAGTCGCTCGATGGTGCGCTCTAATACTTCGAGAATCGCTTCCCATTCGCGTTCTTTGTAGTCTTCAAACGGCGATTTGGCTGTTTCTTCAGTGCCACGAATCATCTGGATGGGATAGGCAATTGCCTGTCCGACGGAGTTGTAAAAGCCGTGCACGTTGGCTGTCCAACCGGTCCTTTGATGACTCCACCACTCGCGAAGAAAGGCAATCATGACCTTGTTGGGCAAAGTCGGCCAGCGGTCGACTTCCACTAAGCGTTGCGACGACAGCAGTTCCAGGGCATCGCGAAATTCCCGGCCGCGTTTCTCGATTTCCTGCAACCAGGCTGGCACTCCGTGATCCAGATGGACGAGTTGCTGAAGCGCGCCTGTCAGCGTTTGAAGTTTGATTTCGCCAAATCGTAAATCGGAGAGTACGCTCAACATCTGCTGAGGTTGGTCCTGATCGACTTCCGTCTCGGAGTCTGCTGGCCAGGGGCGTTCAAAAAACGGTAACTGGTTGGCCTCAGCAGCGCGTCGATCATTGGGGGCGACGTAAACAGCATGCGGTGTGACTTGGGTTTCTTCGCAGAATGTGGCCATCCACAATGGCCAGTACTCTTCGTCCTCTGGCAGTAACACCTGATTGAAAACCGTGATAACAAGTTCACCGCTTTGTGCTGCTTTACGAAAGAAGTCTTTCACTGCGGCATCGTTGTACTTCTGCTGAGTGAGCACCGCTACGAGCACATCAGCGCTCTGGCGAATGTGATCGGCTCGCTCCCAGTTGACTTCAGCCACGCTGTCGATGTCCGGCGTGTCCAAAACCACAAGATTCGGGGGCGTGGCATCACTCTCTCGCCAGAAAAGCAAGTGTCGGTCATCGGTTGCGAGTGGTGCCTCAGCGTCATTCCAGGGCGTCAGTTCGAAGCCAGGGAACAGTTGCTGTAGATTGACGCGTTCTGCGAATCCTTGGGGAACAATGACCGTGGGATGCTTCGTTCCGGAGGCCATGGGGCTGGTCGCGCTGACGCGTTCCCCAGCGATGTGATTGAAGATCACACTCTTCCCGATATTCGTTCCACCAACGACTGCCACAATGAGGAAGGAATCGTTGCCAAGTTGTGGCTCGAGTCTACGAGTGAGTAACTCATACCATTCGCGACCTGCCAGGCCTGGTAATTCGGCCTGTTCCGTCTGTCGTGACAACTCCAGCACGGCTCGGTGTAGCCGTGTCACAACATCGGAACAGCGTTGAAACTGGGAACTCATTGGATGTCAAATCTTGAAGCGATACATTGCCGAAAGTGTAGAGATATGCCCAGAATGTTGGAAACCCGATCTCTCTTCGTTCGACTATGACTGACTCGCCACCCATTCAATTGCTCCCAGGAATGAGCTTCGACTTTCCGGTTTTCCATCGCCTTTTGCCACTTTTACCGAACGCCGAAGTTGTTGATTTCATCCCGCCGATACCGCACGAATCTCTGCAATCGTATGCGGAGCGAATGTCGGTGCGTTGCTCTGACGGAGCTTTTCTTGGCGGGATCTCATTTGGCGGGATCGTGGCTTCTGAAATTGCGAGACATATCAATCCGCTGGGCTTCATTCAAATCGCCAGTATCGCATATCCCAGGGAACTCCCGCCCTGGTTTCGATTGGGAAGACTGATTGGAGGGGCCGCAGCATCTCGAACAATGAGCCTCGCGAGTCGCATTGCTGCAACGATACCGGCTCGAGTCCAAAGTTCTTCAACGATGCGAATCTCTCGACTTGGAGGAGAGAGTGGAGTTTGGCACCGCTGGGCGGTTGGTGCGGTCTTAGATTGGAATCCTGAAGAAGTCCTCGATTGTCCATGTTTGCGCATTCATGGAACTCACGACACGACATTCCCCGCCCGATACGTGCAAGCAGACGTTGTCATCGAAGGAGGTACTCACAATCTGCCGATTTCCAATCCGCTGGACACGGCGAATGCGATTCTTGGATTCATTGACGGCGTTCAACGAAAAAAGCCCCAAGATGAACGAAGTCATCCAGGGGCTTGACTGAGAATCTCGAGTCGGCCTAGTAGCAGACTTTGATTCGCTTTTGTACAGGGACTTGGATGGTTTTGTACCCAGTCACTTCAACCTGATAGGGCTTGTAGCAATGGTCGTACTTGGTGACGTAGTACGAGTACGGCTTGACCACATCCACGTAGACAGTGATTGTCTTGTAGTGGCATGTTGGGGGTGCGTGGTAGCAGTCGCCAGCCTGGGCTGAGCTTCCAGATGCAATCAGGGCACCAGCGAAAGCGACGGCAGCGACAGCAGATTTCAGGTTGAAAAGACGCATGGTTCTATCTCCGAATCAGTTTTTTTGTTGGCTTGGTTTTGCTTGCTGTTGTTCAGCGTGTTCAGACAGGAAAACGACGATGCGGGAAATTTCTTCCCGGTACTTCCGAGTTTTTTAGTAAATTCTAGTGACAATCCATGCACTTGATTGCCACGCCCTGCGGTTTCGCTAGCCGAAGCAGAACTTGTCGCGTTACAATCCCGTTGGAATTTCCGTTCGAAGCAGGCTCGCTCAATGCATCGCACCGTCTCACGTCGCACTGTCCTCAAAGGTCTGGGAGGCATCACCGTTGGGCTTCCTCTCTTGGATGAGATGTTCGGCTCAACCGCCATGGCAGCGTCGCAGGCTCATGTACCAGTGCGGGCGTTCAACGTCTTTTTCGGGCTGGGAATTCCCGCTCCCTTGCAGGAAGAGGGTTTCGACGGTGTTCTCGAACCACTGAAGCCGCTGCAGGACAAGATGCTGATCATGCGGGGTGTCGATCAGACTCGCTGTGATCAGAATGGGATCAACGCTCACTTTGATGGTGCTGCTGGAGCATTCACCGCTGCTCCGCCCGATGGAGAAGCCAAAGCAGGTGGAGCTTCCATCGACCAGATTGTTCGACGCACTCACTACAAAGATGGCATGCCTGCTGGGATGGTGCCCACTTTGGTGGCTGGCACGTTCTTCAGGCGTTCGCGAGTGAGTCGATACGTTCACAGCTACAATCCCGATGGCACCGTCGCAGCCACAATTCAGGAACGTCCGCGGGATGTGTTCGACCGTGTCTTTGGCTCGCTGCAGGGTGAAGACCTGAATGTCAGCGAAAAGCGGATCAAGCAGAGCGTGCTTGATTCGGTCGTCGATCAGTACAAGTTTTATACGGGAGCGAATTCCCCGCTTGGCAATGCATCGCGAGCCCGTATCAAAGATCACCTCGATCGCATTCGAGAATTTGAACAACGTGCTTTCGCACTCAAGCGATCTTCAGATGCGCCGGACGTGCCACCTGCTTCGAAGATCCCTCACGGCGGCCCTGCTGATCCGGGGGGAGAGGGGATCGACATGGTGCTCAATGATCTCGTGACCGAGTGGCGGCTCATGGCTGATCTTTATGCATTGGCTGTTGAGCTGGATCGCGTGCGGATCGGCAGTTTGACATTCCTCGCGGCTGGCGAACGCCTGCGCATCACGGGGAACTATGAGTACGACGGCAAGAGGGTTTTTGAATTCAACGATGCCAAGCACCTGAATGCTTCAGGCTCACAAGGTTGCAGCCACGAGTGGTGGCACAAGTTCAATGAGAAGAAAAAGAATGAGCAACTGCGCGCTCACGCTCACATGAAGATGCGCGGGGTCGCGTACTTCCTTCAGAAGCTCGATGCAATTCAAGACGCGATCGGGAAGTCGGCACTTGAAAACTCCATGCTGACGATCTCCACGGAATCGGGCGACGGTCGACACAATGATGTGAAACGCGAGCTCTCTGGCGTGTTCCACGCTGTCAGTGGAGCCAACGGGCGGTTCAAGAGCGGCATCGTCGATGTGAACGCAGAAGGTCTCGACGTGTACAACACCATGCTCTCCGCGATGGGATCACAACAAAAACTCGGACCTGCGGATCGAGAAGCAACAACCG
>Ga0180430_10003775_pt1 | contig 12979 bp, 13 predicted proteins | sample SS_ome_9_FD_132999 | JGI IMG/M metagenome (GOLD analysis project Ga0180430, IMG submission 132999) | Hypersaline lake sediment archaeal communities from the Salton Sea, California, USA - SS_1_S_2 metaG | ecosystem: Environmental > Aquatic > Non-marine Saline and Alkaline > Hypersaline >... | reverse complement strand
CGATGCGCACCGAGCTGGAATAGACGATGCCGTTGAGCGAGATGATCGCCACCTCCGAGGTGCCACCACCAATGTCCAGCACCATCGAGCCGCGTGCCTCGTCGACCGGCCGGCCTGCACCGATCGCGGCCGACATGGGTTCCTCGATCAGGTAGACCTCGCGAGCACCCGCGCCGGCCGCCGACTCCTTGATCGCGCGGCGCTCCACCTGTGTGGAACCACAGGGAACACAGATCAGTACGCGCGGACTCGGTCGGATGATCTTGGATTCGTGAACCTTGTGAATGAAGTACTGCAACATTTTTTCGGTCACCGTGAAATCGGCGATGACGCCCTCTTTCATCGGACGGATCGCGGTGATGTTCTCTGGTGTGCGGCCGAGCATCTTTTTGGCCGACTCACCAACGGCCGCCACTGATTTGCTGCCGCCGCGTCCGCGGTCCTGGCGGATGGCTACCACAGAAGGTTCATTGAGTACGATTCCCTGGTCACGGGCGTAAATCAAGGTGTTGGCGGTACCCAGATCGATCGAAAGGTCGTTAGAAAAAAGTCCACGAATACGGCGTAGGAACATGCTTTAAATCCAATGGCGTGCCCGCCTTCTTGCTCGGGGGCGGGTGAATCCGAAACTGGCGCCATCCTTGGGGGCTGGCGTTTTGGGTGCGTTAATCTAGCAAGCGCCTTGGAGGTGGGGCAAGCAGGGAAATCCCGTTTTGCGTCGCCCATCGCGGACGTTTGTGGTAATTTTTCGCCCCTTCTTGGGCTGTTTTCGGGTCAAATCTGATGTCTTTGTCTTCCGACGATGTCGCAAAAATTGCGCACCTGGCACGTCTGGCGGTCGATCCCGCCGATACTGAATCGCTGAGCCGCGACCTGTCCAACATCCTCGATTTGGTCGAGCAGATGCAGGCGGTCGATACCGAAGGGGTGCAGCCGATGGCGCATCCGCTGGAGATGCGTCAGCGTCTGCGCCGCGACGAGGTCACCGAGACCAACCAGCGTGAGCTCTATCAGTCCAATGCCCCGCAGGCGGAGAACGGGCTGTTCCTGGTGCCAAAGGTGATCGAATAATGAGCGAGCTGCATGAAAAGACGCTTGCGGAACTCTCCGCCGGACTCGCCTCCGGGGCGTTTTCCAGCGTTGAATTGACTGAACATTACCTGAAACGTATCTCGGACCTCGACAGCCGGCTCAACAGCTACGTCACGGTCACCGCCGAGCAGGCACTCGCGCAGGCCGCGGCGGCCGACGAGCGCATTGCTGCAGGCGATGCCGGGCCACTTACCGGCATCCCGATGGCGCACAAGGATATCTTCTGCACCAAGGGCGTGCGCACCAGCTGTGGTTCGAAGATGCTGGACAATTTCATATCGCCCTATGACGCGACCGTGGTCACCAGACTGGCCGAGGCCGGCATGGTCATGCTGGGCAAGACCAATATGGACGAGTTCGCCATGGGCTCGTCCAATGAGACCAGTTACTACGGTGCCGTGAAAAACCCCTGGAACACGGAGTGTGTACCGGGTGGTTCTTCCGGTGGTTCGGCCGCTGCCATGTCCGCGCGCCTGTGTGCGGCGGTTACCGGCACCGATACCGGCGGATCCATCCGTCAGCCGGCCGCGTTGACGGGCATCACCGGGCTCAAGCCGACCTACGGCCGTTGTTCGCGCTACGGCATGATCGCCTTTGCATCGTCTTTGGACCAGGCCGGCCCGATGGCCAAAACGGCACAAGACGCTGCCATGATGCTGGCCGGTATGGCCGGTTTCGACGCCAAGGACTCCACCAGTGCCGAGCACCCGGTCGACGACTATGTCGGAGGCCTCGGCAACCCGCTGGCCGGGCTCAAGGTCGGAGTGGTCAGGGAATTCATGGAGAACGATCTCGACAGCGGTATCGCCGCCTCGGCCGAGGCGGTGCTGGATGAGTTGAAGAAGCAGGGCGCAGAGGTCGTCGAAGTGAGCCTGCCGAATGCGCACCTTTCGGTGCCGGCCTACTACGTGGTCGCTCCCGCCGAGTGTTCCTCCAACCTGTCGCGTTTCGATGGTGTGCGCTACGGCCACCGCTGCGAGGACCCGAAAGACCTCGAAGACCTCTACAAGCGTTCACGCTCCGAGGGGTTTGGTGCCGAGGTCAAGCGCCGCATCATGATCGGCACCTATGCGCTGTCAGCCGGCTTCTACGATGCCTACTACATCAAGGCACAGAAGATCCGCGAGCTGATCGCCGAGGATTTCCAGAAGGCATTTGGGCATTGCGACGTGATCGTCAGCCCGACAGCGCCGGAGACAGCGTTCAGGATCGGACAGAAGACCGATGACCCGGTTTCCATGTACCTGCAGGATATCTACACCATCGCGGTGAACCTGGCCGGCCTGCCAGGCATGTCCATTCCGGCTCCAATGAGCGACGGAATGCCGGTCGGCTTCCAGCTGATCGGCAACCTGTTCGACGAGGCGCGTCTGCTGAATGTTGCGCACCAGATCCAGCTGGCGACCGATTGGCACAAGGCCACTCCGGAGGGCTTTTAGTGCCCCAACTGCCCGATAATTACGTACCCAGTTGGTCTGTGCGTGTCCGTGGCAAGGCGCAACTTGCAGTCAAAGACGGTCGCCTTGTCAAAAGTCGCAACGCCGTCCATGGGCGCGCACATAGCAACCCACAGGGCGCCGGCCTGATGGCCCGACACTGCGTTGGCGTTCTTGCAAAGGGATTAACCATTCACTGCGAACGCCGTCTTGTTTCGAACCATCAGGATGGCGCTGAGTTCGCAATTTTCGGGCAGTTGGGGTACTAGATATGACGTGGGAAACAGTCATCGGCCTTGAGATCCATACTCAGTTGGCCACCAGTTCGAAAATATTCTCCGGCTCCTCGACCGCCTTTGGTGCCGAGCCCAATACCCAGGCCAACCTGGTTGACTTGGGCATGCCGGGGGTTCTACCAGTCCTGAACAGGAAAGCGGTTGAGTGTGCGGTGCGGTTCGGCCGCGCCATCGAGGCACATGTCGCGGAGCGCAGTGTGTTCGAGCGCAAGAACTACTTCTACCCGGACCTGCCCAAGGGCTACCAGATCAGCCAGGCCGAACTGCCGATCGTGGGCAAGGGGCATGTCGAGATCGTGCTGGACGACGGCGAGGTCAAGACCGTCGGGGTGACCCGCGCGCACCTCGAGGAGGATGCCGGAAAATCGCTGCACGAGGACTTCCACGGCGCCACCGGGATCGACCTGAACCGGGCTGGCACGCCGTTGCTGGAGATTGTCTCCGAGCCGGACATGCGTTCCGCCAAGGAGGCGGTGGCTTACGCCAGGAAGATCCACCAGATCGTGACTTACATCGGCATCTGTGACGGTAACATGCAGGAAGGTTCTTTCCGTTGCGACGCCAATGTGTCGGTGCGTCCAAAGGGCCAGGAAGAACTGGGCACACGCACCGAGTTGAAGAACATCAACTCCTTCCGATTTCTCGAGCGCGCGATCAACTACGAGATCGAACGCCAGATCGATCTGATCGAGGACGGCGGACGCGTGGTGCAAGAGACGCGCCTGTACGACGCCAACAAAGACGAAACCCGCTCCATGCGATCCAAGGAGGAGGCGAACGACTACCGCTATTTCCCCGATCCGGACCTGCTGCCGGTGGAGATCGACCAGGCTTTCATGGACGCGGTCGCGGCCGACATGCCTGAGCTGCCGGACGTGCGTCGCACCCGTTTCCAGGAACAGTTCGGATTGTCGCCTGTCGATGCGAACATCCTGACCTCCACCCGTGCCACCGCGGATTACTTCGAGACCGTGGCCGACAAGTCCGGCGATGCCAAGGTTGCAGCCAATTGGGTCATGGGCGAGCTGGCGGCCGCACTCAACAAGGAGGGTCTGGAAATCGAACAGAGTCCGGTCGACGCCGATGGGCTGGCCGGCCTCCTGGCGCGAATCAAGGACAACACCATTTCCGGCAAGATCGCCAAGCAGGTGTTCGAGGCCATGTGGGCGGGCGAAGGCTCGGCCGACGAGGTGATCGAGGCCAAGGGCCTTAAGCAGATCACCGATACCGGTGCAATCGAGGCCATGGTCGACGAAGTGATCGCCGCCAACCCGCAGCAGGTGGAGAATTACAAGAACGCTGATCCGGAAAAGCAACCCAAGATGATTGGCTTCTTCGTGGGTCAGATCATGAAGAAGTCGCAGGGGAAGGCCAACCCGGGGCAGGTCAACAAGCTGTTGAAGGAAAAGCTGGGCTGACCGTTGCCGAAACATGAAATACATCGAGATTGTCGCTGGTTCCGGTAGTGCGGAGACCGTTGCGGCCATAGCGGAAAAGGTCAAGGCAGAAGATTTCCGGCTTGGCATGATTGGCGAAGATGGCATGCAGCAGATGCGCATGTTGGTTGCCGACAACATGGTTCAGTCGGCGCTGGATACCCTGCAAAACGTACTTGGAGCCCAACCGACCGCACGTCTGGTCGTACTCAACGTCGAAGTGGTGTTGCCCAAGCCCGCCGAGGAAGCCGGGCGCTCGGCCAAGTCGGCAAGTACGGCACGTGAGGCCCTGTACCAGGAGGTCAGCAAGGGGGCGCGTGCTGACAGCTATTTTTTCCTGCTGGTTGCTTTGTCCACGGTAGTGGCTGCGATCGGTCTGATCGAGAATAGCGTTGCGGTACTGATAGGAGCGATGGTCATCGCGCCACTGCTTGGGCCAAACCTGGCCTTGAGCCTGGGAACGGCTCTCGCAGACACGCAATTGATGAAACGTGCGGCGGGTACGCTGTTGCTGGGTATCTCTTTCGCCGTGGCGATCTCGTTCCTGCTCGGTGCGACATGGCCCGATGAGCTACACACGCCGGAGCTGCTGGCGCGCACCGCGGCAGGGTGGGACTCGGTAGCCCTGGCGTTGGCATCCGGGACAGCTGCCGCCCTTTCCCTGACGACTGGCCTGTCCAGCGTGCTGGTTGGTGTCATGGTGGCGGTGGCCCTGTTGCCACCGGCCTCGGCAGTAGGCCTGCTGCTTGGGCAGGGTAAACCCGGTCTAGCTTTGGGTGCCCTGTTATTGTTGGCCATCAATATCGTGTGCGTGAACCTCTCGAGCAAGCTGGTTTTTCTTGTACGCGACATCAGTCCCCGAACCTGGCTGGAAAAGGAAAAGGCCAAGGCGGCCATGAGGCTTTATATGGTCGGCTGGTTCTTGACGCTGGTGATGTTGATGCTGGTGATCCTGGCCCGCAGTCGGGCGGGTGTCTGAGCGCTGGCTGAAAATATTCGAGGTATCCTCACTTCACTTTCGGCGCGGGCATTGAGAACATCTGTGCCAGCAAAACCATCAGGACCCCAATAGGCGTGAATATTCGACTGGCCACAGAGCAGGATGCTGAAAACTGGGATGCCTACGTGCTCGGACACGTTCAGGGCACTTTTTCCCACCGTTACGGTTGGAAGCGCATTATCGAGGGCACCTAAGGCCATGCTGGCCACTACCTGTTGGCTGAGCGGGACGGTCAGGTTTGCGGCCTCTTCCCGCTTGGTCAGGTCAGGCACCTGCTTTTCGGTCATTCGCTCATCTCGGTGCCTTTCTGTGTGGCCGGTGGCGTGCTGGCCGACTCGCCCGAGGTGCAAACCGCCCTTGAGGAGGCGGCAGTCAGTCTCGCTCGGAGGCTCGGGGTGGATCACCTCGAGGTGCGCAACGAAAAGCCACAGCGGGACGACTGGTTGCGCAAGGATTCGCTTTACGTGGGTTTCAGGCGCGAGTTGAGTGAAGATCATGATGCCAATATGCAGGCAATTCCTCGCAAGCAACGCGCCATGGTGCGGAAAGGCATAAAGGCCGGCCTGGTCGGTGAGCTGGATGAGGGTATCGATAACCTGTACGAGGCTTACTCGCAGAGTGTACGTAACCTGGGTACGCCGGTGTTCCCAAGGAAGCATTTCCAGGCGATCCGCGATGAGTTTGGCGATGACGTGGACGTGGTAACCATCCGCCACGAAGGGAAAGTGGTCGCCTCGGTGATGAACTACTATTTCCGCGACCAGGTCCTGCCCTATTACGGCGGCGGTATTTCCGCTGCCCGAAGCCTGGCAGCCAACGATTTCATGTACTGGGAAGTGATGCGCAGGGCAGTCGAGAAAGGCTGTCGTTCGTTCGATTTCGGTCGCAGCAAGGTCGATACCGGTTCATACCGCTTCAAGAAACATTGGGGCTTCGAACCCGAACCGCTCAACTACGAGTATTTCCTGGTCAAGTCAGCCGAGATGCCGGATCTCAACCCTAATAATCCCAAGTACGCGCTGTTCATCAAAGCCTGGAAAAAGTTGCCGGTTGGCATGAGCCGCATGCTTGGGCCCTGGTTGGCGAAAGGCCTGGCCTGATTCACTCGGGCAGGCTCTGCGGGTGAAAAAGGGGGGCGGCCTGGTGTGTGAAAGGCCGTTGCTGATGAGTGTCCTTAGATCGCCCTGACTTCGCCCGTGTCTTTTTCAGTCATTACGCGGTTGCGCCCAGCGTGCTTGGCCGCATACAGGCACTGATCAGCACGGTTGACGAAGTCCATGCCTTCTTCCGGCCGGTGGTATTGGGCGATACCAATGGAAATCGTGATCTGTCCCAGTGGTGCCTTGTTGTCTGATCGGACCAGCTTGGCGTCGGCAACGCTGGTGCGGATTCGTTCCGCTACTGCCTTTGCGCCTTCGATCCCTGTGTCTGGCAGAATCACCGTGAACTCCTCGCCTCCGTATCGTGCAACCAGGTCCATGCCCTTGGTATTTTGTTGCAGAACCTGCGCAACGAAGCGGATCACGCGGTCACCAATCAGATGGCCATGCGTATCGTTGATAGTCTTGAAGTGATCGATGTCCAGCATCAGGGCCGTGAGGGGCTTGCTTTCACCAGCCTCATCGATCTTTTCGTTGATGGCCTCGTACATGGCGAAGCGGTTGGCCAGGCCAGTCAGCGGGTCGCAGGAGGCACGTTTGCGTTCAGCCTCGAGTTCTTCCTTGAGCAGGTTGATCTCGTGTGACTTGGAGTCCAGGTGCTCGTGCAGCAGGCGCGTGGACCGTGCCATCTGGCGGGTTTCCTGCAGCAGCGTGGTCAGCATCGCCCTGATGTCATCCAGGCCGGCGTTTTGGGAGACATTTTCGACTATGCCCTCGAGCGTCCCGCCATAGGTCTGGGCATCGTTGCCCGCATCCTGCAATGATCGGCTGACCTCGTCGAGGATATCGCCCATCTCACCGCGAATCTTGTTGAACTGGTTGATATCGCATTCAGAGGTAAACTGGTGGTAAAGGCGTTCGTTGACGTCCTCGGTAAACGACGTTTCCGCGGCGATCAGGCGATCAATCTCGGCATTCAACTCCGGATTCTCACCACTGGCGTAGGTGTACCAGACGGTATAGTTGCGGGGCGTCACCGGAACCTTGTGGCGTGCCATGGTGGGCAAGGTGATACGCAACAGTTCCGCGGACTGTTCCGGGGTAACAGACGGCGTGAAATTGGGGCTCACTGCTGTTTTTCTCCAGTCAACGAATTCGTTCATGCCACTGCTAGCGGCGCGACAAATAAGAACTTTAGTCGTAAGTTGTCTAGGAGGTTGGCGAGGGTGGTCAGGGTTTTGTCGCCATGGCGACCGTGTAGTTTTTTCCCTGCTTAATCTTCTGATGGTTGCCAAAAACCTCGAGAAAAGCGCGCTCGATGAAACGTCGCAGGCCGCTGATCACGACCACGTAAAAACGACCGCCAGGCTCCAGATGGTCGAAGATGTCGTGAAAAAAAAGGTAGTAATGCTCTTTGCTGGTTTTGGCCGGCAGGTTGGTTACAGCGAGAGTGAAACGTTGCTCGGGAATGTGGCGCAGGCCGTCGCTGAGCATGGCATTTGCGTTTTCAACAGCATTACGTCTGGCATTGGCATTGGCGTAATCGACGGCGACGAAGTCCTTGTCGACCATGAGGCAGTTCCCCTGGGGGGCGCTTTTGGCAATGGCAAGGCCGATCGGGCCATAGCCACAACCCAGGTCGATGGCGCGGTCATCGGGTTTCACCTCCAGGTGCCGCAGCAGCAGACGGGTGCCCTCGTCGATGCCCTTGGGTGAGAAAAGCCCCCAAGTGGTATGGAACTGCAGCGGGTGCCCCATCAGGGTTTCGTCGAACACGATGTCCTGGCGCAGGCGCTCGAGGTCGAGGGGTGCTTTGGCTGTTTTCGGCATGGTCAGGCGAATTGCGCGCGCCACTGTGCGATTCGTGGCAGGTGGTTCTCGAAATGTTGGAAACGGTGGTCGCCGCCCTGTTCGACCACGACCTCGAAGTCTGCATAGTAGGTGGCGGCCTGTCGGTAGTCGAGCACTTCGTCACCTGTCTGCAGCAATACCAGGTAGCGTTCATCGTCTCGCAGCTGCGGGCGGTGAAAACTGCGCAAGGTCTGCAGGTGAGCGTCAGTCAGCTTGAAGTGCCTGCCGTGGCAATCGGTGTGTTCACCGAGGTAATCGTCGAGTAATGCGTAGGGCGCCACCGCGGGATTGACAAGGACGGCCGGGTGACTGTGTTCGCGGTTCAACCAGGTGGCGTAGTAGCCACCCAGCGAGGAGCCAACCAGGAGGTCGACCGGGTGTTGCGACAGCAGTTGCTCGAGTAGCGTGATCGCCTGTGTCGGCTCATGGGGAAGGTCTGGCAGAAGTACCTGGTCGGCCCCGAAATAATCGCGCAGCGCCTGCGATTTGAGGCCGAGGCCACAACTGCGAAAGCCGTGGATGAAAAGGATCAAACCTGGGTTCCGCAGACCGGGCAGCCGGGATCGGCGCGTAAACGGAGCTCGCGCCAGTGTGCGTGCAGGCCGTCAAAGACCATCAACCGGCCTGCCAGGGCGGTGCCTGTTTGGCAAAGCACCTTGACGGCCTCCAGCGCCTGCAGGCTGCCGATGATGCCAACCAGGGGAGCAATCACGCCGTTTTCGCTGCAGCGTTCCTCCTCGTCCTCGCCGCCGCCGTACAGGCAGTGGTAGCAGGGGTCTCCGGCACCGTAGAGAAACACCGCCACTTGGCCTTCCCAGCGAATGGCGGCCCCGGAAACCAACGGTGTGCGAGCTGCCAGGCACAGGCGGTTGAGCAGAAAGCGTGTCTCGAAGTTATCGCAACAATCGAGCACGATGTCGGCTGCCCGGATGAGCTTGTGCATGCCCGACTCATCCAATCGCTGTGCGACGGGGTTAACCTCGCACTCCGGATTGAGCTGCTGCAGGTGGCGTTGGGCGGACAGGACCTTTGGCTCGCCAACGTCTGCCGTGGAGTGCACGATCTGGCGTTGCAGGTTGGACAGGTCCACATTGTCATCGTCCACCAGGGTCATCTGTCCAACGCCCGCCGCCGCGAGGTACATGCTCACCGGCGAGCCGAGCCCTCCGATGCCGATCACCAGGGCGTGAGACTCACGCAGGCGTTGCTGACCCTCGATGCCGATCTCCGGCAGCAGGATCTGGCGGCTGTAACGAAGCAGGGATTGGTCTTCCATCGACGGATTCTACCGTCGCCCGGGTAGCGGTGTCTCAGAGATAGCGACGCCAATGGCGTGGACGCTCATCCTGGCAGCCGTGGTCGCGCTTACGATAGCGGTTTATGAAAACCTTGGTGGTGCAGTTGGACTCGCCACTTCCACAGCCCATGTTCATGCGCTGAGTCTCTTCCATGTAGTGCACCAGCGCACGCCGCATGCGATGAATCAATGCGTTGTCGAGGTGAAAACCGCGGTCCGCCAGCAGGTCCTCGATATCGGCCAGGCAGACATGATTGATCTGATATCGGACACGGATGAGTGCGGGTGAGATGCGCTCGACAGCATCCATGCCGTCGAGATCTTCCAGCAGGGAGACAGCGGTAGCGGCCTGGTCTTTGTCAGCGTGCAGGGTGCAAAACGCAATCTCGCGCTGCTTGGCCAGTCCGTCTTGGGTACTGCTAGGTTTGCGGTTCGTAGTGCCCATGGGGAATACCCAGGAAAAACTTATTGTCAATCCTGTCCCTTAAGACCGTATTGGTCAAGGGGGTAATTTCCCCCCGCTGAGGCGGTCATGCGATGCCAGGTCCTGTTCCGTGAATATCTGTGTGTATCCGGCCTGCTGCAGGATTTCACGGGCCGCCGTGGCCTGTTCGAATCCATGCTCAAACAACAGCCAGCCACCGGGTCGGAGATATCCGTGCGTGTCGCTGACGATGCGCCGGATGTCATCCAGGCCATCGATACCGGAGGCCAATGCTCCGCGTGGTTCGAAGCGCAGGTCACCTTGCGACAGGTGCGGATCCTTCTCGGCGACGTAGGGTGGGTTGCTGATGATCAGGTCGAAGTGGCCGTCGATGGCGGCGAACCAATCGCTCTTGGCGAAATTCACGTTTTTCAAACCGAGCCGATGCGCATTGCTGCGGGCCATTTGCAAAGCGGCTTCGCTGCGGTCACTGGCAGTGATCTGCCACTTGGGGCGTTCACTGGCGATCGCCAGGGCGATGGCACCGCTACCGGTGCCCATGTCGAGAATCTGCAGGTTTCTGTCGGCATCACCGAGCTGCAATGCTTTCTCCACCAGGTGCTCGGTCTCCGGTCTCGGGATCAGCGTGTGCTCATTGACCTGTAGCTGCATCGTCCAGAAGGCGCGGCTTCCCGTAATGTGGGCCACCGGGACACCTTGGGAACGTTGTGCAATCAACTCGCGAAAACGGTTTCGGTGTTCCTCATCGACCACCTTGTCGCTCCAGGTGAACAGCCAGGTGCGCTCTTTTTCCAGCACATGGCCGAGCAGGGCCTGGGCATCGCCGGCCGCTTCGTCCGAGCCGGCAAGTTGTGCCTGGCCCCAGCGCAGCAACTCACCGATGGTGTTCATGCTTCGCCCAGCGTGGCGAGCTGTTCGGCCTGGTACTCTTGCATCAGTGGTTCGATCACCGGTTCCAGGCCACCCATCATCACTTCATCGAGCTTGTACAGCGTCAGGTTGATGCGGTGGTCGGTGAGCCGGTTCTGCGGGAAGTTGTAGGTACGAATCCGTTCGGAGCGATCACCGCTGCCGACCTGCAGTTTGCGCGCGGCTGCCTCGCTCTGCTGCGCTTCGGCTTCGGCAGAGGCCTTCAGCTTGGACGCAAGTAACGACATCGCGCGTGCCTTGTTTTTGTGTTGCGAGCGTTCATCCTGGCATTCGACCACGACCCCGCTGGGCAGGTGGGTGAGGCGAACCGCCGAATCGGTTTTGTTGACGTGCTGGCCGCCGGCACCGGAGGCGCGGAAGGTGTCGATGCGCAGGTCGGCCGGGTTGATGTCGACGTCCTCGATCTCATCGGCCTCCGGCAATACAGCCACGGTGCAGGCTGAGGTGTGGATGCGCCCCTGTGATTCGGTTTCCGGCACCCGCTGCACACGGTGTGCGCCGGACTCGAACTTGAGACGCGAGTAGACGCCCTGGCCGCTGATGCGCGCTACCACTTCCTTGTAGCCGCCGTGTTCGCCAACGCTCTCGCTGATGATCTCGCTGCGCCAGCCCTGGTTTTCGGCAAAGCGCAGGTACATGCGCAACAGGTCGCCGGCAAACAACGCCGCCTCTGCGCCGCCTGTGCCGGCGCGTACCTCGAGGAAAATATTGCGTTCATCGTTTGGATCTTTCGGCAGCAGCAGGCGCTGCAGTTGCGGCAGCAGCGCTGCGGCTTTTTCCTCGGCCTCGGCAATCGTGTCTTCAGCGAGCTCGGCCATCTCCGGATCGCCCAGCATCTCCCGGGCGCTGGCAAGGTCTGCCTCGTTGCTGGAATACGCGTTGTAGGCCTGCACAATAGGCTCGATCTGCGCATATTCCTGGCTCAGCTCGCGGAAGCGGTCATTGTCGCTTTGTGTTTCCGGCTCAGCCAGCAGGGCGGTGATCTCGGCGAAACGCTCGCTGATGGTCTCGAGTTTGTGACGGATGCTGGGTTTCATGCAGGGTGTTACCTGGAATGCAGACGGCGAGAAGTTTTCCGCAACGGCGGGCTAGTCGTTGTGCAGCTTGTGGCCGAGTTGGAACAGCGTGTTGGCTGCTTCGAGCAATTCACGCTGGCCAGCGGAGCCGGCATTACGCAGTTGTGCGCTGGGAGTGTGCAGCAGCTTGTTGGTCAGCGTATTGGCGAGGAAGGTGACAACTTCCTGCGGGGGCTTGCCGGCTTCGAGCATCCGTTGGGCCTTTCCCAGTACCTCGTCGCGCGCGGCCTCGGCATTGGCGCGGTAGTCGGCGATCAGGTCCACCGCATCCAGCGAACCGAGCCATTCGCGGAACTCGCCGACCTGGAATTCGATGATGTCACGTGCCTGCTCAGCGGCTTCCTGGCGGGACTTCAGGTTTTCCTGGATAACCTCCTCGAGGTCGTCGACGGTGTACAGGTAAACGTCACGCAGCTCAGCCACTTCCGGTTCGATGTCCCGCGGGACTGCAATATCCACCATGAAAATCGGTCGATGCCGCCGGGCCTTCAGGGCACGCTCGACCATGCCTTTGCCGAGCACTGGCAGCGGGCTGGCAGTGGAGGCGATCACTATGTCGGCCTCGGCCAGGTGCGCAGGCAGTTCAGTCAGACCGATGGCGAACCCATCGATCTGTTCGGCCAGATCACGGGCTCTCGCCACCGTGCGGTTGGCCACGATGACTCGGCCGACACCATGCTGGTGCAGATGGCGTGCGGCCAGCTCAATGGTCTCGCCGGCACCGATCAGCAGCGCGGTCTGCTCCGAGATGTCGGAAAAAATCTGTCGTGCCAGGCTGACGGCAGCAAAGGCAACCGAGACAGGACTGTCACCGATCGCTGTATCGGTGCGTACCTGTTTGGCCGTGCTGAAAGCGTGTTGGAAAAGGCGTCGGAGAATTTTGCCGGTGTGTCCCGCATCGCAGGCAGTCTGAAACGCCGCCTTCACCTGGCCCAGGATTTGCGGTTCTCCCAAAACGAGCGAATCCAGTCCACTGGAAACGGCAAGCAGGTGATTAACGGCATCGTCATCTCTGTGTTG
>Ga0180430_10003774_pt1 | contig 12980 bp, 10 predicted proteins | sample SS_ome_9_FD_132999 | JGI IMG/M metagenome (GOLD analysis project Ga0180430, IMG submission 132999) | Hypersaline lake sediment archaeal communities from the Salton Sea, California, USA - SS_1_S_2 metaG | ecosystem: Environmental > Aquatic > Non-marine Saline and Alkaline > Hypersaline >... | reverse complement strand
GGATTTGGACGAAACACAAGAACTAAAGAGACTGGAAGCTGTCGTGCCGCTTGACATGGCTGGCAACAGAATTGATCAGGTGATGGCAAAGCTGTTTCCCGATTTTTCGCGTAGTCGTATTACCGACTGGATCAAACAGGGGCGGGCTACCGTCGATGGTGAGCTCTGGAAGCCGAAAGCCCGGGTTGCCGGTGGGGAATTGCTGGAACTGTCCGCCATTGTTGAATCACACACTGAAGCCGTGCCCCAGGAAATTCCGCTGGATGTGGTTTTTGAAGATCAACATCTGATCGTTATCAACAAGCCCGCCGGGCTCGTGGTGCACCCTGCTGCAGGTAACCATGATGGCACGCTGCTCAATGGCTTGCTGTTTCAATACCCTGAGCTGAAAAATCTGCCGCGTGGCGGTATCGTCCACAGGCTTGATAAAGATACCACCGGGCTGATGGTGGTGGCCCGCTCTGAAAAAGCTCATAAGTCTCTGGTAGAGCAGTTACAGGAACGCTCCATGGGCAGAGAGTACCAGGCTATCGTCAGTGGTGTGATGACTGCTGGCGGCTGCATTGATGAGCCGATTGGTCGCCACCCGACGGTGAGAACCAAAATGGCGGTGCACCATGCTGGCAAGCCTGCTGTCACGCATTACCGGGTTGCAGAGCGCTTCACTGCCCACACCCTGCTTGATGTCAAATTGGAAACCGGCCGCACTCACCAGATTCGCGTGCATCTTTCATATATTCATTATCCGTTGGTGGGGGATCGGGTCTATGCTGGTAGAACCAGGATCCCGGCCGGTGTCAGTGAAGAGCTGAAACAGGTGATCAGGGATTTTCCCCGTCAGGCCTTGCATGCCCGGCGACTTGAATTGCTTCATCCCGATTCAGGTGAGCTGTGCAGCTGGGAAGTGCCGTTGCCAGCAGATATGGAACAACTCCTTTTAGCATTGCGTGATGAAGAGGGCCGTCAGTGACACAACTCATCGATACCTTTCTTCAGCCTGCCTGGCGGGTTTCCGGTCGGGTCAGGGCGGTTGTAACGACAAGGCGCGGTGGGAACAGTATCAGCCCCTATGATTCATTGAATCTGGCAACGCATGTTGGAGATGCTCCTGACGCGGTAAAGAAAAACCGAAGGCTGCTTAAACAGGCGCTGAACCTGCCATCAGAACCGCTGTGGCTGGAGCAGGTTCATGGGAACGTGGTTGTGGACAGTCAGTGTGCTACAGAATGTAAGGCAGATGCTTCATATGCTGACGGGCCGGGTATTGTCTGTGTGGTGATGACCGCTGATTGTCTTCCAGTGTTTCTTGCTGATGCACAGGGGAAAGAGGTGTCCGTGGTTCATGCTGGCTGGAAAGGCTTGTTACAGGGTGTTATTGAGGCAGCGTTAAAAAAATTCAAGGCTCCGCCTGAGAACATCCATGCTTGGCTTGGTCCTGCCATTGGTCCGAAGAATTTTGAAGTGGGTGCCGAGGTCAGGAAAGCTTTTCTTGATGAGGCTCATCCAGGTGAAGTACCAGCTAATGCATTTCAGCCAGTTGATATTGAGAAAAACAAGTTTCTGGCTGATATCTATCAGCTGGCAGGATTGCGTTTAAACCGCATCGGGGTAAAAAATATCTCCGGTGGGGATTTTTGTACTGTGGAAAATAAAGAAATGTTTTACTCTTATCGACGAGATGGAGTAACGGGCCGAATGGCTTCACTAATCTGGATTGCTGAGGATAAAAAATGAACAACTGGTACATGCTGACTCTGGTCGGGGAAGATTCTCCAGGCATCGTCGCAAAAGTGACAACCGCATTATTCAATAAAGGTCTGGCACTGGGTGAAACCTCGATGATTCGCCTTGGAGGAAACTTTACCATCATGATGATGGTAAACAGTCCGGAGGATGTTTCATCAGAGGATATTGATCAGGTATTGGGGCCTGTTATCGATTCGCTGGATTTATGTATGCATCTTGATCCCATAGAGGGGCATCTTCACAAACATGTGGTGCCGAATATTACGGTACGGGTCAATGGTGCTGATAAGGCGGGTATTGTTTCGAGTGTGACCAATGCCTTGTCAGAGACCGGTTTTAATATTCTTGATTTGACCTCGGATGTGGCCGGGAAAGATGATAATCCTGTCTACATCATGATGATTGAAGGCTATTCCGATAAATCCTATGAGGAATTACAGCAAGCTGTTGACAAGGCTGTCATGCCCGACGTTGATGTGACAGTCAGTCCTGTTGAAATGATGGTGGGCTAAACAGTATGGCAATTCTTGAGATTCTGCACTTGCCGGATCCAAAACTGAAACAGATTTCAGCACCTGTTGAAGATTTCGATGATCCGCAATTGCAGCAGTTTATCGATGACCTCGAAGAAACTCGCCAGGATGGTCCTGCAGCCGTCGGCATCGCCGCTCCACAGGTTGGCGTGTTTAAACGCGTGGTGATTGTTGATTGTTCGAATACCCGTAAACCGATTCCCAACCATGGACACATGATTCTGGTAAACCCGGAGATTACAAAATGGGATGAATTTGAGATGGGCAGGGAAGGCTGTTTATCAGTGCCCGATTACACGGGGAATGTGATTCGGGCAAAAACCATACACCTGAAAGCCTTTGATCGACACGGTAATCCTGTCGAGTATGATATGGAAGACTACGAAGCCCGGGCGGTACAACACGAAATAGATCATCTTGACGGTATTTTGTTTATCGATCGTGTCGTAAGTCGTAGAACAGACCTGTTTCAGCGTAAGGTATATCAGAAGGGCGGTAAGAAAAACTGAGGTATTCCCGCTTGGGTGGGAATCCATTTCAACTAGCAGGTTATGGACTATTTATTCATCCCAATCATTCTTCTGGTCATAGCCTTTTTGCTGTTCAGGTTTGTCAATGCCTGCAAAAAAGCCAATAAAACTGACTGGGGAAGTCCGGTTCTGAATGTCCTTGAGGGAATGAACCGGATTTTCTGTCAGCGCTATCATCGTTTGGATGAAGTCACCATTCCCTTAAATGAATCAGGTCCTGCGATTGTAGTATCCAACCACATATCGGGGCTTGATCCGATGTTGATGATTGCTTCATCTCCAAGGCCATTGCGTTTTCTGATTGCAAGGGAGCAATACGAGCGTTTTGGTTTTAAATGGCTGTTTAAGGCAGTGGGTAGTATCCCTATTGATCGCAGCAAGCAAGCTGACAATGCAATGCGACAGGCAATCAAGGCTTTGCAATGCGGGGAAGTTCTGGCTATTTTTCCACATGGTAAAATTCATCTTCCTTCTGATCCTTTAAATAAGTTAAAGCCTGGAGCTGCACGCCTGGCAATCAAAGCCGGTTGCCCGGTTTATCCGATAAAAATTTCCGGGATTTCGGTTCAAGGACAGGTTTTATTACCTGTTGTGATGCGTAGCCGTAGCAGCATTAGAATATTTAAGAGCATAGGCTTTAATGAGGAGCAAACAGTAGAAAGTCTTAATAACAGAATCGCGGATTGTATTGATTGATGAAATCAAGAGAAGCATCAATAGGATTCAAAATTGATAGTTCTAATCGCTTGGGCAAAAACCAAAAATTAGTGATGTTTGATTTGTTCCTGGTTACTTAACTTATTACTTATGCTGAAACAATATATACACTTTTTTATAAACGGAGTGTTTTTCGGGTTAGTTACCTGGGCTGGTCAATATTATATCTATCTGGGCATAGGTGATAAGTCTTCATTGAGTTACGGTCTGGCGACTAGCCTGGCTTATGGCGTTATGCTGGCGATTAATTTTTTTATTGTAAAAAAATATATTTTCAAAGCGCATGGTAAATTTTTAAAATATATCATTGTTGATGTCGCTATTTTAATTTTGGTCTCATTTTTGTCTCCATTGTGTCGGATGATTATTGCAGTTTATTTTGGTACGAAGTGGGGTGATATTGGTGGTTTTGCCGTGGCTTCCGTACTTACTTCAATTCCATCTTTTCTTTTGAAGCGTTATTGGGTTTTTCCAAAAAATGTACAGTTATAGAGAGCCTTTGATTGATCAGAGCGTGAATTCATGTTGTATTAGCTCGATCATATTTAAGTTTTCAAATTGAAAACTTTGTTTTTCTATTGAAAGAAAATATTGAGAGTTAAACGTCCCGTTTATGTTTAAAGTATCTGTTCTTAATTTCCTCGTCGCCGTTCTGTTTTTTTTGGGCTTGCGGGCACTGTTTGGCTTTTCGGATGAAAACTCAATTTTCTATGCAGGTATTTTGTTGCTGCTATTTGGGTTGTTTCCACTGGCTTTTATCGCTTTGACAAGTCTCTGGATGAGGCTTTCAGTTGTGTTTATACATTCGATTATTGTTTTCGTGGCTGTTTCGATAGCAGTAATTCATGCAGCGAATATCAATAATTATGGACCGCTGGTGGCAGATACGATGAGAGCAATTTTTCAGACTAATATTCTGGAAGCAGCCGCCTATATGGATATTTTTGTTAGTGATCTTGTGGTCGGGTACATCATTGTATCTGTGTTGTTGAGTATTATCAGTTTGCTGGTTTTTTATCTGAAAGTGTCATCAGGTAATGCTCGTTACCTGGTGTTTCTGCTTTCTGCTATTGTTGGTATTGCAGCTGTGCAGTCGGGTAATTCCGACCTGGAATTACTTGTCTCTGAGGCAAATGCTTACAGAAAGACCGTGAGCGAATTTCATGATAGCAGGGTAAAGCATTCCAGCTTCGGGGGGGAGGAGAACAATGGTGCGCGTCAGGGTAATATCGTCATTGTTATTGGTGAATCTACTAATCGGCAGCATCTCGGAGTATACAGGTACTTTCGAAATACCACGCCTTATTTGAGCTCGTTAAAAAACCAGCTGGTGGCTTATGAAGATATTATTTCGACTCATTCACACACCAATGAGTCGTTAGCAGATGCGCTGACATTTAATGATCGTAGCTCAAGAAAAAGCATTACCCAGGTTCAGGACCTAATTAATTATGCAAAAGAAAAAGGATATTTTACTGCGTGGCTGAGCAATCAGAATGAAGTAGGTGTCTGGGAAAATATCGTTACTGCCCTGGCAAATGAGGCAGATATCACCAGGTTTCATGATCCTTCCGGCGGGAAAAAATTCACTCGAAGCATTTATGATGAAGTAATGCTTGATACACTGGATGGTCTTTTAAAGAAAGAGCAAAGCCGCGACCGCAAACTGATCTTTCTTCACATGATGGCCACTCATTTTCCCTACTGTAATATAGTTCCACCGGAATTCAATTTTCCAGCTGGTAGCGTTTTCAATCATGCCATTGATGAGACGTATTTCGGTAATGTTCTTGCAAGTAGCCGATCGAAAAAGGACTTTGTTGATCTTTACTCTAAATATATCGTTTACCTGAACTGTTATGACGGGGCGATACGTTATGTCGATCACATGCTAAAGCGTTTGTTTGACAGATTTAGTCAATCAGATGAACCATCATTGGTTATTTACCTGTCTGATCATGGTGAGGCACCTGAGTTAATGTCCGGGCATGAAAGCCGCATGCATTCACATCTGCATGTTGAAGTGCCATTTTTGATATGGGCTAACGACGCCTATCGGGCTGAGTATCCAGAAGTGATGAAACAAATTGATGATAATAAAAGCCATAGTGGCTCACTCATTGATTTTTCATATTCAGTTGCCAGTCTTATAACCCGGGAAAATACTGATGATTTTAGCAAACGAAGTTTCTTTTCTGATGATTACGAGGTTTTTGACAGGGATACATTACATAACAGCGTGGGATATGACTTCAGTAATGAAAAGTCAGATTATTTTGAGCGTACCAGGGGTAACCTGAACCTGATATCAGAGTCGCTCGGTGAGAAAATGCAGCGTAAATTATGGGCACACCGAATAAATTCGTTCGGTTCTTTGTATGATGCCCGAAATATCTTTAATGGTATTGAGCTGGATGTTGTATTTCATCAGGAGGATCGCAAATTTTACGTTTATCACCCACCGGCCGAAAACCTGAAGCTATCCCTGGAACAGTATTTACAGCAGGTTGATTCAAAACTGGGTCTCTGGTTGGACTGGAAGAATTTGACTGATAAGAACATGGCTTCAGCTGTTGAAAGGCTGGAGAAACTGGAGAGTCTTTATAAAATCAGGTCCCGTTCCATCGTTGAAACCTCCAGTCAGTCCACTAGGGTAGAAGCGTTAAACCACAACGGCTGGCATTCAAGTTATTATTTGCCAACTAATGAACTGCTGCGCAGTGTTGCAGGTGGCTCAGCACAGGATATGCAAAAATGGTCAGACAAGATCAGAAGCATTGTAAAAAATGGTAAATACAGGGCAATTTCTTTTGATTACAGGTTGCTGGGTTTTTTCAGAGAATATTTAAGTGATTTTACATCGGATAACGATCTGAAGGTTTATGCCTGGAACCAGCAACTGCGTATCGATAAAGACATTGATCTTGATGTAATAGATGGCCTTGCTAAAGATGTTGATGTCTTGCTGGTGAATTTTCCTTCACCTTTCGATAGATAAAGCCCAAAAGCTATCAAGCCTGGATTATAGGCAGTTGTTTGCTTTCACGTTGCTTTACTGAACAAGGCTCTTTAGCCAGTCCAGGATTGATGGTGCGTCGAAATCACCATTGTTGATTTTGGACTTCATCTCCAGGCTTTCAGCGTAAATCTTGGCATTCTTTTCCCTGTCAATTGAGAAAATAATCATATCCAGTATTTTTGTCGCACGCTCAATGTCGCCAACAATAACCGCACTGAATGCATACATGAATAATTCCTCTGCTCTATACAGATATCTGTAGGGATTTATGCCTTCACTAAAAGCATCGTAAGCCTTTTTAAAATCTTTACGAAGATAATGCGTTGTGGCTATGGCGAGTTTTACCTTGTTTTGCGATTTGGCGTCACTTAAATCCAGTGACTTTTCGAATGATGAAATGGCCTTGTCATATTGTTTCAGGTGTTGCTGTGTAAGTCCCAGGACATAATTGGGATTGGGATTCAACGGTCTGGTCTTAACGTACCGTTCGGCGTATAAAAGCGCTTCCTCGTAGTTCTTTTCATCGATATATATGGAGGCCAATGCGTGTAGTGCTCTTACGAAATCAGGTGAAAATTCCAGGAGTTTTTTAAGTTCGCCAATGTAGTCAGCTTTCTTTTCTTCCGGTATTTCAAGTATTTTATGAGGGTCTACAGTCTGCAAGCCATAAGTTTCAGTAATTTCGGGGTGAATAGTTTTATCAGCATATAAAACGAGGATGTCATCACTAAAAACGGGAGTGTATCGGTCAAGGCCCTTAATTATTCCGGGTGCCCTGGTGTTGCCTGCAGAGACAAGTAGCCAATCCGGTTTATGCTGGGCAATGAAATTTTTTAACCCCTGTTCTGAATTGTATGCCTGTACCGTTTGAAAAAGATCCATGTCAGTTGACGGCGGGAATTGCATGTCAATGAAGTTTTTCATGGCAGGATATAATGCCCACTCAATATATCCCGATAGATTGGGTGGGCTCAGAACATTACCTGTGCTGTTCGTTTTATGGACAAAAGTCTCAATACCTGTTGGCAGTCCTCGTTTATCAAAAGGGTAAGGACCAAAGGAGCTTGTTTTTTCATAGATGGTGCTGACCAGAAGCAGGGTAATCAGGAATGCAGCCGACTTCTGAAAAACCGGTCTGATTTCTGTGTCGATTGACAGAAACCGCTTGTCAGCGAGCAGGGAAAACAATATTGGTATGCTCAGTAAAAGCCATTCCCACAGGAACCTAGCACCCTTTAGTAAAAGAAAGATGCTGCCTATGTAAAGAATTGCATGTTGGATCTTGATGGTTTTCTTGTACGTGCCCCAGATGAAAAAAGCGAAAGATAACAAAAATATCAGGGTAACCGCAGTGTGTAGATGTATAGTGGTGCCATTGATAACAAAGGTTGTAAGTATGGCGGGATCAAACTTTGTTAATTCGGCGATATAAAGGGGCGTATCGGCGTCAATATTGAATGGAGAAAGATAGACTTCCCAGCCATAGGGATTGATTAACAGTGCTATAGGACAAAGAATAATTGCAATGAGGTATGAAGTTTCGTTAGAGAATTCTGGCGGCTGCTTACGTATCTTTCTTAAAAGAACCGGAAGCGCATAACTTCCACAAATTAGTGCAGGTACTGGCCATTCAACACCGTGTATGTTTGACCAGAGTATTGTCAGAATAGGTAACAGCAATACCAGCCTGGGTTTATATTCAAGAATATAGAGCAAGATCAATATAAACAGATAGGATACGAGGTGTGGTCTTAGCTGGTAGGCCCGTCCATCATATGTGAGGGCTATCATGCTGAAAATGAGTAATAGAAGAAGAGCTTTGTTTTTATGGGCGTTTTCTTTTAAAAGAAGAACGACCATGAGCAGCGTAGCGCTTGCCAGGAGTGCACGAAAAATAACCAGTCCCTGGTAGCCGCCTACATCGTATACTTTATATATGATTGCCTGGAAGCCCCAGAAATAACTGACCCACTCCTTTGTCGGATTGTGGAAGGAAAAGAAGGGAATGTTCGGGATATTGAACGTTTCCCAGAAATAGCGGCCGCCATTCAGGTGGTACCACATGTCCGTATCGCCCATGCGAATTGGCATCAGCAGCTGATAGATCAGGTACAGAAAAACCAGAGCAAACAGAAAAATATCAGTGTTGCTTAATGGGGAAGGCTTGAGTTTAAACATGATTTATTGGGGCGAGAGATCTATGTTTATTCATGATCTTTTTTCCTGAACATATCCAGGAAAAAAGAGGAAAATGACAGATGAATGCTTGTTACGATCATTGAAGAGGCAATGAACGCATAATGTATGGATGTTTCCATTGAGTCACTGCCTTCAAGCCATCGGAAAAGGATGCTGATATCGATTGCCAGTCCGGCTATGAAAAGCAGGAGTGCCGACAGAAGAATTTTTTCCAGGTAAAAATGGTTGTTGACCCAGTGAGTAACAGGGTCGGTTCGCAATCGTGATTTATTTACAAGATAGACTCTGGCTGTGATGCCCATGGTTGTTACACTAAGTCCCAGGAAAAAAATCATCAGTCCAAGTGCAAGGAAATGGATGCCAATATATTGTCCGTAAATAGTTACGGGCCCATTGAATAGAACTATCTGGAATATCAGTCCAATGAATACCATTAAAAGCCCGGGTATCAAGTAAAGATAGTTTGGTGCGTATGTCATGATAAAACGCAGGTGACGCCATCCATCCCTGAATGTCTGTAAATGTGGAGGTCTGCTGCGTTTGTCAGGGTGTAGATCGATAGGTATTTCACTTATGGCAAGCTTTTCTTCTGATGCCCGTATAACCATTTCTGTCGCAAATTCCATACCTGGTGACATGAGGTGCATCTTATTCCATGCTTCCCTGGTAAAGCCGCGCATGCCACAGTGGAAATCTCCAACTTTGATTTTATATAGTAGTTGGGAGATGCGCGTCAGAAATGGGTTGCCCACGTATTTGTGCAAGAATGGCATGGCCCCGGGATGAATAGTCCCCTGAAAACGATTTCCCATGACCAGGTCAGAACCTTTTTCCAATTCATCCAGAAACGGTTTCAGGTTGGTCCAGTCATAGGAATCATCCGCATCTGCCATGATCAGCCAATCAGAGGAAGCTTTTTTCACTGCCGCCTGAATGGCAGCACCATAGCCTTTGATGGGCTGGTGAGCGACAACCGCCCCTAATGATTCTGCAATCTCTACAGATCGATCAGTCGAACCATTGTCACCTACAACAATTTCTCCGTTGATATTCAGTGACTCAAAGGTTTGCTTGATTTTGTTGATGCAAATTCCAAGCGTTTCTTCTTCATTCAGGCAGGGAATGATGGCGCTGACAACAGGTTTTTCCATTTCTGATAACAACCTTGGGTAATTTCTGTGAAGATTCGTAAAGGGATGAATTGTTGAAGTATTAATCAATTTCAAAGAAATCCATAAATCCTTCGAAATTTACCTTGTTTTTATAATGTGAAGCCCCATTTAAACACCAATTAGAAATTTTGTGGAGAAAAATTTCATGAGAATGGAACGTTTAACCAGCAAATTCCAGATCGCCCTGGCTGATGCCCAGAGTGTTGCCGTGGGACGTGATCACCAGTTTATCGAGCCGGTGCACTTAATGACGGCCCTGCTTGACCAGGAGGGTGGTTCAGTTCGTCACCTGCTGACCAAGGCCGATGTCAATGTTAACCAGCTGCGCTCTGATCTGGGTGAGGCGCTGGATAAGTTGCCCAGTATTGAAGGTGCCTCTGGAGAGCTTCATATTTCCAATGACCTGGGGCGTTTGCTGAATAAATCAGACAAACTGGCACAGGATCGCAAGGATCAATACATTTCCTCTGAGCTTTTCGTGATCGCGGCACTGGAAGACAGTGGCCAATTGGGAGAATTGTTGAAAAAAGCCGGTGCCAGCAAAGATGCCCTGGAAAAGGCTATTGATGCTGTACGTGGTGGTCAGTCTGTTGATGACCCCAATGCTGAAGAACAGCGCCAGGCGCTGGAAAAATACACCATTGATCTGACCGAAAAGGCCGAGCAGGGCAAGCTTGACCCGGTCATCGGTCGTGATGACGAAATTCGCCGTGCTATTCAGGTTTTACAACGGCGTACCAAGAATAACCCTGTTCTGATTGGTGAGCCGGGGGTTGGTAAAACCGCCATTGCTGAAGGACTGGCCAGCCGTATTGTCAACGGCGAAGTACCGGAAGGTCTGAAGAACAAACGCCTGTTATCCCTGGATATGGGGTCCCTGATTGCCGGTGCCAAGTTCCGTGGTGAGTTTGAAGAGCGTCTTAAAGGTGTTCTGAACGATCTGGCCAAGCAGGAAGGCCAGGTCATATTGTTTATTGATGAGATTCATACCATGGTAGGTGCCGGTAAGGCTGAAGGTGCCATGGATGCCGGTAATATGCTAAAGCCCGCGCTGGCGCGTGGTGAGCTTCATTGCATTGGTGCCACGACACTGGATGAGTATCGCCAGTATATCGAGAAAGACGCTGCACTTGAGCGTCGTTTCCAGAAAGTGATGGTGCTTGAACCCACTGTTGAAGATACCGTTGCCATTCTGCGTGGCCTCAAAGAGCGCTACGAAGTGCATCATGGTGTAGATATTACAGACCCTGCCATTATTTCGGCTGCAACCCTTTCACATCGCTATATCACCGATCGCCAGTTGCCTGACAAGGCCATTGACCTGATTGACGAGGCAGGTTCACAAATCCGCATGGAAATTGACTCCATGCCGGAAGAAATGGATAAGCTGGACCGTCGCCTGGTGCAGTTGAAAATCGAACGTGAAACCCTCAAGAAGGAGTCTGATGATGCTTCCATAAAGCGTCTGCAGCTGCTCGAAGGCCAGATTACCGAACTGGAGCGTGAATTCGCTGACATGGAAGAAATCTGGAAATCAGAAAAGGCCGCGGTGCAGGGTACTACGCATATCAAGGAGGCACTGGAGCGTGCCCGCCTGGATTTTGAAACAGCGCGTCGTGCGGGTGATTTACAGCGTATGGCTGAATTGCAGCATGGCACCATCCCGGAAATGGAACGCCAGCTGGATATGGCTTCACAGGTGGAAATGCAGGAAACGCGTTTGCTGCGTAACAGGGTGACAGAAGAAGAAATTGCCTCAGTGGTTTCCAAGTGGACGGGTATTCCGGTATCCAAAATGCTGGAAGGTGAAAAGGAAAAGCTGTTGCGCATGGAAGGCGAACTGGGCAAACGGGTTATCGGTCAAAGCGAAGCGGTTGGTGCGGTTTCCAATGCCATACGCCGCTCGCGAGCTGGCCTGGCTGATCCAAACCGTCCCAATGGTTCATTCCTGTTTCTTGGTCCTACCGGTGTCGGTAAAACCGAGTTGTGTAAAGCCCTGGCAGAGTTTCTGTTTGATACCGATGAGGCCATGGTGCGCATTGATATGTCGGAATTCATGGAAAAACATTCTGTCGCCCGTCTGATTGGTGCACCCCCGGGTTATGTCGGTTACGAAGAAGGCGGATACCTGACAGAGGCGGTACGCCGTCGGCCTTACAGCGTGATCCTGATGGATGAAGTTGAAAAAGCCCATGCAGATGTATTTAACGTGTTGCTGCAGGTGCTGGACGATGGACGTCTGACTGATGGCCAGGGGCGTACGGTTGATTTCAGAAACACCGTCATCGTTATGACCTCCAACCTGGGTTCAGACATCATCCAGACCATGGCAGGAGATGAAAATTACGACACCATGAAGACAGCGGTGATGGAAGTGGTTGGCCAGCATTTCAGGCCGGAATTTATTAACCGTGTTGACGAGACAGTCGTCTTCCATCCATTGGGCAGAGAACAGATCCGGGCTATTTCAAGCATTCAGATTCAGTATCTGGCTGAGCGTCTGGCAGACCGCGATATGCGTTTGCACGTATCCGAAGCTGCAATCGACAAGCTCGGAGAGGCAGGGTTTGACCCGGTTTACGGTGCAAGGCCGTTGAAGCGAGCCATTCAGCAGCAGCTTGAGAACCCGCTGGCACAGCGTATATTGGCTGGAGAATTTGTGGCTGAGGATGAGATCAGGGTAGATGTCTCAGAAGATGAACTGATGTTTAGCAAGTGACAGAGAACTGGATGCCGGCTTTTAGCCGGTATCCGGCTAAACTTCACTGAGTAAAAAGCCCTTGTCTTTCAGGTCTTTTAAATCAATATCTGTTTCTGATTTTTTCAATGCGGCAGTGATTTTGTAATATTCACGGTTTGAGCCCGGTACAAGTACTTTTTCAGCCAGATCGACCAGTCTGGGTTCCTGTTCCATATCCAGTGCGTTGCGGATAATCAGTACTTTTGGCAATAAATTTGATTTGGGATTGGCCTCAATGACGACGCCGCTTTCGCCGGAATTCAGTCTGACGATACTACCCGGCGGGTAAATTCCCACAGCACCAATGAAACGCATCACCAGGTT
>Ga0180430_10003773_pt1 | contig 12982 bp, 10 predicted proteins | sample SS_ome_9_FD_132999 | JGI IMG/M metagenome (GOLD analysis project Ga0180430, IMG submission 132999) | Hypersaline lake sediment archaeal communities from the Salton Sea, California, USA - SS_1_S_2 metaG | ecosystem: Environmental > Aquatic > Non-marine Saline and Alkaline > Hypersaline >... | reverse complement strand
GTCGGACCAGGTCGAGACCACAATCGCTACGGCTTCAGCTGCTGGATGGCGGGAGCCGGATTGAAACCCGGCACATCAGTTGGCGAAACAGACGAACTGGGCTGGAAAGCCTTGGAACGCCCCATCCCATGGCACGATTTTCATGCCACGGTCCTGCATCTCATGGGTATCGACCATGAGCAACTGACTTACTACCACAATGGAATCCAGCGACGACTCACCAACGTCCACGGAGAAATCGTCGACCAGATCCTGGCGTAGGCTTCAATTGGCGACCTATGAGTCTTCGCCTTCAGCCGGCCGCACGCGTTTGCGCACATCCGTTTCCAGGGCCCCGAATGTCTGCTCGTGACGATTGATGGCTGTCGCCAGAGCGCTCAGCAGGCGTTTGGCGCTGTAGTGATTCATAATAATCCGCTGGCTGACATTCACCTGAACCTTACCGGTTGCGTACGGTGTTGGATTCAGGCCCAGATCCATGATTAGTTCTTCCGGAGTACTGGCGACTCGACAGAAGTTCGCATAGCCCGCATTGACATTGGAGTCATTGACCACGATTTCCTGTTGAGCCTGTGCTTCCGGTGCGCCGCCCTGATCCTGATCGCTCATCAAACATTTTCCTCGTTGTTGTGTTTCAACCACCGCCCGTAGGGATGCTCGGGCGATGAGGCGACTGTAGCGAAATCAACGTTCGAATCAATCCGCTCCGGCCAAACAACAGGACGTCCAAACAACCAGACAGAACACATCATTTGCTGGTGCCTGCCTGAATTGCCCGTATCATAACGCCGTCTCAGCTTGTCCTGGAAATTATTGAGAGCCCTGTGAAGATGTCTGCATTCCGTACCTTCGTTGCCATCGTTCTGGCATTGCTGATCACACCGGATGCGCACGCCGCTCAACTCAAAGCAGGTGTCGCACGTAGGGATCTCACACCACCGTTGAGCATGAAGTCACCTCTGGGTGGTTACGGAGCAAGAATGAATCAGCCAGCCACCGGCGTGCATGATCGCATCTTCGCCAAAGCGCTCGTGCTGGACGATGGGTCAAAGCGATTTGCCCTTGTCACCTGCGATTTGCTGGGGCTCACGTTTCCGGTCAAGCCGGAAATCATGAAGCACCTGGCAGCAGACGGCTGGACGCCGGAACAGGTTCTGATCCTTCCCAGTCATTCACATGCCAGTATTGAGATGAACGCGATCAATCCCAGCAACGTATTTAACATCCCACAGATTGGCATTCATGACCAAACGCTCTTTGAGTTCACGGTTGCCAACTTTGTGCAAGTAATTCGGTCTGCATCAAAAGAACTGCAGCCCGTCCGAATCGGGACATCGAGTCAGAACATCGAAGGATGGAACCGCAACCGCCGTGATGACAGCACGGTCACTGACAACGGTTTGACGGTGACGCGTGTGGACACGCTGGACGATCGGCCGCTGGCGGCTCTGGTCAATTTCACGGCTCACCCAACGTACATGACGGAAAAACAAATGATGTTCTCGGCTGGCTGGCCAGGGGCCCTTCAGCAAACGATGGAATCCGTCATCGGCGATGACGTGACAGTGATGTACTACAACGGGGCGCAAGGCGATCAGGCCCCGCGCACGCGACCGGGCTCCGGAAATAGTCGCTGGGAAATGGCTCAGCGTTACGGACTGGAACTGGGCCTGGTTTCTGCGAAGCAATGGTCAGACATCGAAACGCACACCGACATTCCATTCGCGTTTCATCTCGAACCCATCGATCTGCCACCAACCAGCTGGCATCCTGACTTCATGTCCACGGGCGGTAAGGAGTATGGACTCAGTGAAGAAATCATGCGGGACCTGCTGCCTCGGATGCAGCCAAAGAGCACGACAAGTGGTTCACTGCGTCTGGGTGATCTCTTGATCGTGGGCATTCCTGGTGAAATGGCAGCTCAGATGGGAATGGACCTCAAAGCCGAAGCAAAGAAGATCTCGGGGGCCGCATGTCCTGTGATTGGAGGTCTGGCCAACGAATGGGTCAGCTACATTCTGTCGCCGGAGGCCTATCGGACTGGCAAGTACGAAGCCAGTATCAGCTTCTACGGAGAGACGCTCGGCCCAACAATTGTGCAGGGGGCACTCAAGGGAGTTGAAAAGATGAAATGACGCGATTTGTCGGGACACCTGTCAGCGTGTTTCCCTTCATCTCGTCACAGCACTTCGAACCTGCTCCACATACGTGAATCATGATCACAAATTCCAGCCCTGTGTTGGCCATTGACATGGTCGCAATCGGTAGGCATTTCACCTTCCGGTCCTGAATCATTCAACAAACTGGAATGCATACAGGTGGCAATCCTGCATGGAGAAGCGAAGACGCACAGCCCGATCGGCAATGCGGCTGACGTCTTCTCCGCCTTTCCACTTCACCGGTACTCGGACTGCGTTTCCGATGATGGGGACCGCGTCGGCTTTGGAATATCCCGCCAGAGGACGGCCCTCTTCGTCCAACAACTCCACCAGCACTGAACCCCCGCCTCCCGTGTCGACGTTGAGTTCCAATGTGCGTCCCTGGAAGCGAATCGGCGGGGTTGTGAACTGTCCTCCTTCATATCCGGCGGTGGCTGAGACAAAGCCGTCAACGCGGAGGACAGCGCGGCTGATCCCGGAGAGATGCTGACCGTCGGCTGCAGGATCGACAATACCATCGTGGTCACAATTGCTGCCGACATAGTAGATCCAGAGTTCATCCCCCATCCGAACCGGGTCCGGCATGGCCCACACAAAACGAGAATCGAATCGTCCCTCAGGCCCTGGTGACAAAAACGGCGTCCAATGGCCGATTCTCCGGAAAGTCTTTCCATCCCGGCCGATCGCCAGACGCACGTCAAAGGTGGATGGCCCCAACCCGTCCTCAGGCGGACGCGAATACCAGTGCCAGAACGCCTGTGCCAGCATGATGTAGACACCTTCGTATCGAAAAACATCTGCTCCGTAATAGTCTACCGGAGGTTGCAGCGTTGGAGTCTCGTATGTCGCCAGATCGGCTTCATTTGGCTTCATAACAATGCTCTGGCGATCCCAGTTCAGCAGATCGTCGGACTCAAGACGACGGACTGTACGGAATCGCCGCGCACGATCGTCGTTCTGATCCCAGTACCGCGTGAACAGAACATAACGTTCGATCTTCGAATCCCAGAATACGATGCTTTGAGTATCCCAACCGCCTGGCCCCGGATCGAGTCTCGCAAACTTTTTCCAGTGCAGACCGTCCGGTGAGCTGTGCATGTGCAGTTGGCCACTGGGGTACACTTTCGTCTGAGTCTTGTACCGATGGGCATCACCGCCCTGTGGATCAATCCACACCGCACATCCACCAATGACACCGGGAAGTACGACATTATTGGCGCGCGAGCCATTCACCTCGCAGAGTCCAAGACGAGGCTTCACGAACTCCAGACCATCGGCGGATTCCGCATAACACACGCGGCGCTCATGGTCATACGGTCCGTCTCCTTTAGGAGTCAACAGGTCGTACCAGATGCGTGTTCTGCCATCCTCACGAAGAACACTTGAGTAAACTGCAATCCGGCCTCCCGCTTCCCAGGGCTGGTCAGCCGTAACCAGCACCCGTCCATCTCGAACCGGAGGATGCATCAATAGTTCGATGCCTGTGCGGGACTCGATGAATTGTTCGTCGACGAACAACTGTTTCCTCGTCCCCACATTAATGAAAGGCAGTTGGTCAGTTTGCTCCACCTGCTCTGTCTTCTCCGCGAGGCAAACAGAAGATGCCGTGCAACAGGCGGCAAGTACCACATGTCCCACAAGCTTTGGCGAAATCAGTGAGGAAAGAAGGCGAAGCATATCGGGTCACTATTGCTGCAGCATATGACGCTGACTTGTGGCAGAGACGGATATAAAAGAACCGGGAAGACAGGCAATCCGACGAACCAGAACGAATACGACACAAAGGAAACTCGAGGTTGGGAATCAACCTCAGCTGCCACTGGCTCTCCGCGAATTCGGTTCTCCGGCGAGCGACGCATCACACTCTGTATGATGATGGCATTGTTGGAATCTACGGTTTGATGAATCGGAAGGCAGCCTGTTTTGACTATGGGTTGGGTGGCGACGTGCAGATCAGGATGACCAGGCATTCGTTGCCCGTGTTTTCAATTCCATGAACACACCAGGGCGGCAAATAGATGAAGTCTCCTTTCTTCACCTGGCGTTTGTAGCGATGGAATGTCATTTCGCCTTCGCCTTCCAGGATGACATACGTTTCTTCGGTTGGATGAGACCCCGGTTCCAGGACAACATGCGGTGGGACATAGAATTTCACCAGTCCCATGTTCTTCGCCGGGGCTTTCGGGTTGACGGGATGTACTACTCGCACTCCCACGCCATGGCAACCCGGATAAACAACGGGAACACCGTCCTGATCGCTGACGATCATTGGATCCGGTGGAGTAGCCGGTTTCGGGACATCGGGCATCTGCTCTTCGCCGGAGTACCCCATGAACTGTGTGATTTCTGCCACGGTTGACTTTCCTTACTGGTGATCGAAACTGGATGATTCTAAAGGAGCGACGGTGAGTCGCTTACGTTGTCTTCGCTCGAAACGTCTGGACGATGTGTTGCTGGTGTCCCGGTGTGCCTCCTGCGTTCATGGCCGTGTTTCCACCGTCCATCGGGATGATGGCACCAGTGATCCACGCTGATGCGTCGGATGCAAGCAGCACGGCAAGTCCTTTAATGTCCGATGGTTCTCCCATGCGACCGGCCGGAATCCCACTGACAAAACGGGCTTGCAGTGATGGGTCGTCATTCATGCGTGCGATGAGACTGGGGTTCGTGACCTGAGCCGGTGTGACGCAGTTGACTCGAACGCCGCGGTGACTCCATTCTGTGCTCAGTTCCCGCGTCATCTGCACGACGGCTCCCATCGCCATGCTGTAAGCGATATGACCGCGACCGAGTGCCGTTGAACTGGCCAGCGAGCCGATGTTCATAATCGAACCTGAACCCTGCGACAGCATTCGTCGGCCAGCCTGCTGGCACATGGCGAATCGTCCAACCACCAGGTTCTGCAGCACGCAATGAAGATCCTCGATGGCGAGGTCTTCCGGTTTGCAAAGATGACCGTCCCCCGCGATGTTGCCGAGAAAATCAACACGACCGAATTCGTCATCCACCTGTTGAAACAACTTCGAAACCGCGACCGGATCGGAGACATCCGTTTTCGACACAAGAACTCTGCGGCCGAGTGCGCGGATGACGTTTGCCGTCGCTTCGGCGCCCTCAACATTGCGATCGACCACAACGACATCGGCACCTGACTCGGCGACCGCGACGGCGGTCGCCTGTCCCATTCCCTGCGCAGCGCCCGAAACGATGGCCACTTTTTCAGTTAAGTCAAATAGCTCTTTCGTCAACGAAAAATCTCCTTTGAAGAACGGCGTTTCCCGCATCAACCAGTAAACAACGGAATGATCTTCGCACAGAACACCAGCGCCGCCATGCCGAGATAGAACACTCCACAGGCAGCAATCCCAAGTTGGTTGTACCACCGCGGCCTCAGCGGTTTCGGCAACAGCGTGCGATTGATCCACAAGACGTGAAACGAGGTCGCACCCAACGCAACGTTGTTCAGGTTGGCGATCACGAGCACCATCAGCCTGGGTGCATCACCGAACATCAAAAAAATAGTGGCCGAAATGAAGGACCATGTGACATAACACGCAAGGATCACGTAGTAAATGCGACTGGCCTGATGCGGCTCCAGTCGTTCTCGAATTTTCGTATTCGACGACCAGATGATGTCGGTCCAGCGTCTTGCAAAATCGTCCACGATCGACATCTGACTGGGAAGGAATACCACCAACCCGACGCCCAGCGTGACCAGCCACAGCATCTGCCGGGTAGCCGCCGAAATTCCCGGCGCGTGCCGAATGCCGTCCGCCGAAATCAGCGACTGAGAATATTCCACCGCCTGGCCGAACATCGGCGAACTGGATGCAAATTCAATAGAAAGCAGAGCTGGCAGCGCCATGCCCATCACACAGCCGGGCAGCCAGACGAGAAACTGATCCGACAGAATGTACTTCCACCAGCCTTTCCACTTTCGCAGATTGTCGTCGGTGATAGCGAACACTTTTCCAATGTGGCTCAACGTGACTTCACGCCCGCCGATCGCGCTGGCAATTGCGCCCACCTGACTGCCCATGCCCCAGCCTTTGTCACGCACAAAGTTGCTGTACGTGGAATTGCTGAGCCCGCCGCCGCCCGCATAACCGGCGAATGCTCCCAGCACAGCGATGTTGGCAAGAGCAATCACGGGCCACTCTCCATGTTCAGCAAAATGACCGAACGCGTTGACCACCATTTCGCCCCCTTCACCATCGCTGACGGGCACATTGCCAAACTTCAGGAACCCGCTGAAGACATCGGTCCAGCCCTGAGCACTGACAAAGAACACACCGATGAACAGGCAGAAGCCCAGCACGATGAAGACCTTGGCGGTCATGACGACCTGCAGCGTGTTGTAGACCTTTCCGCCAACAAGCACCGGCAGGACAACCAGACCAAGGCAAAGGTACGCGATGGTGTTCACCATGAACGCGTCGTCCACAGTCGGTGGCCGGTCAAGATAGATCGAAGTGATGAGCACCGCCGCGTTCGTGGAAAGGCCGGGAATCAGTGCTCCCAGACTAAGCATCATCGCAACGCCGATCCAGAACCGCGGTCCTGGTCTGGTCCGCATGAAGCCGGTGAAGACGGGTTCGCCGGTGTACATTGCGTATCGACCACATTCGACGTTGTAGAATACCTGACACAGAATCGCGACGGTCGCAATCCACATCAGTCCTCCGCCGTACTTTGCGGTGATGGCCGGCCCAAACAACCATTCGCCACCGCCAATCTGAATGCCGCACATGACGATGCCGGGGCCAATGAACCCGGCAAGATTCCGGAGTCCCAGCGGCTTCGGTTCGGGAAGTTCAGCGGTTTCCCAGGTTGGAAGACAGGTTTCCGGCAGGTTGTCTGATGTCTCAGTCATACAGCACCATCGCCCTTCCCGGACCGCCGTGGCAGTCACGAATTTTGACGGCCGCAAACAGGAAATAGGAATTAGTCGGCACCTTCCCCACGTTGACGAGAAACTCAACGCCGACCATTTCGCTGGAACCGAGTGCCCAGTATGTCATCAAAGCGTTTCGAGGGTTGACTCCACCGAGGTCCGGGGCATCTGTTGCCACGCATCGGATGCCATGCTTCTTTAAATAGAAGACGGTCTCCGGCAACAAGGCAGGCCAGCCTTCCGCGTCGCCGTTCAGCGGATCAACCCACAGGCCGGTATCGTCAGGCGGCGGCTTGAGATGCTTATCAACGTGGCCTGTGTGAAGAATGACAACATCCCGCGGACGCAGCTCTCCATGTTCTTCTTCGTATGCCTGAATGTGATCCGGTGTGACGCCGGGTGAGGCAGGCCAGGTGGCTTTGTCCGTCGAACCCGCCAGCGATCTCACATCGATGACGCGCGCCTCACCGCACGTCCAGTCGAGTGGCACTTTTTCCGTTGTCATGTCACTGAAGCCGCGAGGGCCGTACCGGTCTTCGTAGGCCTCCAGCCAGCCGCGAATGTCGGGAGCATAGGACACCTGAGTCCCTTTCGGCGGCAGGGCGTAGGCCGGTGGCACGAGGTGCGTTCCGGCCATGCTGTCCATCAGATGTGTGTGATGGTGCATGTCGAGGTATTCCGAGTAGAGAAAGTCAACTTTGAGATAGACCTGCCGATGATTGCCCGTCCCGACGCCGGGCGACGTCAGCGGCAGACCCTGTTCAAGCGTCGGCGACAGGTCAATCGCCCGTTTGGCTTTGGATGCAGCAATCAGCCGGGCAGGAACGTCTCCACCGACGACCGAAAACGCGCGGCCTTCTGCATACGGACCATCTTTGTGCTTTGGTCCCAACATCGTGTAGAACGCACCGGTCGACGGTAGCCTGCCAAGATTCGTCGCGCCTTCCGTCCAGATCAAACCGTGCTTCAGACCTGCATAGTGTGTCGGCTCGGCAAGATTCGGCAACGGCCCCATGCTGGCACTGTCCGTACCCAGCGTCATGACTTTGCGAGTCGCCAGAAACTCCATGCAGTCCGGATCGGGATTGGGATATCCAGACGCCTTTCTATCAAGCACATCGGCGATGTAACGCGTGCCTTCCGGAAACGGGCGGTAGTAACTGTCCGAGTAATCGCTTCGAAAGAGAACCACATCACCAAACTGCAGCTTTCGATGTCGCTGCTCAAAGCGTTCGACATGAGTTCGTCGCACCAGTGGGCTTGTCCCCTTCGGAGCCTGGTCAAGCAGATCCCGCACGTCGACTACGCATGCTTCGCCGCCGAACTGCCAGGCCTCGATCTTGTCCGTGTACGCCAGTCCCAGCGGCCCGGACTTCGGTCGATTCAAATCGGGACGGGCTACGGAATGCGGCGGAACATCAAGCTGTGTTCCCGTGTTTCCGTCGATTAACAGAACATCAATGTTGTAAACGCTGCTGGGGCCGATCGTTCGCTGATGCGTAATCTGAAATCGCGGAAACGGTGCGGATGGCCAGGTAGCGGGGTATTCGGGAGCGACCAGCAGTGAGTGGTCAATGAAGCGGGTGCCACGATCGTCCGCCGCAGCACAGAAACACAGCGTCAACGTTATGAGGCAGGATGAGAGAAAATGGAACCGAAGAGGGTGAACAGCTGGACTCATGGCATGCGTCTCACATTTGTCGCATTTGACAGTCATCTGATTGTCAGATAATCTATCTTTCGCGTCACGGTTTGACAATACACCCGCTGTACACAGAGATTCAATGTCCATCTTAAAAGCATTGCCTCGCAGGAAGATTCGCGATCAGGCAGCTGAACAAATCAAGGAGTTAATTGCTACGGGACAACTTGGCCCCGGCGACCGATTGCCGACTGAAAGCGAACTGGCCGAGACGTTTGGCATCAGCCGACTGAGTGTCCGTGAAGCCACTAAAGCACTGGAGTATCTGGGCATCGTCGAAGCAAAAACGGGCGTGGGACTGACAGTCGGTCAAATCGATCTGGAGCGTGTAACGGAACACCTGGTTTTTCACCCGGCTCTGCATCGCACCGACCCACTCCAACTCATCGACACTCGAGTTATCATCGAGACCGGCGCACTGTCGCATGTGGCTCAAAGGATTGCAGAGGATAACTCGACGTACGAGAGGCTGCAGTCGCTGGTGGATCGTTCTCGGTCTGCTCGCAAACTGCAGTCATGGATCGACCTCGATATCGAGTTTCATCGCACGCTGCTGGAGTCGAGCGGCTTAACACCGCTTGTGGCTTTTGGCGACCTGTTGCATGTCTTCTTTCAGCGATTCCGCGAGAACATCAAAAAGGCGCAGTGGCTGGAAGGTGCGGAAAGTCATCGGCGGATCATCGAGTCACTGCAGGCAGGTGATATAGCCACGGCAACTGACGAGTTGCGTCAGCACATCGAATTCCATAAATCGAAGGTTTGAAAAAACGGTGAAGTCCGGAACGAGACGATTCTCCCTGTTGGCGGCAGGGTTGTTGTTCGCGACCATTACGGCAGCGGATGACAGCAAATCATCAAACGCACTCGAGTACGGTAATCAGATCGGTCCACTCGTGGAGCGATACTGCAATGATTGTCACTCTGGCGATACAACGGAGGCGGATATTGATCTTGGCACTTTCGCGACGGACGCAGACTTACGACGTCAGCTGGAGGTCTGGCTCAAAGTTCGCACGATGCTCGACAGTCGGCAAATGCCGCCGAAGGATTCGCGGCAGCCGTCCGACAATGAACGGAAACTGTTGCAGACGTGGGTGCGGGCGTTTCTTGCGAGGGAGGCTGAAGCCACTGCTGGTGACCCCGGGCCTGTTGTTCTCAGGAGACTGAACAATGAAGAATATAACTACTCTGTCCGTGATCTGACCGGCATCAATTCGCTTGAACCGACTCGCGAGTTTCCCGTGGACGGTGCGGCAGGTGAAGGTTTTATCAACACCGGTTCTGCTCAGTCGATGTCGCCGGCGTTGGTAACCAAGTACTTCGACGCCGCCAGGATGGTCGCATCGCACACAGTATTGCTCCCTGATGGAATCACGTTTTCCAAAGGTCAATCTCGACGCGAGTGGACGGACGAGCGCGTCGCGGCTATCCGTCGCTTTTATTCACAGTTCACGGTGACTTCTGATGTGCAATTTGAAGTCGGTGGTGCGGGTCGCGTTCCTAACGAAGGCGGCGCCATTCCGCTCGCGAAGTATCTCACCGCGACGCTGGAGGAACGAGAAGCTCTGGCAGCTGATCGAAAGTCGGTTGAAGATGTTGCAGGGGAGCGTTCCCTGAATGCAAAGTATCTTGGCATTCTGTGGCGAACGTTGTCTGCAACCCCTGAAGAATCGAGCAGCACGTCCCTGCTGCTGGATCAGTTGCGAGCGCAGTGGCGGTCAGCAGTACCTGACGACGTCGAAAAGCTCGTCGCATGGATCGTTGGTCAGCAGCAGGTTCTCTTTCAGTACAATCCGATCGGACATATCGGCAAGGATGGCAAGTCCAAAGTCTGGATGGACATCACCAATCCAGTCACAAAACGCCGAGACTTTTCGGTTCGACTAACGGCACAGGACAGCGGTGACATCTCGATCTTTCTTTCGGCATCCGATGCCGGCGACGGGCATGAAGGTGACTTCGTCGTCTGGCAGAATCCCCGATTGACGATCGAAAATGGTCCGGACATCCTGCTTCGTGACCTCGCTGGACTACACCAGCGTTTAGAGAAGACTCAAACAGAGGCTCTGGCGCGCACTGCGGATTACCTCGCTGCAGTCGCAGAGATTCAGTCGGCCGGTGATGAGAATCGCACAGAGGAATTGTTCACTGGTCTGGTGGAGAGACACCACCTTGAATTGAGTGCTCTGAAATCATGGGCGAGCTATTTAGGCGTCGGGTCGAACAAATCGGTTGTGGTGACGGGACATTTCGACAGGACAGAAACACACGGCGACTACAATTTCATTCGTTCGTGGGGTACCGGCGCAACTCCGATCGTGACGGCGAACTCTTCCGGGAACCAGGTGAGAATACCCGGCATCGCGAGGGCACACGGGATTACCGTACATCCTTCGCCGACACACTTCGCCGCCATCGGATGGCAAAGCCCCATCGATGGACTTGTGAGAATTGAAGCGCAACTCTCAGACGCACATCCTGAGTGTGGTGACGGGCAGGAGTGGTTCCTGCAGCACCATACCGGTCGCCGAGTCGGCAACCTCTGGAAAGGTCGGTTCCCCACAGGCGGCTCCGCAAAAATGGAACCGCAACAGGTTTCCATTCGTAAGGGCGAACTGCTCTCGTTCATCGTTGGCCCCGGCGGCAATCACTCCTGCGACCTCACCGAGATGAACCTGAGCATCACCGAGATCCAAGGTGAAGAACGTTCATGGACTCTCGCCGGAGATCTATCGGATGACCTGCTGGCAGACAACCCTCACGCAGACCGCTATAGCAACCCCGGGGTCTGGCATTGTTACACCGGCAAAATGGACACGGTCAGTGGCGTGCAGGGGACGATGGTTTCCATCCCGACCGGCTCGCTGCTGCACAAGTGGCAGGTCGAATCGGACGCCGCAGAACGCACAGAACTTGCCCGTCAGGTACAACAACTTGTGACAGGAAATCGCCCGCCAAGTGCCAGTTCGCCAGACGGTATTCTGTACTCACAACTGCAAAACCTGTCGCTATCCCCTCGCAGTATAGAATCGTTACTGTCCAATGTGATTGCGGACGAGCGTTTTGGCAAGCACCCCCTGGGGCACGAGACAGTTTCGACCGATCTGGTCGTCACGGCACCATCAATCGTCGAGTTCAAAATCCCGGCGAGACTTGCATCTGGCCGAACGCTGGTCGTCAGCGGAGTCCTTGATCCACAAGCCGGTCGTGACGGGACCGTTCGCCTTGAGGCGGGCCTGGACCGCATACCACCTTCGGCCATTGATGCTGACAGTCCAATCGTCGTCAATGAAGGCAGTCAGACTCGCGTCTTAAACGCATTTGCCGACTTTCGTGAGGTGTTCCCCCCGCAGCTCTGTTACGAACGCATCGTACCCGTTGACGAAGTTGTGACGCTGACGCTGTTCTACCGTCAGGACCACGCGCTACAACGTCTGATGCTCAGCGACACGCAGACGGCGAAGCTGAATCGCATATGGGACGAATTGTTGTACGTCGCCCAGGAGCCGCTGCGGTACGAAACCGCCTTTGAGCAGATTCGCGAGTTTGCCACGCAGGATCGCCCGGACCTTGTCAAAGTCTGGGACCCACTCAAACCGAAAGTCATTGCCCGAGCAGTCGCATTCCGCCAGCGACTGCTTGATACGGAACCAGCTCATCTGGCGGCGGCGCTGGAATTCGCGGATCGGGCATGGCGGCGCCCGCTCACTGGCGATGAACAAGCGGGACTCTCGCAGTTTTACCACAACCTGCGCACAGCTGAGATGTCTCACGAAGATGCGATCCGTCTGACGTTGGTCCGCGTACTCACTTCTCCCGCGTTCCTGTACCGCCGCGAAGTTCAGGTTGAAGGGACCGATCCACAACCGGTCACGGATCTCGAACTGGCTACCCGGCTGAGCTACTTCCTGTGGTCGTCCGTTCCGGATACTGAACTCCGCAAAGTCGCTGCATCCGGTGTCTTGTCGAACGACAGAACGCTGGCAGAACAGGCGCAGCGGATGCTGGAAGACAGCCGCACACGGCGGCTGGCGATCCAGTTTGCCTGCCAGTGGCTCCATCTGCGAGATTTCGACAGGGACGACGGCAAGAACGAACAACTATCCCGGAAATCTCACACAGAGAATGCACAAAACCGCCCTTGCGTGCGTAAGTCTTTTGGAAGAAGGATTTACGTCAACAGCAGGAGGCGGTTTTGTGGAAACACAGTGTAGCAGACAGAGATTG
>Ga0180430_10003772_pt1 | contig 12984 bp, 9 predicted proteins | sample SS_ome_9_FD_132999 | JGI IMG/M metagenome (GOLD analysis project Ga0180430, IMG submission 132999) | Hypersaline lake sediment archaeal communities from the Salton Sea, California, USA - SS_1_S_2 metaG | ecosystem: Environmental > Aquatic > Non-marine Saline and Alkaline > Hypersaline > Sediment... | reverse complement strand
TCGGTCCAGCCGCTTATCGCTTTGCGGATTTTCTGCAGTCGGCAGGGCAGACCATCTGGCAGTTGTTGCCTCTGGGGCCACCGGCAAAGGGCGATTCTCCTTATAGCAGTTACTCGGCGTTCGCCGGCAATCCGCTACTGATTAGCTGCGAACAGCTTGTGGCAGACGGGTTGCTGACGAAACAACAGCTGGCTGATGCGGGGCACAACGAGCATCAGGACGGTCCGGCAGATTACGAAGCGGCTCGGACTGTCAAGAAGCGACTGCTGAAAGCAGCCTGCGTTGAATTTCAGAGGTCAGCCGATGCAGAGATGCGGCAGGCGTTCTCAGAATTCTGTACCTGCAGTCGGCACTGGCTGGACGACTTCGCCCGATTCGATGCTCTTGTCGCGAATCTGGGGACTCCTGACTGGTCACAGTGGCCTGCTGAGTTGGTGCATCGCGAGCGATCGGCTCTCCAGGCGATAGACAAACGCCTCTGTGACGAAATCGAAATTGCCAGGTTTGAACAGTTCGTCTTTGCAAAGCAGTGGTCGAGACTGAAGGCGTACGCGAACTCCCACAATGTTCGCATCTATGGAGACATGCCGATCTTCGTAGCGTACGAGAGTGTTGACGTGTGGGTCAATCAGGAACTGTTCTGTCTGAACGAATCCGGTCGCCCGCTGGTCGTTGCCGGAGTGCCTCCGGATTACTTTAGTGCGACCGGACAAAAATGGGGGAATCCACTCTACGACTGGGACAGACTGGCAGCGACACATTACGAATGGTGGGTCCAGCGATTTCGTCAGGCATTCGAACACTTTGATCTGCTGCGGATCGACCACTTTCGCGGATTCGAATCATACTGGGAGATCCCGGTCGATGCCCCGAACGCAATTGGCGGTGAGTGGAAAGCGGGGCCTCGTCAGGCACCTTTCGATGCGGCTCGGGAAGCTCTGGGGGAGTTGCCAATCGTCGCCGAAGATCTGGGACTGATTACAGATGAAGTTCATCGGTTGAGAGACGAGCTCGGATTCCCCGGAATGCGAGTCCTGCAGTTTGGGTTCGAAAGTGAACACGACGACTATCATCGTCCGTCGGCCTGGCCGACTCACAGCGTCGCGTACACCGGAACTCACGACAACGACACCGTGACGGGTTGGTATCAGCAGCGACAGGTCGATGGGGCTCGGAACGGCGTACTGCAGCATTTCCTGTCTGAAGAATCAGTGCCCGTTCACTGGCAGCTAATCCGAATGGTGCTGAATTCCGCTGCCGACACCGCCATTATTCCGCTTCAGGACTTGTTGGGGCTGGGGAGTGAAGCTCGACTTAACACTCCGGGGCTGCCGGACGGTAACTGGACATGGAGATGTCCGAGCAACTACGACAACAGCGATCTTGCTGCCCGGTTACGTGAATACTCAGAGTCCTCCGATCGCACGAGCTGAGTTGCCTTCTGTCCAGTGCGGCGGCTCAGACACTGGTGCTGGTGCCATTTGCCTCCTCGCTTCAACGAGACGCAACTCGTGCTTTCATTGGGATCTGTTTGCCGGTGACTGTTTCCCTGAACGAATCCAGTTCAACTGCGGACACGGCAAGTACAGGACAAGGTGCCTTGTGGACCACATTCTCTGTTGTGCAGCCGGACAGAATGTCTTTCCAGCATGTGTGTCCCTCAGTCGTCATTGCAATCAGGTTTGCAGACTTTTGCTTCGCGACCGTAACAATGTCGTTTACAACGTGTTCGCTGCGTGCCAGCCATTCCCAGTTCCAGTCGCTGTCTGGAGGAAAGTGAACTTTCATGTTCTGCAGAGGTTTCGGGCCGACATGCATCACAGAGAAAGTAGGAGCGTCGTTTTGCATCAGAGATCTCACCATTGCAGCCGAAAGATCGATCGCAGTCTGTGGCGATGGTGCACTGTCGACGGGAAGAATCACACGCTGCAAACTGGATCGCCCATCGAGCGGTCGAACGAATCCGTGAGAGTCTTCCGGAACGAACATCGTTGCAATGTGTGATCTGACAGCAATACGAGTTGCGATGTCAGGGTGAAACCACCGACCAATGGCACTGCGGTGATGGGTTGCCAGCACAATTAGATCCTCGTGGTGGCGTCCAAGAAACTGCATGATGCCGACGCCGGGATTCTCTGCCTGAATTGACAGTTTTCGAACGGTGATTCCCAGTTTCGCAACGTCACTGGACGTCGCACCGTCCCGCAACATTCCCCACCGACTGAGCGTCTCCCGCACCTGTGGAAAGCGTTCGATATCCGATGCACTGGGAGTCGTCTCGATGTGGATGATGTCGAGTTCGGCGCGAGCTGCCACTGCGATGCGCAGTGCGTGCACAAAAGCAGATTGGCTTTCCGGAGAGAAATCAGTCGGATGAAGAATTCGCTTCAGCGGAAGAGGTGGATCGTTTCGCGTCTCGACGGGTCGTGAGTCAGCGTCCTGCTTCATGACATTCGGTCCCTGCGGGTTGCACAGTGATCTACAGTTGATGTCAACGGATGGCGCATGTGCAACGGGATCACATGCGGGTCTGCGCATGATACGAGGAGAAAACACTGGCTCCAATCCCAGATTCCGGGCATGACCCACAGGCAGTCAATGTGTGCATTCGCACGCTTTGCATATCACCCACGACCGTTCCAGCGAACTCAAACACCGACAGCTCTGGAGCATCCGACGCCGACATGCGCCCTTGTCGGACGCGGCACTATACGACGATCTCGTCCTCTGCCACGCCGACCGGAATATCCTGCTGTTCTACCTGTTGCGCTGCGGTTGTTTTGTTGCGGTCACAGAACCGAGCAACAATGACAGTCGTGTTGTCACGTCCTCCGGACCGATTTGCTGAGTCAATCAACTCATCGCACGCGATTGATGCCGAATCGGTTGAGTCAAGAACTTGTGCGATCTGTGACTCGTCCAGTTGCAAAGTTAAGCCATCGGTACACAGCAACAGCGTGTCATTCATATTCAGATGAGCCTTGTAAACCTGTGGATCCAACTGAGCAGGATTGCAACCCAACAGGCTTATCAGCACGTGATTCAGTGGGGAAGAAGTAATCTGCTCAGGTGTCAGAACTCCCGCATCCGCCAGAGCCTGAGCGTAGGTTTGATCCTGAGTCAACAAGGTAAGCCGACCGTTGCGGTACAGATAGGCACGACTGTCACCGGCATGCACAAGATAGACATGTGGCCAGACGACATAAGCCATGGTGATGGTTGTTCCCATCCCCCAGTTCAATGGAGCCGTTTCTGCGGCGTGCTGAATTCGTTGCTGGGTAAACGAAAGCGCCGATTTCAGATCGTCAACGAATGCCTCTTCCCGGTCTTCTTCCGGGCGAAACATCCAGTGCATCGCATTCAGCAGGTACTGCACGATGCCTTCCAGGGCGAGCATGCTGGCGCGTTCACCGGCGGCATTTCCCCCAACGCCATCGGCGACGAGCATCAGCTTTGCCTGCGAACCGCCGCGCAGTTCCGTTTCCTCTTCGTATGACAGGCTGGTCTGGTGAATGGCGACGGACTTCTTCAGGTCGGCGATCAGGAACTGATCTTCATTCGTCTCGCGAATCAGTCCACGGTGGCTTGCACCGCAGCAGTCCATTTTGCCCTTCATCGTGGCTACCTCGTAACAGTCCTCAACGAGATCACAGACGTCTGGCACCCTTCACACGGAGGCATAACTCAACACAGTATCAGGTGAAGTTGTGACACTGCTGACTGGGACGACGCATGTCTGTGAGTGATCAAACCTGTATCCTTGCTGATTCAGAATACTGTGCAGTGCCCTGAAGTTGAACCCCTCGCAGGCAGCTCCATTCATTTGAGTTTCATTTCTGCTGACACAAACTGGATGACAGTGTTTGGAGGATTTGCGGTGATTCAGGAATCGACATTGATGCGTCGACCGGTTTGAATACGGTTTTGAAAAATGGGGCAGGTCCGCCATCTCTTGGGAGATATGCCCAACCGTCATCTAAACTTTTGAAGGTCCCGGTTTATGTTCAGGGCCATATCTGTGCCGCGATCGCTCCTCGTTGCTCTTGCGCTGTCCATTTCTACTCCGTGCTGGTCTGCTCTGGATCTGACAAGGGCCACGATTGTTGTTCCGCCCGGAAACCAGCCTTTGGTGTCACGTACAGCGGTTACCGTGCTGGTGGAAGAAGTGGAACGACGCACGCAAATCAAGCTTCCTGTGTCGACTCGTGTGCCGAAAGCAGGGCCCTCGATCGTTTTGTGTTCATTCCGGAATCTGGCCGACACGTCTTTTGTTCTTCCAGAGTCGCTGGCTACGTATCCTTCCGACAAAGCGGCGACTCAGCCCGAAAGCTACACCATTGTCACGACTGGAAACGACGTTCTAGTCGATGGTGCCGATCCTCAGGGTGTTCTCTACGGCGTGGGGAAGCTGTTGCGCAATCTCGACTGGAGCAAGGGGACACTCAAACTCGTCGCGCCTCTCAACCTTGCCAGTGCACCCGACCACTCCATCCGTGGCCATCAGCTCGGCTACCGCACGACTGCAAACAGCTACGATGCGTGGACCCCCGCAATGTACGAACAGTACATTCGAGAGCTGGTTGTTTTCGGGGGCAATGCCATTGAGAACATCCCGTTTCAGGATTCCGACAGCCCCCTGATGCCCGTCACACGATCCGTGATGAATCGGGCGCTCGGCGACATCTGCAGAAAATACGGAGTGTCCTACTGGGTGTGGACTCCCGCCACGGTCGACCTCACCGACCCCGAGCAGCGGGCAATCCATCTGGCAGAACACGAGGCCTACTACAAAGAATCGACTCACCTTGACGCCGTCTTCTTTCCGGGAGGTGATCCCGGTCACAATCATCCGAAGGACGTGCTGCCTTTCCTTGAAGACATCTCTGAACTGCTGGCGAAGTACCATCCCGATGCTGAAATCTGGATGTCCCTGCAGGGCTTTGACGAGGAACGGACTGAGTACTTTTTTGACTGGATTGCTGAACACGAACCGACCTGGTTGACCGGTGCAGTAGGCGGTCCGTCCAGTCCGCCACTCGCTTCCATGCGCAAACGCCTGCCAGAGCAATACCGACTTCGCGACTACCCGGACATCACTCACACTGTCAGATCCCAGTATCCCACTCAATGGATCGACCCCGCCTTTGCTTTCACTTCAGGACGTGAGGGAACCAATCCCGAACCAGTCTACTACAGTACGATCTTTCGGGCTGTCGCAAGGCACACCGATGGCTTCATAACCTATTCAGATGGAATGCACGACGACGTCAATAAGACTGTGTGGAGTCTCTTGGGCTGGGACATTGACTGTGACGTGCGCGACGGATTGATGGAGTATTGCCGGTTCCACTTTAGTCACACTGCGGCTGAACGAGCGGCCGACGGGATCTATGCGCTGGAGCAGAACTGGGATGGGCCACTGGCACGCAACGGTGGCGTGGAATCGACGCTCGCCCTTTGGCAGTCCTTGCAGCGAGAGTACCCGGAACTGGATACGAACTGGCGATGGCAACTGTGTCAGCTCAAGGCTCACTACGACGCTTACATCCGGGCGCGACTCATTCACGAAGAGAAGCTCGAAGCGGAAGCAAACCGTGTTCTGCAACGAGCAGAAACCATTGGAATCGATCCCGCGATCGACGAAGCCCTTCTGATCTTTGCGAAAGCGGGACCGGAATCACCGCGAAAGGATCTCCGGAGTGCAATCGTTGAGCTGTGCGATCGGTTATTCGAATCTATTGGGTACCAGACGAGTGTCCCGAAGTATGGTGCGAACAACCCCCAGCGCGGATGTGTCCTGGATTTTGTCGATCACCCACTGAACAACCGATGGTGGTACGAAGATCAGCTCGTCGAGATTCGCAACCTGAAGTCAGACGCTGAAAAGCTCGAACGTCTCAAAGTTCTGTACACATGGGAGAACCCCGGACCAGGAAGCTTCTACGATGATATTGGAAACGTGGCTCAGTCTCCTCACGTATTGCGAGGAGAGTCCCTCAGCACGGATCCTTTCATGCGGCGACATATGAATCCGGACTTCATGTGGTGGGACGATGGTCTCACACGAGTGCGTCAGTCGTGGATCAGCAAAATGGACTGGCCAATGGGACTGCGATATGAGGGGCTCGATCCTGACGCTCGGTATGTCGTCCGCACGACCGGCCTGGGCCAGTGCCTCCTGAGGGTCAACGGCGAACTGGTTCCACCCGCGATCGATGGCAGGGAAGTCGGAGAGATCAAGGAGTTCCCCGTACCGGCGAAACTCTACCAGCATGGGCTCATCATCCTCACCTTCGACGTACCCCACGAACCGGGTATTAACTGGCGACAAATGTCTCGGTTGAGCGAAGTCTGGCTGATCAGGCAGTAACATCGTGTGGAATGGGCCGTTTCAAACTCCGACACTTCGAACGCACCTGTATTCGTCTTGCTGTTGGCTCCAACTCCAATGACTGGCTGATACGGCGAACGACATCGGGGACAGGAAGACGCCTGCCGACAGGTCACCACCTATCGGGGCTGGTTACCGGAAGGTGAAATACCAAAACCGAGTTCAGTCGTGAGATATCCGCAACCAATCGATTGCCAATGAGGTAACTGTAGTTGGCAGCATGTGTTGCCTGAAGGTCGTCAGCGACGTCCTTTTTTCTCATCGTACAGCTGATGGTAACCCTCCATATCCTGAAGACGAAGAATCGCCAGATACTCGATTGTGAAATCGGTAAACGGTGGTGCAATCGTTCGGCTGTATGCCGACTTCTGATTCGTTTGCTCAAACCGAAGTGTGTGTTTGCCAGGATTCAAATCGTGCAGATCCAGTTGGTGCCACTTGAATCCTCCTGAAAGTGAGCCCATGTCGATGGGCAAATTGATTTCCTTTCCGTCCAGCAACGGTTGGAAAACTCCGCTTAGAAAACTGTCATAGAACATTCCGCTCAACTGATATCGTCCGGGCTGGTCCACGGAAAACTCAAACTCGATGGCATCCCCCGGCCCGGACGACAAGTATCGGACGCCCACATGAGAAGGATGAACCTTGTCCGGAGATTCAGCACGGTTCTTTAGCGACTGCACCGGAACAACACGATAGGGAGCAATGCGTTCGGATGCCGGGGGGAGCTCGTCCGGAATCGTTGCAGGCGGATACTGATACCAAAATCCAACGGAGCTGAGCCAGTCAGGACGTTCGCTGGACGCAGCGAGTTCAAAGTTATTCGGGTGCTTTGCGGTCTCGTCGTAAACGCGCCCGCGATGTTCGATGGTAACGCGAATGGACTTTCTGAAAGGTATCGGATCTGCAATGTGCCAGCGGTATGCTGTGACACGATCTCCAGCATGGACTCCTTCGTAAAGACTGACTCCATGGTACGGAGTATGGAACTCACTGAATCCCCACGCATCATTGAAGTAGTCTTCTGTCCCCGTCCCTTTTAGCTGAGGTATTTTCGCGCCATCGATGTAGATAAAGTCGTCGCCCTCACCGAACCAGCCCATCTCAACCTGTTGCGCCGAATAGACGGTGCCGACATAATGCCCTGTGCCCTTTGTCTCAAGAATCGTGTAGTGCCCCTTCTTCGCCGGCATCGATTGGCGATACTCGGCGTGAAAGTACATCGTTTCAGCGGGCAGGCTTTGGTGTTTCTGCCAGTCAAGGTAATAGTAGAAGTCGACCACGGGGTAAGTTGGCGACTCGTTTGTGACAGTAACCCGGACGTGTTTACGAGAAGGGATTCGCCAGTAGCATGTTCGTGACAGACCGGAAGCGGACACGGTGACTGGCATCGATGTAAACGATTTCAAAGCGCCATGACCGACGCCAAAGAAGTCGCCAAGAGGAGCCTGCACACTGGGGCTGGTATTTCCATCGTAATAGATACGGAATACCACGGACCGCCCTGCAAACGGGTCGAGCGCGGCAATCGTATTCCAGAAATGGGTGATGATGCCCGGCCCTTCAATGTCAAGTAATGTGATAGATTCGCCAGGAGCAATGGAGATCGAATCACCGTTGCCTTTGAGGTCGGGCTCTGAGCTGCTTTCGCGGTGAGCCTCGAATTCCTTCCGCAGGGTTAACTCGCTCAGTTGTTCCTGTGCCACCCCGACCGTGTTGCTGACTAAGAGGAACGCCGCGAGGAAGATCTGCTCTGTGAATCGCATGATTTTTTGATCTCTCTAAGTTCGGATGTTGATGTCGATGTGCTGAACGAGCTACTCCAATGGCGATTCATTTTCAGTTGGCGCTCTCTCTGACTTGCATTGAGACGACACTATTGATGCAGGTGGGCAGGCTCTAAGAACTGAATAACCCACGCGAGGACGATCCCCAGCAGGAGTGCTGCCGTTAGTCGCAATCGGTGGTGTGAGTGGAACGCCATCTCGGGCAGAAGATCTGCCAGAGAGATACACAGAAAGACACCCGCGGAGAATGCGAGGCAGCATCCGACGACGAAACGTCCGTTGCTGTCAATTTGCCCCACGCCCAGCAGAAAGCACGTCGCTCCAATCGGGCACAGGAATGCGTAGAAGATATTTACCAGCCATCGTGTCGAAGCGGGCTTGCCAGCACTCATCATCAGAGTTGTTATCGACAGCGAATCCAGCGGCTTGTGCAGCGCGATGGCCAGCATGATTCCCAGACCAGCCAGAACCATGTTTGAGTGACTCGCGTCCGCCTGCATGGTCGCTCCAAGTGCCAAGCCATCCAGCAGGGTGTGGATCGTCAGTCCGAACAGAATCCCAATCCAGCCGGCATGATGGTGTGCTCCGTGATCGTGATGACACGACTCAAGGTGCGTGTGTCCGTGATTGTCGGCAGGCGATCCGGACCTGACAGGCTCGTCTTCGCCATCAGGTTGTTCGACTTCCGGCTGGTGGTGATGAGCGTGAAAAGCACGAAGCAGGAAGAACGTCATTACGATGCCGGCCAGTACCCATTTGCAGGCAGTATCGATTCGATTCGTCCCGAGTTCGTAGAGCGCGTGTGGCAACAGGTGCAGGATCCCGATGCCAAGTATCAGTCCTCCCACAACGCTCATGACTGTCTGGAATCTCACATGTGTCAGCTTAACGTGGCCGGGTAACCAACCACCAAACAGTGATGAGGCGGCAATGACGATCGAGTACATGCCCAGCAAGGCCCAGTCGTCGAATGGTTTGGCAATCGCGGCGTGATCGTGTTCATGCGCATGATCGTGGCTATGGTCGTGGGAGTGAATGGGGCTGTTACCCGCCTCGTCAGTCGCGAGCGCCACTCTGTTGGCAAGTGCTGCTGGCAGCGCACACAGCGTCAGCATGACTATTTTGCAAACACGCGGCCGCATTCGATTGATCAAAGCTCTCACTCCATGCCTGACAGGAAAACAGTGGAACGGATCCACAGGAGTGGGATGCTAGTACAAACAGGCGTGGCTATGCAGCTGATGTGCACTTGCAACTCGTCAAGGAAGCCAACTCCTGAAACTAACAGTCACTGGTCCGTGATGGGTAATCACAGTTTCCAAAATCCGTCTCAAGATCGTCGTTGGCTTTTACGTTACGGTCATGACATCTGTATCGCACGGCAGTCAGCCGTGGCGGTCACGATTGTCGGCGCAGGGCCTGTTCCACGGCTCGTTTCGGAGGGGCTGGCACATCGGTTTCTGGTGCATTCGGTTTGAATTTTCCGGGGTTCGACTTGATTCCCTGCATTTGTTGCATCATTGTTCATTTCAATATGTGATGGAGTGTTTGTGGATCTCAATTGCGATAATCAGGACCATACGGAGCCCGTCGTCACACATCTTGACAATCAGGTGTGCGCGCGGGCGGCTTCTATTTTTCGTGCCCTCGGTGATCCCGGTCGACTGAAGGTACTGGCCCTGCTGGCTCAGCAGGAGCTGTGTGTCACGGAGATTGCAGTTTCACTTGATGAGCACATGACAACCATTTCTCAAAGACTCAAGCTGCTAAAGAGCGAACGGTTGGTCCACAGCCGACGCGCTGGAAAGCACCTGTTTTACGAATTGAGCGACAGTCACGTGGCTCATTTGGTCGCGAATGCCCTCGACCATGCGAGCGAAACTGGCGATTGACTGGCGGTGCGTTTTGCGCCTGGCACGACATTATCCATATCCTCGACAAGTCACTTCAACGACAAGGAGTACTCATGCCGACAACCCACGAGAGCCACGATCATCAGCATGGCCCCGATTGTGGCCACACGGCCATTGAACACGACGGGCACGTTGACTACCTCCATGACGGTCACCTGCATCACCAGCAGGCGGATGGGCAGGTTTTCGAACATGTCTTAGAGGTCAGCGACCACAATCCGTCTGCCTGCACGCCGAACCATCAGTGCGGAGGCCATGAGCCCGGCCACATTCATGGCCCGGACTGTGGGCATCCGGCGGTTCCGCATGGCGATCATGTTGATTACCTTGTGGACGGTCATTTACATCATCCGCACGATGGACACTGCGATGATCACGGGCCGGTAACAGTGGTAACTTCTGACTAATTCCGACTTGACAATTTGCTGGAGACTTTTGGGAGCCGCGTCTCAAACAGGCGAGGTTGACTGACCTGGCTGTAAGGAGAAAGAGTCTGTTTCGCTCCACACGGCTCTTTCGAAAGGGGTGCGACCTTGTATGTACTTCTGACACGGTTGATTCCTGCCCTCAAAACTTCAGAGCCACTTGAGACAGCGATTTCGATATTTCTCGCCGATGACTTCACGCCCGCACAACGAGAACCTTTTCTCATTGTCTGGCACCATGCCAAACGAACCCACCCCGTTGTGGCGACCTTCTTCAGACCTGCAACCATCGTTGCAGCACTGAGCGTCTCCTCAGCTGGCAACTGATCGAGTGAATCAACCTGAGCCGAGGCGGACAGTGCTGCAGGCAATGAGATGCCTGCCTGCCCGTTCGGGAAAGATGAAACGAGACCGGCAGTAAATCAGCCTGTCAGAAGTTAATCTGACAGGTTGGTTGCCGCACTGGTACGTTAGCGCGGCGGAGACGACGTTAATTGGTCTGTCCAGGACGGGCTGCCTGCTTGCTCTTTCCCACAACCGCCGCACCAACTCCGCCCCGCAGGGTCAAAAAACTCCGCCGAACTCAAAACGCCATGAAACACGGGACTTATGGCTCACCAGAGTCTCTCATCTCCGCCGCTTGATTTCATCCGTCGACGCCGTAGGGTCAAAAAACTCGGCCGAATTCAAAACGCCTTAAAACACGGGCCTTATGGCTCACCAAAGTCTCTCATCTCCGCCGCTTGATTTCACTTGTCGGCATCGGAAACTGGCGATTTTCGGCGCCGAACATGTATTTCCTGCTGCAACCTTGGCACATGCTGCTCGCCGTGCTCTGTGGCATGGTGAACCAGCGTCAGCAACAGATCATTGAGTTCCAGAACGCTCAGATTGACACCCTTCTCAAACAACTCGGAAAGAAACGCCTGCTGTTCAACGACGACCAGCGTCGCCTGCTTGCCGTAAAGGCTTACGCCATCGGACGCAAGGCTCTGCGGGAAATTACCACCATCGTCACGCCAGACACGATCCTGCGATGGCACCGTGAACTGGTGGCGAACAAGTTTGATTCCAGTGACAAACGTAAGCCCGGCCGGCCACGAATCCGACAGGTCATCGTGGATGCCATTGTTCGCTTCGCCAGAGAGAACCCGACGTGGGGATACGATCGAATTCAGGGAGCACTGAAGAACATCGGCTATCACATCGCCGATTCGACGGTAGCCAACGTACTAAAGGAACACGGCATCGAGCCAGCACCCGATCGGCAGCGAACACCGGCATGGTCGACATTCCTGAAAGCACACTGGGATTCTATTTTCGCCACGGACTTCACGACTGTCGAAGTGTGGACGCGGAACGGTCTCGTCACGTTCTATGTGCTCGCTGTCATGCACCTGAAGACCCGTCGCGTGTACATCGCGGGCATCACACCAAATCCGAATGCCAGGTGGTTGACGCAGATCTGTCGCAATCTGACTGACTGCGAAGACGGATTCCTGAAAGAAGCGAGCCATCTGATCATCGATCGCGACGCGAGTTTTGTCGCCCTGCGCGGCTTCATGGAGCAGAACACCGATACGGAGATCATTCTGCTGCCACCGAAAAGCCCGAACCTGAACGCGTACATGGAACGATGGTTCAGAAGCCTGAAATCCGAGTGCCTCGACCGAATGATTTTCTTCGGACGCAAGTCACTGGAGAACGCCGTGTGTGAATTCGTTGAGCACTATCATGCCGAACGGAACCATCAGGGACTCGGCAATGAATTGATTGAGCCAGTCAATGATCTTGGTTCCGACGCTGACAGAATCGAATGCCGAGAGCGACTCGGTGGCATGCTCAAGTACTACCACCGTCGCGCTGCCTGACGAGCCTTATCACGAGTCTGACGTGAACCTTCTGCGATGAAGGTACGCGCCGATCGTGATACATGGTCGATCTTGAGTGCCGTCCGTCGAGTTGGTCATCGACTCTCGGCTGAAATCGCAGCTGATTTCTGCTGCTATCTGCTGATTGTCAAAGAGCTTTGAGGTCGGTTCAGTTTTTTGACCCTACGGGTTTACAAATTAGAGTTGGCCAGGCTCTGTTTATCTCCGTTTTCCAGCGTTTAATCAGCGGGCGGTGAGGGACTCGAACCCAGCAGCAGAAGAGCAGCTATTTCATTACTCAAACGCAATCTCCGTTCGCCCACCACATCTCGAATTCTAAATTACTCGGCTACTTTTCGTTCATCATTCGATCCGCTTCAACCAGCATGAGTATTGCGGCCTGTGTGCTTGGATCAAGCTGAGACCATGCTGCCGTCACCTGATCAACGTCTGAAGCATCTGATTCGACCGCTTCCACGATCTCAGGCTGTACGGCATCCAGTTCCGTAGCTTCTGCTTCCACAATCTCAGGCTGTACGGCATCCAGTTCCGTAGCTTCTGCTTCCACAATCTCAGGCTCTACGGCATCCAGTTCCG
>Ga0180430_10003771_pt1 | contig 12985 bp, 10 predicted proteins | sample SS_ome_9_FD_132999 | JGI IMG/M metagenome (GOLD analysis project Ga0180430, IMG submission 132999) | Hypersaline lake sediment archaeal communities from the Salton Sea, California, USA - SS_1_S_2 metaG | ecosystem: Environmental > Aquatic > Non-marine Saline and Alkaline > Hypersaline >... | reverse complement strand
TGCGCGGAGGTGGCGTCCCATCAGGGTGATGGTGTGCTCGATGATCCAGCGATCGATCTCGGGCATGAGGTTGAAGCGCTCGGCGACCGGAATGAAGCGTCCCGGCGGCACCAGGGCGCCCTCGGCGTCGCGCAGGCGTACCAGCACTTCGAAGTACGGTTCCTTGTGATCATCGGCGATCGCGGTAATCGCCTGGCCATGCAGCTCCATGCGGCCGTCACGCATGGCCCGCTTGAGCACGCCGACCATATCGACTTCCTGTCGCTGCAGGCCGACCGCCGCATCGTTGGCGGCATGCACCACGACCGCATTGCCTCCCGCCGCCTTGGCCTCGCGCAGCGACGTGTCGGCCACGCGAAAGGCCATGGCCGCGTCCGGCACCCAGTTGTCGATGATCGCAGCGCCGATGCTGACGGTGATCTCGAGCGCGTTGCCCTGGTGAAAGAATGCCAGCTGCTTGACGCTCGAGCGCACACGCTCGCCGAACGCCTCGATGTCCGGCAGATCGGGCACGGAGACCAGCAGCGCGAATTCATCGGCCGCGATGCGTGCCAGGCGGACATTGGCCGTGGCGTCGAGCCGCGGCAGTACCTGGGCGAACTGGCGCAAAAGCTCGTCGGCGCCATCGATGCCGAGCTGCGTGTTGACCATCTGGAAGCGGTCGATGTCGATCAGCATCAGGGCATGCGTGGCGACCCAGTCGGGGGATGCGATCGTTTCCTCGAGCAGGCCTTCCAGGCCGCGCCGATTCAGCGCCCCGGTCAAGGGGTCGCGCGTGTGTTGCATGACCTTGACGACTTCCGTCGCCACCACCTCGCACATGCGGCGGTCGCTGTTGCTGAACTGGGCATCGTCCAGCTGCTTGGCGAACAGCACGAGGCCCGCGGGCGTGACGCCGTCCAGCCTTACCGGTGCGGTGCACAGGCGGAACTCGGGCAAGCGGTCGCTGCCGGTCCAGTCGAATACCCGGTCACGGTTGATCACCAGCGTAGCGGAGTCATCCTGCAACCGGGCAAGCAGTTCGCAAGCCACCGCGCGCAGCTCGCGCATCGAGTAGCCGTGCTCGCATGCACTGAATTCGAGAAACAGGTCGTGCTCCGGCAGGTAGACGAGCGCGAGGTCGACCCGCAGATGCGCCCGCGCCTTCTCGACGAGTTCGCCCACCGCGGCCCGCTCGGTCGTATGGGTGGTACCGCTATGACTGTCGATTTCGTAGACCAGATTGAGTTCCTCGTAGCGCGTGGCCAGCTCGGCCGACATGCCGTTCAGCACATCGAGACGCACGCATGTCGCCTCGATCAGCCGGGCGATGCCTTCGAACGCCGTCTCCAGCACCGGCGACGCCGACGCGTCGAGAACCAGACTGAGCCACGCGTCCTCGCCCCCGGGGAGACATTGCAGCCGGTAGCGCAGCGCAACCCGTTCCGATTCGGTGCGCGCATGGACGATCGCCCGCGCCGCCTGCGCCTCGTCCCCATCCACGATCGGCGCGAAGCCGCGGGCCGGGGCCTGCGCCTGCGGGCAGGTGCTGACCAGGAGCTCCCCGCCAAGCGTATCCAGACGCAGCTCGCAATCGTTGCCGGCGAGGCCTGCGAGAACGCGGCGGTGCGCTTCGAGATCGAGCTCGTCGAGATGCTGCGCGCTCATGCGGCCCCCGCCTCGGTGGGCGCGAAATGTTCGGCAATGCGGGCCAGTACGCGCCGCGGGCTGACCGGTTTTTCGAGGAAGTCGGCGGCGACCATCGTCTGCGCCCAGGCTCTCAGCTCGCGGTCCGTGCGCGAGGTCATCACCAGCAGCAGCGGGGCAGCCGCGGCGCGGCGGCGGACCAGTTCCTCGCACAGCGTCTGGCCATTCATGCGTGGCATCTGCACATCGGTGATCACGACTTCCGGATCGAAGTCCTCGGCCGCTTCCAGCGCCTTCTCGCCGTTGCTCGCGGTGCGCACGCTGTAGCCGTCGCGTTCCAGATACTGGCGCAGCACGTGGGTCACGTATGCTTCGTCGTCGACGACGAGAATGCGGTGGGCGCTCATGATGCCTCCTGCAACAGGTGTGCGCTCTTGCGCAGCTCGATGGTGAACGTGCTTCCTTCGCCCACGGTGCTCTCGACAGTGAGCCGCCCGTTATGCAGGGTCACGATCTCACGTGCGAGGGCGAGACCGAGGCCATGTCCCCCACGCGCCGCGGCTGTTTCGTCATCGGCACGATAGAACTTGTCGAAGATGTGGGCACGCGCCTCCGGCGCAATACCGAGGCCGGTGTCCGCGACCCGGATGATCAGCGACTCGTCGGTCTCCTCCGCGTGCAGGGAAACGTTGCCGCCGTCGCGGTTGTACTTGACCGCGTTGGTCAGCAGGTTGTTCAACGCGATGCGGAACAGATCCTTGTCCAGGGCCACGCTGCCGAGCCGCGCTGGCACGTCGAGGCTGGTCGTGATGCCGCGCGCGCTGGCCGCCCGACGCACGGTCTCGAAGACGTCTTCGAGGAAGCCGTTGAGTTTGACCCGCTGACGATCGATGACCAGCGAACCGGATTCGAGGCGCGTCAGGTTGAGCACATCCTCAATCAGCTTGGCCAGGCGATCGACTTCGTCCTCGATGACGTTGATCGAGGTAACCGTGTCTCCCGACAGCTCCTCGCCGAAGTCGGCGAGCATTTCCGCGTGCATCCGGATGACGTTCAATGGCGACTTGAGTTCGTGGGCGACGTGACCGACGAAGTCGTCACGCGACTTGCGCGCCAGGGCTTCGTGGGTGACATCGCGGAAGACCACGACCGTCGCACTGCCGGCGCGTCCCCCGCTCAGCGGCCGCGCCGAGACGCGGATGCGGCGCCCGTCATCGTCACCGGGGCAGAACTCCAGGTGGTCGTTGCGGCGTAACCGGGTGACGTTGCTGGAATAGCGACTGAGCAAGGCGATGACGTCGGGCTGCTCACACCATTCGTGCGGCTTGTGACCGACGATGGCCTCGCCGGGAATACCAATGAGCGACTCGACGCGCTGGCTGGCGAAGCTCGCCACGCCGCCCTCGTCCATGATCACGAGCCCGTCCGGGAGTGCGTCCAGGGCCGCCTCTGCGCAGCGTTTCTGGTAGGCAATCAGGCGGTTGTGAGCGAAGTCGTCCTGCGCCCGGTCGCTCAACTCACGCAGGCGCTGTTCAGCCGCCTTGAGCACGTGTTCGAATGCATCGACGATATCGGCGCCGGCTCCTGCCCCGCCAGCGGGCAGGTCGAGACCCGTCTCGGCCGCCGCCAGGACGTCGGCCATGCGCCCCAACGGTCGCGTCCCACGGCGCAACAACATGGCGCCGCACAGGCCGGCGATCGCGAACGGCGCAACGATCGCGGCGAACTGCCCGGCGGGCAGCGCCGACAAGGCCAGCGGCGGCACACGCCAGGCACTGCGCACCCGGGGCGTGCCATCGGCGCCGCCGGCGCTGAACTCGCGCAGCCGTTGGCCCGCGACATCGAACTCGCGCACGGCGGCATCATCCGCGGCCGCGGGAATGCTCAGCCCGGGCGCCGCGCGGCTGGCGAGCGCCGTCCCACCCTGCTCGACGCTGACATAGGCCAGCGCCCCGCCGGCGAGCATCGGCTCGAGGCTGTGCAGACGCGCCGCCGCGTCCGCGCGGTCCGTGGCGACCAAGCGGTCGGCGAGCAATGCGGTCAGCGCCGGTCCCTGCCGCGCGATGGCATCCGTCGCGGCGCGGCGCTGCTCGCTCAGCGCGAACGCGAGCGCAGCGGCCAGCGCGACCAGCGCGGCGAGAACGCTGAACAGCGTGAAAGTCCGTTTTGACGAAGCGCGCATGCCGCTGGCGATGACTCGGAAGGAGAACCATCGAAAACAGCGGCCGCGCGCGCCCCGGCTTTAGCGACCGCCGGGCATCCGCGATGTCCGTGCGGCAACGCGGCAATCTCAGTCGTCGCCGCCCAGCCAGCCACCGTCGACGGCGAGAATCGACCCGGTGGTGAAACTCGAAGCGCCGCTCGCGAAATACAGTGCCGCACCGACGATTTCGTGCGGTTCGCCGCCGCGCTTGAGGGCCATGCGCGATGCACGCTGGGAAAACGCCTCCATGTCCCAGGCCTTGGAGATGTCGGTAAGGAAAGGGCCGGCCATGATGCAGTTCACGCGCACCGCGGGGCCGTAGGCATGGGCGAAGGCCTGGGTGATCATGTTCAGCCCGGCCTTGGCCGCGCCGTAGGGCTGCGACCCGGGGCTCGGCCGCATCGAGGCGGTGCTGGAAATATTGATGATGCTGCCGCCCTCGCCGGCCATCATGCGCTTGCCGATGAGGGCCATGAGGCGGAACGGCGCCTTCAGGTTGAGCGCCACGACCTTGTCGAACAATTCCTCGCTGATCTCGTCCAGGGACGGATATAGCGGCGACATGCCGGCATTGTTGACGAGGATGTCGACACGACCGAATTCGCCGTAGACCGCGTCGACCATCGGATCGAGCTCGTTCCAGTGCCCCACGTGGCAGCCGTAGGCGAAGCCGCGCCGGCCGCGCGCGGCGATCTCGCCGACGACTGTCTCGCAGCTCTCGCGCTTGCGGCTCACCACCGCGACATCGGCGCCGCGCTCGGCGAATGCAAGCGCCATCTGGCGCCCGAGGCCGCGGCTGCCACCGGTCACGAGCGCGACCTTGCCGCTCAAGTCGAACAAGTCCTCTGCCATCTCTCCCCCTTCTGGTGATGTTGTCGAGTCGGCCGACACATTACCCAATTCGCGACCGTTCCGGCGAATCTTCATGCGCCTGCCGCGCTTCCTGCGCCCTCGCAGCCAGTCCGGGCCACCTTCCCGCCCGTGCAAAAAAAACGGGGGCCGATCCGGGCCCCCTTGAATGTTGCATTGTCAAACCGCTGCGTCTGGCGAAACGCAGCCTGGCAGTGTGGGAGGAAGCAACTGGTAGTCCTTTACCTCATGAAAGACTGCATCGCCTCGCGATAACCTGCGAGGGCGGCCGGCCCGGCCACGTCCTGCAGCGCGGGGGCCTCGAAGTCGCGGTTGAGCGCGAGTTCCTCGAGCGCGGGTCGCTCGCCGCGGTAGACCAGACCGAGCGGCAGGCGGCCCTGCTCGCGCAGCTCGCTCATGCGCACGAAGGCCTGCGCGCGGTTGCCGGCGTCGTAACCGGCTTCGGCATCGATGTCGTAGACCGAGGTGCGCCAATCGCGGTAGGTGTCGTTGTAGGTGACACAGGGCGACAGCACCTCGAGGTAGGACATGCCACGCCCCGCCGCGGTGTGCTCGAGAGCGGCCTTGGTCAGTTCCAGCAGCTGCGCCGGTGCACCGCTGTAGGCACGCGCGAGGAAGGTCGAACCCGGAATGCTGAGGCCCAGCATGATGGGGTCGAGATCCTCTTCGATGTTGTCACCGTAGCCGACCGGCGCGGTCGGCGACGGCTGCCCCTTGGTCAGGCCGTAGGTGCCGTTGTTCATCACGATGTAGGTCACGCCCGGGTTGCGCTTGAAGGCATGCATCAGGTGCCCACCGCCGATGGCATAGCCATCGCCGTCACCGCCGACGCCGATCACGGTCAGCTCCGGGTTGGCCAGCTTGGCGCCCGTCGCGGTCGGCAGCACGCGGCCGTGCAGGGCGTGGTAGCCGTAGCACGACAGGTTGTTCTGCAGCGAGCCCGAGCAACCGATGCCGGCGATAACCATGCGCTTGTGCGGCGGCACGCCGAGTTCCTCGAGTGCATTGACCAGCGCCTGCAGCACGCCGAAATCGCCACAGCCGGCACACCAGATGGGACGGGCGGGAGTGAATGTAGTAGTCATGCGACTTCGACCTCCTTGACGCCGAGATCGCCCAGCACGCGGCGAACGATCTCCTCGGCCCGCATCGGCGTGCCGTCGTACTTGAGAATGTTGTGGATGTTGGCCTGCTCGCCGCCCTGCGCGACGATCAGCTTCGCGAGCTGCGCGGTCGCGCTGTATTCGACGACGTAGGTCCGCTTGCAGCGCCGCGTGAACGTGGGCGTCTCGTCGAGCATCGGGAACAGCGTGCGCGGCTGGTGATACTGCGCGTAGACGCCCTGCTCGGCCAGCAGGTCGATGGCCTCGAGGATCACGCCGTAGGTCATGCCGACGCCGACGAAGCCGATATCGGCGGTCTCCACGCCATGGTTCACGGCGCGCGGCAGGTCCGGCTGCATCGATTCGAGCTTGCGCTGGCGCTTGTCCATCATCTTCACGCGGTTGACCGGGTCGGTCGACACCAGGCCCCACTCGTCATGCTCGTTGCCGGTGACCAGTGACATGCCGCCGGCCATGCCGGGCGCGGCGAAGGCGGACACGCCATCGTCGGAGAACGCGTAGCGCCTGTAGGCTTCGGCCTGCGCCAGGCCCTGCTCGTCGAGGCGCTTGCCGCGGTCGACGACGACCTTCTCGAGGTCGAACGGATCGACCGTCGCGAGGTTCTGCGACAGTCCCTGGTCGAGCGCCATGAACACCGGGCACTGGTACTTCTCGGCGAGGTTGCCGGCCTCGACGGCGAGGTGGAAACACTCCTCGGGCGTGCCGGGTGCGAGCACCACGCGCGGGAAGTCGCCGTGACCGCCGTAGACCATCAGGTTGATGTCGCTCTGCTCGGGCTTGGTCGGCAGGCCCGTGCTCGGCCCGCCGCGCTGGGCGTCGACGACGATCAGCGGGATCTCGGCCATGCCGAGCTGGCCGATGCCTTCCTGCATCAGCGACAGACCCGGGCCGCAGGTCGCGATCATGGTGCGCGTGCCGGTCAGCGCCGCGCCGATCGCCATGTTCACGGCCGACAACTCGTCCTCGGCCTGGCGCACCACGCCGCCGAACTTCGGCATCCACTTGACCAGCCATTCCATGATGTCGGTCGAGGGCGTGATCGGGTAACCGGCGAAGAAACGCCCGCCGCCGACGAGGAAACCGAAGGCGACCGCCTCGTTGCCGGTGATCAGCATGTGCGGCCGGGTTTCCTTGCCGACGATGTCGTACATGCCGGCGTCGGTGGTCAGGCCGGCCTCGTCGGCGAGCGAGCAACCGATGGTGAGCGCATCGAGGTTGTACTTCAGCGCCTGTGCCCCGCGCCGCCCGAAACGCTTCTCGAACGACGTGCGCATGTCGGCATCCGCGAGGCCGAGCAGGCGGCCGATGACGGCGAAGGAGATGCTGTTCTTGTAGATGTCGCGGCGGAAGGTGCGCACGGCGTGGCGGCTGAGCGGCACGCCGATGACCCGCGCGCCGGCCGGTACGCCGTGCCCTTCCGGCAGGCCACCGCCGGAATTGTCGTAGATGACGACGCTGCGCTCGTTGAGGCGGTAGGCGTGCTTCTTCACTGCCAGCACGTCGAACGCGACCAGCAGGTCGATGTCACTGCCGATGCACAGCCGCTCGCCGTTGTAGGCACGCAAGGTGGCGGCGGTGATGCCGCCCTTGATGCGCGAGAGCACGTCACGTTCGGTATACACGCGCAGACCGTAGCCGCGCAGCACGTCGGCGAGAATGTTGATGACGGTCAGGGAGCCGTCGCCGCCCTGGCCGGAGACGATGACATTGAGATCTTCGAGTTGTCGCTTGGCGGTGCTCATGCGGCATCCTCCTTCTTGGCCGCCTTTTTCTTCTTCGGCGGCGGGGGCGGCAGCGGACGCCATTCACGCGGCGAATTGCCCGGTTCCCAGCCCCGGTAGTAGTTCTTCGGGTCGAGGTTGCCGATGGCCTCGCGTTCGGGCAGCGTCGGCATCAGCGCCGGCAGCGGTCGGTTGCGCTTGTAGATCGACAGCCGCGCCACGAGGTCCTTGCCCTTGGGCTCTTCGTCGAGTTCCTTGGTCTCGACCCAGCCGTCGGCGACCAGCGCCTGCCAGGCCTTATGACCCGCCTCGGTACGGATGACGGTGAACGTCCAGCCATCGATGCCGATGCCGCCGAGACCGATGTCGGCGTTCTCGGCCGAGTAGTCCATGCAGTAGAGACAGGCCGGGCGCGCATACTTGCCGAAGGCCTTGAGCGACTTCACCTCCTCGCGGCCGTCGCGCAGCTTGATCTCGACGCGGCCCTTGATGTTGATGTTGGTGATGTCCTTCTTCGGCACTTCGAGCTCTTCGGCCAGCCAGTCGATGCCCTTCTCGGTGAAGGACTCCGAGCAGAACAGACCGATGACGAGGCCGATGTTCTGGCGATACCACTCGGCGACGTCGAGACGGATACTCGAATGCTGCTGCTGGCGCACGCCGTCGACCTGGCACGGCACGCCGACCACGGCAAGCGGCGCGATGTTCTTCTTCATCGCCTCGACCAGCGCCAGCGTGTTGGGCTGGTAGGTGTAGCGCGACCGCGCGCCGGTAAGCACCTGTTCGGGCGTCGTCTGCAGCATCGACGAGCCCATCTGCGGGTTCTCGGCATGTTCCTCGCCCGCGACGACGCCCTTGAGCGTGCCGTTCTTGAGCCCGTGCAGCAGCAGCGCCGTGCACACGCCGCCATCCTGGCCGTTCTCGGCCCACGCCTTCTCCGTGGCGCGCGCATAGACGCCGTAGGCGTAGCCGCCGAAGCCCTCGTCCTTGACCGGTTCCATGAGGCCGATCTGGGACTTGATGTCCTGGTCGGTGGGGCGCAGCACGGGGCAGGCATCGACGCACAGCTCGCAGTAGACACACGCGCTCTCGCGCGCGGCGACCGGCTTCTCCTCGGCATAGTCGAACACGTCGACCGGGCAGATGGTCACGCAGGCGGCGCAGCCGATGCACTTGCCGGGGTTGACCACCTCGTCCATCAGCATGTCGACGGCCTTGAAACCGCCGCGGTTGTATTCCGAGCGCCAGGCGTAGGCCCATTCGTTGGGGTCGGCGCCCTCTTCGAGCAGGGTGTGGTAACGCTCCTGCACTTCCTTGGTCAGATGATCGAGATCCAAGTGAGACTCCTTCACATTAGCTGTGAGCCGCGTGGCGTGCGCGCGCCACTTCGTTAGAATTGCAGGCCAAGACCGCCATCACGGGCACATCATCGACATGCCGAAATCCGGGAAACCCACACTGCATCGCGACGCCTGGCTGAAAAAAGCACTCGACGTGCTCTTCTCGCAGGGCATCGGCAACGTCAAGGTCGAGACCCTCGCGCGCGAGCTCGACGTGACCAAGGGCAGCTTCTACTGGCATTTCAAGAACCGCGACGAACTGCTGCACCAGATGGTCGACTGGTGGCGGGACAAGCAACGCGCTTTCATCGCCGGACTGGACGTCAACCACATCACGGACGCGCCGAACCTGATCAAATCGGTTATCGAGTTCACGGATCACACCGATGACTCCCGCCATGACGTCGCCATGCGCGAATTCGCGCGCTTCGACGACTACGCCGCGGCCGCGGTCGCGGATATCGACCGCCGTCGCATCGACTACCTGCGCGCCGTTTTCGAAGCCGCCGGCTTCGAGAACGCCGAGGCGCTGCTGCGCGCGCAGGCGCTGTACTTCTACCAGGTGGGCGAGTACACGACCTCGCTCAACCAGTCCGACGAACTCCGGGACGATCTCGCCGAGCGCCGTTTCCGGCTACTCATCGGCAACGCCCCGAAGGCCTGATTCGAATGCGGCCCGGCAGCCCCCTGCAGGCGCCATACCGGGCCGTACCGTACGCAAACGTATGGTACTGGCGCGGCACTATACCGGGGCGTATGGACGGATGCAACGGCGGCCGGGACACGGGTGATCCTCCGGGTAGGCGACATCCACCTGCCTAGCGACCAGGGACGCTCGACGCCGCGCAACGCCGCCGGCAGGCAACACAGCCACTTGTGCAGCGTTTCCCCAGCGGTAATGCGACGCACATTCGACGTGGTTGACGGGCGGCGCGCGGACTACGCTTAAAGGGAGGCGGGACGCGCTATCCGTCGCCGCTTGCGTGGCGCGGCACACGGCCGCGGCACCACGCGCTGAAGGGGACAGACCTCGTTTCGCGAGAATAGGCCCGTCCCGTTTAGCGCCGCTGGAAAACAGATCCGTCCGCCTTGGCGCCGTATCGGGAGGAACCACCATGCCAGCCGACGACCAGGCTTCCCCCGCACCCCCCGCGCGCCGGAATCTCGGGCTCGCACCCGTCCTGCTCGTCGCGCTGGGTCCCGCCCTGGCGCCGTCTGCCGCGCAGGCCGAGGTCGACTTCTTCGGGCGCATCGACGCACGCATCGCCAACCCGGGCTTCACCATCAGCGACGTCGGCGGCCAGATCTTCCACACGCCGCTCGATGACCTCACGACACGCTCGACCAGCTCGAGCTTCGGTGGCCCTACCCTGAGCGTAGACGCCGAAGTCCGCTCGATGCTGACCGGCAGCGCGCTCAGCGTGGGTGCGCACGCCACGGGAACCAGCGCGTTCGGCGTCGGCTCGCTGCGTTCGGCGAGCGGCGGCGGCTACATCGACTATATCGACGAACTCATGCTGAGTTCGGCGAGCCTGCCCGACGGCACGCCGGTCACGGTCGATTTCGCGTTCCACGCGGCGACCTTCACCAATCTCGTGCACGATGCGTACGGCGACCCGACCGCATCCTACGGCACCAACAACGGCAACTCGATCCGCTACCAGTTTACCGGCTCGCTGTTCTCGCGCGGCGCCGACCTCGCCACGCTGGCCTCGGAAAACTGGAGCGGCGGCGACCATTTCCGCCTGCAGGGCGAGGACTTGCTCGTGCCGCACGTCGCCAACGGCATCCTCGATCCGGCCACGCCGGAGCTCCACGTCAACGTCGCGGGCGAGGTCGGCGGCACGATCGACATCCGGTTCCGGGTGTTCGCCACGGTCGGCGTCGCGGTCTGGTCATCCGGCATCGGCCAGGTCGACATCCACCAGGGCAGCTCGACCGGGGCATTCGCGATCGCGTTCGGCGCCAGCCCGGACGTGGCCGACGTCGTGATCCAATCGGGCCTCTACAGCGGCGCCTATCCCGTCGCCGGGGCAGCCAACTTCAGCAATGCCAACATGGCACTGTCATCGTTCACCCCGGTGCCGCTGCCGGCGCTGGGCGTGCCGTTCGCCCTGTTCGCGATCGCGCTGCTCGGGCGCCGCACCCGGCGCTAAAGGGGGCGGATCGATTTTCGCGAAAATCGATCCGCCCCCTTTAGCGCTCTAGCGCATCTCAGAAGTCGGACCCGGCCCACTTGAACGGGCCGTAGAGGCCCTGCGCGATGTCGAGCCGGTCGCGCTGCGCGCCGCCCAGCCACATCTGCACGATCTTGTAATCGCGCATGTACTTCTCGACGTGACTCTCGTAGGCGTAACCGGCCGAGCCCATCAACTCCATAGCGCGGTTGCACACCATCTGCGCGGTGTCACCGGCGTAGGAGCGCGCGGCCGAGCACTTGGCCTTCATCTCCTTCGTCCACGGCGCGCCGTAGACGTCCGGCCGCGTGACCTGCCAGGTCACCGAGAGGTAGTACTGGCGCGCGATGTCGATGGCGCGGTACATCTCGGCGAGATAGGTCGCGAACAGCGAACGCTCGCGCATCGGCGTGCCGGCGATGATGCGGTGCTGGGACCAGTCGAGCACGATCTCGAGCACGGCCTCCGAGAGGCCGACCAGGCGCGCGGCGCCGGCGAGGCGGCCGAGCGCGATGATGAAGCCTGAAACGAGCTGCGCGCCCTGCCCCGGTTCGGTATCGATGCGGTAGCGCTTGGGGATGCGCACATCGTTGTACCAGATGTCGGAATTCGACTCGGTGTAGGAGAAACCCATCTTCTCGTAGGGGTTGGAGAACTCGAGACCCTTGGCGTCCGGCGGCACGTAGAACAGGCCGACGCCGTTGGCGCCCGCATTCGGGTCGGTCGTCGCGACGGTCCAGTAGCCGAGGTGGCCCTTCATGTGCGCGCTCTGGAAGCGATCGAGGTAGCCCGACGGCCCCGGCCACAGCTTGTGGCCGTTGATGACGTAATCACCGCCGTCTTCCTTGGCGATGACGCGCAGGGTGCGGTACTGCAGCGCCGGATCCTCGACGTTGGCGCCGCCGGCCGGTTCGGTGATCGCGACGCAGGCCGTCCACGAATCCTCGCCGACGATACGCGGCGCGAATTCCTCGAGCAGGTCGTCCCGCTTGGCGGCGACCATGCACGACACGATCCAGTGGATCTTGCCGACCTTGGTCGCAAGCCCGATATCGGCGCGCGACAGCTCCTCGTTGATCATCTGCCGCACCACCGGCGAATAGCCGAGCCCACCCCAGCTCTCGGGCAGGTTGGTCTTGGTCACGCCGAGATCGACGAGCTTGGCGTAGAGGCGGTGCAGTGTCTCCTTGGCGAGTTTGTCGTCGCGATGCCAGCCGCCTTCCAGGTCGTGGCGGTAAGGCATGACTTCCTTGGTGATGAAATCGCGGATATGTTCGGCGATGGCGATTTCGTCCTCGGTACAGAACGCCTGGGTGTATTTCTGGCGCGGCTCGAGCAGGCGATAGCCTTCCTCGACGCGGCTCTCGAAGCTCTCGGCGGCTTGCGCGTTCATGGGTGCGTCGTTCTCCTGATGTTCCCTGGGCTGAGGCGATTCTCCCGCGTCCCGGGGCGAGAAGGCAAAAGTCGGGAATAGCGGCTCAGCGCATCGTCCCAGCACGGGACACCCGGTGGGCGCCGCACGGCCATGGCACGACCCGGGCCCGTGCCGCTATTCGGCGCTCCAGGCGCCATACCCGCCAGCGAGCGAGACCACCTTGGTCCAACCCATCTCGCCGAGCGCGCGGGCCGCCATCGCCGATCGCCCGCCGCTCTGGCAGTAGACGACAACCGGCGCGGCGCGGTCGGCGAGCTTCGCCTCGGCGCCCGCTTTCCATTCGAGCACGCCGCGCGGGATGCACACGGCGCCCTCGACGGTGCCCTTCTCCCACTCCGCGGGCTCGCGGACGTCGACGAAGACCGCGCCCGCGGCCTTGAGCTCGCGCGCCCGCGCGACGTCGACTTCGGACACGGCGGCGCGTGCCTCCTTGACCAGTTCCTCTACCGTCTTGGCCATGTTCGATACACCTCGTGTCATGCTCGTTGA
>Ga0180430_10003770_pt1 | contig 12986 bp, 6 predicted proteins | sample SS_ome_9_FD_132999 | JGI IMG/M metagenome (GOLD analysis project Ga0180430, IMG submission 132999) | Hypersaline lake sediment archaeal communities from the Salton Sea, California, USA - SS_1_S_2 metaG | ecosystem: Environmental > Aquatic > Non-marine Saline and Alkaline > Hypersaline > Sediment... | reverse complement strand
GGGTGCGGGCCTGGAGCGTGGACACCGGGGAGGTCTACCGCCTCAACGGGTCCGAAGGGGACTTCCAGCCCTACGACGACTGGATGACGCATGGGGCCACCGTGGCCGGTGGCAACCTCGATTAGGCTGGAAAACCTCATCTGAGGCCCGATAACGGCGTTGCCGGCTTCCTCGAAATGCTCACTTACCAAAAGAGTAAGCTGTGCTTTCTCGTCAGCCGGCGCCTTGTTCTCGGACCACAGCTGAGGTTTTCTAATTAGTGACAGGAACTAATTATCCGCACAAAACGAACATCGGTCTCGGTGATGAACAATACCCACCTCATCCCACACTGACATCAGATGACAACAATGTCTGAATAATTAGTTCCTGTCACTAATTTATGCGAGAGCTTGTGCAGGGAGCGCCTTTCCCGGGCGAAGACGATCGCGGCGCGGCGGCGGGACCTACCGTTCCACCACCGCGGCGTCGGCGCCGTAGCGCAGCGAGTTGTCGAAGGCGAAGAAGTTGAGCGAGCCGATGGGGGCCACCGACTGCCCGTCGTAGTTCCAGCCGCGCACGTGGGCGCCGAACACCGCCCCGGGGCCCGGTGTGGTGACGATCTCTCCGTAGCCGTCCCGGTCCAGGTCGCCCCCGGCCACCCGCACGCCGTATTTGTTCGTGCCGTAGGCGAGGAAGCTCACCGCGGGGATCGAAGCCAGCTGGCCGCCATCGTAGTTCCAACCCCTCACGTGCGGCCCGAAGACCGCACCCGGCCCGGCGCCGGTGACGATCTCGTCGTAGCCGTCGCCGTCGAGATCCGAACAGCAGACGTTGGCCCCCCACTTCAGCGTGCCGTAGGCGAAGAAGCTGATGCCGGGGATTGAGGTGGCGGCGCCGCCGTCAACGTTCCAGCCGCGGACGTGGGGGCCGAAGACCGCACCCGGCCCGGCGCCGGTGATGATCTCGTCGATTCCGTCGCCATCCACGTCGCCGCAGGCCACGTTGACCCCGAACTTGAGTGTGCCGTAAGCGAAGAAGTTGACGCCGCTCATCGCTTCGGTTTCACCGTCGTCCACGTTCCAGCCCCTGACCTGGGGGCCGAAGACCTCGCCGGGGCCCGGGCCAGTGACGATCTCGTCGTAGCCGTCGCCGTCGATGTCGCCGCAGGCCACGTTGAGACCGTAGCGATCCACGCCGTAGGCCGGGCGCTCCACCATCTCCAACAGAAAGCCGTCACGGCTGTAGGCCCGCATAAGTGTGGGGTGGTAGCGGGCCGGTCCGGGGCCGGTGACGATCTCGTCGAAGCCGTCGCCGTCCAGGTCGCCGGCGGCCAGCCGCACGCCGTAACCGTCGTAGAGCGGGTAGGCGTCGAAGCCGGTCTCCACGCAGGCGTTGCCCGACACGTCGAAGCCCCGCACCTCGGTGGGTGCGGCGGGGTCGGGCCCGGGCGCCACGGCGAGCATCGGCGCGCAGGGCCCCTGCCCCACGGTGTAGACGAGCACACCGTTGCCGGCATAGGTGTTGTAATCGAAGGCCGCGGTGCCCAGGTAGCCGTCGCCGAGGGCGATGGCCCGTCCCGGCCCGATGTGTGACCAGGAGATGCCGGCCCCCAGGGAGGCCTGCTCGGCCCAGGTGCCGCCGGCCCGGCTGAAGAGGTAGGTGCCCCAGTAGTAAGGCCCCTCGGTGGAGATGTGACGCATGCTCACCGCCGCCTCGTCACCGTCGAACACGATGTTGTAGCCGAAGGTGTCGTCCATGATCCCGTCGCTGGTGCCCAGTTTCATCTCTTCGGTCCAGGCCGATCCGTTCCACTCGAAAACGTAGACCGAGCCCTTCTCCTCGGGGCCGTGGATGTCCTCCGGGGCGCTGACCAGCAGGGTGTCCCCCTGGAGGGCCACCGAGGTGCCGAACAAGTCGAGGGTGACACCGTCCGAGGCGGTGAGCCTGGCCTCCTCGGTCCAGGTGGAGCCGCTGCGGGAGAAGACATAGGCCTTTCCGGCGTCGGAGCCGCCGGGCAGGTCGTAGCCCGGGGACCCCACGGCCAGCCGGTCGCCGTCGAGCCAGACATCGGCGCCGAACCCGGCGCTGTACGCCGCGTCGGAGGCGGTGAGCTTGGCCTGCTGCACCCAGTTCCCGCCGTCCTTGACGAAGACGTAGGCCGCCCCGGTGTCGTAGTCGATCTCGTCGTCCTTGCTGGCCCCGGCGACGATCGTGCCGCCATCGACGCTGATCTGGCTGGCGAAGTAATCATCCTCCACGCCGGAGGTGAGGGTGGCGGTGTGCTCGAATCCCGACGGCCCCTCTTCGAAAACGTAGAGCCGCCGATTTTCATAATATGGCGAGGCACGCACGGCCAGCACTCCGTCGTCGACGTCGATGGTGCCGCCGAAGAAGAGCCGTTCCGCCGGCTCCGGCGCCTCGATCCGCTGATGTTCCACCCAGGTGTCGCCCTCCCGGCGAAAGACATAGACCACGCCCTGGTCCTCGTACTGCACCTCCTCGGACGTGGCGCTGACAAAGAGCCGGTCGTCGCTGAAGGCGACAGCGGTACCGAAGTAGTCCGTGGGCAGAATCCCCTCGGAAACCACCTTCCCCAGCTCGCAGAGGTCGACATCTCCCCCGGCCGGGCAGGGCAGCGACAGGGTGAAGACGACGGCGGCGATGGTCAGGGCAAACCGTGTGCTGGTCATGGTCCTCCTCGAGCTGTGGGGTCGGGTCGTATCCGGAGGGCCCGCCGCGGGCCGGGCCGCCGGCGACACCCTCCGGGCCGGCGCCTTGATTATACGTCAGTAAAAACCATCGTTCCACTAGGGATGTCATTGCGCTATAATCCGAGTGAAATCAAAGCCCGGTCTCTCGCGGGTTAGTACGCCGTTTGTTTCATGAAAAAAAAACGAACCCGGAACACGCACCGATCGGAAGGAGCCCCATGAGCATGCCCCTCGCCCGAGCACGCTTCACCGTCCCGGCAGCAGTCCTGGCCCTCGCCCTCTGCACCGTCATCGCCGCCCCGGCGGTCCGGGCCAATGGCCTCTTCGCCGGGATGGAAGGCATCCCCACCATCGGTGACCCGCGCTATCTCGTCATCGACGACTACAACGAGGACGGGCGCGCCGACATCGCCGCCGGCTTCGCCGACGGGGGCAAGGTGATCATCTTCACCGGGAACGTGGACGGCACCTTCACCGAGGGCACGCCCTATTACCTCAACATGGCGATTCAGGCCCTGGAGGCCGCCGACGTGAACGGCGACGGCCACGTCGACCTGGTGACCCTCCTCGACCAGTACACCCCGCGCTACAGCATCATGCTGGGCCAGGGCAACGGCGCCTTCACGGTGCTCGAGGCGGTCTGGCCCGACCGGGAGATGGAGCTGCTGCTGGCGGCCGAGATGACCGGCGACGGCCGGCAGGACCTGGTGGTCCACTCCGGCGAAGGCATCGACATCTATCCCGGCAACGGCGACGGCACCTTCGGCGAACCCTCGACGACGCCGGTCGAGACCGCCGCCACCGATATGGAGTCCGGGGATTTCGACGGCGACGGTGACACCGACCTGGCGCTGGTGGGCTATTACAGCGAAGACCTGCAGGTGCTGCTCAACGACGGCAGCGGGAACCTCGCCCCGGGCTTCAGCGCGCTGCTCGGCGACTGGGGCCACTGCGTCTCCGCCGGCGACCTGGACGGGGACGGCGTCCTCGACCTCGGCGTGGGCACGGACGATTACGATGGCGAACTGAAGCTGTTCACCGGCAACGGCGACGGCACGTTCACGATGGGCCAGACCTTCGACATGCCCAACGACGTGGCCAACGTGGCCATCGACGACCTCGACCGTGACGGCACCACGGACATGCTGGTGCAGATCGACTCCAACTGGGAGTGGCTGCACGTCTTCCTCGGCACCGGCGGCGGCGCCTTCGCCGATCCGCTGGCCCACGGCCCGGTGAGCGACGGCCTGGGCACCGCCTGTCTCGGCGACTTCAACGGCGACGACACGCCGGACATCGCCTGCGGCAGCTGGGACCAGATGCTGGTGCTGCTCAGGGGATCGGGCGACGGCACGTTCCCCATCCCCGCGGGCATCGGCCCGGGCCGCGTCTACTCGGTGGACACCGGCGACCTGGACGGCGACGGCCTCCCCGAGATCGTGGGGCCCTCGTACAGCCGGCTCTACATCTACTTCAGCCGGGAAGGCTGGTCGTTCGACACCACCTGGCCCTTCCCGCTGGAGGGCCAGGTGGACTTCGCCCGCACCTGCGACCTGGACGGTAACGCGCTGGCCGACCTGGTGACCAGCGGATCCAGCCAGGGTCTGATCAACGCCTACACCGGCAACGGGGACGGCACGTTCATGCTGCGGGGCCAGTACGAGCCCCAGGCCGCGCGACAGGTGCTGCCCTGCGAGCTGAACAACGACGGCATCACCGACCTGGCCGCGCCGGCGGACACCGACGTCCACGTGCTGCTGGGCACCGGGGGCGGCGGCTTCACGCCGTCAACCACCACCATGGCGGGTACCCGGCCGGAGTGGATGGCCAGTGCCGACCTGGACGGGGACGGCTTCAATGACCTGGTGGTCACGGACAACTACGGTGACGCCATGGTGGTCATGTTCAACGACGGGGCCGGCGGCTTCCCCGCCACGGTGGTCTACGACGTGGATGACAATCCCACCTGCCTGGCCCTGGCCGACGTGGACGATGATGACGACATCGACATCGCCCTCGCCCACCCCTACCTGAACAAGGTGCGGTTGATGATCAACAACGGTGGGGGCTACTTCAGCTTCGGGCCGTCCCTGACGGTGATCGGTGACGGGGACAAGATCATCCTCGACGACCTGGACGGCGATGGCCTGGTGGACCTGGCCCTGGCCCACGGTGACTTCCAGACCAACATGCTGAGCATCCGGCGCGGCCTGGGCGGCGCCGCCTTCGGCGAGAGCGAGGTCTACCTCCTCGGCAACGGCGGCGGCTCCGACGCGCCGACCCTCTGCGCCGACGACCTCGACGGCGACGGCGACCGGGACGTGGTCTTCGCCAATACCGCCTCGGGCCCCTCCGAGGGCGGCCTGGTGCCGCTGGAGAACCTCATCGGACTCGGGCCGGTGCTCGTCACCGGGCCGGGCCGCGACACGAACAACCCGCCGCGGGTGCGGGTGACCCGGGCGGGCACGGCCGCCTCCTGCTTCGCCCAGTGGAGCGCGTACGGCGTGCCGCGCTACGGCACCAACGTGGCCTGCGCCGAGCTCACCGGAGACGGCGCCGCCGAGGTGCTCACCGGCCCCGGCCCGGGCGCGGTCTTCGGCCCCCACGTGCGCGGCTTCCGCATCGACGGCACGCCGCTGCCAGCGGTCTCCTTCCTCGCCTACGGCACGAACAAGTTCGGGGTCAACGTGGCCGGCGGCGACATCGACGGTGACGGCTTCGACGAGATCATCACCGGCGCCGGGCCGGGCGCGGTCTTCGGGCCCCACGTGCGCGGCTGGAACTGGGACGGCTCGGGCGCGGTGCAGGCCATCGGCGGCATCTCCTGGTTCGCCTACGGCACGCCGAAGTGGGGGGTCAATGTCTGCTGCGGCGACCTGGACGGCGACGGTTATGACGAGATCGTCACCGGCGCCGGGCCGGGCGCGGTGTACGGGCCCCACGTCCGGGGCTGGAACTGGGACGGCGGCGGGCCCATCGAGCCGCTGCCCGGGGTCTCCTTCCTCGCCTACGGCACGAACAAGTTCGGCGTCAACGTCTGCTGCGGCGACATCGACGGCGACGGCATCGACGAGTTGGTCACCGGCGCCGGGCCGGGCACCGTCTTCGGCGCCCACGTGCGGGGCTGGAACTGGGACGGCGCGGGCGCGGTGCAGGCCATCGGCGGCATCAGCTTCTTCGCCTACGACGGCACCCGCTGGGGGGCCAACGTGGGCTGCGGCGACATCGACGGTGACGGTATCGACGAGTTGATCACCGGGCCCGGGCCCGACCCCTCGGTCACCGCCGACGTGCGCTGCTGGAACTTCGACGGCGGGCCGCTGTCCGAGATCGCGGACTACGGCTTCGTCGCCTACAACCCCTGGACCATGAGGCACGGGGTCAAGGTGGCCGGCGTGCGCGCCGCCAACTGAGCGGCGCGCCACGGCCGGATCAGATCACCCAACGTTTCCCGGAGGGCCACATGCGCGACCGGATCCCCGTCCTGCTCACCCTGACCCTGCTGCTCCTGCTGCCCGCCGGGCCGCTGGCGGCGGAAACCATCCGCGTGCCCGCCGACGTCTCCACGATCCAGGGCGCGATCAACGTGGCCGCGAACGGGGACATCGTCGAGGTGGCCGACGGCACCTGGGCCGGCGACGGCAACCGCGACCTGACCTTCAACGGCAAGGCGATCACCGTGCGCTCGGCCAACGGGCCGGAGAACTGCATCATCGACTGCGACGGCGTGTACTACTCCGATGAGCACTGGGGCTTCATCCTCGAAAACGGCGAGGGGCGCGACTCGGTGGTCCAGGGGTTCACGATCATCGATACCGCGTCGCGGGACCACGGCTCGGCGATCAATTGTGTGGGCAGCTCGCCGACGATCACCGGCAACATCCTCCGCGAGAACTACGGCGCCGGCATCGGCATCATCGGGCCCGGCTCGCCGCTGATCACCGGCAACAGCCTGTTCAACAACGGGGGCGGCCTCGGCGCCAGGGAAGGATCCACGGCGGAGATCGTGGGCAACTCGATCTACGGCAATGACAACAGCGGGATCGGCGTCAGCTCCCAGTCCACACCGCTGATTCAGGGCAACATGATCGAGGCCAACGGCCGCAGCGCGGGCTACGGCGGGGGGATCAACATCATCGAGGCCTCGCCCACGATCCGCGGCAACGTGATCCGGGGCAACATCTGCGAATACGGCGGGGGCGGCATCGCCATCGACACCGGCAACCCGTTGATCGAGAACAACCTCATCGAGGGCAACGTCTCCGAGCGGGGCGGCGGCGGGATCTACTGCGAGGACGTGGTGCAGGCGCTGATCATCAACAACACGGTGGTGAACAACCAGGCCGAGGACGACTGGGAGTCGGGCGGCGGGCTCTTCACCTCGTACAGCGGCTGCGACCCGGTGGTGCGCAACTGCATCTTCTGGGGCAACGAACCCTTCGAGTTCGATTTCCAGGAGTTCACCGAGCCGGTGGTCACCTACACCTGTGTCGAGGGCGGCTGGACGGGTACGGGGAACATCGACAGTGACCCGCTCTTCTGCGGGGGCCCGTACGGGGCGCACTACCTCTCCCAAACCGCCGCCGGCGAGGCGGTGCAGAGCCCCTGCGTCGATGCCGGCGCCCCGGGAGGCGAGCCCCCGGACGGCACCACGCGCTCCGACTCGGGGCCGGACACCGGCCGGGTGGACATGGGCTACCACCACGACTTCTGGACCGAGCCATGGGACCCGCCGCAGACGATCATCGTCAGCGGGCCCTCGGGCGCCATCGACTCGCCGGTGGCCAACGTGGTGGTCTCGAACGGCGGCGCGGCGCTGACCTGGTCCCACCGCATGGACGGCGGCGCCTGGTCCGGTTACAGCGGGCAGACGATGATCACCCTGCGCGGCTACGAGCAGGGGCAGCACACCTTCGAGGTGCGGGCGCGGGACGCCGCCGGCCACGTCGATCCCACCCCGGCCGTGCTCGGCTTCACCTACTGGGCGCGCCAGACCGGCGGGCCGTGGTACAAGCTGGTCACCGGCCCCGGGCCGGGGCCGGCCAACCCGACGCTGGTGCGCACCCAGTACGCCGAGTGGGAGGCCTACGGCGTGGCCCGTTACGGCGTGAACGTGGCCTGCGGCAACCTGGACGGCGAGGGCGGCGACGAGGTGATCACCGGTCCCGGGCCGGGGGCGGTCTTCGGGCCCCACGTCCGCGGCTGGGACATCTACGGCACGCCGCTGCCCGGGGTAAGCTTCATCGCCTACGGCACGCTGAAATACGGGGTCAACGTGGCCGCGGGCGACGTGGACGGGGACGGTTACGACGAGATCATCACCGGCGCCGGCCCGGGCGCCGTCTTCGGGCCCCACGTGCGCGGCTGGAACGTGGACGGCGGGGCGGCGGCGCCCATGGGCGGCATCTCCTACTTCGCCTACGGCACGCTGAAGTGGGGGGTCAACGTCTGCTGCGGCGACATCGACGGCGACGGCACCGACGAGATCATCACCGGCGCCGGCCCGGGCGCCGTCTTCGGGCCCCACGTCCGCGGCTGGCGCTACCAGGACGGCGCCGCCCAGGCCATGCCCGCGGTGAGCTTCCTGGCCTACGGCACGAACAAGTTCGGGGTCAACGTGGCCTGCGGCGACCTGGACGACGACGGGATCGACGAGATCATCACCGGGGCCGGCCCGGGGCAGATCTTCGGCGCCCACGTGCGGGGCTGGAACTACGACGGCTCGGTGACGCCGATGCCGGGCATCAGCTTCTTCGCCTTCGACTCGCGCTACGGGGCCAGCGTCGCGGCCAGCGACGTGGACTTCGACGGCATCGACGAGATCATCACCGCCACGGGCCCCGACCCCGACTATCCCGGGCTGGTCATCGCCTGGGACGCCGACGAGGGGGACGCGGAGAAGGTCTACGACGTGGACTTCCAGGCCTACGACAACTGGATGAGCCACGGCGCCCGCGTCGCCGGCATCGAACTCGAGTAATACCCTCGGCTGTGGTTCGCCGGCAAGACGTCGGCCGACGCGAACGCGCAGCATACGCTTTCGGCATGTGAGCCGTTCGAGGAGGTCGGCAACGACGCTGGCGGGCCTCGGATGAGGGTATCAGGCCGGCGGCAGCCGCAGGCCCTCCAGTGCCTTCATCCAGAGCGGCCACTTGAGCATCACCGAGGCGGCCAGCACGAGCAGGATCACCGCCAGGCCGATGAGGCACGCGCGCCGCCGGCCTGGCGGGGGCGCCGCGGGATCGGCGGCCGGGAGGGGCGCCTGGGGCCCGCGCCCGGCGAGGACCATCACGGCGGGCAGGAGCAGCAGCAGCGAAAGGCCGCTGATCCAGAACCCCGCGGTGACCGAGGCGGGGCGGAAGCGGAAGACGGCGCGGTGCCGCCCGGCCGGAACGCGGAGGGCGCGAAAAGCCGCGTTGGCCCGGAGGATCGGCACGGGCCGGCCGTCCAGCTCGGCCGTCCAGCCCTGGTACCAGGTGTCCCCGAGGAAGAGCCAGCCCTCCGAGGCGGCGAGGAATTCCACCTCCACCAGCCGGTCCTCGTATCGCTGAACCCGTGTCCACTCCTCTTCCTCCGCAACGGCCTCCCTGCTCCCCAGCCGCCGGCTCTCCCCGTCGGGCCCCTTGATGATGATCTCGTTCCAGGGGTCGAAGAGCGGGTCGGCGAGCAGGCCGAGCAACTTGGGCATGCGGTCGGCCAGCCGCGCCCGGTGCACCAGCATGACCCGGGGCAGCGGGTCGGGGTTGCGGTAGAGGGTGAAGCCCCGCTCCTCGAGCAGCGGCTCGTAGCGCTGGTTGGGCATGCGCGGCGCGGTGACCAGGGCCACGCCGGTGAGGTCGAGGAGCCGGTCCAGGGGCAGGCGGTTCAGCTCGCGGTAGCGGCGGATCTGCAGCGGGCTCCAGGCGTTGTAGCAGGCAGTCTCCAGCCCGAAGGCCGCCGGGCCGTACATGTGCAGGGTGGCGAAGTAGACCTTGTAGCCGACCAGGGTCTCGTCCCAGCCGTCGTGCCAGCGCAGAGGGCTGTTCAGGTCGTCCACCAGGCCGGCCACCCGCTGGCGGCCGCGCCCGCCGATCTCCTGGGCGGCGAGGCAGACCGTGCGCGGGGAGGCGCGGTAGACGCCGGGATCGATGGTACGGTTCCAGTCCCAGCCATGGAGGCCGAGATCGAGCAGCGTGAGCAGCACGGCACCGGCGGCGAGCAGCGACGGGCCTCGGCGCAGCCGGTGCGCGTTGAGGATCAGCAGGCCGAAGGCCACGGCCAGCATCGGCACGAAGAGCAGGTCGCGCAGCAGGAGCCACCCGCCGAGTAGCGATCCGGGCCGCAGCAGGGCGCTGCCGTTGACCGCTGTGACCATGGCGATGCAGGCGGCGAGCAGGGTGATGAATAAGCCGGAGGCGCGTTGCAGGGCCGGGTGCTCCCGAAGCCGTTTGCGGTCACCGGCCGCGGCGAGCAGCGCGTCCAGGCCCAGTCCGGCAAGCACCGCCATGGAGAACCCGAAGAGCAGCAGGAAGCGGGCCGGGATGCGGAAGTTCTGCAGCAGGGGCAGCCAGACGAGCAGCTTGCCGAAGAAGGTGTATTTCCCCATGGCGAGCAGCAGGGTGGCGAGGGTTGCGCAGGCGTGGAAGCGCGCCGGCGGCGCGCGCAGGGCCAACGCGGCGAGCAGGGCGAGGAAGAGGGGCACGATTCCCGGCCAGGCCAGCAGCTCCCAGTAGAAGCCGTCGTCCCCCGAGCGCCAGCTGCCGTCCCCCGGCTCGCCGAAGAGCCCGGGCAGGACCATCGCCGCCAGGTGCGTGGGCGGCAGCGAACTGTGCATCAGCAGCTCCTCGGGGATCCCACCCACCCGGGTGCTGGACCGGGTCAGCTCGAGCGTGGGCAAAAGCTGCACCGCCCCCATCCCCACGCCGGCCAGCGGAACGAGCAACAGCGGCACGGCCAGGGCGCGGCGCTGGGGCCACCCCGCCCGAAGCAGCGGCAGGGCCCGCCCGAGGACGTAGAGCCACCAGAAACCGAGCACGTAGGCCGCGGCCTGCGGGTGGCCGGCGAGCAGCACCGCAAGCACCGCCGCCATCATCATCAGCACCGTGCCCCGCCGCTTCTCCGGTCGGGCCAGCCAGCGTTCGGCGAGCCAGAAAAGCGCGGGGAGCCAGGCCAGCACGTTGATCATATTGAGGAACATGCCCCGCAGCACGAGCATCCCGCCCCACTGGAAGGCCAGCGCCCCGAGCAGCGCGGCGGCCGGCCGACACCTGAGGGCGCGAAGGTAGCCGAAGGTGAACAGCCCGGCGAGGATGAAGTGGAAGATCGTGCTGTACGCCGCCGCGTGATGCGCCGGGAGCAGGGCGAAGAACGGCCAGTTGGGCAGGTAGAGCACACCGGCCTGGCCCTCGGCGAAGAGCGGGAACCCGCAGGCGATCTCCGGACACCAGAGCGGCAGCTCGCCCGCGAGCATCCGCGACGCGGCCCAGCTGCGCAGCGGGTAATTGAGGATCATCGCATCGAGAATGAAAAAGGCGCCGCGGAGGAAGAGCGCTTCCCAAAAAACCGCCAGGGGCAGCATGACAAGGGTCAGCCAGGGCAGGATGCGGGAGAGGATGGAATCCCGGCGGCTGTCACTCATGACTGGCCTCATGCGCGGTCTGTTGAACGCTGTTCCTGATATCGTTCTATCATCTTAGCCCTAACTGGGCGCTCAATGCAAGCCCTTTGTTTTCAACAGATGACAATATTACCCGTGGCGTGATGATCGGGCCGCCTGTTCCCCGAGGGGAACCCGTCCCATCGATTACGGTAATTTTTCCGTCACGCCGGAGGGAGGGTCGGTGGATGCCACCGGAGCACGATATCGAAGTGCATTCAGGCGAACGGTTGGAATTCCTGTATAATCGATTTCTCAACGAGACAATGGGCCTTCTGCGTAACATAGGATAAGGGGCAGGGAGGAAACGGACGAAACCATGGAAAAACCGAAGCGAAAAAGCGAAAGGTCCGGTCTGGTCACTCTGGTCGTGGCCCTGGCGCTGCTGGCCGCCGGCGGCTTCGCATGGGCGATGATGCCGGAGACCTTCGACCAGCAGCGGGTCACCTGGTCCGAGCTCGAATACCGGGCGTCCAAGCTCGGCTTCTCCACGACCTCCCGTATTTCTCTGGAGGCCGTGGAATCGGCTCGGGAGACCGGGGACTTTCTCACCACTGCGGACGGCAGCGGCCTTTTCCCCGAGGCACCGGAGATACAAAAGCTCTCCATCGCCACCTCGCTGCTCGGTCGCGATTCCACCAGCGAGGTCTGGTTCGATCCCTTCCGCGCCATCTCCTACCAGGTCGTCCAGCTGACCACCGGCAAGCGGCACCGCTACCGCGCCTACCGCTTCGCCGACCAGTATGTCCAGTCCTACCTGCGCAAGCCGGAGAACGGCCAGCAGGACCTGCCCCCCGCCGGGTGGACCGACACCGATGAGCAGCGCTGGCCCTATCCCGCCTGGAGCGGGAAAGAGCTGGTGGTCACCTCGCCCTCGGCCCTCTTCTACGTCCTCTCCACCGCCGAGTTGTCGAAGGTCGGCGACACGGTGGTCATCCCGGTCTTCACCCGAACGGCGGTGAACCTGATGCGCATCCGGGTCGAGGAGCGGGCACGGCCCAAGGCGGAATTCGAGGTGGTGACCCCTGGCTCGAGAACCACGAAGATCCGTGGACGGCGGGATGTCCTTCGCCTCTCGCTCAATGCCCAGCCGCTGGACACGGCCACGCAGAGCGACTTCCAGTTCATCGGGCTGCACGGCGACGTGCAGATCTGTCTCGACGAACAGTACCGTGTGCCGCTGGAAGTCCGCGGAAACGTGCCCCACGCGGGCAAGGTCAAGGTCAAGCTGCGGAAGGTCGTCCTCCGCTGAAATCGCCGCTCCTTGAATAGAGGGACAGGAGCTATTTAGTCGCACATTCCTCGCATGCCACGCCGGGAATACATCCCGAGAATGGAGGCCGGTTGCTTAAACTATCCCTGCCGTTTACTTCACGCTGCCGGCAGATTCTGTTCCTGCTCCTCGTTCTCCAGCTTTTGCCCTGCCCCTCCAGCCTGCTCCATGCCTCGCCCGCGGACACCGGCGGAGAACAGGAGGAGACCAGTGCGGCGGAGGAGGAGCCGGAGCCACAGGACGAGAGTGGAGAGGTAGATCCCGACCTTGAGAAACTCCCCTCCACTTTCCAGCGGATGAACGACAAGGCCGAGGCCTTCTTCAAGGTCTGGCCGGTGCCCATCGTCTACTACGGCAGCGAGACCGGCACCGTCCTCGGCCTGGC
>Ga0180430_10003767_pt1 | contig 12991 bp, 10 predicted proteins | sample SS_ome_9_FD_132999 | JGI IMG/M metagenome (GOLD analysis project Ga0180430, IMG submission 132999) | Hypersaline lake sediment archaeal communities from the Salton Sea, California, USA - SS_1_S_2 metaG | ecosystem: Environmental > Aquatic > Non-marine Saline and Alkaline > Hypersaline >... | reverse complement strand
TGCCATTGCCCTGCTGTATGCAAAAGAGGGCGCCGATGTCCTGGTCAACTATCATTCCAATGATACGGCGGCAAAAGAGACCGTGGCGGAAATCGAGAAACTGGGCAGAAAAGGCGTGGCAGTCGCAGCGGATGTGGCCAACTATGAGAGCGCCCAGAACATGGTGGAGGAATGTGTCAAGCAACTGGGTGGTGTGGATATCGTGGTGAGCGACGCCGGGGTGTCAAAACCTTCCATGCTGCTCAAAATGAAGGAAGAGGACTGGGATGCCATCATCGACATCCATCTGAAGGCCGCCTTCAACACCACCCAGGCGGCAGGCCGACACATGAAAGAACAGAATTCGGGCCGGATCATCAACGTGATCTCCACGGCCGGTATTTTCGGCACCATCGGCCAGATCAACTATGCGTCCGCCAAAGCCGGGATCATCGGGTTTTCCAAATCCGCTTCCCGGGAACTGGGCCGGTACAACATCACCGTGAATGTCATCTGTCCGGGCATTACCAAAACCGAAATGACCGGCAAACTCCAGTCCGATGAAAAACTGCGCAAGATTTATGAAGGCCGCATTCAGCTGGGGCGGTTTGCGGATCCGGAAGAGATTGCCCCGGCCTTTGTGTTCCTGGCCTCGGATGATGCGTCTTATATCACCGGGCAGGTGCTGGGTGTGGACGGTGGATATATCGGTTAGTCACGATATCAGTGCATGCAGGAAACGACCCGGATTTGATGAGAAACAAATTCAAACAATAAAAAAACAAGGAGGAATCATGGCATTAGAGTGGATGCCCAGAGACAACGAACCCAAAGATCATTCATTGCATAGAAATCCCTATTGGAGCACGGAGGCCCCGGGGGTGATTTTCGAGAAAAAACCCCTGATCGATCCGGACGGCAAAGAGGTGAAGGACCTGTATGTGGCCTGGATCACCCTGAACAACCCCAAACAGTACAACTCCTATACCACGGACATGGTCAAGGGCGTGATCGCGGGGTTTGAAAACGCCTCCCTGGACAGAAGCGTCATTGCCGTGGTGTTCACCGCAGTCGGCCCCTATGCGTTCTGTACCGGCGGTAACACCAAGGAATATTCGGAATATTATTCGAACCGGCCGGATGAATACGGCCAGTACATGGAATTGTTCAACCACATGGTGGATTCCATCCTGGGGTGCCACAAGCCCGTTATCTGCCGCGTCAACGGCATGCGGGTGGCCGGGGGCCAGGAGATCGGCCTGGCCTGTGACCTGGCGGTGTCTTCCGATCTGGCCATTTTCGGCCAGGCCGGCCCCAAACACGGGTCATCCCCTGCCGGCGGATCGTCCGATTTTCTGCCCTGGTTTCTGACCATGGAAGATGCCATGTATAACTGCGTGTCCTGTGAAATGTGGTCCGCCTACAAAATGAAGATGAAAGGCATGATCTCCAAGGTGGTGCCGGTATTGAAAATCGACGGCAAATGGGTGAGAAACCCCATGATCGAAACCGATCAGTACATTAAAGACGGTGAGATCGTGTATGGCGAGTACAAAACCGGGGAGGCCCTGGCCGAAGGCAAGGCCCTGCTGAAGCAGCATCAGGCCAATGCGGATTTCGAACTCCTGGACAAGGAAGTGGACAAGATCGTCTGGCGGTTCGCCAACCTGTTCCCGGCCTGCCTGGTGAAATCCATCGAAGATGTCCGCCAGAAAAAGAAATTCTTCTGGGATACCATGAAAAACGACCACCGCCACTGGCTGGCCGCCAACATGAGCGGTGAGGCGTTCCTGGGATTCGGGGCCTTCAATACCAAGAAAATTACGGGTCAGGATACCATTGATTTCCTCAAGTTCCGCCAGAACATGGCTGCGGCCCGGGACTGGGATATGGAGATGTTTGCCGAAGTCATGGGTAAACCCAAAGAATAGCTAAAGAAAGGTTGTTGTACAACCCGTTGGGTGGTCCGGAACGGTTATGGGGTTCCGGACCACCTTTTTTGTGCGCAAAAAAAATGATTGGACACCGGCCCCGTTTTTTCATTCGGTTCGGATATAGATGTATCCGCCCCGGCCGTAACCGAACAGATGAAACAAATGCAGATAATTGGTTGAGACGGCCCGGCAGAACCGGTTGAAAGATACGGTGTAGGGATACATCTGGGAGGTATCCACATCCAGAATCGTGACCTCGCCGGTGTCCGGGTCAAATCCCCCCACCGGCGAGATGTGGGGAATGTTGAGATCCTGAACCAGGCTGCCCTGGTCAAAGTGCGCGATGATGATGCCGCCGCCTGTGCGTTCGAACTGTGCCAGCCGCCTTCTGAGTGTTCGACAAAAACCGGCGGTTTTGTCGGACGCACGGGGAGCCGGCACCACATCGATTCCCTGGTGGGAGATGTTGAAGGCGTCAATGCTGGCGGCCACCACCTGGCCGAGTACCGGCAGGGGAAGTCCCCGCCGTCCCTGATACCCGTCAGGCCCCATTCTTTCCTTCCAGTGAGCCGCGCTGACCCGGTTCAGCAGATCCTGCTGGGTCAGCGGTTTTGCCGGCAGCCGGCCCTGATTTTCCAGCAGCGTGTTCACCACACAGGCGACAGATGCCACAGAACATGAAGATTCATGAAACTGTTTGACATGATGGCGGTAAAGTCCGGTTTTGACCGGATTGTTTTGAATGTCAGGTGCAATGGTTTCATACCGGGCCTGGGGGCGGCCGAATGCACCGGAGGCAGTGAGCCTGTGAAAGAAATATCTCACATACAACACACTGCGCATCACAAGGAAAATAATTTTCATGGGCCTTTCCCGGTTTTTCATGGATCTGTCTGTGCCTGGTACATCAGTCAAAGTGATTCTGAATCCCTATTTGTCAATAGAACGGGACACGATATTCGGCAAATCCTGATTTTGGGGTTGCAATATCCGGGCAGGACAGGTAAACACGGATGACTTGTCATACCCGGCAGGGCATGTTTGTTATTGGAAAAATGGATGAAAAACACAATGAGCAATTTTTTTGATACCGCTGCGTTCGGTGGAGAAGGCTGGTCTCCCAGAATCCGGAGTCATGCCATGGAAATCGGGGATATCTGGACCGGCTGCGGCCTGGACAGTGAATGGAAACCATTGAAAGCCGTGCTGGTGCACCGGCCTGGACCCGAGCTGGCCGTGTCCCGGGACCAGGTCAACGCGTTGCAACTGGCAGGTGCCCTGGATGTGGAACAAGCCCGGAAAGAGCATGATCACATGGTGGATATTTTTCAGGAAAACCATGTGACCGTTGAGATGCTGACCCCGGGACTGTCGGTTGGGCCCAACCAGATGTACTGTGCGGATCTGATCGCCATGACCCCCCAGGGGGCGGTTCTGGCGCGGCCGGCCTCCACGGTCCGGGCCGGAGAGGAACGGTGGGTGGCCCGGACGCTGGGAATCCTGGGAATTCCTGTTCTCAAGACCTTGACCGGCGAAGCCACTTTCGAAGGGGCTGACCTGATGTGGCTGGATTCCAAAACCGCGGTCATCGGCCGGGGACTGCGCACCAATCAGGCTGCCATCGATCAGATCACCTCCCTTTTGTCGGAAATGGGCATCAGCACACTGGCGTTTGATCTGCCCTTCGGCACCATGCATTTCATGGGCATGCTGAGGATTGTGGATAAAGACCTGGCGTTTGTCTGGCCCGGCAGAACACCGTATGCCCTGGTCACCGGCCTGAAAGACCGGGGGTTTCAAGTGAAGTCTTTGCCCAGTGAAGCCGAGGCCCTGTCCGGCATGGCGTTCAACTTTGTGGTGCTGGGACCCAGAAAGATCATGTTGCCGGCCGGAAACCCGGACACCATTGCCGCATATGAAAATTTGGGTGTTCAGTGTATTCCGGTGCCGGTGGATGAGCTGCAGAAAGCCAACGGTGCGGTGGGGTGCATGACCGGCATCCTTCACAGAGACATCTGAAAAACCGGCTGATTTTCCGGCAGTCGATAAAAAACCGTGAATAAATATTGATTTTGTTGCCAACAATTTATATAGATCATGGGACATATAAAAAAACCCCATACCTGAGCAATATTACATACGGGAGGAACACGATGAAATCATATGCACGTTTGGTCTGCTGGGTGGTCGCTCTTTTAATCATACCGGGACAATATCTGGTACAGGCGGACAAAGATCCGGAACAGCTTTTGCTGCCCACCGGCACCATGACCTTGATGGCCCCGCCGGATGCGGAACGTGAACCTCAATTGTCACCGGTGGTGTTCCCCCATTCCCTGCACTTTGCCTATTCATGCAAGGACTGCCATCATGAGTGGGACGGCAAAAGCGAAGTGCAGAGCTGTGCCGCAGCCGGATGTCATGAAAACCTGTGGGCCGCCCCTCCCGGCACCACACCGGTGGGGGAAAAACGGATCAAGTCTCTGGCCGGGGCCTATCACCAGACCTGCCGGGACTGCCATCGCAACGAACTCAAAGCCCAGAAAGCCGCCGGCATGAAACGCTTTTACACCGGCCCCATCGATTGTGAAGGGTGTCATCCGGAACCCCATGCCGAACCGGTGCATGATATTGAAATGCTGCCGGTTCCCACGGGCATTCTGACCATTTCTCCGCCGGATGAAGTGGAGGCCACGCAGGCCGCGGTTGAATTTCCCCATGGGGCCCATTTCGATTATTCCTGCCAGTTGTGCCATCATGACTGGTATGGGGAAGGTGAGGTGGAAGGCTGCATGACCGAGGGGTGTCACGACCAGTTGGAACCCGACCCTTCCACCCGGGACATCAACGACCCGGCCAATGTGTACTATTATCTGGCCGCCTATCACAATGCCTGCCTGCCGTGTCACAGAGATTTACAGCAGGAACGCAGCGCCTTCATAAAAGCCGGTATCACCGATGCGGAAGAACTGCCCGCAGCCGGGCCAGTGGCCTGCATTGAATGTCATAATTGATGCGGGTCAGGACAGGGCTTTCCCTGATGAACTGCAGCCGCCGGCAGCAATGACTGCCGGCGGAACAAGCGGATCAGGATGACGGCGGGGCCTGCCGGATTTCATGGGCGGTACCGTCCAGCACCAGAAACAGGCGGTCCTGTTTTTCCTCCAGATGACCGGCCAGTTTCATCAATGCCCGCTGGCCGAATTTGATGCGGTGTTCCGGGGTCTGAACATACAGACTGTCGTCCTGGGTGAACAGCTGGGATGGATCCAGGGCAATCATATCCGTGGTGTTCAAAACCAGGGTATGCGAATCTTTTACGTCCACCACGAACAGGGCCGTGTCTTCATAGGGAAAATACACTTTTTCCTCGCAGCCGTCCCGGATCTGATATACATGATATCCCTGGTCGTCCTTGCGGATGGACTTATGAAAATAAGCAATGATTTTGGGGTGTTCGAATTTGCCGTGTTCATTCTGCCAGATACCGTTTTTATCCATCCAGAAAACCGCGTTTTCCTTTGGAACAATGATCTGTTTTATTTCAGATGCCATATCAGCGACTCCTGTTTGTCATCATGATTGATCTGTTCTGAAATGGTCTTACCCAAAAAAACCGTGAAGAACAATAGACAATCCGCTTTTTTTTCTCCATCGGACCTGCCGGTGACCCAGGTGCTGCCCCGCCTGACGGCGGCGTTGAATGATCCTGGACGGGCCGTGCTGCAGGCCCCCCCGGGATCTGGAAAAACCACCCGGGTGCCGCTGGCGCTTTTGAATGCCCCGTGGCTGGCCGGGAAAAAAATACTCATGCTGGAGCCCCGCCGCCTGGCGGCCCGGACCTGCGCCCGGTTCATGGCGGCCCAATGCCGGGAAAAGGCAGGGCAGACAGTGGGGTATCGCGTGCGCATGGAAACCCGGGTGAGTGCCGTCACCCGCATCGAGGTGCTCACCGAAGCGATCCTGACCCGGATGATCCAGACGGATCCGGCCCTGGAAGGGGTGGGCCTGGTGATTTTCGACGAGTTTCACGAGCGCCACATCCACAGCGACCTGGGCCTTGCCCTGTGCCTGGAAACAGCCGGGGTGCTGCGGCCGGACCTGCGGATACTGGTGATGTCTGCCACCATGGACACCAAGGCCCTGGGCTTTCTTCTGGACCCGGTGGAAATTATTGTATCCAAAGGACGGCAGTGGCCGGTGGACACGGTTTACCTGCCCCCGCCTGCCGGCCGTCCCGGCCCCGGCCCCTTTGGTGCGGTGTTGACCGGGTGTGTGACAGCCGTGGTTACCGCACTTGACCATGATGCCGGAGATATTCTGGTCTTTCTGCCCGGGGCGGCTGAAATTCGGCATATGGAGCGGATACTTGCACAAAAGACCGGGCCGGGTGTCCAGGTGTTCGCCCTGTCCGGCCGGCTGTCGCCGGACCGGCAGCAGTCGGCGCTGGCACCGTCTCCGCAGGGATGCCGCAAGGTGGTCCTGGCCACGGCCATTGCGGAAACCTCCCTGACCATCGAAGGCGTGACGGTGGTGGTGGATTCCGGGTTGATGCGCAGGCCCCTGTTTTTTCCCGGCACCGGCCTGACCCGGCTCCAGACCCTGCCCGTGTCCCGGGCATCGGCGGACCAGCGCCGGGGTCGGGCCGGCCGCACCGGTCCGGGCATCTGTTACCGCATCTGGTCTGAACATGTGCACAAAGGGCTGGTGCGGTTTTCCCGGCCTGAGATCCTTGAACAGGATTTGGCGGGTGTGGCCCTGGAACTGGCCCTGTGGGGAGTCCGTGATGCAAACGACTTGAAATGGCTGGACCCCCCGCCGGCCAAGGCGTTTGCCCGGGCCAGGGACCTGTTGCAACGGCTCGGATGCCTGGATGATCAGGGAGGGATCACCGCCCACGGCAAAACCATTGCCGGATCCGGGATTCATCCCCGGCTGGCCCACATGATTCTGAGGGCGGCCCGGTCCGGCAACGGGTTTCTGGCCTGCTGTATGGCCGTGCTGCTGGAAGGGAACATGGATCTGCCCGGATTTTCCCATGACCCGGATCTCCGCAGCCGCCTGGAAATATTGGCGGCGTGTCAGCAAAACAGACACCCATGTCGCAATACCCCCCACCGTAACGATGCCGTGCCGGCAAAAACCCTGCTGGCCGCCACCCGGCGCCTGGCCCGGAAACTCAAGATCCGCGAGACCGGCATCGATCCGGAAAACGCCGGTATCATCCTGTCTCTGGGGTTTCCCGAGCGGGTAGCCCGCCGCAGAGGGCCGTTGTCTTATGTCCTGGCATCCGGCAGTGGCGCGTATTTTAAAGAACCCAACACCGTGTCCATGCATACGTATATCCTGGCGGCCCATGTGGAAGGCCACCCCGGCAGCGCGGTGATTTTCCTGGCCGCCCCCATTCGGTTGCAGGATCTGGAACAGGTGTGGGCGCATGAGGTAACAAATCAAGAATCAGTGGTATGGGAACCGGACCGACAGGTGGTTCAGGCCATCCGGCAGACCTGGTTTGGGAAGATAATGATCCGGCAGGCCCCGTTGCCGGACCCGGACCCGGGAGCCGTGCAGGATGCCATGGTTGAAGGTGTCCGGCAGATGGGACTGGATGCACTGCCCTGGACCCGGAAACAGATCCAGTTTCGTCACCGGGTGTGTTTTCTGCGGGAACAGGCAGGGTTTGCCCATCTGCCGGACCTGTCAGACACCGGATTGATGGAAACACTGTCTTTCTGGCTGGGGCCTTTTCTGGCCGGGATCCGGTCGATCCAGGACCTGAAGCAGGTGGATCTGGCCGGGGCCCTTGCGGCCCTGCTGTCCTGGGAAGATCGGCAGCAGGTCGATACGATGGCCCCTTCCCATATCGGGGTACCGTCCGGTTCCCGCATCCCCTTGTCTTATACGGACGGCACTCAGACCCTGCCCTCTCCGATTCTGGCGGTCCGGCTACAGGAGATGTTTGGAGAAACCCGGACGCCGGTGGTGGCCGGCGGCCGGATCACCGTGACCCTGCATCTGCTGTCCCCGGCCGGCCGGCCGGTCCAGGTGACGCAGGATCTGGAAAGTTTCTGGAACAATACCTACAAAATGGTGAAAAAAGATCTCATGGGCCGATACCCCAAACATTTCTGGCCGGAAAATCCCCTGTCAGCCGCGCCGACCCGCCGGGCCAAACCTCGAAAATAACTGTTTAAAAAACATTGACATCCATGGTATGGTGTCTGTTCATCGATTCAAGATCAGCTGAGACCGGACTTCATGCAGATTTTTAACACCATCATTCCCATCTTCAGTGTCATTTTTCTGGGCTGGCTGGCCCGGCGCAAGGGGTTTATTCCCCAGGCGTTTGCCGGACCGGCCAACCGGCTGGTGTTTTATTTCGCCATTCCCGCCATGGTGTTCGCCGCCATTGCCAAGGGGTCCTTGAAAACCGATTTTCATCCGCTTGTCATGGGAAGCACCCTGGCGGCGGTCGGCACCTCGTTTGGTCTGACATGGCTGCTGGGCCGCCTGTTCCATGTGCCGCATCACTGCCTCGGGACGTTTGTACAGAGTGGGTATCACGGGAATCTGGGCTATATCGGCCTGGCTGTGGCCTATTACTACCTGGATCAGGCAGGATTTATCAGTGCCAGCCTGCTTCTGGGATTTATCATGATTTTTCAGAACCTGCTTTCCGTGTGTATTCTGATCAATTACGGAGGCAGGGAGTCTGTCGGGAGAAGCGTTGGCAAAATGGTATCCAAAATCCTGGGCAATCCCATGATTCTTTCCGCCGGCGCTGGTATCGCTTTTTCCCTGACCGGCCTGGCTCTGCCCATGGTTGTATTACGGACTCTGGATATTTTCAGTGGCATGGCCCTGCCTCTGGCACTGCTGCTGATTGGTGCTGCCCTGAACTTTGATCTGATGAGATCCCAACTGGCCCGGGTACTGCCGGTTGCGGCGATCAAGCTGGGGCTGCTGCCGGCGGTCGGGCTGATGTTTTATACCGTGTGTGGACTGCCGGCGGACCTGTACCTGCCCGGACTGATCCTTCTGGCCACGCCCACAGCCACCGTCAGTTATGTCATGGCAGTGGAAATGAACGGGGATGTGGAATTCGCCGCCACTGCCATTTCCGTTTCGACCTTGCTGTCCGCAGCCTCATTTTCCGCCTGGCTTCACCTGGTGTGAAAATAGGGGCATTTGGGGATCCACTGGAACCTCTGGGCGGAAGGGTTCCCAGGCGGGATCGATCCGGTGGGGAGACGTGATATCTCTTTGTCAGTTGTCAGGCCGCAGCACAATTTTTGCTGCGGCAGTCAATCCGTTATCCAGGTCTGAAAACGCCTGGGCGCCCTGGGATAGAGGCCGGGTTTCCACCCAGGTCAGGTCCCCCACCAGTCCGGTGTCAATGGCTTTCACCGCGGCCCTGACATCTGCCGCGGTATAGCAGTATACGCCGATCAGGGTGATCTCAAACAGGGTGATCTTTCGAATATCCAGGCCCCCCAGAGCATCCATCAAACCGATATGAACAAATATGCCGCCGGGCTTGACAGCGGTTACCGCCAGGTGCCGTGTTTTTTCACCCCCCACACAGTCCAGCACCAGGTCATAACCGTCAGGCGCTTCCAATGTATCCGTGATCGGGTTGAACACCCGGCATCCGGTATGGTCGGCTGCAGATTTTCCCCTCAGATCATTGGTTTCGGCCAGGAGGATATCCCTGCACCCATACCCTTTGAGCAACAGGGCGGTGAGCATGCCGATGGCACCGCCACCGATTACCAGCACCTTGAGTTCGGCCATAGGACGAAAGGATTTCATCCGGGCCAGGTTCAACGCATGCAGGGCCGTGGCTGTGGGTTCCGCTAAACTGGCCTTGATAAAACCCAGTTGGTGGGGAATCGGGATCAGGTTTCGGGCGGGGACTTTGGTATATTCGGCATAAGCGCCTGGAAGGCGCATCCCGATCAGTTCCCGCTGGGCACACAGGTTGGATAACCCGGTATCACAATATTCACAGGTGCCGCAGGTAATCAACGGGTTTATTACGGCACGAATGCCTTCATGGGGGCCGGAGGCAATGGTGCCGGCCACTTCATGGCCCAGAATCAAAGGTGGAACCCGGCGTGGATCTTTCCCGTGGTAGGCATGCATGTCCGATCCGCAGATACCGGTGGCCTCAACCTTCAAAAGAACATCGCCCGGTTCAAGTATAGGCGCCGGTTCATCGCGGTAGACAATTTCATTGGTGTCCGTGTAGACGAGTGCTTTCATGATCGGTTACTTGCTCCTTATTTGGCTGTCCAGCCCCCGTCCAGATAGATGGTCTGCCCGGTAATGTAATCAGATGCCGGCGATGCCAGAAAGATGGATACCCCTTTTAAATCATCCAGCTCCCCGTTCCGGCCGATGATGGTCTGTCTTGCCAATGCTTCGATCACCTCTTTCTGATCGTACAGGACAGATGTCAGCCCGGTTCTGAAAAAGCCGGGGCCGATGGCGTTGCAGGTGATGCCGCTACCGTCTTTGGACCAGGCCTCGGCCATGGCCCGGGTGAGCTGCATGACACCGCCTTTGGACGCACCATAGGGGACACTGTTGGGGAATGCTCTTTCTGACTGAAGGGAGGCGATATTGATAATTTTGCCCCACCCGTTTTTCTGCATCCCGGAAACCAGGTGGCGGGCCAGGAAAAACGGGGCCTTCAGATTAATATCCAGCTGCCGGTCCCAGGTGTCGGAGCTGATCTCATCCCATGGCTGGCGCAGGTTGATACCGGCGGCATTGACAAGAATATCCGGAGGGCCGAAAAATGATGGGGCTTTTTGGGCCATCTTCTCCAGGGCATCCATGTCAGACACATCGCAGGTCAGATAGGCGGCCTGACCGTCAATGTTTTCCACATCCCGGACCGCTTCTTTTAACGCCGTTTCTTCACTGGGCAGGGCCACATGAATCACGGCGGCTCCCGCCTCAGCCAGACAGAATGCCATGGCTCTGCCGATACCGGAGCTGCCCCCGGTCACCAGGGCCACATGGCCACTGATGTCAAACAACTGTTCAATGCGTTTCATGGGAATTATGCTCCGGTCAGGTCAAAGGTTTCTCCCGGAAAAAATTTCTTCATCCGGATGTCGGAGGTTCTGGCATGTCCTTCCATGCCTTCCAGCCGGGAGATCCTTGCAGATACCGGCCCGATCTGCCGATTGGCTTCCCGGGTGAGGCGCTGGTAGGTCAAGGTTTTGATAAACTTGCCGGCATTCAGACCCCCGGAATACCGGGCTGCCTTTTTGGTGGGCAGAATATGGTTGGGGCCGGATGTCTTGTCCCCATAAGCCACGGTGGTTTCTTCACCCAGAAACAAGGACCCGTAATTGGTCAGTGTTTTCAACCACCAGTCCAGGTCTGCGGCAAGGATCTCCAGATGCTCCGGCGCGTATTCATCATTGACCCGGACCGCTTCTTCCCGGTCCGATACCAGGATCACTTCGCCGTAATCCCCCCAGGAGGCTCTGCTGACGTCTGGTTCGGGAAGATCTTCAATGACTTTGGGCATCAGTTCCATCACTTTTTTTGCCAGAGATTCCGAGGTGGTGATCAGAATGGCGGGGGAGTCATATCCGTGCTCGGCCTGCCCCACGAGGTCAAAGGCCACAATTTCCGGGTCTGCGGTGTCATCGGCAATGACCAGTATTTCCGAGGGGCCGGCAAACACATCGATGCCCACCTCACCAAACAGGATCCGTTTGGCTTCCGCCACAAATTTGTTCCCCGGTCCCACGATGATATCTGCGGGTTTGCCGGTGAAAATACCGAATGTCATGGCAGCGATCGCCTGCACCCCGCCCAGAGTCAGGATCACGTCCGGCTTGGCCACGGACATGGCATAGAGGATCGACGGGTGAATACCACCCCCGTGGTGTGACGGGGAGCAGGCAACCACAAACGGAACCCCGGCGGCCCTGGCTGTGGCAATGCTCATGAGAGCGGAGGCGGCATGGGCAAACCGGCCCCCGGGGACATAACATCCTGCGGCATTTACCGGTATCAGGCGCTGGCCCGCAATGACGCCCGGGTAAAGCTCGGTTTCAAACTCCAGCATGCTGTTGCGCTGCTGGACGGCAAATTCATAAATCTGCTCATAGGCAAACTGAATGTCCTTTTTGGTCTGTTCATCGAGCATGCCGGCAGCCTTGTCGATCTCATCCTGTGTAACAATGAACTCCCCGGTCCATTTGTCCAGTTTTTCTGCGTATTTTTTGACCGCTTCTTCTCCGTTGGCCCGGATATCATTGAGCATATTCAATACGATTTCCTGGGTTTTCCCTTCATCGGTTTCAGCCGTTTTAACGGCTTTTTTCAAATATGTCACAGTCATTTGTTTCTCCTCAATTTGTATTTTTATGGTTTGACAACATGGGTTGTTATTTTTTTGGTTTACAGCTACAAGAGCCACAGCGATATGGCCGGTATCAGCATGATCAGCATCACAATGAAAAGCATGCTCAGGACAAAGTAAATGGCATGCCGTGAAATGGACAACACCGGTGCCCCGGAAACACCGGATACCACAAACAGGTTCAACCCCAGCGGCGGGGTGATGAATCCGATCCCAAGAGAAGTGATCATGAAGATACAAAAATGGATATCATTCATGCCGATCTCCTGGGCCAGCGGCAGCAGAATCGGTGCCAGGATGACGATATTGGGGGTGGTTTCCATGACACAGCCTGCGATCATAAGGATGACCACCATGCTGAGCATGATCAGGTATCTGTTATCGGTCAAAGATGTCATGGAATGCACAAAGAACTGGGGAACATCCAGGGATGCGAGCGTCTGGGCAAAGGGAAGGGACATGGCAATGATGGGTACGATCACGCCGCTGACTTTGGCTGATGTCTCGAGCATATTGGGCACGTCTGACAGCCGGATGGTCTTCTGGGAAAATCCCACGATCAGCGTGATCATCACCGCCACGGATGCGGATTCCGTGGGGGTGAAAAGGCCTGAATAGATTCCGCCCAGGATAACGAAGGGGATTGCCAGCGCAAACCGGGCGTCATAAACGGTTCTCAGCCAGGAGT